>Ga0265780_10007515_pt1 | contig 13378 bp, 11 predicted proteins | sample P1T30metagenome_FD_192432 | JGI IMG/M metagenome (GOLD analysis project Ga0265780, IMG submission 192432) | Plant litter microbial communities from East Loma Ridge, Irvine, California - P1 T30 | ecosystem: Environmental > Terrestrial > Plant litter > Unclassified | place: USA: California... | reverse complement strand
GCGCGGTCTTCGCCGAGGACGCCGCGGCCCTCGTGGGGCTGCTCATCGCGTTCCTCGGCATCTTCCTGCACCAGGTGACGGGCTCCGCGGTGTTCGACGCCGTGGGGTCGATCCTCGTGGGCGTGCTGCTCGGCGTGGTCGCGCTGGTGCTCGTCGACCGCAACCGGCGGTTCCTCGTCGGCGAGAGCCCGAGCGACGACCTCGAGGCGACCGTGCTCGAGCGCCTGCTGGCGCGCCCCGAGATCGCGCGGGTCACCTACCTGCACACCGAGTTCGTCGGCCCGAGCCGGCTCTACCTCGTCGCGGCGGTCGACATGACCGGCGACGACACCGAGCAGCACGTGGCCGTGGCCCTGCGCCGCGTCGAGCGCGAGCTCGAGGAGCACGACGTCGTCGAGGAGGCGGTGCTCACCCTCTCGACGCCCGACGAGCCGAGCCTGCAGCCGCGTCGCTGACGGCCCGCCCCGGGCACGCGGGAGGGCCCGCCTCCGGGGCGGAGACGGGCCCTCGTGGCCTGCGCGGGCGACCCGTCGGGGTCAGGCGCGACGCGATCTCCGGGCGACGACGAGCGCCAGGCCGCCGAGCGCCACCAGCGCCGTGCCGACGAGGCCGGCCCACGGCGTCGTCTCGTCCGTGCCCGTCGACGCGAGAGCGCGCGGACGAGGCGCCGCGAGGGCGGGCTCGACCCGCGGCGCGGGTGCGTCCGCGAGCGAGACCGTGACCGGCCCGGCGGCGGGCGGGGCGACGGGCTCGACCGCGGGGGCCGCGGCCGGCGCCGCGACCCGGACGTCGACCGAGTCGGCGGCGGAGGGGAGGGACGTCGCGAAGCCGTCGGCGTCGAACGACTGCTGGGCGGCGGAGAGCCGCCACGTGCCCGCCGGCATCCAGACGACGTCGGCCCAGGTGCCGTCCGCGGCGACCACGGCGGGCTCGTCGTCGTAGCCCCAGGGGACGACGGGGTCCAGTGCCAGCAGCTCGACGTCGATCGTCGCTCCTGCGACGCCGCTCCCGGCCATCTCGAGGCCCAGGCTGCTGACGTCGCCCGTGCCGTACGGCACGCCGACGACGACGTCGCCGGCTCCCGGCGACGCGAGCACGGGGGCAGGCAGCACGCTCAGGGCGGGCACCACGACCCTCCGCTCGACCGTGCCGAGGTCCGTGCCGTCCGGTCCCGTCACCTGGACCGTGACGACGTGCTCGACGGGGACCGTCGAGGCGGAGAGGGAGAACGGCTCCGACACGACGCCTCCCGTGACCTCGTAGCTGCCGCCCTGGTCGGGCGCGGTGTCGATCGCGACCGTGCTGCCCGCCGGGACCTCGACGGTCACGACCACGCCGGCGGACGGCAGCAGGGCGCCGTCGAGCGGCGCCGTGACCGTGAAGCCCTCGGGGTCGGCGGCGGCCTGCGCCCCGGCCCCGCCGACCGGTCCGGACGGCGAGGTCGCCGGCGCGGCCGCCGGGTCCGTCGCCGGCTCGGCCGGCTCCGCCCCGGCCGGCGCCCCGGGCACGTCCGTCGCGTCGGGCTCGGCCGACACGTCCGGCACCGCGGGCGCCTCCTCCTCCGCGGGCGCCTCCCCAGGCACCTCTGCGGGCGTCTCAGTCGGCGCCGCCCCCGCGGCACCGTCCGTCGCCGCGCCGTCCGTGTCCCCGACCGCGGGCTCCCCCGCCGGGACGCCCTCGTCGACCGGTGCGGCCGAGGCCCCCGCGGTCGTCGCGGGAGCCGGCTCGGCCAGCGCCGGCACGGCCGTGAGAGCCACCCCGCCGAGCGTCAGCGCCACGATCGTCGGCAGCGCGAGCGCCGCCGCCTTGTAGTCCTTCATGATGTGTCCGTCCCCGTGGGTCACGAAGCCGCAGCGCCCCTTCCCACCCCCGGGACGCCGGCCCCGGCGGCGTCGTCGCCTGCCGGTGGCTCGACCGTAGCCGGGGCGGGGACGCGGCGGGCGCCTCCCGGCCGCATCTCGTCCTCCCGTCGGCCGACGTCATCCTGGAGGACGACCACGTCGTCCGGTCCGCGACCCGCGGTGCCCACGGACACCCCGTTCCTAGGGTCTGCGGGTACCGTCGAGGCGTGCGCACGATGATCCGGCTGGCCAAGTCCCACCCCTCCGCCGTCCGGTTCCTCGTCGTCGGCGGCATCGGCTTCGTCATCACGATGGTGATCAACTACGGCCTGAAGCTCTTCGTCATCCCCCAGCACCCCGTGACGGCCCTGGCGGTCGGCACGATCGTGGCGACCATCGTGTCGTACTGGATGAACAAGAAGTGGTCGTTCGACGACCGCGGCAGCCGCCACACCGGCCAGGAGATGCTGCTCTTCGTCGTCGTCAGCGTGATCGGCATCGGCATCAACTCCGCGCCGCTCTACCTCTCGCGCTACGGGTTCGGCCTCGAGGTGCCGAACGTCACCCGCACGACACAAGAGATCGCGGACTTCGTCAGCGGCCCCGTCATCGGCACGATGTTCGCGATGGTGTTCCGCTACTGGGCCATGAACAAGTGGGTGTTCCCGAAGCGCGCCCAGCTCGACGACGTGCTGTCGCCCGTCTCGCCCTCGACCGCCTCCACCCCCACCCGCTAGCCCCGGGCGGCCTGCGCGTCGAGGCCGTCGGCCACGGGGGCGAGCGCCGCCGCCACCTCCTCGTCCAGCGGGCGCCGGCCGACCCCGGCCCGGGCCCAGACGACGACCGCGGTGGCCGCGGCCGCCAGCAGGGCCGACGCGGCCACCTCGGCCCGGACGTCGCCGCGCGGCAGGCCGCCGGCCTCGCCGAGGAACGACGTCACCGTGGCGCGGATCCGCACCAGCCGCACCGCCGCCGACGACACGAGGTCGTCGCCGAGCCCCATCGCGTCGGACTGCGACAGGGCCCACGGCACCCGGTCCGCGGGGTGCCGACGGGCCAGGCCCACGAGTGCCGCCTCGACCCGGCGCACGGGCGACGACCCCGAGGAGGCGCGCAGCGCGTCCCCGAGACCGGCCGCGCTCGCGTCGAGGTCGAGCCAGAGGGCGTCGGCCTTCGACTCGAAGTAGTTGAAGAACGTGCCCCGGCTGACCCCGGCCCGCTGGGCGATCTGGTCGACCGTCGTGCGCGCCCAGCCCTGCTCGAGGAACAGCTCGGCCGCGGCGTCCGCGAGCACGTCGGCCGACGACCTCCGGGGCCGCCCCGAGGGCCGTCCTGCTGGGGTGACCGGCTCGCCTGACATGGGGTCCATCATGCCGCTAGACTCGACGACGGCCTTGTTGGACTCAGTCCAACAACGCCGTCCGCCTCCCCCTCGTCCCCGACGGAGCCCCATGCGCACCCGCTCTCTCCCCCTGCTCGCCCTCGCCTCGGCAGGCGCCCTGCTGCTCGCGGGCTGCACCGCGGGCGGCGACGCCGCCGACGACGGCACGCCCTCGGCGGGCGGCACCCTCACCTACGCGACCGGGGACGCCGAGCCGACCTGCCTCGACCCGCACGTGGGCGGCAACTACCCGCAGGCGCTCGTCTCGACGCAGTACCTCGAGTCGCTCGTCTCGAAGGACGCCGACGGCACGATCGTGCCGTGGCTCGCCGACTCGTGGCAGGAGGCAGACGACGGCCTCAGCTGGACCTTCACCCTGCGCGACGGCGTCTCGTTCACCGACGGCACCTTGTTCGACGCCGCCGCCGTGGCCGCCAACGTCGCCCACCTGCAAGACCCCGAGACGCTGTCGTCGACCGGCTACCTCGCCCTGCAGAAGGTCACGGGCGTCGAGGCCGTCGACGCACGGACCGCCCGCTTCGACCTCAGCGAGCCCGACAGCGCGCTGCTCGAGTCGCTCACGCAGCCCTGGCTCGCGATGGAGTCGCCCGAGGCCCTGCAGCGCCCGCAGGACGTCAACTGCGAGTCGCCGGTGGGCACGGGGCCGTTCGTCGTCGAGTCGTGGACCAAGCAGGACCGCGTCGTGCTGAGCCGCAACGACGACTACTCGTCGCCGCCGGCCGACGCCGACCACGAGGGGCCCGCGCACCTCGACGAGGTCGTCTGGCGCTTCATCCCGGACTCGGCGGCCCGGTACGCCGCTCTGCAGGCCGGGCAGGTCGACGTCATCGACAACGTGCAGCCGGACACCCTCGTGGCCGCCGAGGAGGACGACTCGCTCGACGAGATCGACGCCCCCCGCCCCGGCGCCGCCAACCGCATCGAGCTGAACTCGGGCAAGGCCCCCTTCGACGACGAGCGCGTGCGACAGGCGTTCGTCACGGGCGTCGATGTGAACGACGGCATCGACTCGCTCTTGTTCGGCACGGCCGACCGGTCGTACTCGCCCCTGTCGAGCGTCGAGCCCCTCGCCTGGTCGGACGAGTCGCTCTTCGACGTCGACCCCGACGCCGCGGGCGACCTGCTCGACGAGGCGGGCTGGACCGGGCGCGACTCCGACGGCTACCGCACCAAGGGCGGCGAGCGCCTCTCCCTCGAGTTCCCGGTCAGCACGAACCAGTCGATCCCGGCCGAGCAGTCGCTCTTCGAGCAGATCCAGGCGGGCGCGAAGCAGCTCGGCATCGAGGTCGTGCTGTCGCCCCTCGACCTGTCGAGCTGGTACGGCGCCCTCGCCGCGAACGACTACGACCTCGTGAGCGCCCCGTACACGAAGGTGGGGCCCGACGTGCTGCGCATCCTCTACGACACGGCCGGCATCACCCCGGCGCCCAGCGGCTACTTCGCGAACCTGGCCCAGCTGAGCGACCCGGAGCTCGACCAGCTGCTGACGGACGCCGCGCAGACGAGCGACCCCGACGAGCGGGCCGACCTGTACGAGCAGGCCCAGCGCATCGTGCTCGAGAGCTACACCGTGCTGCCCCTGTACGACCAGCAGAACCACTACCTCGTGCGCTCGTCGGTGACCGGCGTCCGCGCCCTGCCGCCGGTGTCGGCCGTCACCCTGTATGACGCTTCCCGCACCGACTGAGCCGGGGCGCGACGCCCTGGCGGGTCGCGCCTCCTCGGCCGCTCCCCCGACCACGGACGACGCGTCGGCCGCGTCCCCCGTGTCGGCGGTGCCGAGGAGGCGCGGGCGAGCGGCCGCGGCGGCCCGGTGGCTCGTCGGTCGCGTCGTCGGCGGCGTGGTGGTGCTCTGGGCCGTGGCGACCATGGTCTTCTTCGCGATCCGCCTGGTGCCGGGCGACCCGGCCGAGGCCATCCTCGGCGGGCCGGGCTCGCAGGCGTCGGCCGAGGCGCTGGCCCTGGTGCGCGAGCAGTACGGGCTCGACGACCCGCTCCTCCTGCAGTACCTGGCGCAGCTCGGACGCCTCGCGACGGGCGACCTCGGCACCTCGTACTCGCTGCGCACCGACGTGGGCGGGCTGCTGCTCGACCAGCTGCCCGGCACGATCGTCCTCGCCGCGTGCGCGCTCGTCGTCGCGTGGCTGCTCGCCCTCGGCACGGCCTGGTGGGCCACCCTCGGCGGGCGGGTCGCGGCCGCCGTCTCGTCGGGCCTCGAGGTCGTGGCCGCCGCCGTGCCGCACTTCTGGCTCGGCAGCGTGCTCGTGCTCGTCCTCAGCACGCAGCTGGGCCTGCTGCCGCCCGTGAGCACCGGCACGCCGATCGGGCTCGTGCTGCCCGTGGTCACGCTCGCCGTGCCCGTCGCCGGGTTCCTCGGCCAGGTGACGCGCGACTCCCTCCTCGACGCGGCCTCGTCGCCGTTCGCGCTCTCGGCCCGCGCCCGGGGCGAGTCGACCTCGGGGCTGTTCCGCCGGCACCTCCTGCGGCACGCCGCGCTGCCCGGCCTCGCGCTCTCGGGCTGGGCCTTCGGGTCGCTGCTCAGCGGCGCCGTCGTCGTCGAGTCCGTCTTCGCGCGGCCCGGGCTCGGGCGCACGCTGCTCGGCGCGGTGACGCTGCGCGACATCCCGCTCGTGACCGGCGTGGCCCTCGTCTCGGCGCTCTCGTACGTCGTCGTCGTGGCGCTCGGCGACCTGGCCGAGCGGCTCGTCGACCCCCGGGTGCGGGCGTCGTGACCGGCAGCCGGCTCGGCGCGGCCCGCCTGCGCGCCCCCGAGGTCGTGGCGGCCGTCGCGCTCGGGCTCGTCGTCGTGGCGGCCGTGGCGCCGGGCCTGCTCGCCCCGGCCGACCCCCTCGCCGTCGCCCCCGTCGACGCCTTCTCGGCCCCCTCGCTCGCACACCCGTTCGGCACCGACGAGTCCGGGCGCGGCGTGTTCACGCGCATGGTGCACGGCGCCGGCGCCAGCCTGTCGATCGGCGCGGCGGCGACCCTGATCGGCACCGGGCTCGGCGTGCTGCTCGGGGTCGCCGCGGGGTTCGGGGGCGGCCGCCTGCCCGGGCGAGCGGCCGACGCGGCCGTGTCGCGCCTCCTCGAGGTGATGTTCGCGCTGCCCGGGCTGCTGCTCGCCCTGGTCGTCATCGCGTTCACCGGCCCCGGCGCCCTGCCCGCCACCGTCGCCGTGGGGCTCGCGACGGCGCCGGGCTACGCGCGCATCGTCCGCAGCCAGGTCGTGCGCGTCCGGCGCTCGGCCATGGTCGAGGCCGCCGTCGTGCTGGGGCGACGGCCCGGCGCCGTGCTCTGGCGCCACGTGCTGCCGAACGCGCTGGCCCCGGTCGTCGTGCTCGCGACGCTCGGCCTCGGCCAGGCGGTGGTCTGGGCCTCGTCGCTCAGCTACCTGGGCCTCGGGGCGCCGCCGCCCGCCCCCGAGTGGGGCGCCATGCTCTCGGCCGGCCGCCTCTACGTGACGAGCGCCTGGTGGATGACGGTGTTCCCCGGCCTCGCCGTGGTGCTCACCGCGGCGGCCGCGACCGTGCTGGGCCGTGGCCTCGCACGCCGGGGCGGAGGCGCCTCGTGACCGCCGCCGCTCCCCTGCTCGTCGTCGACGGGCTGCGGGTCTCGTTCGGGGCCGGGCCGGTCGTCGACGGGGTCTCGTTCAGCCTCGCGGCCGGCGAGTGCGTGGCCGTCGTGGGCGAGTCCGGCTCGGGCAAGAGCGTCACGGCGCGCGCCCTGCTCGGGCTGACCGGCGGCACGGTCGAGGCCCGCCGCCTCACGCTCGGCGAGACCGACCTGACGGGCCTGCGCGAGGCCGCGTGGCGCCGTGTCCGCGGCGCCCGGGTGGGCCTCGTGCTGCAGGACGCCCTCGTCTCGCTCGACCCCCTCCGCCCGATCGGCCGCGAGATCGACGACGCCCTGCGCCTGCACACCCGGCTCACGCCGCGGCAGCGCCGTGCACGGGCCCTGGAGGCGCTGGTCGAGGTGGGCATGCCCGACCCGGAGGCGCGGCTCGGCTCGCGCTCCGGCGAGCTCTCGGGCGGGCTGCGCCAGCGCGCGCTCATCGCGGCCGCGCTCGCCGTGCGGCCCGAGCTCGTCGTCGCCGACGAGCCCACGACGGCGCTCGACGCCGAGGTGCAGCGCGTCGTCGTCGACCGGCTCCGGGCGCTGCGGGACGGCGGCACGGCCGTGCTGACGATCAGCCACGACCTCGGCGTCGTGCGCCGACTGGCCGACCGCGTCGTCGTGATGCGCGCCGGACGGGTCGTCGAGACCGGACGGACGGCCGAGGTGCTCGACGCCCCGCGGCACGAGTACACGCAGATGCTCGTGGCGGCGCTGCCGGGCGGGGCGCCGCGCGGGTCGCGGCTGTCGCCGCCGGCGCCCGCCCCCGCACCTGCTCCTGCTCGCGCTCCCGCCGCACCTGCCGCCCCCGCGCCCGCTCCTGCTCCCGCCCCTGCTCCCGCTCCCGCGCCCGCTCCCGCCGCACCGGCTGGCGCCGCCGAGCACCGCCGAGTGGACGAGACACCGCCCACTGCGGCGGTGCATCGTCCACTCGGCGGTGTCGCGGCGACCCCGACCGACGACCGCCCCGTCGTGCTCGCCGCGGCCGGGCTCCGCCGGGTGTTCCCGGCGCGCGGCGCAGCCCCCGACCGCGTCGCCGTCGACGACGTGACGCTCGAGCTGCGTGCGGGCGAGACGCTCGGCCTGGTGGGCGCGTCCGGCAGCGGCAAGACGACGACCGCGCGCCTCCTGCTCGGCCTCGACGACCCCGACGGGGGCACCGTCACGCTGCTCGGCGAGCCGTGGGCGCCGCTGCGCGAGCACGACCGCCGCGCCCGGCGACCGCTGCTCGGCGCCGTCTACCAGGACCCGGCGAGCTCGTTCGACCCCCGCCTGCCCGTGGGCCGCCTGCTCGCCGACGCCCTCACGGGCGGCGCGCGCACGCGGCCCGGCCGCGACGCCCTGCGACGCGACGTCGTCGACCTGCTCGCCCGGGTCGGCCTCGCGGCCGACCTCGCCGACCGGGGCACCGCCTCCCTCTCGGGCGGCCAGCGGCAGCGCGTCGCCATCGCCCGTGCCCTGGCACCGCGGCCGCGGGTCATCGTCTGCGACGAGCCCGTGTCGGCCCTCGACGTGTCGGTGCAGGCCCAGGTGCTCGACCTGCTCGACGACCTGCAGCGGCAGGAGGGCCTCGCCTACCTGTTCATCTCGCACGACCTCGACGTCGTCGGGCACATGGCCGACCGAGTCGCCGTCATGCAGCACGGCCGCGTCGTCGAGCAGGGCCGCACCGTCGACGTCTTCGCCGCGCCGCGGCACGAGCACACGCGGGCCCTGCTGGCCGCGCGGCCCTGACGCGCCGCCAGGTCGTCAGGCCCCCCACCAGATCCCCGGCCGCGCCGCCAGGTCGTCAGGCCTTCGTCTGCTCCCCCGCCGCGCCGTCGTCGGCCGGCGTGCGGACGACGGGGATCGGACCCGACTGCGCGAACGCCAGCGCCCAGTCCGACTTCGCCACGTCGCTCGACTCGTCCGAGTACGCCTCGATCAGCTCGCGGGCCTCGTCGTCGCTGGCGACGGTGGGGCCCGAGCCGAGCAGCGGCTCGTTCGCGGTCTCCTTCGTGAACGACACGGCGACCAGCCCGATCACGGCCGCGGCCATGAGGTAGAAGGCCGGCACGTCGTGGGCCCAGCCGAAGCCCTGCCCCTCCGCCCAGACGACGAGCGCCTCGGTGGCCAGCGGCGTGGTGCCGCCGAAGAGCGAGACCGACACGTTGAACGCGATCGCGAGCGCGCCGTAGCGGATGATCGTCGGGAACAGCGCGGGCAGGGTCGAGGGCATCGTCGAGGTGAAGGTGACGAGCACGAGGCCGAGCACCAGCAGCCCGGCGAACGACAGCACGCCGTTCTCGCTCTGCACCATGCGCAGCGCCGGGAACGACAGCACGAGGAACCCGATGCAGCCCGCGAACAGCACGGGCCGCCGGCCGAAGCGGTCGCTGAGCCGCCCGCCGAAGGTGATGACGAGCATCATCAGCACCATCACGACGATGATGAACAGCAGGCCGCTCGTGGCGTCGCGCCCGAGCGTGTTCGACAGGTACGTCGGCATGTACGACAGCAGCATGTAGTCGGTCACGTTGAAGACGAGCACGAGGCCGACGCAGACGAGCAGGGCGCGCCAGTTCTCGCGGAACAGCTTCAGGAACGGCACCTTCTGGTGCTCGCGCTCCGACGCCTCCGCCTGCTGCTTCTGGAACGCGGGCGTCTCCTCGAGCTTGAGGCGCAGGTAGAGGCCGATCAGGCCGAGCGGCCCGGCGACGATGAACGGGATGCGCCAGCCCCAGCCGAGCAGCGCCTCCTCGCTCAGGCCGAGCTGCAGGGCGGTCACCAGGGAGGCGCCGAGCACGTAGCCGCCGAGGGTGCCGAACTCGAGCCACGAGCCCATGAACCCGCGGCGCTTGTCGGGCGAGTACTCGGCGATGAACGTCGCCGCCCCGCCGTACTCGCCGCCGGTCGAGAAGCCCTGCAGGAGGCGCGCCAGCAGCAGCAGGATCGGCGCCCACACGCCGATGGTCGCGTACGACGGGATGAGCCCGATGGCCAGCGTGCCCGCCGCCATCAGGATCATCGTCATGGCCAGCACCTTCTGCCGGCCGATGCGGTCGCCGAGCGGGCCGAAGAAGGCGCCGCCGATCGGGCGGACCACGAACGCGGCCGTGAACGTGCCGAAGGTGAAGAGGATGTTGAGGGCGTCGTTCCCGGGCGGGAAGAAGACCTGGGCGATGGTCGTGGTGATGTAGGCGTAGACGCCGAAGTCGAACCACTCCATCGCGTTGCCGAGGGCGGCGGCGCTGACGGCGCGCTTGAGCATGGACTCCTCGACGACGGTGACGTCGTCGGTGGTGAGCTCGCGGCGCGCGGGCCTGGACGAGTTCTTGCGGGCTGACATGTGTCGGGATACCTCCGGGTGATCGGACGGAGCACGACAACGGCGTCGGGCAAAAACCGAACGACACTAGCAGGACCGGCATGTCAGATCCAGTGCCGACGGCGCAACCCTGCCCTGACCGCACCTTTCCGTGCCGCCGCTCGCGGCCCGCGTACACTGGGGCCGTCCCACAACCAGGCGCCTCACCACCGACACGGCGCCGCCCACAGAACCGGAGCAGCCCATGACGTCACCGATGCCCGACAAGCCCGCGCTCGAGGGGCTCGAAGCCCGCTGGGGCCGCGTCTGGGAGGACGAGGGCACCTACCGGTTCCGCCGCGACGAGGCGACCCGCTCCTCCGTGTTCTCGATCGACACTCCCCCGCCGACCGCGTCGGGCAGCCTGCACATCGGCCACGTCTTCAGCTACACGCACACCGACGTCAAGGCGCGCTTCGAGCGCATGCGCGGCGCGAGCGTCTTCTACCCCATGGGCTGGGACGACAACGGCCTGCCGACCGAGCGTCGCGTGCAGAACTTCTACGGCGTCCGCTGCGACCCGTCGCTGCCCTACGACGCCGACTTCACGCCTCCCTTCGAGGGCGGCGACGGCAAGTCGGCCAAGGCCGCCGACCAGGTGCCGATCTCGCGCCGCAACTTCGTCGAGCTCTGCGAGCGCCTCACCGTCGAGGACGAGAAGCAGTTCGAGGACGTCTGGCGCACGCTCGGCCTCTCGGTCGACTGGACGCAGAGCTACCGCACCATCGACGACCGGTCGCAGGCGATGGCGCAGAAGGCGTTCCTGCGCAACCTGGCCCGCGGCGAGGCCTACCAGGCCGACGCGCCCACCCTGTGGGACGTCACCTTCCGCACCGCGGTCGCCCAGGCCGAGCTGGAGGACAAGGAGGTGCCGGGGGCGTACCACAAGCTCGCCTTCCACCGCGCCGACGGCGAGGGCGACGTGCTCATCGACACGACCCGTCCCGAGCTGCTCCCGGCCTGCGTGGCCCTCGTGGCGCACCCCGACGACGAGCGCTACCAGGCCCTGTTCGGCACGACGGTGCGCTCGCCCCTCTTCGACGTCGAGGTCCCCGTCGTGGCGCACCACCTCGCCCAGCCCGACAAGGGCTCGGGCATCGCCATGGTCTGCACCTTCGGCGACACGAACGACGTCGTGTGGTGGCGCGAGCTGCAGCTGCCGAACCGCGCGGTGATCGGCTTCGACGGCCGCTTCGTCAGCGAGGCCCCCGCCGCGATCGAGTCGGAGGCGGGCCGCGAGGCCTACGCCCAGCTCGCCGGCAAGACGGTCTTCAGCGCGAAGCAGTAGGTGGTCGAGCAGCTGACCGCCTCGGGCGAGCTGGTCGGCGAGATCCGCAAGATCTCGCACCCGGTCAAGTTCTTCGAGAAGGGCGACAAGCCGCTCGAGATCGTCTCCACCCGCCAGTGGTACATCGTCAACGGCGCCCGAGACGAGGCCCTGCAGCAGTCGCTGCTCGAGCGCGGCCGCGAGGTCGGGTTCCACCCCGACTTCATGCGCGTGCGCTACGAGAACTGGGTGAACGGCCTCAACGGCGACTGGCTGATCTCGCGCCAGCGCTTCTTCGGGGTGCCCCTGCCCGTCTGGTACCCGCTCGACGCCGACGGCAACCCCGTCTACGACGACGTGATCGTGCCCGACGAGGCGTCGCTGCCCGTCGACCCGTCCAGCGACGCGGCCCCCGGCTACGACGAGTCGCAGCGCGGCGTGCCCGGCGGCTTCCAGGGCGAGCTCGACGTGATGGACACCTGGGCGACCTCGTCGCTCACCCCGCAGCTCGCCGGCGGCTGGGAGGCCGACCCCGAGCTGTTCGACCTCGTGTTCCCGTACTCGCTGCGCCCCCAGGGCCAGGACATCATCCGCACCTGGCTCTTCTCGACCGCCCTGCGGTCGCAGCTCGAGCACGGCACGGTGCCGTGGACGGACGCCTCGATCTCGGGCTTCATAGTCGACCCCGACCGCAAGAAGATGTCGAAGTCGAAGGGCAACGTCGTCACCCCCGCCGCGATGCTCGACGACCACGGCTCCGACGCGGTCCGCTACTGGGCCGCCTCCAGCCGCCTGGGCACCGACGCGGCCTTCGACCCGCAGAACCCGAAGCAGATCAAGATCGGCCGTCGCCTGGCGATCAAGGTGCTCAACGCGGCGAAGTTCGTCTACTCGTTCGAGCTGCCGTCGGGCGAGTTCGCGATCACCGAGCCGCTCGACCGCGACCTGCTCGCGTCGTTCGCGGCCGTCGTCGAGACCGCCACGGAGGCGCTGGTCGGCTACGACCACGCCCGCGCCCTCGAGGTGACCGAGAAGTTCTTCTGGACCTTCTGCGACGACTACCTCGAGCTCGTCAAGGAGCGCGCCTACGGCGCGACGACGCCGGCCGAGCAGGCCTCGGCGGTGCTCGCCCTCCGCACGACGCTCGACGGGCTGCTGCGCCTGCTCGCGCCGTACCTGCCGTTCGCGACGGAGGAGGTCTGGTCCTGGACGCACGACGACTCCGTGCACCGCGCCTCCTGGCCGACGGCCGCCGAGCTCGGCGAGGTGGGCGCGCCCACCGGGCTGCTCGGGCTCGTCGGCGAGGCGCTGATCGGGGTCCGTCGGGCGAAGTCGGACGCCAAGGCCTCGCAGAAGACGCCGGTGGTCTCCGCGACGATCGCCGCGCCGGCCGCGCAGCTCGAGGTGCTCCGCGGGGCGGCCTCCGACCTCGCGGCGGTGGGCAAGATCCAGTCGCTCGAGTTCGTCGAGGGCGAGGCGCTGGCCGTCGCCTCGATCGAGCTGGGCGAGCTGCCCGAGGCCCCCGCGGCCCCGGCGGCGGGCGCCTGATGCAGCTCGGCACCCGGTGGAGCGTGGGAGGCGCGGCGCCCGCCGCCCTCCCCGCCCCCGTCCTCGGGGCGGTCGCCCAGGTCGAGCGTGAGCTGGCCGACCAGGGCGTCGACGCGTCGTCCTGGCGCTGGACGCTCACCTACCTCGAGCACCGCCCCGTCGTCGAGCTCGACGACGGCACGGTGATCCGCGTCGACGCCGTCACCGGCGAGGCGCACGTGCACGGCCCGGACGACGAGCCCGCCGACGACGACGCCTAGCACTGCCGGCACGGGCCGCGCCCGCGCCCGGTGCGGCCGGGCGCGGCGTCAGGCGCGGGCGACGATCTCGCCGTGCGGCATGAGCAGCCAGCCGTCGGGGGC
>Ga0265780_10007514_pt1 | contig 13378 bp, 9 predicted proteins | sample P1T30metagenome_FD_192432 | JGI IMG/M metagenome (GOLD analysis project Ga0265780, IMG submission 192432) | Plant litter microbial communities from East Loma Ridge, Irvine, California - P1 T30 | ecosystem: Environmental > Terrestrial > Plant litter > Unclassified | place: USA: California... | reverse complement strand
GGCACCCGTAACGACCTGACGTACGCGGCGCTGCGCAGCGTCTCGCCCGTGCATCTGCAATACATGCGCAATATGGGCACGCAGGCCTCGATGTCGGTCTCACTGATCGTCAAGGGCAAGCTATGGGGCCTGATCGGGTGCCACAACGCCGTCCCGTGCGCGGTATCCGTCGAAAAGCGCACGGCCTGTGAACAGCTCGGTCAGATCCTCGCGTTGTGCGTGGAGAGCCGCGAAGACAGCGCGGAGCTGCAGTTCCGCCTGGACGTGCGACGCATCATGGTCGAAATCCTTGGCCGCCTGACCAAAAGCGCCGACTTCATCGACAATCTGCGCGGCGTGTCCGGCGAGCTGCTGCGCTTTGCCCGCGCCGGCGGCGTGGCCATCGTGGCAGACGAACGTATCATCACTTACGGCGATACGCCGGACGACGCCGCCATTCGCGACCTGTCGACCTGGCTTGCCGTGCATGGCCACACCGAGGTATTCCACACCGACGAGCTCGCCGCCGTGTACCCGCCGGCCAGCGCCTTTCTCCATAATGCCAGCGGCCTGCTGGCGCTGCCGATCTCGCGCATCCACCAGCACTATCTGCTGTGGTTCCGCCCCGAAATGATCCAGACCGTGGAATGGGCCGGCAATCCATACGAGAAGGAAGCCGCCCCTGGTGCGCCGACCCGGTTATCGCCGCGTCAGAGCTTCGCCACCTGGCGCGAAACCATCCACGGCCACAGCCTGCCATGGCACGCCGCCGAGATCGAGATGACCACCGAGTTCCGCACGGCACTGCTGGGCATCGCGCTCGAGCGCGCCGAGCAGATGGCCGAACTGGCCGAAGAGCTGGGCCGCGCCAACAAGGAACTCGAAGCGTTTTCGTATTCGGTCTCGCACGACCTGCGCGCGCCGCTGCGCCACATCGCCGGCTTTTCCGACCTGCTGCTCGAATCGGCCGGCAGCGAAGACGTGGCGCTGCGCCAGCGCTTTTTGAAGAACATCAAGGAGTCGGCGCGCCTGGCCGGCAAGCTGGTCGACGATCTGCTGTCGTTCTCGCAGATGGGCCGCGCCGCGCTGCGCCCCACCAGCATCGACATGACCGACCTGGTGTCGGGCTGCATCGACAAGCTGGGCCTCGAGATCGGCCAGCGCCGCGTCGACTGGCACATCGACCGCTTGCCCGTCGTGCAGGGCGATCCGAGTTTCCTGCATCTCGCGATGTTCAACCTGCTGTCCAACGCCGTCAAGTTCACCAACGGGCGTGACCCGGCCGTGATCCGGATCTGGGCCGAGGATGCCGGCGACGACATCGCGTTCCACGTGGCCGACAATGGCGCCGGCTTCAACCGCGACTACGTGCACAAGCTGTTCGGCGTGTTCCAGCGCCTGCACCGGATGGAAGATTTCCAGGGCACCGGCATCGGCCTGGCCAATGTGCGCCGCATCATCGAACGCCACAACGGCCGCGTCTGGGCCGACTCGATCCTGGGCGAAGGTGCGACGTTCTCCTTCACCCTCCCCAAACAAGCCATCACAGAACAAGGCACCCATGCTTAAGCCCATCCTCCTGGTAGAAGACAATCCCCACGACCTGGAGCTCACCCTCATCGCCCTGTCGAAGAGCCAGCTGGCCAACGAAGTCGTGGTCGCGCGCGACGGCGCCGAGGCGCTCGACTATCTGCACCGGCGCGGTGAATTCGACGGCCGCCAGCTCGGCAATCCGGCCGTGATCCTGCTCGACCTGAAATTGCCGAAGGTCGATGGACTTGAAGTGCTCAAGGAAATCCGCACCACCGCCGAACTGCGGTCGGTACCGGTGGTGATGCTGACGTCGTCCAAGGAAGAACAGGATGTGATCCGCAGCTACGAGCTGGGTGTGAATGCGTATGTGGTCAAGCCGGTCGATTTTAATGAATTCGTGCGCGCGATTGCCGACCTGGGGATCTTCTGGGCGGTGCTCAACGAGCCGCCGCCAGGCTCGCACCGTTACATCAAGCCGAAGTGACTGGCCGTTTGCGGCTTGCCTGAGGCGCGCCGCGAACGACGCAGCAAATGACGGATGCGCGCACTGAGCGCATCCGGATGGTAGGGTTTCTGCAGCAGGTGGACCGAAGCGTCCAGCTTGCCTTCGTGGGTCAGCACGCCCTCGGCATAGCCCGACGTATACAGCACTTCGCATTCCGGCAGGTGACGGCGCACGATCTCGCCCAACTGCAGGCTCGACAACGGCCCCGGCATGATCACGTCGGTAAACACCAGGTCAATATGCCGGCCTTCTTCCACCAGCGCCGCCGCGCTGGCCGCATCGCGCGCTTCCAGCACCTCGTAGCCCAGCGCCGACAGGATGCCGCAGGTCGATGAACGCACGTCGTCTTCGTCTTCAACCACGAGGATGGTTTCCAGGCCGCCCGTCAGCGACGGGTGCACGGCTGCCTCTGCTTGCTCGGTCGGGGTCGCGCTGCTGCGTGGCAGATAGATGCGCACGCTGCTGCCCTTGCCCGGCTCGCTGCGCAGCACGATTTCGCCGCCCGACTGCTTGACGAAACCATATGCCATCGACAGCCCCAGGCCCGTGCCCTGGCCCGTCGGCTTGGTGGTGAAGAACGGTTCGAACGCCCGGCGCAGCACGTCGGGCGGCATGCCCTTGCCCGTGTCAGCGATCTCGAGCATCACGTAATCGTTGTGCGGAACGTCGGGCGGCAAATCGTCGTCGGCGGCAGCATTGACGGCACGGATGGTCAGCGTGCCGCCATCGGGCATCGCGTCGCGCGCATTGATGACCAGGTTCAGCAGCACGTTGTTGAGCTGATTGGGATCGACCATGGTGCTGCCAAGCTCGGGAGCGACCTCGGTTTCGACACGGGTACCGGCGCCAAGGACGCGGCGCGCCATGTCGTCGAGCTCACGCACCAGGTGGGTCGGATCGATGACGACCGATTGCAGCGGCTGACGCCGTGCAAAGGCCAACAGGTGCGCGGCCAGCTTGGCGCCGCGCTCGACGCCCGACAGCGCCATCTCGACGCGCGTGCGCGCAGCGTCGTTCAGGTTGCCAACCATCTTCAGCAATTGCAGATTGCCGCCGATGATTTGCAGGACGTTGTTGAAATCATGGGCCACGCCGCCGGTGAGCTGGCCGATCGCTTCCATCTTTTGCGCCTGATGCAGCGCCAGCTGGCTCGCCGCCAGTTGCTCCTGGCTCAGGCGCAGCGATGCGAAGGCTTCATCGCGCTCGCGCCGCGCAACGCAGGCGCCGCTGTGGTAACGCACGCGCGCCACGAGCTCACGCGGATCGGGCCACTTGACCATGTAGTCGTTGGCACCGATGGCAAACGCCTTGGCCTTGGTGTCGGGGTCGTCTTCAGAAGAGAGCAGGATGACCGGCACGTCATGCGTGTCCGGATGCGCGCGCAGCATGGCAATCACATCAAATCCATCGAGACCGCCGGGCATGCGCAAATCGACGATCACCACCGTCGCAGCGACATCGCGCGCGACCTCGACGGCACGCGCCGGGCTGGACTCATAACGGAGCTGATGGCCGACACAGCTCTTGAGGCCATGGGCGATGATGTCCTGGGCAAACGACTCATCGTCGATCAACAGCACGGAACAAACGGTGGAGTTGTCTTCGATCATTGCAAACTGCGTCGCTTTCAGGGCTGGAGGGGGAACGTGCTGCGCGAGAATTCAGGGTTAATTCTACACTAATACCATTTAACAAGGGTTCGTCCCGCTTGGTATCATTCCAGCAAACTCGGGTCAAGACTTGTGCGGTAAAAAATCGCCCTGCATATGGCGCGCATGCCACATCACCAAGCCACCACCACGCCCGATGACCCCTGCCCACTCTGCGGACGGCCGCTGGGAACGGAGCACGTCGATCGCCATCACCTGATCCCGAAGACGTTCAAGGGGCGCGACCAGTACCCGATCCACAAGATCTGCCATCGCAAGATCCACTCGGCGTTTACCGAGCGCGAACTGCTGCAGACCTATCACACGTGGGAAGCGCTGCGCGGGCATGCGGATATCGCGGCGTTCATCCTGTGGGTGGCGAAGAAGCCGGCGGGGTTTTATACGCGGACCTACACCGCGAACAAAAAGAAGGGGCGCTGACGAAGTGACTGGCGCCGGAAATGCAAAAAGGGCCGCATTCGCATGCGGCCCCTCTCTTGTTCTGGCTCCCCGACCTGGACTCGAACCAGGGACCTGCGGATTAACAGTCCGTCGCTCTACCAACTGAGCTATCAGGGAATTGAGGCAATATTATAGCCGGGCATTTGCGGTTTGACCAGAGCCGTGTGTGAATCGGCTGGCCAGCCACTGCCAAAGGGCGCTTTTGCTATAGTCGCAGCTTCCCACCACCTCCTTGATCCCCGAACGACCATGACCATTTCACGCACCCTCGGCACCCCACTCTCCCCTTCCGCAACCCGCGTCATGCTGCTCGGCTCGGGCGAACTGGGCAAGGAAGTGATCATCTCGCTGCAACGCCTGGGCGTCGAGGTGATCGCCGTGGACCGCTATCCGAACGCGCCAGGCCACCAGGTCGCGCACCGCGCGCACGTGATCGACATGACCGACGGCGCGGCGCTCGAAGCGCTGATCGCGCAGGAGCGCCCTCACCTCGTTGTGCCGGAAATCGAAGCGATCGCCACTGACAAGCTGGCCGAACTGGAAGCGGCGGGCGTCATCACCTGTATCCCAACCGCACGCGCGGCGCAACTGACGATGAACCGCGAAGGCATCCGCCGCCTGGCTGCCGAAGAGCTTGGCCTGGCCACGTCGCCCTACCAGTTTGCCAGCAGCCTGGACGAACTGCAGGCGGCCTGCGCTGCTGTGGGCTTTCCGTGCGTGGTCAAGCCGGTGATGTCGTCGTCGGGAAAGGGCCAGTCGAAGCTTGATGGCGCGGGCGACGTGGCCGCGGCCTGGGCATACGCTGCCAGCGGCGGGCGCGTCGATGCCGGGCGTGTGATCGCCGAAGGCTTCATCGACTTCGATTACGAAATCACGCTGCTGACGGTGCGCTCGCTGGGCGCGGATGGCCAGGTCGTAACGAGCTTCTGCGATCCGATCGGGCACAAGCAAGTTCAGGGCGACTACGTCGAATCGTGGCAGCCGCATCCGATGCAGCCGCTGGCACTGGAGCGCTCGCGCGAAATCGCTGCCAAGGTCACGGGCAATCTGGGCGGACTGGGCGTGTTCGGCGTCGAACTGTTCGTCAAGGGCGACATGGTGTGGTTCTCGGAAGTGAGCCCGCGCCCGCACGACACGGGCATGGTGACGATGGCCAGTCAGGTGCAGAGCGAGTTCGAGCTGCATGCGAAGGCAATTCTCGGCTTGCCGGTGAACGTGGCGCTGCGTTCGCCAGGCGCGTCGGCCGTGATCTATGGCCAGCTCGATGAAACCGGGATTGCGTTCGAGGGCGTGGCTGAGGCCCTGCAGGTGCCGGGCGCGGATGTGCGCCTGTTTGGCAAACCGGAGTCGTTTGCGCGCCGGCGCATGGGCGTGGCACTGGCCACGGCGGACAATATCGCTACAGCGCGTGAACGTGCGCTGGCGGCAGCGGCGAAGGTCAAGCCGGTGTCGGGCAGGTAAGCCAATCCAAGCCCCAATACAAAAAGGGCCGCATTTGCATGCGGCCCTTCGTATTCTGGCTCCCCAACCTGGACTCGAACCAGGGACCTGCGGATGAACAGTCTGTCCCACTTCCGGCTGGGAGCCCACGTGAACACTGAGCCTAAGCTAAAACCGTGGGGATACTTATCGCTAATCTCTCGTAATTTTTGATGGAAGATCGTATGTCTAGAGGAAAATTTCGCCACAAGGCCATGTGCTCGCCTCGACATTTACCGTCCATAAATTACCTTTCCGAACCCATTTTGGACTATCTTCCAACTTCCTGCTCCATGCCCCCATATCACGGCTTCGTTCTCTGCATCGCTGTATATGAGGCGCACACTTACCCGTACCGTCTCAGTTGTATGTTCACTCTGGAGGATGAGATCAACTTCGACCTGGGATTTGGCTGGAGTCTGATCCGAGATCTCAATAATGTGGTATGCAGTTAGAACCCTGCATCCAAAATCCCTCTTTGCATTTCCTGCCTTCTTTCCTTTCGGCGTATCTAGATAGTCAACCAAAGCCTCTGACATCGGTCCGTAACGCCGGTTGCACCAGTTGGCGAGGAACCATGCGACCGTCCACTCCGGCGTGCCTTCCGGCAGAGAGTCCAGTCGACCATCGCATGGCAAGTGCCCAAGATCCGCTGCCGAACGTGGCTTCCAAGCTGCTAGCGCTTTCTTGGTCTGCTCAATATCGGAGACCTGCTGAATTAGCTCGGACCAGCTGGTTTCTTTTTCAGGCTTGTGCTCCCCCTTTCCGTCGGCCAACGCCCCTGCCCAATCGCGGATAGCAAAGAGCATTGCCCAACATTTCGCCGCGACGACCTTATTGTCGAAGGCAAGCTCGCGGCCATGTAATATACCGTTACGATAAGGGACGCTTATGCTCTCTTCGTTTGTTTTTTTGCGGCCGAGCCCTATGATTTTGACCAAGGTTCCCAAGCCGCTCTCATGTGCCGCGATACTGTCCCAAGCGGTCATGTCCGCACCCTCCGCGAAGAAGCCCACGTGCTTAGAAATATCGTTGACCAACCCGTCCACAAGTGCGAGGAGCAGTGGGACGCATGCGTGATAGCGCGCTGCAAGGTAATCATCCTTGGCTAATTCGATGAGCCTATAGCGTTTCCTGAACTCGGCATGCCCGCTGCAGCGCATAATGCCAAACTTCAACATGTCTTCGCCGTATTCATTCGCCAAGAACTCCTCCGCCTCCGCGAGCCCTCCTTTCTTTTCGATCTCAATTGCTTTGAGCATGGCTTCCATGCTCATGGATTCGTATGCGATCCAGCCCTGCTGAGCGAATGTATCATTGAAACGGTCTGGGACAAGGAGAACCTCGGACTGCTCCTTAATTTTATTGAAAGCATCAAAATGCGTTTGTACATCGGGAAAAAGAGTGCTGGCAAGAGGGACGGCGTCGAAGATGCCCTTGAGGGTCTCCATACCTCGTACTAGGTCGAGCAGCTTCCTTGCCGATGGGTTTTCCGAGATTTTTTTCATTCTTTAAATTATAGTTGGTAGATTCACGCTGTTTTAAGTGCGATCTCAAGCTTCCTCCACGTAGGTTTGGGGAGTAAGAATCTCGACTATATCGTCCGAATTGCCGCACTTCAAATAACTCGATTATCAATGGTTTGCGGCGAGGAAGTGGCAGCAGAGATCCACCCTACTACGCCGCACTCACCGGGTCGTTATGCTTGAAGAACTTCCTAAAACTGGGCCTAATGTGGTACCAGTCCCTTGTATTTTTATTGAAAGCGGATAAGTTGAGCTATCCAGAGGTCGCTTTAATCACGAATGACAAAACGGATCGGTTTAAAATTAACGGCAAGGATTGAAGCGTATTTTTCATGGATAGCCACCACGTCATTAATTTCTTTGGATTAGGCGACCCTTGCAGGCTCGCCGATGCTTTTAAGTAGCGAGTTGTACTGCTCCTTGTCTGCGGCAAATACCTTGTCGAGTACAAAGTTCGCGAGCTTGGAAATTTCTGGTATCTCGACTGGCCTCATGCTGCGGTCAAATACTTCCTCAAGATGCGAAAATTCGTTACTTAGTCGGTTGATTACCGCGATAGCGGTGTCGTCGTCCCCAAAGAATTTCTGCATGCGCTCCAGCGAGTTGTTTACATCATCTTGGCAGGGAAACTTGTAGAAAAGGTATGCCTCCAGGAACTTCCGTAGATTATTACCAAACGCGTAGAAAGGTTCCGAACTCGTTATGGCGGTACCCACATCCCTGCATTTGTAGATCTGGTGGAAGAGGTAATTGAATTCGGTCACATACTTCTTCAAATAGTCGGGCATCGCGGAGATAGTGCTGGGTGAGCCATTTCTCTCAACCACGAAATGAGCCGTTCCTCCAGCTTTCTTGTTCGGTGAGGAAAGTCGCTTAAGATACTTGAGAAAATCCAGATTGTGCGTTGAGATAAAAAGTTGGCTGTATCGGAAGACGTTGGTGCCATCCGCCGCGCTGCTCGGCTTAGCGACGAGTGTCTCGATCACGCTATATACGAAAAATATGTGATTGCTATCCAGGCTCGAAATCGGGTCGTCGATATAGATAACTAGTTCTCTCCCCTTGGTATCAGCCTCTTCGAGTTTCGCCATGAAATAGCAGAAGGCAACGAGGCTGCACTCCCCCTCGCTCAGGTTGAATGCCGAATTTTCGCCGCGCATGATCTGAAACTTTACGCCGGAAGCCTCCCCGCTGTCGATGGCTTGCAGACGCAGTCCGTCGTGGCCAAAAAAGTGGTTTAGGAGCCCGTTGACACGTTCGGCTCCTTTTCTTTCGTCCTTTTGCTGCGCACGGAGCGTTTCCATCCTTTTTTCCAACGCCGTTATCTCGTTGGCAAGCACCAGCGCTTGCTGTATCGCGTCCGCCGCATCCTTGGCCAGCCCTTTTGCAGTAGTTTCGTCTGCGGCGAGATTGATGGTTTTAATGAAATCGGCAACGTCATTACGGCGCAATGTTCCACGAGCCGCCTCTTTATACTTGGAAAGCGTCTTCGTCTTCCCGTCGCTTTTTGCAATCGCCTCGTTGAGGAGATTGATGTCGTCAAACAGGTTGGAAATTTCAAATTCAACTGCAGGAAGGGCCACAGTTTCAAACAGGCGAGTCTTCCGGTCTGCCAAGGATTCCGACAGCGTTTTCAGTTCCGCCTTGTACGATTTCAGGTTTTTTTCGAGGGACAATTTCGCGATCTGGAAGTCCTTCCGCTCCGCCACGTACAGTTGGTCGCTAGTGACGGTAACGATCTGGTCAAGTCTTTGAATTTCGTTCGCTATCGAGGCTATGCAACTGTCGATTTCCGCCTCGAGTTCGCCGGACTCTTTGCTGAAGTGCGAGTCAAGGGTTTGCCAGAGGTCCATCGGAAGCGGCTGCCTGCAAAACGCGCAAGTCTCTCTCTTTTCCCTGTGATGCGGAATTCCGGACTTCACCCATACTTGTAAAAGCGAGTCGTTGAGCAATTCCTGGATCGCTTTCGTCGGGGTAATTTTCCTTTCGAGCAGTTCGAGCGCTTGGATCTTTATCTTGCTTATTCCGGGATCGAACTCTACCGTCTTGCCGATATGTCCAAGTTCATCTTCCTTGAGAAGGGCCTTCTTGGCCAGGATATCGTCGTCGCTTAGGATGCACAAGTTATTATCCCTAGCATACTTGACGTCAGCCTTTATTTCGGTGATGTTGTAATTGGCTCGACCGTACTCCCGGTTCGGTTTGATGACGTCGTTGGCATGGCGCCTCAGTTTCTCGGTTACTGCCTCTTCCGCATTCAACGATTTCTTCGCTTTATCCCTCTTATCGGCCTCCTTTACCGAGTACTCGTGACGCAGCCCCGTTTTGGCCTCGACCGATCCGAGCTCGTCCATGATCTTCGCTATCTCGAGGATGATGTCGTTGTTCTCGACCCCGACAATAGCAAACGTCTTGATCTCCCCGTCATGCTGGTTCACGAGGAAGCTGAGATTGTCGTGAACGAAATCCCTGTTGTAGACCCGGACGTTCATCCCGTTAGTCCCTATTTGGGACTGGTTGAGATTTCCCGCAGGAGAGTGGAATGTGTAAGCTGGGCTGTCGAAGTTCGGCGGGAGCTTCTTTTCCTGAAGCGTTCGAACGATCCTCGAGAGCGTAGTCTTTCCTGAATAGTTACGGCCGTAGATAATGTTTAGCTTCTTGAAATCTTGGACGATTCCGCTCGAATCACGTACCGTGTTTTTCCACACAAACCCCTGGAAGCTGCCAAAATTCGCGATGTCGATTTGAGTGATCATGGTTTCGTCGTTAGATGATTGAACTTCTGTGGAACGCGACACTCAACTGTATAGTTATGTGCCCTTCCATCAAAGCATACTACCCAGACATCCCATGATGGCAGGGCCGCCGTCTATCCGATTGCAGCCGGCGCAAAATAAGTCAGTTTGTACTGAAGTTCTGCTGCTTATAGCATTGCTAGGCTCGAACTTGTCTAAAACGTAATCGAATCCGTCCGCACAAGCTCACCGGTTACGTAGCGTTCGAGCAGCGCAATTCGGTTCGTGGCATCCAATTCGATATAGAGGCCCAGTCGGTAACCACAGACGTGCTCCGGATGGGTCGTTCCATCATTGGACCAAACCCCATCAAAGCTGGTTTTGGTCATGGCGCGAAGCCGCTTTCGGTCACTTTCTTTCTCGTGCGCCGGCCTCTCCGACTTCTTCATCTCCACAGCGATTAGATTGTCTTCCAAAATATTGCAGCCCCTGCTATGCAGTATGAGGTCACTCTGGATGACCACAACTTCCATTTTCTCGTCGAGTATTGTCTTAACGCGCCCTCCTTGCTTACGGTTGAACTCTGTGTCGGCGCGATAATCTTCGAGACCATTGTCCTGTGCTTGACGCTCCAAGTACATCGAGAGGCGCTGGCAATTATTGCGTTCGCTGACACGGTCGAGGATAGAAGCGGTTTCTAGGCTAAAAAAATCGTCGAGGGCTAAGGAAAGGACTAAGTCGAGGAGTTCTGCCGGAATTGTCATTTGAGCTCGCTTATGGGATAGACATGTCGACATTTTGCTCTGTTTCGTCCACCCTGCGGGATTTGCAAGGATGTTATTTGAACAAATCGATGCGGCAAGGAATTTTAAGAGTACTCCGCAAGCGCGGAGCGGAGGAGCACGGCAGGGGTTTGGCAAGCCGGAGTCGTTTCCACGCCGGCGCATGGGCGTGGCGCTGGCCACGGCGGACGATATTGCTACAGCGCGTCAACGTGCGCTTGAGGCAGCGGCGAAGGTCAAGCCGGTATCAGGCAAGTAAGCATCTACAGGCCCCAATACAAAAAGGGCCGCATTTGCATGCGGCCCTTCGTATTCTGGCTCCCCGACCTGGACTCGAACCAGGGACCTGCGGATTAACAGTCCGTCGCTCTACCAACTGAGCTATCAGGGAATTGAGGCCGCATTATACCTGCTGGTGTCGATTTCGCAAATTTTTCGAAAAGAAAATCTAGCGCGCGATCCGCGCCAGCAGGCGTTTGAGCGTATCGATCACCAGTTCCGGCTCGGACAACTGCGGAAAATGCACGCTGCGCTCGGCCACGACCCGCTCGCCCAACGGCGACAAAGCCGCCAGCGCCAGCTGCGAACGTTCGCGCTCACGCACCAGCGCTGCCGGCACCAGCCAGCGCGGCAAGCGCTTCGTTCCCGACAGCACCGTCACCGGCACGGGCGGAAATGCCGGCGCCTCGAGAATATCCCTGACGGTCTCGCGCTCGTTGCGGAGCTCGTCGAACGCATCGCGCGGCGACACGCGGTCGAGCAGCTTGACGAAGCCCCGCTGCAGCGCCGACTGGTGTTGCTTCAGGTTGTCGATGTCCTGCGGCGCTGTCGCTTCGATGAACAGCACGCCCGCCACCTCGTCGGCGAACTCGCGCGCGAACAGGTTGGCGTGCAGGCCGCCGAACGAATGCGCCACCAGCACGAATGGCGGCGGCACCTTGGCGAATTGCAGCAACAGGCGCAGCTGCGCGACGACGGTTTCGCCATACTGCGCCTCGGTCGGCTTCGGACTGCCGCCCGTGCCCGGCCGGTCGTAGCTGAACACGGTGCCCAGCGCCTCGATCTCGGGATACAGCTTGAACCAGCCGTCGAGGGGGCCGCCGGCGCCGCCGATCAGCACGATCGAGGGACTGCCCTGCCCGGCTCGCGCAAAGCGAAACATCTGCCCTTCGATCAGGGTGGCGTGGCTCTTGAGTGGTTGCTTCACGCGAACTCTCCAAAAAGACGACATAACGCCGCATAACGAAAAAGGCCGCATCCTTCGATGCGGCCTTCTTGTATTCTGGCTCCCCGACCTGGACTCGAACCAGGGACCTGCGGATTAACAGTCCGTCGCTCTACCAACTGAGCTATCAGGGAATTGAAGCTGGCATTATATGGTTCATGAAACGTTTCTGTCAAATCAGAACAGGCGTTTCGTTTTCCATCTACTGCTGCTCTCTTGCGCGCTTGCAGCGATCAAGAGAGCCAGGATTTTAGAGAACTTTGGCGATGGCGTCAACGACGCGATCGATGTTCGTCGAATTGAGCGCCGCCACGCAGATGCGGCCCGTGTCCACGGCGTAGATCGATTCGTCGCGCAGCTTGCCCACTTGCTCCTTGGTCAAGCCCGAGTACGAGAACATGCCAACCTGCTCGCGCACGAATTCAAAGTCGTGGCCCGGGGCCTTGGCCTTGAGCTTTTCGACCATCGCGCCGCGCATTTCGCGAATGCGCACACGCATGCCGGCCAGCTCTTCTTCCCACAGTTTGCGCAGCTCAGGCGTTGCCAGCACGGTGGCGACGACCTTGCCGCCATGCGTTGGCGGGTTCGAGTAGTTGGTGCGCACGACGCGCTTGAGTTGCGACAGCACGCGCGTGGCTTCTTCGCTCGTGGTGGCCACGATCGACAGCGCGCCGACGCGCTCGCCGTACAGCGAGAACGATTTGGAGAACGAGTTCGACACCAGCATCGCCATGCCGGTCGCAGCGAAGCGCCGAACGACGGCGCCGTCTTCATCGATGCCGTTGGCGAAGCCCTGGTAGGCCATGTCGAGGAATGGCACGAGGTTGCCGGCCTGGACCGCAGCAATTACCTGATCCCACTGGTCTTGCGTCAGGTCGGCGCCGGTTGGGTTGTGGCAGCAGGCGTGCAGGACGACGATGGAACCTGCCGGCATGGCTTTCAGCGCGGCCAGCATGCCGTCGAAGTTCACGCCGCGTGTGGCCGCGTCGTAATACGCGTAGTTATGGACCGTGAAACCGGCGCTTTCGAACAGCGCGCGGTGGTTTTCCCAGCTCGGATCGCTGATATACACGTCGGACGCTGGCAGGAAGCGCTTGAGGAAGTCAGCGCCGATCTTGAGTGCGCCGGTGCCGCCGATGGCTTGCACGGTCAGCGCGCGTTTCTCTTGAATTACCGGGCTGTCGGCACCAAATACCAGCTCTTGCACCGCTTTGTCATACGCAGCCAAGCCTTCGATCGGCAGGTAGGTGCGCGGCGTTGGCTGCTCCATCAGTTTCGCTTCCGCTTTCTGCACGCACTCGAGCAGCGGCACTTTGCCCTTGTCGTCATAATAGACACCCACGCCGAGGTTGATTTTCGCGGTGTTCGTGTCGGCATTGAAGGCTTCGGTGATGCCCAGGATCGGGTCGCGTGGGGCCATTTCAATGGCACTGAACAGGCTGGCGGAGGCAGTGGAAGTCATCTGATAAACTCGGTTTTGTTGGCTGGATTGACAGCGGCGGG
>Ga0265780_10007513_pt1 | contig 13379 bp, 19 predicted proteins | sample P1T30metagenome_FD_192432 | JGI IMG/M metagenome (GOLD analysis project Ga0265780, IMG submission 192432) | Plant litter microbial communities from East Loma Ridge, Irvine, California - P1 T30 | ecosystem: Environmental > Terrestrial > Plant litter > Unclassified | place: USA: California... | reverse complement strand
ACTTTTTAGTCGAAGAAGAAAAAAAAAGTCCAATCTTAAATCAGAGTTCAAGATGAAAGGAGGAGGGTTATGCACACACACACACATGTACAAGAAAAAAATGCACAAAATTATAAACCTAGACATTGGATTCTTGTCCAAACAAACCTTTTCCTCGCCCTCAACGAAACAGACGTTTCTTCTTCTCTTCCCTCTACTGTCATCTTCCTGACGTTTTCATGTAAAGTGCAAGTCAGCTTTCAACTTCAACCATTGCGGGAATATGGGAATGTAGAACCAGGTCATTGCTCATTGCTTCTCATTACCTGACAAACCGAATATGCCGTACGACCAACAAAACGCCCGCTTCCTTTCATCCATGACCCAGTCAATTCCTTCCTTTCCTCCCCCCCACTCTTTACTTTGAAAACCCGAATAGCCGATACCGAGCCCGATAAGAAAACAGCACTACAATAGTCCAACTCCAAAAAAAAAGACAACGCCTTGATATTTGCACCAAAAAAAACAGAAATAAAAGATAAAAGTCGATTGCACGACTCGCGGACAATGTCACAGAAGGGAACAATAGAAATTCGTCGAGGGAGCCATGGCGACATGACTGCTTTGAACGAGCAATGTGAGATGGAATCCTCCTCCACAAGAACACCCGAAGCCTTCCTGCGCCGGCATGCTGATCGGGAAAGCCGCAACGGCCCGAGGCCGCGCCTGCGTATGCGCCGCCTGGCTTAGCTATACTACACCTGTCCAGACATGCATCATCACCCTCGTGCCATGGGCATGTAGGCTTTCTGCGCGCTTCTGTGGTGCTTCCGCAGCAAGTCGCATGCGTAAGCCGGTGGCGCGATCCATGTACCTACCTACACACGTAGGCTAAAAGCCTGCAGCACTAGCCTTTCTGTACTCCTGAAAGTTGTTGACATGTGAGGCAATTGATGGATCTTCCTGGCTGCGAAGCTCCTCCTCCCACTTCTCCTCCTCTTGCGCGTGTGTGGCCTCAAAGGCTGCGGATTGGCCGCGGTGGAAATACATGGGTGCGCGCTTGAGGAGGGCAACGTCTTGGGTGACTAGGATGTGCTTGACACTCGACCCTGCTTCTATTAGTGGGTGCGGCGCACGTTGGGCTGGAGGCTGCAACGTACCTGGTGTCTCATATTTTGCCTGCAGGAGCAGCTGGTCAACGACGTGCCGTAGCCCGCGGGCACCAGTTCCCATCTTGCTGGCCTTCCTCGCAATCTCGCGCAGCGCACCGCTGGTGAAGCGCAACTCAATGTTCCGGAGAAAGGACTTGTACTCTTCCTGTCGGATGAGGCTGTCTTTGGGCTCGGTGAGGACGCGAACGAGAGCCTGTTCATCCAAAGCCGACACGGCGCAGACGGTTGGGATACGACCGATGAGCTCGGGGATCATTCCGAATTTCTGCAGGTCGGCTGGCTGCACATAGTCGAGCACGTTGACCTTCTCTTCGCGTTTGGGCTGCCTCACGCCAAATGGGTTCAGCAACTCCGTCTCTTGCGGTACGAAGAACGGCGAGTCCTTCTTGAAGGTTTCAGCCTCGACGCCAGCCAGCATGACACCATCAGCAGCCGCGTGGGCGCTTGATGCGCGTATTGACGCTCCAAAGCCCATGCCGCTCTTTGACTTCCTATCCAAGACGATCTTGTGTAGGTTTGAGAATGCGCCAGTGCATATGAAGAGAATGTTGTCAGTTCGAATGTTGAAGACTTCGCCTTTATTACCACCGGGCCCGGATGGTGGAGGGCCACCCAAGGGACCTCCCCCAGAGTGTCCACCAGGCCTGTTTGCGCTTTTCTCTGGCTTGGCTTGGACTTGTACAGTGGTGCCCTCGATAATCTTGAGCAAAGCCTGCTGGACACCCTCTCCGCCTACGTCTTTACCATATGACATCTTGCTCCCAGCAATCTTGTCGATCTCGTCCAACACAATGATGCCGTGCTCAGTTGCCTCAATGTCATAGTTTGAAGCAGAGAACAGACGAGCTACACACGACTCGACATCGTCACCAATGTATCCAGCCTGTGTAAAGGTAGTGCAGTCTGATATGGAGATTGGAAGGCCCAGAGTCTTTGCCAATGTCTTGCACATCAACGTCTTTCCTACACCTGTTGGCCCGAGTATAAGCACATTGGATTTCTCTATCTGCAGCTGGTGCTCGCTGGTATCCAGCAGCGAGTCGACGTCTATGGGGGTGGGCGATGCCGGCCTGTAGGGGGGTGCTTCGGTGTACGATAGCGGGTCATTATGGCTATGCAGTTCTACGGTGGACTGTTGGCCTGGGAACTCATCTGTTCTTGTTAGGCGGGTGGTGGAAAGTGGGCGGTGGAGGGGCTAGGGCTACCTTCTACAGGGTGTCTGTACACAGATGCGCGCCTCTGGGCCTGAGCATCCAGTCGCGCCTGCTCAGTCAACTGCCTCTTGAGCTCCTGTATGCGCAGGTGATGCTCGTGGACGGCTACGCTCAGGACTATCTTGGCGCGGTCCTGGTCGACGACAAACTGGTCCAGATGCTGTCTCAACACCTTGGGCGTGATGTGACCCACTCCCACGTTGCTCGTGGTGCCCAACGGGCCTCGCGTGGGCTGGTCAGGCTCGTAGAAGGACTAGAAGCCCTGGCCACTGAAGTCGGAGCGATTGAACCTAGAAGACGCACGCCGGTGAGACTGCGGCAAGGGTGTGCGGCGCGAGATGCTGTAGAGAGCGAGGTAAGATGCGCGGGCCTGTGGCGATACGGCGACGGGCAGGGCCCGGTGGAGGATGCGAGGAATCATCATGGTGACGGGGCGGAAGGTGTAGGGAGTCACATTCTAGAGTTGCAAGAGCATCGCGAGCGCGCTGCCACGAGACTCATGCGGCTACGGTGAAGGAACCGTGGTTGAGCCGCGCTCTAGCTCCCCGCGTCCATGAGCCGTAGGTAGATGCGGGGGAGGCTCCCAGCCCCACGATTTCCCGCCGCCGATAAGGCAAACGTAGCGGCGGCGCCATGGCTGCCCTAAAAGCTCGACAACGGCGCGCGCGCGTGTGCTGGAGACGAGGCCAGGAACAAATCCGCCATATCACGATTGCGGATACCCCATCGGACGGAGATCGCACGGCAAATCCTTCACCATGCAGCCCTCTGCGCTGTTGGGACCACTGGCGTGGGCGCGATGCCTGTTCAAGCTGCCCGAGCTATGACGTTGATTGTTGGGTTGGCAACGAACTTTTGGTTGAGAGCAGCGCTCAGCAATCGGGTTAAGGACCCCGCAAATTTCAATTCCTCTCCCCTGCTATCAGGCAAAGAGGGTCGACTGTGCAATTGAACCTTGCAAGCTGCGGAACCTGCATTCTCCTGCATTTCCCATATAGCTGTCGCTGCTAGCAACCTTGACTGCACTTCCCCACCACCACCACCACCATCACCACACATACACACTCACCCACCATGGAGCTCAACAGCGCTTCGGCAAACTCGACCATGAGCGCCGCCCCGGGGCAGGTCCCCAACGATGGAACGGGTACGCATCATCGCGGCACGATAGCTGCCAACTCAATTGACTGACCCAATGGCCCGCAGGCATCATCCAGATGGATGGCTACCTCGAGCCCTTCAAGGATGCGCTCAAGAGCCGCTTTTCAAAGGCCCAGAAGTGGATCAAGACCATCGAGGAGACCGAGGGCGGCATGGAGAAATTCTCGCGGGCACGTACCATGCATTGCTCTCAGCAGCCGAGTAGCTAACACTGCCTTCAGGGCTACGAGAAGTTTGGCTTCAATGTCCAGTCCAACGGCGACGTCATATACCGCGAGTGGGCCCCAAATGCTCTGCGCGCCTATCTCATTGGTGACTTCAACAATTGGGACCGCGATGCGACGCCCATGACCAAGAACGACTTTGGTGTCTTCGAGGTCACTGTGCCTGGCAAGGATGGACAGCCCACCATCCCCCACGACTCCAAGATCAAGGTACGTTTGTGGTGATGAAGAAAAAAAAGATCACTGCTAATTGAAACTCCCAGGTGTCTTTTGTCGTCCCCAACGATCATGCTCGCCAGGAGCGCCTTCCCGCCTGGATCACCCGCGTGACCCAAGACCTCAACGTCTCCCCCGTATACGATGCCCGCTTCTGGAACCCTCCCCATAAGTATGTATGGAAGAACGAACGGCCACCAAAGCCCAAGAGTGCACGCATCTACGAGGCCCACGTTGGTATCTCATCACCCGAGCCCAAGGTAGCGACCTACAAGGAGTTTACCCAGAACATCTTGCCCCGCATCAAGCACCTGGGCTACAACACTATTCAATTGATGGCAGTCATGGAGCATGCCTACTACGCCAGTTTCGGCTACCAGATCAACAGCTTCTTTGCGGCGAGCAGTCGCTATGGCTTCCCAGATGACCTCAAGGAGCTCATTGATACTGCACATGGCATGGGAATCACCGTGTTGCTGGACATGGTGCACAGCCACGCATCCAAGAACGTGCTCGATGGTTTGAACATGTTCGACGGCAGCGACCACCTGTACTTCCATGAGGGCGCCAAGGGACGACATGAGCTGTGGGACAGCAGACTGTTCAACTACGGCCACCACGAGGTTCTGCGCTTCCTGCTCAGCAACCTGCGTTTCTGGATGGAGGAATACCACTTCGATGGTTTCCGATTCGATGGTGTCACCAGCATGCTGTACACTCACCACGGTATTGGAACGTAAGTGGTCATTTCTTTCCTTGCCTTGTTATCCACTAACACGTTTTCAGGGGGTTCTCCGGCGGTTACCACGAGTACTTTGGTGACTCGGTGGATGAGGAGGCTGTTGTATACCTCATGATCGCCAATGAGCTGCTGCACACGCTCTACCCATCTTCCATCACAATCGCGGAAGATGTATCGGGTATGCCTGGTCTTTGCGTGGCACTCTCGCTGGGCGGAATAGGTTTCGACTACAGATTAGCCATGGCCGTACCTGATCTCTACATCAAATGGTTGAAGGAGAAGCAGGACATTGACTGGGACATGGGTGCCCTCGTTCACACCCTCACCAACCGACGGCACGGCGAGAAGACGATTGCGTATGCTGAGAGTCACGACCAAGCGTAAGTTAAACATTGAGTATGCACAACCATTGCTAATACCCCTCAGGCTTGTTGGTGACAAGACACTGCTCTTCTGGCTTTGCGACGCACAGATGTACACCAACATGTCCGTCCTTTCGGAGCTGACGCCCGTGATTGACCGAGGTCTGTCTCTGCACAAGCTGATCCGATTGATCACACACGGTCTTGGAGGTGAGGGCTACCTCAACTTTGAAGGCAACGAGTTTGGCCACCCAGAGTGGCTCGACTTTCCTCGAGAGGGCAACAACAACAGCTTCCACTACGCTCGTCGCCAATTCAACCTCCCAGACGACGAGCTTCTCCGCTATAGGTTCCTCAACGAATTTGACAGCAAGATGCAGTGGACAGAGGAGAAGTACGGATGGCTGCACTCGCCCCAAGCCTACGTCAGCCTCAAGCATGAAGGTGACAAGGTCATTGTGTTTGAGCGCGCTGGCCTCCTATGGATCTTCAACTTCCATCCCCAGAGCAGCTTTACCGATTACCGTGTTGGGGTAGAGCAGGAGGGTACTTACCGTATTGTCCTTAGCACAGACAGCAAGGCGTTCGGAGGTCATGGCAATGTTGACGAGTCGACGAGGTTCTTCACTACGCCGTTTGCGTGGAATGAGAGGAAGAACTTCTTGCAGGTTTACATTCCCTGCAGGACTGCCATTGTACTTGCACTGGAGAGCACTTTGTAGAAAGTGTACGAATAGAATAGGCGGGCGGAGATCTACCGTTGAATTATGATAGCGATCGCGTCGAACAACGATAGTGGCTACATGCCCACAAACAACAGAATATGATTGTACATCATAACCCTGCCGTGTGTCTCTAAAGAATGTGTTCGTATTTGTGATTGCTCTTTAGGCGGATGGTGCATGTTCTGTGGTGAGTTGCTTCAGGTTTACATTACGTCGTGCCCGAATATTTGATCATGAGGCCTGAATGTCTTCGCTTTCTCGTATAGTTCATAGTCCATCTTGTTCTGATAGAGGCCTAGATGTGTTCAGGGCCCCGTGTGCTCTGTCGGGTTTACAGGCGCTTGGAATATGCTGTTGGAGACAAGACACGGAGATAGACCCAAATAGGATAGATAACATAGATACCTAGATATATTCAGGGCTCTGTATGCTCTGTCGGGTTTATAGGCAGTTAGAATATGGTGTTGGATACAAGACGCAGAGACAGACCTAAATAGGATAAATAATATAGAGGCCTGGATATATTTAGGGCTCTGTATGCTCTGTCGGGGTTACAAGCAGTTGGAATATAGTGTTGGAGACAAGACGCAGAGACAGACCCAAATAGGATAAATAATATAGAGGCCTGGATATATTCAAGGTCTTATGTACTCTGTTAGGTTTACGGGAAATTGGAATATGTCGAATACACGTACATGCTTCTCGATCATAGGTTGTCTAAATGTGCTTTACTGGCGAACATCAGGCTAATTTTTGGTGTTTAGCTAAACTATTACGTTCAGTTGATGTATGCGCCGTGGACTCGTAGACTGATGGCGGGTGGGGGTGTGCCAAGGCCTGCGGATTGTCGAACAGTACCGCAGGACAACGTACTCATATATTGAAAATGTCCAAGTAGACGTAAAGAAGCACCATGGACGACATCCGAGCAGTAGTTGATCAATTGACAGTTGCTCAAAGGTAAAGGTGCATGTCTGCGTTGCTGGGTACTAACCTTTGTGGCGCTAGCCGAAGCACGGATCTTTTCGGTGCCTTCCTGCTGAGCTTGAAGAGCTCTCTCCTCAAACAACCACCCTCTCTCCACTCACCACATCGCCCATCACGCATCTCACAATGTTGAAGAGGTACGTAGAGTGTTCATTGAGTCCAATTGACGATGAATTGAGATGAACTGACGCTTTTCCGATAGTGGGATCCAGCAGGCGCTCCGCGCTTCCATGCGCAGGCCGGCCATCCGCCGCAGCGCATTCCAGCCCCTCAAGAAGAGCTTCACACCCGCGCTCGCAGCCCGCTTTGCCAGTACCGATGCCGCAAAGGAAGGCAAGATCCATTCCGTGATTGGAGCCATCGTAGACGTAAACGATCCCTTTCTTTACTCCTCGTTGCCGTAAAAAACTTTTCCGCTGTTCATGGAAGAATTTTGACTTTGCCATTTCTGTCCGCCACCACGACATAATTGCTAACACCCAATTGCAGGTCAAATTCGACACTGAGCAGCTCCCTGCTATTCTCAACGCTGTCACAACCCAGAACGGTGACCAGAAGTTGATCCTCGAAGTCGCTGTAAGGATGCCAAGAAGTGGATATGTGGAACAGCGTCACTGATACAGCGCAGCAACATTTGGGCGAGAATGTCGTCAGGTGCATTGCCATGGACGGTAAGCTGGGTTTACATACTCACACAGCTGAAGCAATGCTAATTGAACATTGCAGGTACCGAGGGTCTCGTTCGAGGTTCCAAGGCCACCGACACTGGTGCCCCCATCAAGATTCCCGTTGGCCACGGCACCCTTGGTCGCATCATGAACGTCACTGGAGACCCCATTGACGAGCGTGGTCCCATCAAGGCTACCAAGTACGCACCCATCCACGCCGATCCCCCGGAGTTCACTGAGCAGTCCACCTCCGCTGAGGTCCTCGTTACTGGTATCAAGGTCGTCGACCTGTTGGCTCCCTACGCCCGTGGTGGAAAGATTGGTCTCTTCGGAGGTGCCGGTGTCGGAAAGACTGTGTTCATTCAGGAGCTGATCAACAACATCGCCAAGGCCCACGGTGGTTTCTCCGTCTTCACCGGTGTCGGTGAGCGTACCCGTGAGGGTAACGATCTGTACCACGAGATGCAGGAGACCTCTGTCATTCAGCTTGACGGTGACTCCAAGGTCGCCTTGGTCTTTGGTCAGATGAACGAGCCCCCGGGTGCCCGTGCTCGTGTCGCTCTTACTGGTCTTGTATGTTCTGAATTCCTCCACGGTATTGTTTTGTGTATGCTAACGGATGATGAAAAAGACGGTTGCAGAATACTTCCGCGACGAAGAGGGCCAGGATGTGCTGTTATTCATAGATAACATCTTCCGCTTTACCCGAAAGTCGCCCTTCTCCCTTGTTTAAAGTAGATGTCGTACTAATAGTTCGTAGAGGCCGGTTCGGAAGTGTCTGCTTTACTGGGTCGTATTCCTTCAGCCGTCGGTTACCAGCCCACCCTCGCCATTGACATGGGTGTCATGCAGGAACGTATTACCACCACCACCAAGGGTTCCATTACCTCCGTCCAGGCCGTCTACGTGCCCGCTGACGATTTGACCGATCCCGCGCCTGCCACGACCTTTGCCCATTTGGACGCCACCACTGTCTTGTCCCGTGGTATCTCCGAGTTGGGTATCTACCCCGCTGTCGACCCCCTTGACTCCAAGTCCCGTATGTTGGACCCCCGTGTCATCGGTGAGGACCACTACAACACCGCCACCCGTGTCCAGCAGATTCTCCAGGAGTACAAGTCCCTTCAGGATATCATTGCTATTCTCGGTATGGACGAGTTGTCGGAAGCCGACAAGCTCACTGTCGAGCGTGCCCGTAAGATCCAGCGTTTCTTGAGCCAGCCTTTCGCTGTCGCCCAGGTCTTCACTGGTATCGAGGGCAAGCTTGTCGACCTCAAGGACACCATCCGATCATTCAAGGCTATCTTGACTGGTGAGGGTGACGATCTCCCCGAGGGTACGTTGTTCACTTATTTGCAGCCCTTGACATGACATTGCTAACATTGATAGGTGCTTTCTACATGGTTGGTGACTTTGAGTCAGCACGCGCCAAGGGAGAGAAGATTCTTGCTGAGCTCGAGAAGTCATAGATGGACTTTTGTGGTGGGTGAAGAGTCGGCCAGTGTGTCTAGGGCAGTTCGCTGGTATTCTCACTTTGTACAAAACATATACCTCGGGAAACGTGGGATTATGAGCGAGTGCTTTAACGTGCATGGCTTCCTGTAATCTATCTTACATGAAGAGACAGCTTTTTCTTGTTCAACAAACCATGAATTCGATGCATCTTGGAGTAGTGTGATGGAATACAGAGGCGTTTTGTAGATAGAACAGGCCCCTGAAGCAGGAGTCTGATGGCTACAAAGAAGCCTTGCGTCTGAGCCGTATTTTCCATGAAAGTCACCCGAATACCTCCTGGCCGTCGTTTTGCGTACGGCATCTCTCTGACTCAAACATTCTTGAATCCCTCCAAGCTGCCTCTAGAACCTCGGTCATCTATAATAAATGCATACCCTAGACTACTACAGAGGACTTTGGTGATATCAACATGCTCCAAAAACAGTAAATTGCACAGTTGTATTATACCTAAAATAGGAAGAGTAGTTGACTAAAGAGCTTTGCATTCGATATTAAGAGTAATGATATGTATACTTGTACACATGTTCAAAACATAGCCTCTTTGTCATGATAAGATCCATCACCTCCACCTGACCATCTTGATGACAGTCAGATATCATCAGCTCAGAACGGCGCTGACACACATCCCCCCACTTCAAAGACTCAACAACATTTTCACTCACTTGGGAAAATGGTCCCGTTATAAGAGAGACATGATCTCTCGTACGTAGAGCAGCGTAAGCGCGGCCGCGGCCTTCCAATTTGTCATCAACGGTCTTTTTACAAACATATCGTCTCAATTCACCGTGGCCGGAGATGACAATGCCTTCGGCCGCGGACACTGAAACTGACATGCGCCGCCTATAGTCGCCGCCACCCAGCTGTGTAACCTCTCGCAAGGCAAGGGCGGGCCGGCAGGATTGCATAGGGCTGAGGAGCTCGTTCCTTGCAGACGTCTCGCACATTGTTTCAGACAGCCATTGGCTGTGGAATCAAGTACTGTTTCCCATTTCTATGCTTGAAGTATAGTCTGTGGCTGGGCTGGGAAATTCGTTATGAACGCCCGTAGGAGCCTGAGGGTAGACGGACAGTGCCTGTGGTAAGTGATAGCGATCGTTTCAAGCTTCAGTTGCTTCGTTCAAATCGATTGGTAACTATAACAAAGGCATAAAATGTTGGAACACTTCTCCAAGGATCAAGCCATTTAGGCCTCGAAAGATGGTTCAGTGCATGTCAGTATACGCACAACTTGTCGATACACACATCGTCACTCGCACCTTGCCGGCATTCCCGCATACACACACTGTAAACACACGAACACCTCATTGATTGTGGCGTTACCAAGTACAACTCGACATGGCGAGTGTAGAGCGCGTGCATTCGAGAGTTGCGTACATCGTACATGGTGCTTCTTGCACATAAGAACGAAGTGGGGATCGCCAAGTGAACGGGAAAGCCTCGATTTCTGTACAATGAGGACTATTATGACAATTGCAGACCGATAGCCGCTCGTCTTGCTTTCGATCTTCTTGCATATGACACAGACAGTACCAACCGGAAAAATCACCCAAGGAAAGCGTGGTATCGGTATTGGTAGGGTGGTTGCTGTGACGCTTCTATTTAACTTCTTACTCGTCGTTGAGCTTCTGGTTAGGCGGCAGGTCCTTCTCGGACTTGCTCTGGACCAGCATTCCCTTGTAACCAGTGATAGGCTCCGATCCTTGCGACTGTGACGTGTTAGTGGTGTCATTAGGGGATACATATCGGGGCATGGGCGACAAAGCTACGCACCTTCAGGTATTCCTCGGAAGCCTCCTGCCACTCCTTGGTCATGGTGCGAGGTCGGATGGGGCTGGCAAACATGCGCGTGAAAGCGAAGACTGCGAAAGCACCGGCGATGACGGCCGATGACAGGAGGAAGACGTTGCGGCCCTCATCCGGAGGCGGGGGTCGGCGTGGGCCGTGGGGACCAAAGGCAATAAAATATGCTATATTGGGAGGATACTGTCAGCCCAGTGTCCATATCAATGAATTCCCGCTATGTCGCGATAACCTCGCGTTTGTCACGGGCAAGCTCGGCTATCTCGCCAAAACACAAAATACGTCATATGAGGGCTCGACACCAAAGTGCGCGCAATGGGATTGTACGCACCAGCCTTCTTTTCCTGCATAGTCAACTCCTTCCAGTCGGTCTTCATGCGGTCCCTAAGCGTCATCCACAAGTCGGCCTGCTCCTGGGGGGGCATGTCTTCCCATCGCTTCTCGATGTTGGCGAGGGTCGGGTTGGAGATGGCGTGTGCCTGGCGAGTCTGCTGAAGCTGGCAAGCGACCGGGGCGGCTCTGGGGAGAAGTGTGCGTGTCGCGGTTGACGGGATGGCGGCAGCCGAGCTCCTCGAAGCGCGGGCAATGGACGAGCGCAGCATGGCGGTGGGTGGAGTGGAGAGTGTCGTAGAATAGAAAGAAAAGGGAGAAGATTCCCGTCGAGGGACCTACAGCTGCCAATGGATCGTGTTGGTGATGGAGTCGAAGGTGGGCTAGGGGAGCTGCCTTGCAAAATGTGGTTGCGGGAGGAACGCCAAGGTGGTGGAACGACGAAATTTGTGGCCCAAGCGCCCTAGTTGGGCCAACGGTGAAATCCTCATTGGCTCGGACTCGAGGACATCAAGAGAGCCTCAAGCCTTATCGATGTAGACTGAAGAGCGACGACGACATCAGTATGCTCTCAGTGGCAAACGCGGGCTCGGGGTTGTGCCAGAAAATCTTGTGCAGCCCTCATTCCGCATCTGACGGCTGGTCCATTGCCTTGGGAAGGCGTGGGACCGCGGAGGCTTTTTGCAGCACGGTGCCTCATCAGACATGCCACAGTTCAAGACATGCCTACTGCAATCACGGATGATGCGATTGCGGTGAACTGGGTTGTACCTAGGCAATGTCAAAGGCCGTAGGGGCTGTCGCAGGAGGGAGCGAGGCAAGACAGATTCTGCACACGGCATATATAACGAAAGATTATACGAATTGACACTGTCAGGGCGAGAACGCATCGCGGGTATTCGATACTCCATATGCTACTTGTACTACCCCCTCACGTTTGGGTGCACCTACAGCATGTAGTTGGACCTCGAAAACGCTCGCAAATTCACTCAAGCGCGGGGTAGCGAAACTATGTAGCTGATGCGACGCCTACCTAGCAGCCAATCTACATCTGAGCTTCCCTGTCACCCATGACATTCACGGAATTACAATCCCGGTTGGCGACGACATAACCATATATGTAGCTAATCCAAGCTTCTTCGCGTCACCGTGAGGTATGCCGATGCCCTAAAAGGCCTCACTCCATGTGTGGATGTAGTATTCCTTTAGTCGGAGGCCTCGCAGTGGGAATCGAGGCAATCCGTACGTTCAGACGGCATCAAAAAGTGAAGCTTGCTATCCGCCAAACGCAGTCGAGGCACCATCTCCTACTAGCGTTGATATGCAGAAGCCATAGACCCCGTCTAAGCCTTATTTTCGAGAAGCGCTCACGGCGCTGTCTGAGCATCCCGTGATCGGAGCACACCAAGCTTGTGGGGCCGGTGCCATGCCATCATGGTTCAGACAGCTCCGAGCTCGAGCACCATTGTTCATGCAAGGTACCTCCAAGTCTTTGTGAACAACGACTAGTCCCAGGCGATCATGTGGCAGAAGAGGGATATTTAGAACCTCAGACCGTGCCTGGCTCAGTCCCGGCCGCGGATACGGCACGCCGCATCTCAACCAAGCTCAACTTTGCTTGGTGGGGGGGAATCTCGGTGGTTACACAATACGCTCGCTTCCCCACGAACCGGTGAATGGATAGGATTCCGGTGCGGGCTTTCTTTGATATCATCAAATGGCCGAATAAGCTTTTTCTAGGAGAGCAGAGCGAGTGCGGACATGCGTCCCACGCAAACATGGTGGTGCTTCTGGCCATTGCCGCTGACAGAACACGCACGTACATGGCTTTCGTAAGCCTTTTGATAGAAGGGCTTTACTCCGTGCCATGCCGCGCCGCGCCTCCATGGCCCACGGTTTGATTAGCAGTAGCCAAGTGTAACAAGATGCAGTCCGTATGCGAGGCTGCGAGTCGGACAAGACCACCAACGCACTTGGCGTTTCGTCGAGCACATGTCTCCATCTACACAGACGAGGCCTAGGCCAGGGTGCTGGCAGAGTAGCTCTGTTCCGGCTGTCTTTCACGTACGCCGGTGCAATCCGCGGCCTCAGACGATCGCGGTATGCGCCCCAGCCTGCAATCAGCCTGCAGATGCTTCGCTTTACCTGACGACTAATAGCCGGCCGGATGCGTGGGAGCACCCAAAGTTTGTAATTGGGTCCAGGCGGTTGCATACAGAAAAAGAACTAAAACCTGTGACGTCCCCGAGTCTGGTTGCTATTTAGCTTGCCCCTCACTCACCCC
>Ga0265780_10007512_pt1 | contig 13380 bp, 11 predicted proteins | sample P1T30metagenome_FD_192432 | JGI IMG/M metagenome (GOLD analysis project Ga0265780, IMG submission 192432) | Plant litter microbial communities from East Loma Ridge, Irvine, California - P1 T30 | ecosystem: Environmental > Terrestrial > Plant litter > Unclassified | place: USA: California... | reverse complement strand
ACACGGCGGCACGATCTCGATCACCGACGCCCCGGGCGGAGGCACCGTGTTCCACGTGACCCTGCCGCGCGAAGTCCCGCCCGTGGCTGCCAAGGCAACGCCGCCACTGGAACGGATCATGTGATGCTTCCCCGCAACTTTATCGATATTTCTGAAAGTTTCGACTTTACCGGTTTCGGTAATTGCCGTATAGTTGATGTACGGCAATTCATCAATTTCGATTTTTTACAGGGGAATCCATGTTCGCAGCCAAGCTTCGCGCCGCCGCCTTCGGCGCCATCGTCATCGCAGCCTTCCCGGCACTGGCCACCGCCGCCGTCTATGGCAAGTCCGGCCAGCCTGCGAGCTTCGACGTGACCTTGCGCATCAACGCCGACTGCGCCATCTCGGCCAACGGCCTGGACTTCGGCCAGCAGCAGGGCGTGCTGTCGAGCACCGTTGCCGCCACCGCGAACATCAGCGTCACCTGCAGCAACACCACCCCGTACAACATCGGCCTCGACCAGGGCACCGGCCCGGGTTCGAGCGGCACCACGCGCTACATGCGCGGCACCGGCAGCAACACCGAAACCGTGCAGTTCCACCTGTACCAGGCGCCGGGCGGCACGCCCTGGGGCGCCACCCAGGGCAACAACACCCTGGCCGGCACCGGCACCGGCGCCGCCCAGAACCTGACCGTCTACGGCGAAATCCCGGCCCAGAACACGCCGACGCCGGACAACTACAAATCGACCATCACCGCCACCGTCTACTTCTGATAGATGATCCGCTTCCCGTCCCTGCGCTCCAGTCTCTCTCCATTCATCGCCCTGGCCGCGCTGGTCGGCTCCGTGCTGGCCTTGGGCGCGCAGGCGGCCAGCCTGCAGATCTCGCCGGTCTCGATCAGCCTGCGCGCCAGCCAGGCGGCAAGCGGCATCAGCCTGCAGAACCTGGGCGAGCGCCCGGTGTACGGCCAGGTGCGCGTGTTCGCCTGGGACCAGCGCAACGGCGAAGACGTGCTCACTCCGACCGACGAACTGGTGGCCAGCCCGCCGATCATCGAGGTCGGCGCCAAGGCCAGCCAGACCATCCGCCTGGTGCGCAAAAGCGGCGCGGGCGCCGCAGCGGCCGCCGCTTCTGGCGCCCCTGAGCGTACCTACCGCCTCCTGATCGACGAAATCCCGCGCGACGACGAGCAGGCCTCGGGCGTGGCGATCCGCCTGCAGTACTCGGTGCCGGTGTTCGTGGCCCCAAGCGACGAAGCAGCCGCGCCGAACCTCGCCTGGAGCGTGCTGCGCAAGGACAATGCCTGGGTGCTGCGGGTCAAGAACAGCGGCGCGCTGCACGCCCAGGTCGGCGCGGCCAGCCTGGTCGACGGCGCCGGCAAGGAAACCGAAGTCAGCAAGGGCTTGCTGGGCTATGCCCTGGCCGGGCGCGAGCGCGAATGGCGCCTGCCGTTCGACCCGAACGCGCGCGTGGCCGCACCCATTACCGTTCGCGCCAACGTGAATGCGCGCCCGGCCAGCGCAGCCGCCAGCGTGGCGGCGGAGAGCGCCGGCGGCAAATGACGGCACGATGAAGGGAGGCGGCACCCGCGCACGCGCGCTGCTGTCCGGCGCGTTCCTTGCGTTCGCCCTGGCGGGTGTGCTTGCACCCCCGGGCGCACGCGCGCAGGCGGACGCGCCCGCACCTTCCTCCGCACCAGCCCCCGCCGCCGCCCCGGTCGAGCTCTACCTCGAAGTCACCCTGAACGGCGAAGTCACCGGCGCCGTCGCCCGTTTCACCCGCGGCCCGCAAGGCCTGCGCGTCGATGCCGCCACCCTGCGCGAACTGGGCCTGGACCCGGCTGCCCTCGGCTTCGGCGAGGCGCGCGAGCGCGAACTCGACGCCCTGACTGGCTTGAGCTACACCTTCGACGCCGCCGCCCAGAGCATCGCGCTGCGCCTGTCCGATGCGCTGCGCACGCCCGTGCGCCTGCAGGCGCGCAATGCCCGCCCGGTCGGCGCCGGCAGCGCCAGCCCGGGCGTGCTGCTCAACTACGACCTGTACAGCCAGCTGGGTGCGAATGCGCGCACCTCGATGCTGCACGAACTGCGCTGGTTCGATGCGCGCGGGGCGCTGAGCAGCACCGGCGTCGTCACCCTGCACGGCGGCGGACGCCGCTACCTGCGCCACGACACCTCCTGGAACTGGGCCGACCCGGTGGACCTGACCTCGCTCCAGGTGGGCGACCTGATCACGCGCTCGCTCAGCTGGTCGCGCTCGCTGCGCATCGGCGGCATCGAGTGGCGCAAGAACTTCGACCTGCGCCCCGACCTGGTCACCTACCCGATGGCGCAGATCGCCGGCTCGGCCGTGGTGCCGAGCAGCGTGGCCCTGTACGTGAACGGCATGCAGCAGTACAGCGCCACGGTGCCGGACGGCCCGTTTGTCCTCGACCAGGTGGCCGGCCTGAACGGCGCCGGCCAGGCCACCGTCGTCACGCGCGACAGCCTGGGGCGCGAAGTCGCCACCTCGGTGCCGCTGTATGTCGACACCCGCCTGCTGGCGCCCGGCCTGTCCGACTACGCCGTCGCCTTTGGCCTGCCGCGCCGCGACTACGGGCTGCGCTCGTTCAGCTACGGCGCACGTCCCGCGCTCACCGGCTCGCTGCGCCACGGCCTGAACGACGCCCTGACGCTGGAAGCCCATGCGGAAGCCGCATCCGGCGTGGCGAATGCCGGCGCCGGCGCCCTGGTGCGGCTCGGTCACGCCGGCGTGCTGCACGGCGCCCTGGCCGCCAGCAGCGACGGCGACGGGCGCGGGGTGCAGGCCACGCTCGGTTACCAATACCTGTCTCCGCGCTTCTCGATCGACGTGCAGAGCACGCGCGCCAGCGCCGGCTATGCGGACCTTGGCACGCGCGAGGGCGTGCCGGTGAACCGCGTCAACGACCGCGTCACCGCCAATTTCTCGCCCTCGGCCGGGCAGTCGGTCAGCGCCAGCCTGGTGGCCTACCGTCTGGCCGGGGCCAGCATCGGCAGCGAGCTGCGCAACAAGACCGCGCGCATCGCTTCGCTGGCCTGGTCGATGCGCCTGGGCGAGGGCGCCTATCTCGGCGTGAACGCCTACCAGGACCTGGGCGAATCGTCGGCGCGCGGGGTCTCGGCCTCGCTCAGCTTCAGCCTGCCGGGCCGGATCGGCGCCAGCGTCGGCGGCGGGCGCCGTGGCGGCGACGCCACCTGGAACCTGGGCCTGAACCGCTCGGCCGACTTCGCCGGCGGCTTCGGCTGGAACGTGCAGACCGCCAGCCAGGCGGGCCAGCGCTACGGCCAGGCCCAGGTGCAGTACCTCGGCAGCGCCGGCCAGGTGGGGGCGCTGGTGCAGGACAGCGGCGCCAACGTCACGGCGGCCCTGAACGCCACCGGCGCCCTGGTGGCCATGGATGGCGCGGTGCTGCCGGCGCGCCAGGTGGGCCGCGCCTTTGCCCTGGTGTCAGCCGGGATCGCCGACGTGCCGGTGCTGCAGGAAAACCGCGTGATCGGCCGCACCGACCGCCACGGGCGCCTGCTGGTGCCCGACCTGGTGCCGTACGCCGCCAACCAGCTGGCGATCGACGCCAGCGACCTGCCGCTGGACGTGCGGGTGCGCGCCACCAGCGTCGAGATCGCGCCGCGCCTGCTGTCGGGCGTGGTGGCCGGCTTTGCGCTGGAGCGCTACCAGGCAGCCAGCGTCACGGTGCACGACACGAAGGGCCAGCCGATCGCGGCCGGCACGCCGGTGCAAGTCAACGGCGCTGCGAGCACCATCGTCGGCCACGACGGCGTGGTCTTCGTCGACGAAGCAGGGCAGGAGAACCGGCTCCTGCTGCGCGCACGCGAGGGCGCGTGCGAGGTAAGGTTCCGCTATCCGGCCACCGCTTCCGGGAATGGCAATGCGGCGGGCGGACTGGCAAGCATCGGGCCGCTGAAGTGCGTGCCCATCAAGGGAGGAAACTGATGTTCAAACGTGTGACAAGCATGCTGGCCCTGGCGGCCGCAATCTGGCTGCTGGGAATGGGAGCGGCGCGCGCCGACAGCTGCAGCGGCACCATGACCGACATCGTGTTCGCCAACGTCAGCCCGATCTCCGGCGCCGACAGCTATGCCAGCGGCACGCTGACGGTCAGCTGTACCTGGGGCCTGCTGACCGGCATACCGCCGCAGCTGCTGTTTCCGAACGCGGCGATCTGCGTAAACATCGGCGCCGGGAGCGGCGGCATCCAGGGCCAGTGGCGCACCATGACCGGCGGCACCGGGCGCCTGCCGTTCAACCTCTACCGCGACAGCAGCTACGCCGCGGCCGCGGTCTGGGGCAGCCCCAGCACGCCGAACAGCCCGACCGGCCTGAACTTCAACCTCAGCGCCGGCCTGCTCTCGCTCGGCACGCAGACGGCCACCTTCACCATCTACGGCAAGATACCGGGCAATGCCCTGGGCGGCGTGGGCACGGTCGGCAACGCGGACACGGCCTTTTCCAGCGATTTTTCCGGCGAGGCGATCATCAATTATGCGTTCTGGAGCCTGCTGTCCTCGCCCTGCACGGCGGGCGCCAGCGCCACGGTGCCGTTCCGCGTGCGCGCGACCGTCGTCAACAACTGCGTCATCAACGCCTCGAACCTCTCGTTCGGCGCCAGCAGCGTGCTGACCGGCGCCGTGCGCGCCAACGCGGCGCTGTCGGTGCAGTGCACGGCGAACAACGCCTACCGCATCAGCCTGAACGGCGGCATGAACGGCACCGTCGCCGCGCGCCGCATGCGCAACCTCGCCACCGGCGAGACCGTGCAGTATGCGCTGTCGGGCACGCTGGACGGGCCGGTCTGGGGCGACGGCAGTTCGGGCACCAGCATGGTGACCGGCACCGGGACCGGCGCGCTGCAGAGCGTGCCGATCTTCGGCAGCGTGCCGAAACAGACCACGCCGTCGCCGGGCGACTACAAGGACACGGTCACGGCGACCATCTACTTCTGATTCGTTTCCGGGCCGAAGTCGAGCACCACGTCGCCCATCGGATATTCGCCGCTGCGCGCTTCCCAGTTTCCGCCGTCGGTCTTGGCGCGGTACTGTTCGAACACGAAGGGCAGGCCTTCGCTGGCCATGGCATCCGCCGCGTCCGTCACCTGGAAGTGCAGGTGCGGCCAGCGCGCATCGCCCGAATTGCCGACGCGGCCCAGGGGCTGGCCGCGCCGCACGCGCTGCCCGGTCTTGACGGCGATGCTGCCCAGCTGTAAATGGTAGTAGGCCGCGAATTGCCCATGCCCGAGGTCGAGCACGACCTGGTTGCCGCCGATGGTGTCCAGCGTGACCGGACGCGCGGGTGTGAAGCCGGCCTCGGTCTTCGGCGCGTTGTCCGGGAAACCATCGCGCGCCGACACCACCCTGCCATCGGCCACGGCCAGCACCTGCTTGCCATAGGCGTAGTAGGAACGGACATCCCGCGCGTCGCCAGCGTAGGCCTTGCCCTGGCGGTCGAACTGCTTCCAGTCGAGGGCATAGCGGCGCGAGACGCGCGCGGCGCCGTCGACCACCCACAGGCCCATGCGGTGGTGCGAGTCCAGGCTGGGATTGTTGCTCGGCGTCCAGTTCGATCCGGCCAGCGGACGGCCCAAGCGCAGCAGGGGCGTGGACCGGGTCGGCAGCGCGGGGCCGTCCGCCGCTGCCGTGTCCAGCAGCACCCGATGCCGCAGTGCCGCCGGCACCGGCGCGCGCGCATCGAAGGCCAGGCAGAGGAAGGCGACCGCGCCCTGGCCGACCCCGAGTTGTTCGATCCCGTCGCCATCCTCGCCGATCGTCACCTGGCGCAGGCGCGCCCGCAGCGCGGCCTCGTCGAGCACGGCCAAGGGCGCGGAGGCCGGGCGCCCGGCGTCACGCACCTCAATCCCGCGCAGGCGCACGGCGCCGGTCGTGAAGTTCTGCAGATGGAGTTCATAGACCAGATAATGGCGGCCAGCGCTCGGCAGCACGGTTGGCGCCAGCGGCGTGCGCACTTGCAGCTGGACCGGCGGGAAGGCGGCAGGAGGTGGCGGCGTAACCGGCACCGTTCCTGGGCGCGCCGCCATCTGGCAGCCGGCCGGCAGCGGCGGCTCAAGCGGGGCTGCCCGGGCGGCTGCGGCAAGGGCAAGAGTCGTTTGCAGGAAAACGGCGGCGGCGAGGCGGGCAGGGCGTGCGGCAAACGGAATCGGCATCAGTGAATCGCAGGTCGTGGAGAAAGCCGTATGCTAAGGGGCAGATGCTTGACAGAAATGTCAGCCATGCATGAATATCTGCCAACATGAAGCCTTCCTCTCTTCCCACGCTACCGGCGCGCACGCAGGGCGCTGCCGCGATCGACGTCTGGCTGCTGGTCTTTCCGGGCTTCCTGCTGCTCGACGCCACCGGCCCGGCCCAGGTGTTTTCCACTGCCAACGATGAAGCGGCCGATGCCGGACTGGCGCCGCCTTACCGCATCCACCTGGCAGCAAGCGGCGGCGGCGCGGTCGCCTCGTCCTCGGGTGTGAGCGTGCTGGCGCAGCCGCTGCCCGCAAGCGGCCTGGAAGACGCGACCCTGATTGTCTCCGGCGGCCGTGTCGATGCCTTGCCCTCCGACGGGGCCACGCTGGACTGGGTGGCGCAGGCGGGAACGGCCGTGGCGCGCTGCTGTTCGGTGTGCACCGGCAGCTTCGTGCTGGCGCGCGCCGGGCTGCTGGCGGGACGGCGTGCGGTCACGCACTGGGCCGACGTCGATGCCTTGCGCAGCGCGCATCCGGCGCTGCAGGTGCTGGACGACGCGCTGCACGTGCGGGACGGCAAGTTCCGTACCTCGGCCGGCATCAGCGCCGGCATGGACCTGGCGCTCAGCCTGGTCGAGGAAGACCTCGGGCGCGACGCCGCGCTGGCCGTGGCCAAGCGCATGGTGCTGTTCCTGAAGCGTCCGGGCGGGCAGCGCCAGTTCAGCGCGGAGCTGCTGGCACAGTCGCCGGCGCCGGGCGTCAGCGCGCAGCTGACCGCCTGGCTGCGCCCGCGACTGGCGCAGGACATCGGCGTCGGCGAGATGGCGGGCGCCTGCGCGCTGTCCGCGCGTTCGCTCTACCGCAAGCTGCAACAGGAGGTCGGCCTGACGCCGGCGCAACTGCTGGCCCGGCTGCGCCTGGAGCGTGCCTGCCTGTTGCTCGAACAGCCGGGCACGCTGGTGAAGCAGGCGGCGCGCGCCAGCGGCTACGGCAGCGAATACAACCTGCGCCGCGCCTTCGTGGCCGAACTCGGCGTGCTGCCGAGCGAGTACCAGTCGCGCTTCGGCTAGAAGGGAATTTAGAAGTAAACGGTCCAGGCGGCGTCGCCGGCCTGGCTTCCCTGCTGTACGCCGGCGTCGACGCGGCCGAGGCGGTAGGGGCTGTCGTGCGAGCAGGAGACGCTCGGCGCACCGGCCTGGGCGTTGACGGTGCACGCTTCCGTGAGGACGAAGCCGACCTGCATGCTCGCGTTGGCCGTGCCGGCTTGCGCGGGAAGCGCGAGCAGGGCCAGCAACAGGGCGGCAGGGGTCAGGTAACGGCTCATGGGCAACGAGGACTGGTATGAATGGCTAGGTAAATTGCTCTACATCAACTCCAGTAGCATGATACACGAAATTTGCTGTTCAGTGCTCCCAGGCAAATAATAGGGTGCAGATACGCGACGTTGGTATCGTTTTTATCGAATTTAGGCGATTTCGGCAAATTCCATCTGCATCAGTCCAGCAGCTTGGCGACGGCTTCCTGCAGTTCGCGCGGGGCGAAGGGCTTGGCCATGTAGCCGTCGGCGCCGGCGGCCCGGCCGGCGGCCATGTCCGCTTCCTGCACAAAGGCCGACAGCAGCAGGATGCGGATGTCGCGCGTCGCCGGGTCGTCCTTCAGCGCGCGGCAGATTTCCAGGCCATTCTCGTGGCCGAGCGAGACGTCGAGCACCATCACGCGCGGGCGGTCGGCGGCGATGCGCTCGCGCATCTCCGCGCTGGAGCCGGCCACCGCCACCCGTCCCACGGTCTGCAGGGTCAGGCGGATCAGGAGGCGCAGTTCGGGTTGGTCATCGACGACAAGGATAGCTTCAGGCATGGGGAATCTCGGCCGCGGCCGGCAAGGTGATGGTGATGTCGGTGCCGCGGCCCAGGGTCGAGCTGACCTCGATGCTGCCGTTGTGCAGATTGACGGTCTCGCGGAAGATGGCCAGGCCCAGGCCGGTGCTTTCGGCGTGGGTGTCGGGCCTGGTGCGCCAGAAGGCTTCGAACATATTGGCCTGCTGTTCGGCGCTCATGCCGACGCCGGTATCGCTGATGCGTAGCAGCACGGTGCCGACCGCGGCGTCCGGGCCGCGCCAGGCGCGCACCCGCACCGGCGCTTCCGGGGACGAGAACACGATGCTGTTGGTCAGGATGTGTGCCAGCGCGGCTTGCAGCTTGTGGGCGTCGGCGGCCACCGGCGGCAGGTCCGGTGCGATGTCGAGTTCGATCCGCGCGTTCTGGCCCAGGTGCGCGACCGTGGCCAGGGCCTGGGCCAGCAGGGCCTCGACCGCCTGCGGCGCGAGCTGCAGGGCGGCCGGTCCGCCAGCCTCGAGACGCGCCAGTTCCAGTACCTGGGTCACCAGGGCCGAAAGGTGGGTGGCCTGGCGGTGCACGATGTCGAGCAGTTCGCGCGCGGTAGCGGCGTCGAACTCGCGCTTCAGCAGCAGGTCGGAAAAACCGAGGATGCTGGCCAGCGGCGTGCGCAGTTCGTGCGAGGCCATCTTGAAGAAGGCGGTGCGGCGCTCGCCGGCGGCGCGCAGGCGGCGCGCTTCGTCGAGGCGGGCGGCGTTGTCGCGCGCGATGGCCGCGTAGCGCCGGTAGCCGCCCAGGTGCATCGCGCTGGTCGAGATCTCGAGCGGGAAGGTATGGCCATCGGCGCGGCGGCCGGTGCCTTCACGGGTGCAGACCTGGCCCTCGGGCAGGCAGCGCACCAGGTCGGGCACGGCTTCCACCATCAGCCATTGCAGGTTGCGGCCCACCAGCTGGCTGGCCGGAGCGCCGAACATGCGCTCGGCCGCCGGGTTCACCGATAGCACCGTGGCCGACTCGTCGAGCATCAGCACGCTTTCCGGCAGGTGGTTAAGCAGGGTGCGCAGCCAGGTTTCGCTGTCGCGCTGCTGTGCCAGGGCGCGCCGCAGGGCGTCGGTGGCGAACTCGCAGGTGACCAGCGCCGCCAGGTCGCGCAGCAGCAGGCGGTCGGCGTCGCCGAAGGCGCGTGGCTTGTGGTCGAGCACGCACAGCGTGCCGACGCGGCTGCCGTCCGGCGCGGCCAGCGGCAGGCCGGCATAGAAGCGCAACTGCAGCTGGTCGCTGATGACGGGGTTGTCGGCAAAGCGCGGGTCGTCCGCCGCATCCTCGACCACGAAGACGTCGTCCTGCAGGATCGTATGGCCGCAGAAGGTAGCGACGCGCGGGATTTCCTGGTCCTCGACACCGATGCGCGACTTGAACCACAGGCGCTCGGCATCGAGCAGCCCGACCATCGCCATCGGCACGCCGAACAGGCGCGCCGCCAGGCGCGTGATGCGTTCGAAGCGTTCCTCGGGCGCCGTATCGAGCAGCTTCAGGTCGAGCAGGGCCTGCAGTCGGCGGGTTTCGTCGGGCGGTAACAGGGGTGTGAGCATGGCGGTACGGGACGGATCGGCTTCAGACGGCGCCCGCAGACCGCACGTCCAGCGCATCCTCCACGGCGGCGCGCAGCTGGGCAAAGGGAACCGGCTTCGGGAACACCGGGATGTCGGAAGGCAGGCCCATCGAGGCGATGGTCGCGCGGTCCAGGCCGCTGACGACGATGATCGCCATCTGGCCGTAGCCGGCGTCGCCGCGCAGGGTGCGGATCATGCGGAAACCGTCCATGCCCGGCATGCTCAGGTCGCTCACCAGCAGGTCGGGGCGCTGCTCGCCGATGCGGATCAGGGCCTCGAAGCCGTCGTGCGCCTTGACCACGTCGAGCGGCAGGTCCCAGCCCTGCAGTTCCAGCTCGTACAGGCGCAGCAGGGTGCGGTCGTCGTCGACCAGCAGCACCTTCTTGCGGCTCGGCTTCTGCGGTTCCGGGGCGGCCGCGGGCGCGGCCGGCGCCGTGGCTTCGTGCCGCTCGTTGACCAGCTTGTTGACCGAGGCCATGGTGATGCGGCGGTGGCCGCCGGCCGTCTTCCAGGCTTGCAGGGTGCCGTTCTCGACCCACAGCTGGACCGTGCGATGCGAAACGCCGAGCAGGCGTGCGGCGTCTTTGGTGGAACAGAACTCGGCGGCGTTGTACGCCGGGTCGCGGGCTTCTTCTTCAGGTTTCAACATAAATAAGGATTCTTGGGGCCGGGGCGGCTTCTGTCAAGGAGCCGCAACGGCCCTGTTGCGGCGCGCGCGCCAGCGGCGCACACGCGAAGGTCAACATGCTACCACTACCGGCGTTACAGCTGCCTCTGCCGTGGAACGCATGCGCAGGTGGATACCGCACTGCCGGTACGCGTGTCACGGCGCTGCTCCGATGCCGTCGATGACGGCGACCAGGGCGCGCAAGTCCACGGGCTTGACGAAATGGTGGTCGAAACCGGCGCTGCGCGAGAGCACGCGGTCGTGCGCCTGGCCGTAGCCGGTCAGCGCCAGGTACAGGGCAGGGCGGCCGGCCTGCAGCGCGCGCAGGCGGCGCACGAGTTCGTAGCCGTCGATGTCGGGCAGGCCGATATCCAGCACGAACACCTGCGGCCATGCCTGCTCGGCCAGCGCCAGGGCCCGGCGCGAGGACGCCGCAACGGCGACCTCGTGGCCAAAGGCGCGCAGCACTTCGGTCAGCGACTGGGCGGCATCGAGGTTGTCGTCGACCACCAGGATGCGCGCGCGGCCGGGTGCGCCTTCGCCGGGCTGCACCAGCGCCATGGCCTGGGCCGGCGCCTGGTCCTGCATGCGCGCCAGCGGCAGGGTCACGCTGAAGCTGCTGCCCTGGCCCAGCCCGGCGCTGTCGGCCTGCACGCTGCCGCCGTGCAGCTGCACCAGGCTTTTCACCAGCGCCAGGCCCAGGCCCAGGCCGCCCTGGGAACGGTCGGGCGTGCGCTCGGCCTGGGTGAACAGGTCGAATACCTGGGGCAGCACGTCGGGCGCGATGCCGATGCCGTTGTCGCGCACCGAGATCGTCACGCGCTCGCTGCCCCGCGCCACCTGGAGCGCGATGCGCCCGCCCTGCGGCGTGTACTTGGCGGCGTTGTTGAGCAGGTTCGACACCACCTGCACCAGGCGGGTGCGGTCGCCGTCCACCCAGCCGCCGGCGTCGAGCTGCAGTTCCAGGCTGTGGCGGCGCGCCTCGACCAGCGGGCGCGCCTGTTCCACCGCGCCGGCGACCACGGCGCCGATGTCGACCAGGGCGCGGTCGAGTTCGACCAGGCCGCGCGTCACGCGCGACACATCCAGCAAATCGTCGACCAGTTCCGTCATGTGGCGCACCTGGCGCGCGATGATCTCGCTCGACTGGCGCAGGCGCCGCTCGTCCAGGCCCGGCATGCCGAGCAGCTGGGCGGCGTTGCTGATCGGCGCCAGCGGGTTGCGCAGCTCGTGCGCCAGCATGGCCAGGAATTCGTCCTTGCGCCGGGCCTGGGCGCGCAGCTCGGCTTCGCCGGTCTTTTGCGCGTCGATGTCGGTGAGCGTGCCCATCCAGTCGGTCACCCGGCCGTGCGAGTCGGCGAAGGGCAGGGCGCGGCTCAGCACCCAGCGGTAGGCGCCGCTGCGGTGGCGCAGGCGGTGCTCGAATTCGAAGGGCGCGCCGGCGTCGCGGCTGCGCTGCCAGTGGGTGCGCAGGGCGTCGCGGTCGTCGGGGTGCACGGCGCCGCGCCAGGCGCCTTCCTGCAGCGCCGCGGCATCCAGGCCGGTGAACTCCTGCCAGCGCTCGTTGAAGTAATACACGCCGCTGTCGACGTGGGTCGACCACACCATCTGCGGAATCACGTTGGCGATCGCGCGGAAGCGCCGTTCGCTTTCCTTGAGCGCCTTTTCGGCCGCCACCTGCGGCGTGATGTCCATGTGCGCCGCGACCGCGCCGTTGATGGCGCCGTCCGCGCCGCGCATGGCGGCCGCGCGGACCAGCACCGTGCGGCGCAGGCCGGGGATGTCGAAGGGTTCGATCTCGAACACGCCGGCGTCGCTCTCGCGGCCGGCCAGCACGCGCGCCACCGGCCAGTCCTCGATGGCGAGCGGCTGCCCGGCGCGCGGGCCGTCGATGTGCCAGCCTTTCCACACGCCATATTCGTCGACCGACTGGCTGTCGGGATAGTGGCCCCAGATCGCATTGTTGGCGGCGTTCGCCACCAGCAGGCGGCCCTCGCGGTCGACATAGAAGATGCCGACCGGCGCCGCTTCCAGCAGCACGTCGAGGCGGCGCCGGTCGCTCTCGGCGCGCGCTTCGCTGGCGCGCAGCGCCTCGGCCTGGGCCTTGCGCTCGCTGATGTCGACCGCGATGCCGGCGAAGCGGCGCGTGCCGTTGGCCGGATCGGCGAACACCTTGCCGCGCGCATTCACCCAGACGTCCAGGCCCGAGCGCTGCGGAATGCGGTACTCGGCGTCGTACAGGGTGCGGCTCTCGATGGCATGCGCGATCGCGGCCAGCACGCGCGGGCGGTCCTCGGGGTGGATCATGTCGGTGAAGCGGTTCAGCTCGGTGCCTTCGCGTGCCAGCGCCGCTTCCACCTGGAACAGGCGCGCAAAGCGTTCGTCGACGTGGGTCGCCCCGGTATCGAGATCATAGCTCCAGGTGCCGATGTTGCCCGAGGCTTCGAGCGAAAGCGCCAGGCGCTCCTCGGCTTCCTTGTGGCGCGCCAGCGCCTGCACCTTGCCGGTCATCTCGACCACGGTGCAGATCACGCCGCGTACGGCGCCGAGTTCGTCGCGCAGGGGACTGAAGGAGAAGGTGAACCAGGCCTGCTCGGGGTAGCCGTGGCGTTCCAGCGTGACCGCCAGGTTCTCGAAGAAGAACGATTCGCCGGCCAGCACGCGCCGGATATACGGTTCGAGCTCGGGCCAGACCTCGTGCCAGACCTCGGGGTGGGGCGCGCCGAGCGCGGTCGGCGCCTTGTTGCCGAGCATCGGCACATAGGCGTCGTTGAAGAACAGGGTCAGGCCCTCGCCCCAGGCGAGGAAGGTGGGGAAGGCCGAGCCGAGCACGATGCCAAGTCCGGTGCGCAGCGCCGGCGGCCAGCCGGACACCGGCCCCAGCGGATGCGTGGACCAGTCGCGCTCCCGGATGCGTTCGCCCATGGCGCCGCCGTTCTGGAGAAACGCATGCTGGCTGTCGCTGCTGTTCACTGGGGCCTTTGATTACAAAACTTGCATTGTACACATAGTACGGATGGAAAGAGACGGCGCCGCCCGTGCCGGACAGCGCCGCCGTCG
>Ga0265780_10007511_pt1 | contig 13380 bp, 9 predicted proteins | sample P1T30metagenome_FD_192432 | JGI IMG/M metagenome (GOLD analysis project Ga0265780, IMG submission 192432) | Plant litter microbial communities from East Loma Ridge, Irvine, California - P1 T30 | ecosystem: Environmental > Terrestrial > Plant litter > Unclassified | place: USA: California... | reverse complement strand
CACATTGCTCGCCACGCGTGCGGCCTCGGCATCGGTGAGCGGCAGGCTGCGGAAAGCGGCCCAGGCAACTTGCGGCGGCACTTCGGCGCCGACCGCGGTCTCGGAGCCGTAGAGCACGCGCCCCATGCCGACCTGGCGCAGCCTTTGCACCAGGCGGCGCGCGTCGGCCGGCGACAGGCCGGGACGCGCGAACGACGCCGCATCGAGCCAGACCCGGCGCATGCGCGGGTCCTGGCGCGCGGCGGCTTCTGCCAGCACGGCCAGCGCGGCCAGCGGCGTGGCCGTCTCCCCCGCCCTGCTGGCGATCGCCGGGATCTCGGCATAGGCCAGCTGCACCGGCACGTCCGGCGCATACGGCAGCAGCTGGTCGATCAAAAGGCGCGCGCCGTCGGCGCTGGTGCCGCGCAGCTGCAGCACGATCGCCATGCCGCGCGAATTCGCCGAGCGGAACACGCGCTGCACGCGCGCGACTTGTTCGGGATCGTCCAGGCGGCTGCCCGGGCCGGGGTGCAGCTTGATGCCGCGCCCGAATTCGGGGCTGGCGGCGCAGCGCGCCAGTTCGGCCAGTGCGTAATCCTTCAGCGGATCGACGCTGCACAGCGCCACCAGCCGCTTCGGATACTCGCCGGCCTGGCGCGCGGCCCAGTCGTTTTCGGCGCGCACGCGCGCGTATTCGTCGTCGGGCACCTGGGCCGGGCGACCGTAGATCCAGGCCACCGACAGCACCGCCGCGCGCTCGATGCCGGCGGCATCCAGCTGGGCGATCAGGTCCTGCGCCGACACCGGTTCCAGCTGCGCATTCGACGACAGGAAAGCCGCCGCCGCCGGGCTGTAGATGTATTGGTGATGATCGGCCACCGGTGTACGCACCGGTGCGAACGGTCCGACGGGGCCCGCCTTGGCGGCGCCGGCGAAGGCCAGCAGCACGGCAGCAGACAGCAGGACAGGGACACGCCTCATACATACACCTCGAGTGATTTAGCGCCGGCCTGCGTGGCCGGAGAACGCCATGTTATCGCATTGGCAGCGAGCGCTGTCAAGATTGCAGCTTTCATGCGCCTCGCGTAGCATCGCCGGATGGCCGTCCACGGACGCGCCGATCGATACGACAAGGACAACGATGAACATGGATATTCCGGCAGGCGCAGGCGCGCCTGGCAATGCGGCCAGCAAGAACCGCTCTTTCCTCACGGTGGCGCTGATCGAGCTGTGGGAGCGCTTCGGCTACTACGGCATGCAGGCGCTGATCGTCTACTTCATGGTGCAGCGCCTCGGCTTCGAGGACAGCCGCGCCAACCTGGTATGGGGTGCGGCGGCGGCCCTGATCTACGTGGCGCCGGCCATCGGAGGCTGGATCGGCGACCGCGTGCTCGGCACGCGCCGCTGCATGATCCTGGGCGGGATCATCCTCTCACTCGGCTACGCGCTGATGGCAGTCCCCACCACCAACACCTGGATGACTTTCTCGGCGCTGGGCGTGATCGTGGTCGGCAACGGCCTGTTCAAGCCGAACACCGCCAACCTGGTGCGCAAGATCTACGAAGGCGACGATTCGAAGATCGACTCCGCCTTCACGCTGTACTACATGGCGGTGAACGTCGGCTCGACCCTGTCGATGCTGGCCACGCCCTGGATCAAGGACTACGTCAACCTGACCTATGGCGGTGAACTGGGCTGGCACGTCGCGTTTGCCGTGTGCAGCGTCGGCCTGTTCGTCGGCCTGCTGACAGTTAGCGTGCTGCGCGCCACCATCTCGCACGTCGGCTCGCCGCCGGATGCGCAGCCGCTGCAGGTGAGCAAACTGCTGGCGGTGCTGGGCGGCGGCCTGGTGGCGGTGGCGGCATCGGCGGTCATCCTCGAATACCAGGCATTGGCGCGCGCCTTCGTGTACGTGGCGGGCTTCGTGGTGCTCGGGATCTTCTTCCACCTGATCCGCACCAGCGCGAAAAACGAGCGCGCCGGCCTGATCGCGGCGCTGGTACTCACCTTGCAGACGGTGTTCTTCTTCATCTTCTACCAGCAAATGTCGACCTCGCTGTCGCTGTTCGCGCTGCGTAACGTGGACTTGGGCTTCTACCTGTTCGGCACACGCCTGTGGACCTGGGCGCCGGCCCAGTTCCAGGCGCTGAACGCGATCTGGATCATGGTCCTGAGCCCGGTGCTGGCCTTCCTCTACACCAGGGCCGGCGCGAGCGGCCGCGATATCTCGATCGCCGCGAAGTTCGCACTCGGTTTCGCGGTGGTGGCGGCCGGCTTCTTCACCTATGGCGTGGCGGGCGCGTTCGCGGTCAACGGCCTGACCTCGTCGTGGATCATGATCGCGGGCTACGGCCTGTATTCGCTGGGCGAACTCTTGGTGAGCGGCCTGGGGCTGGCGATGATCGCGCGCTACGTGCCGGCGCGCATGGGCGGCTTCATGATGGGCGCGTACTACGTCGGCGTCGGGATCTCGCAGTACCTGGGCGGCGTGGTGGCGAACCTGGCCAGCGTGCCGCGCGATATGGTGGATCCGGTGCAGACGCTGCCGGTGTATACGAGCTTGTTCAACAAGCTGGGGCTGGCGGCGATCCTGTGTACCTTTATTGCGCTGGCGGCGCTACCATTGATGCGCAAGCTGACCGCAACCCACAACGCCCATCAATGAACGCACTTTCAAACAATCTACAGGTCGCCCAGCGCGTCCACGCCATCGAACCATTCCGCGTGATGGAGATGGTGAAAGCCGCCGGCGAGATGCGCCGCGCCGGCATCGACGTCATCAGCATGAGCGTCGGCGAGCCCGATTTCACCGCGCCCGACGTCGTCGCCCGGGCGGCAATGGAAGCGATCAAGGCCGGTTCCACCCAATACACCGATTCGCTCGGCCTGCGCGAACTGCGCGAAGCGATTGCAAAGCACTACACCGCGGTCCACGGTCTGAGCATCGACCCGCGCCGCATCGTCGTCACCGCAGGCGCCTCGGCCGGCCTGTTGCTGGCCTGCGCGGCCCTGGTCAGCGAGGGCGATGAAGTGCTGATGCCGGATCCCTGCTACCCCTGCAACCGCCACTTCGTCTCCAGCTACGGCGGCAAACCGGTGCTGATCCCCGCAGGCGCGAAAGACCGCTACCAGTTGAGCAGCGAGCACGTGGCCGCCCACTGGACCGAGCACACCCGCGGCGTGCTGGTCGCCTCGCCCTCGAACCCGACCGGCACCTCGATGACCCCGCAACAGCTGGAAGCGATGCTGGCGGCCGTGCGCGAGCGCGGCGGATTCGCCATCATCGACGAGATCTACCAGGGCCTGTCCTACGGCCACCAGCCGGTGAGCGCGCTGGCCATCGACGAGAACGTCATCACCGTCAACAGCTTCTCGAAATACTTCAGCATGACCGGCTGGCGCCTGGGCTGGCTGGTGGTGCCGGACGCCCTGGTCCCGACCTTCGAGAAGCTGGCCCAGAACCTGTTCATCTGCGCGCCCACGGTTGCCCAGCAGGCCGCGCTGGCCTGCTTCAGTCAAGAAGCACTCGATATCTACGAAGAGCGCCGCCGCGAATTCCAGCGCCGCCGCGACTTCCTGGTGCCGGCTTTGCGGGACCTGGGCTTTGCCGTGCCGGTGATGCCCGACGGCGCCTTCTACGTGTATGCCGACATTTCGAAACTGGCGCACCCGCAGGCGCAGGACAGCACGGCGTTCTGCTGGTCGGTATTGAAGGAAGCCCACGTGGCGATCGTGCCGGGCGACGATTTCGGATTCGCCGCCCCGAGCCGGCACGTGCGCTTCTCGTATGCGACGAAGCTGGAGCGGATCGAGGAAGCGCTGGCGCGCCTCGCGCACTTCCTGAAAAGCTGAAGTCTTACGCGAGCAGGCGCAGCTCGCGCGCCTCGCCCACCAGTCCGAGCAGCGCGTCGGGCGCCGCCGGCTTGACCAGGTAGCGGTCGAACCCTGCGCCGAGTGCGCGTTCGCGGTCTTCGTTCTGGCCATAGCCCGACAGGGCGATGGCGAAGGGCCGCACACCGCCGCCCTCGGGGCCGCCGCGCAGCCGCGCCAGCACTTCCAGGCCGTCGATGCCGGGCAGGCCGATGTCGCAGATGACGACGTCGTAGTGGCGTGCCTGCGCCGCCGCCAGACCGGCCTGGCCGTCGTAGGCCACCGCGACTTCGTGGCCGGCCAGTTCCAGCAGCGAGCGCAGGGTGTCGCAGGCGTCGACGTTGTCTTCGATGAGCAGGATGCTGCAGGCGCCTTCGGCCGCGCTGGGGCCGGGTGCGATCTCGGCCACCTGCTCCTGCACCCCGGACAGCGGCAGGCGCACGGTGAAGGTGCTGCCGCGGCCCTCGCCGGCGCTGTCGCCGGTGACGCTGCCGCCGTGCATGCCCACCAGGTTGCGCACCACGTTCAGGCCGATCCCCAGGCCGCCTTCCGAGCGCGCCAGCGAGCGCGGACCCTGGATGAACAGGTCGAACACTTGCGGCAGCATCTCGGGTGCGATGCCGCTGCCGTTGTCGCTGACCTCGACCACGACTTCCTCGAGCGAGCGCCAGGCGCGCAGCGCGATGCGCCCGCCATTGCCGGTGTACTTGGAGGCGTTGCCGAGCAGGTTGGCGAAGACCTGGGTCAGGCGCACCGGGTCGCCCTCGACAGAAAGCGGCTCGTCCGGCAGCGATACCTCAAGCTGCTGGCCACGTTCGCGGATGCGCGGCGCCACGGTCTCGATGGCCTGGTCCAGCGCACTGCCCAGGGCCAGTGGACGCACGGCGAGCGTGATCTTGCCGCTGCTGATGCGGGCCGCGTCGAGCAGGTCGTCGAGCAGGCGCGCCATATGGTCGACCTGGCGCCGCACCACGCCCGACACCTGGGTCAGCTGGGCACCATTGCCGGAGGCGCTTGCCAAGCTCTGCAGCAGGCTGGCCGACATGCTCAGGGGCGCCAGCGGGTTGCGCAGCTCATGCGCCAGCATGGCGAGGAATTCGGTCTGGCGCCGGTTATTCGCTTCGGCCAGGTCGCGCAGCGACTGGGCGCTGACGGTGGCCATCACCAGGTGTTCGTTGGCTTCGCGCAGCTGCTCGACCTGCTCTTGCAGGCGGGCGTGCTCGCGCGCCTGGATCCGGCTGGCCGACAGCTCCGCCTCCAGGGCCGCGATGCGTTGCCGCAGTTGCTGCGCCTCCCTCAGGGGACCGCCATCCGCGTCGTCGATCCCCATCCCGGCCTCAGCGCCCCGCGCCGGCGTTGTCGACACGGCCGAACATCACGCCGTTGACCTGGGCCGGCAGCGGATCGATCTCTATCCCGGCGTCGGTGATGACGTACTCGCGCAGGTCGTGGCTATGGCCGCTGCCGCGCACCTTCACGATCGACATGAAGCGCTTGACCACGCCGTCGATCTCGGCGTAGCGCATCGCAACGATGGTGTCGGTCAGGTAGGCGACGTCGGCGCGCGCGAAGTTCATGTCGGTGCTGCGCTCGTCCAGGCCCATCGTCACCATCACCGAGACATTTTTCTTGGCCAGGCTGGTGAGGATGCGGAACACGCCGTCGCGCAGGTCGCGCCGGGATTCGGGGGCCAGGTACAGGGTGAACTCGGACAGCGAATCGATGACGACCCGGCGCGCCCCGCTGCGCCCGATCGCCGCCAGCAAGTCATCCTCGAACTCCTCGGCCGTCATGTCGATCATGCGGCTCTCGACGATCGTGATGTCGCCGGCCTGCACCATCCGCGTCAGTTCCGCGTTGCGCAGCCGCGACGTGCCCTTCTCGAACACCATCATGACCCCCTTCTCGCCCTGTTCCACGCCGGCTTGCAGGAAACGCGTGCCGAGGATGGTCTTGCCGCAGCCGGTCGGGCCGAGCGCCAGGATCGAATGGCCTTGCGGCAGGCCGCCGTGCAGCAGTTCATCCAGCCCGGCGACGCCGGTCGGGATCCGCTGCGGCTCGCCGTCCACGGGCACGCCCGGATGGCGGTCGGAGGCCAGCGGCGGCAGCAGGCGCGGATAGATGCGCAGGCCGTCGTCGGTGATGCGGAAGGTGTGCGAGCCGCCTAGGTGGGCCTGGCCGCGCATCTTGACGACGCGGATCTTGCGCACCACCGCGTTCTGCTCGTGTTGTTGCGCCAGGCTCAGCATGCCGTCGGCCACCGTCATGATCGGATTCGCCTCGATCTCGCTGGTCTGGTATTCGCCGATCAGGAAGGTAGTGGCGAGCCAGCTGGTCATGCGGGTGCCGAGTTCCTGCACGAAATACTGCAGGTCGCTCATGCCTTCGATGCCTGGCCGGCCGGTCTGGATGACGGAGCGGAACGAGTCGACGAACACCAGGCTCGGCGCGAAGTCCTCGACTTCCCGGGTGATGCGCTCGAGCACGCCGCTGAAATCGCCGGCGCTCAGGTCCGCGGTCAGGTTGACATAGCGGATCGAGGTGCCGACCTTGTCCATATCGAAGAAGCTGTATTGCTGCTGGTAGCGCAGCATCTTCAGCGGCGGCTCGCCCAGCACGGTGAAGAACAGCGCCCTGCGCTCAGGTGATGCGAGCGAAAACATGATCTGGTGCGCCAGCGTGGTCTTGCCGCAGCCGGGAGCGCCGGTGATGAGGTTGAACGAGTATTCATTCATTCCTCCACCGAGCAGAACATCGAGCCCCGGCACCCCGGTGGCGAGTTTCCCCAAGCTTACTTTGTCGCTCATTTATTTCTGCTCCTGTACATTCGTCTGCTGGCCGGGCGCGGGTTCCGCAATGGCCGTGGCCGTCGCCAGCAGGCGCTGGGTCAGTCTTTCACCAATGAGTGCGGCAAGTAGTTCGGAAAAAGTCCGCAACAAGGCGTCGTTGGCCGCCGCGGCGTGCGCGGCGTCGATGCCGGCCAGGCCCTCTTCGAGAGAAGCGAACAGTTGCGCGACCGAACGGCTCGGCGGGTTCTGCGCCAGCCAGGCGTGTTCCGGTCCGACCACGTGCACGGCGCGTCCGAAGAGTGCGCAGAAACCGCTCTCGCCGACCAGGGGGCTGAGCTCCTGTGCGATACGATGCCACAGCTGCAGCATGGTGCCGCAGGCTGCGGCCGGGTCTGGCGCGTCCGTACGCCTGGTCATGTCTTCGTCATGGAACAATGAATGCCGCTGAGTGATGTCTGGATCAACTGGACCGGGACCAGCGCGCGGCGAAAGACGCCGGGGAAGGCGCCCAGTGCACCACGCATTATAACGTGTCAATCCGGCAAACTGAGCAACTTGACTACTGCGATTCAGAAACATTTTTGTTGATGTCAATCAAACATAGGCCCGCTAAGATGCATATTGCCGAGCAATGTTGCTCGATGAAGCGGGAAGAGTTGAACATGAAGATGAGCACTACCGCGTTGGCAGCCTCGGTTGCATTGGCGCTGGCGATGTCCCCTGCCACAGCCGCCCCCGGCGCCGACGCGCGTTTCAAGACAATCTACACCAAAGAATGGAAGTGGCGCGTCGCGGAGCAGCTTGCCCGTGGCGATGGCGAGCGCGGCGTCGGCACCAGCTTCGCGCGGGTCGACGCGCCGGCCCAGGAAGCGCGCCGCGCCTACTGGGAAAGCATCCTGCGCGAGCTCGATCGCATCCCCCTGCCCGACCTGTCCGCGTCCGAACGCGTGAACTTCGCGGTCTACCGGGCCCAGATCGCCGCCCTGGCGGACGCCCAGCGCTTCCGCGAATACGAGCAGCCGGTCAATGCGGACAGCGCGTTCTGGACCACGGTTACGTTCAGCGCGCGCCGGCCATTCGCCACCCGCGAGGATTACGGCAATTACCTGGAGCAACTGGCCGCCCTGCCCGGCTATTTCGCGCAGGAGACCGCGAACATGCGCGCAGGCCTCACGCGCGGCTTCACCCCGCCGCGTGTCACCCTCGCCGGCCGCGACGTGGCGCTGGCCGCGATCGCCGAGGCGAAGACGCCGCAGGAGGTGGTGTTCTTCACGCCGTTCAAGTCGATGCCGGCAGCGATTCCCGCCGCCGAACAAGAAGCGCTGCGCGCGCAGGCCATCGCGGTGATCCGCGGTCAGGTGCAGCCGGCGTATGCGCAGGTGCTGGCCTTCTTCCGCAATGAGTACGTGCCGCAGGCGCGCGAGACGCTCGCCGCCGAGAGCATGCCGGGCGGGAAAGCGTATTACCAGTCGAAGATCGTCGAATACACCACCACCCACCTGAATGCGGAGCAGATCCACGCGATCGGCCTGGCGGAGATGGCCAAGATCCGCGCCGAGATGCTGGAGACGATGAAGCAGGCCGCTTTCGAGGGCGACCTGCCGGCCTTCTTGCACTTCCTGCGCACCGACCCGCAGTTCTATGCGAAGACCCCGCAGGAACTCCTGATGCGCGCGGCCTGGACTGCCAAGAAGTTCGACGCCAAAGCGGACCAGTATTTCGGCTACCTGCCGCGGAGGCGCTTCGCGATCCTGCCGGTGCCGGATGACCAGGCGCCGTTTTACACAGCGGGGCGCGGTGGGCCGGGGGCGTATTGGGTCAACACCTACAACTTGCCGGCGCGGGCGCTCTACAGCCTGCCGGCATTGACCCTGCACGAATCGGCGCCGGGGCATGCCTTCCAGATGCCGGTGGCACAGGAGCAGAAAGGGGTGCCGAACTTCAGGCGCGCCTACATCTCGGCGTTCGGCGAGGGCTGGGCGCTGTATGCGGAGCGGCTGGGGACTGAGATGGGGATCTACGAAACGCCCTACGAACATTTCGGCATGCTGAGCTACCAGGCGTGGCGGGCGTCACGGCTGGTGGTGGATACGGGGATTCACGCCAAGGGGTGGTCGCGCGAACAGGCGCAGGCGTATTTGATGGAGAATACGGCGCTGGCGCGGCATGAGGTGGAGACAGAGGTGGATCGCTATATTTCGTGGCCGGGGCAGGCGCTGTCGTATTACCTGGGGCAGATGACGATCCAGGCGGCGCGGGCGAAGGCGGAGAAGGCGCTGGGGGCGAAGTTCGATATCAGGAACTTCCATGATACGGTGTTGCAGTTGGGGTCGGTGCCGTTGCCGGTGTTGGAGCAGCGGATCGATCAGTTTATTGCGGAGGGTGGGAAGTCTCCATATCCGAAGGATTCTTGAGCTAGCACTGCTTGGGCAAACTTGGGTTCCGGCCTTCGCCGGAACGACGTGCTGGTGCTAGTGGCCATCCGTAAAACCGTCGTACGCGCCACTGGCGCCTACGACTCCCGGCGCAGGCCGGGACCCAAGTTTATTTGGCGCCGTCGAACAGCTTGAACTTGAGCTGCAGCGAAATCCCACCATACAAGCGATCCTTGTACGACGGAATGATCCCGACATTGACCCCCACCCGCTTGTACTCGTACGTCAAGGTCGGAATCGCCGCTGGAAACCACCCACCATCACGCATCTTCGGGTAGCCATCGAACGCAGCCAGCGCCAGACCGACGCGCACCTGCCCGATCGCATACGGCTGCCAGATCACGCCCGCATAGTTCGACCACTGGCGATCGCTGTTGTAGAAGCGGCCGATCGTTGCGCTGGTGGTGCCGCTGAAACGATACTCCGCCCCCAGTCCCTTGTTCGCCCCGTTCAAATCCTTGTCGCTATCGAAGTGCCCGGTCACGAAACCGGAGTCGAGCCAGAATTCGCTTTTCGGCTCGGATTCGATCTTGCTGAACCAGCCGCCCTCCTGGGCGATTGCGGAAACGGGGAGCAGCAGTGCCGCTGCAAGGAAAAGAGCACGCATCAGTCATCGGCCTTCGGATCGAGATCGGGGAACATCACTTCAGTAAAACCGAAGCGGGAGAAATCGCGGATGCGCATCGGGTACAGAATGCCGTGCAAGTGGTCGACTTCGTGCTGCACTACGCGCGCATGGAAGCCCTCCGCATCGCGCGATATGACTTTCCCGTATTGATCGACACCTTCGTAATGCAGCTTTGTATAGCGCGGTACGCTGCCGCGCAGCCCGGGCACCGACAGGCAGCCTTCGAAGCCCTCTTCCATCTCTTCCGACAATGGCGTGAGCACGGGATTGATCAGCACCGTCTCCGGCACCGGCGGCGCATCCGGATAGCGCTGGTTCTTCGAAAAACCGTAGATCACCAGCTGCAGGTTGACGCCGATCTGCGGCGCCGCCAGGCCCGCGCCATTCGCCGCATGCATGGTCTCGAACATGTCGGCGATCAGGGCGTGCAGCTCGGGTGTGTCGAATTCGACCACCTTCTCGGCCACGCGCAGCAGGCGCGGGTCGCCCATGCGCAGGATCTCGCGGACGGTCATGGCGCCTTCCCCTCTTCCAGCAGGCCGGCCAGGCAGGCGCGGAAGCCCTCTGCCGTTTCCGGGTGCTTCAGGCCGATGGCGGCGGTGGCTTTCAGGTAGCCGAGCTTGGAGCCGCAGTCGTAGCGCTGGCCGGCGTAGCGGTAGGCCAGCACGCGCTCGTGCTGCATCAGGGCGGCGATGCCGTCGGTGAGCTGGATCTCGCCGCCGGCGCCGGTGCCGAGGTTTTCCAGGTAGCCGAAGATCGAGCCGGACAAGACATAGCGGCCCACTACCGCCAGGGTCGAGGGCGCATCCTGCGGCGCCGGCTTCTCGACGATGCCGGACACCAGCTCCAGATCGCGACGGTAGGGCGAGGCGCTGACGATGCCGTATTGGCGCGTGCTCTCGCGCGCGACGTCCTGTACCGCCAGGATGCTGGAGCGCTCGTAGTCATACAGCTCGGTCATCTGCGCCAGCACCGGCTTGGTGCCGGTCGGCGTGTCCATGAAATCGTCCGCCAGCAGCACGGCGAAGGGCTCGTCGCCGACCACCGGCCGCGCGCACAGCACCGCGTGACCCAGGCCCAGCGGCGCCGACTGGCGGATATAGATGCAATTGACGTTCTTCGGTATCACGCCGCGCACCACGTCGAGCAGCGCCTGCTTGCCGTGCGCTTCCAGCTCGGCTTCGAGCTCATAGGCCTTGTCGAAATGGTCTTCGATGGCGCGCTTGTTGCGGCCGGTGATGAAGACCAGCTCCGTGATGCCGGCGGCGACCGCCTCCTCGACCGCATACTGGATCAGCGGCTTGTCGACGATCGGCAGCATCTCCTTCGGCTGCGCCTTGGTGGCCGGCAGGAAGCGGCTGCCGAGGCCGGCCACGGGGAATACGGCTTTGCGGATCAGGGTCATGCGCGTTCCTTTATTGTCCCAGCAGGGCAACCAGGCCCGCTTCGTCGAGGATGGTGACGCCAAGTTCTTCGGCTTTCGCGAGCTTGCTGCCTGCATCGGCGCCGGCGACCACGTAGCTGGTCTTCTTCGACACCGAGCTGGACACCTTGCCACCCGCCGCCTCGATCAGCCCTTGGGCGGCGTCGCGGCTCATGGTCGGGAGTGTACCGGTGAGGACGAAAGTCTTGCCACTCAAATGGCCTTCCGGGACGGCGGCCGCTTCCGGCAACTGCGCCAGCAACTCGGCGCGCAGCTTGGCCAGCGCCGCGATCTTGTCGCGGTTGGTCGGGACTGCCATCCACTCCTCGAGCGCGCCGGACACGGTGGCGGGCAGGCCGAACACACCGAATACGTTCAGGTGCGCCAGCGAGTCCAGGGTTTGCCCCGCGCCGATCAGCTGGCGTGCGCGCGGCTCGGTCAGCTTCGGGATGCCGAGTGCCGCCAGCAGGTTGACCTCGTCGAGCTTCTCGCGCAGCTGTGCCTTGGGCGGGTGCTCGCCCTGTGGCGCCACGCCGGCGGCCAGCAATGCGTTGATCGCGACCTGATTCTTCTCTTCTGCGAAGAATTCGGCGATCGCCTCGGCGACAGTGCCGCCGATATCCGGCAGCACGCGCAGCAGCGCTTCCGGCGCCTGGCGGATCAGGTCGAAGCGCCCCAGCCAATCGGCCAGGGTCTTGGCGGTCGACTCGCCCACGTGGCGGATGCCGAGCGCGAACAGCAGGCGCTCCAGCGGCGGGTTCTTGCTGGCGGCGATTGCCTCTAACAGGTTGTCGGCCCACTTGGTGGCGACCTTACCCTGTTTGACCGCGGGTTTGTCCGATTCGGGGGCCGTACCTTCGCGCTCGTCCGCCATGCGCTTCATGGTGAGCAGGTCGTCGAGCGTGAGGGTGTACAGGTCGGCCACGCGCTCGATCAGGTTGCACTCGACCAGGCTGTCGATGTAGCGGTCGCCCAGGCCCTCGATGTCCATCATGCGACGGCCCGCGAAGTGGCGGATCGCTTCCTTGCGCTGGGCCGCGCAAGTGAGGCCGCCGGAGCAGCGCGCGATCGCCTCGCCTTCTTCGCGCACCACGTGCGAGCCGCACACCGGGCAGGTCTTCGGCAATTCGTAACGCATGGGTGCAGGTTCGGGACGGCGCTCGAGCACCACCGACAGCACCTCGGGGATCACGTCGCCGGCACGGCGCACGATCACGGTGTCGCCCACGCGCACGTCCTTGCGCAGCACTTCGTCCTCGTTGTGCAGGGTCGCATTGGTGACGGTGACGCCGCCGACCGACACCGGATGCAATCGCGCCACCGGCGTGATCGCGCCGGTACGGCCGACCTGCACGTCGATGGCCGAGACCGTGGTCAATGCTTCTTCAGCCGGGAATTTGTGCGCCAGCGCGAAGCGCGGCGCGCGCGACACGAAGCCGAGCGCCGCCTGGTCGGCCACGCGGTCGACTTTATAGACCACGCCGTCGATCTCGTACGGCAGCGCGCTGCGCTTTTCGCCGATGCCGCGGTAGTAGCCGAGCAGGCCTTCGGCGCCGCTCACGACGTCGCGCTCTTTCGAGACCGGCAGGCCGAGACGGTCGAACCAGTCCAGCACACCCGAATGGGTGTCAGGCAGCTCGGCACCTTCGAGCAGGCCGATGCCGTAGGCGAAGAAGCGGAGTTTGCGTTGTGCCGTGATGCGCGCGTCCAGCTGGCGCAGGCTGCCCGCGGCCGCATTGCGCGGGTTGGCGAATTCCTTCTGCCCGGCGTCGCGCTGGCGCTGATTCAGGCGCGCGAAGTCTTCCTTGAACATCAGGACTTCGCCGCGCACTTCCAGCACGCTTGGTATCGCATCGCCATGCAGGCGCAGCGGAATCACGCGCACGGTGCGGATGTTGGCGGTGACGTCCTCGCCGGTGTAGCCGTCGCCGCGCGTTGCCGCCTGCACGAACACGCCATCCTCGTAGCGCAGCGTGATCGCCAGGCCGTCGAATTTCAGTTCGGTCGAATAGGCGACACTGTGCACGTCGAGCCCGTCGCGCACGCGGCGGTCGAAGTTGTCGACGTCTTCATCGGCGAAGCCGTTGTTCAGCGACAGCATCGGCACCGAGTGCGTAACCTGCTTGAACTCGGGGATCGGCGCCGCGCCCACGCGCGAGGTCGGCGAATCGTTCTTGACCGCCTGCGGGTGCGCAGATTCGAGCTCCTGCAGCTCCTTGAACAGGCGGTCGTACTCGGCGTCGGGAATAGTCGGCG
>Ga0265780_10007510_pt1 | contig 13380 bp, 17 predicted proteins | sample P1T30metagenome_FD_192432 | JGI IMG/M metagenome (GOLD analysis project Ga0265780, IMG submission 192432) | Plant litter microbial communities from East Loma Ridge, Irvine, California - P1 T30 | ecosystem: Environmental > Terrestrial > Plant litter > Unclassified | place: USA: California... | reverse complement strand
GACTACAGTAATCACAAGGAGAGGATACCTTACCTACTATCTACGGCGACGAAGCGGATTGGGTGATTCGGGATTTGATGTGTGGAAGAACGAAAGCAGCGCATATGGAAGGAAGGGTCAAGGCGCTCGCGCGTTACAGAATAGTCAAGACAAGAGGTGATTGGACTAGTAGTTAGTTATGACAGTAATGGTAGTTGGCTAGTGGCTAGCTGCCCCAGCGATGAAGCCAGAAAGCAGCAGCAGCAACAATAATAGCAAACAGGCATGCGAAAGCCCTTCCACCCTCCTTCTTTTCAACTAAACAGGAGGGACCGCGATCCTGTTCTTCTAATCCCAGCCGCCCACCATAGCCAAAGAAAAACAGGACAATTAAAAAGAGTCAGGAATATATGCAAGGGTGACGAATTGTCACGTTGGAAGGAAAACGAAACGGGCATGCAAACTCTGCTTCAGCAGCCGCTGCTCTTGCTGCTGCTGCTGGAGAGGAGACAAAAGGAAAAGATGAACACGAGCGAATCAAAAGTTCAAGCTTTTGTTACTTCGAAGCGACTTTTTTTTATTCCTGGCTTTCGAGTTGCTTCCTTCTCGCAACTCTCGCCCGCTGGCTGGTCAATGAATCGTTAAAGATGTGTATCGGATTTGTGTGAAGCGAAGTGCGTGTGTGTCTGAGAGAGTGCGCTGGACTGAGCTGGTATGGTGTGATCTGAAGGGCGCCTGCTGTGTGGCGGCGGTGTGGTTCAAAGAGGTGAAGCATGACCTGAAAAGCTAGCGTGTGGATGGAGCCGGTTTGGCCAAGGAAGGCGAGGCGGACATTAATGAAGCTCTCAGGAGACTCATGCCGTGACACTAGCGTGCTCAAGAGGAATGGATGGTCTACAGCGAGCATGTGGTCCGACAAGATCAAGTTCTCGCGGCGCCTGCATTTGCGTTCTCTCCCAGGTTCAGCCAAGACATGTCGCTGTTCATGGGCTTCTTGCCAGCTTCGGCATCGTCGATCTCCTTGGGTCGGTTGGCGTAGTAAGCTGAAGGAACGCCTCGCGGGAACATTGTCACGGTGCTATCGCGATCGTGCGCAGCGCGAGCATCGCCAAGGGCCCCAGGAGGCAGCAAGTCATCGTTCAAGCCACCATCGGCCTTTGAGTTGGCGGACCAGTTGCCGGTACCGTCGTCGTTGGGGAAAACGGTCACGGTGCTATCGCGGGCGGCAGCAGGTTTGCTGGAGTTCATGAGGCCAGGTGCTCGAGGTGGCGCGAGGTCACCTAGAGTGTCCTTGGACATGTTGTTGGACATATTTGCTGTCCAGCGATTGTCTGCTTGCATCGGGAAGACGGTGGCCGTGCTGGCTCTATCATGCACTGGCAGAGGTTGCGTGGGCGCGGGCGACATCATGGGAGGCGGCGAGTTGAGCAGCGGGCTGTCCTTACCAGCACCGCGCGCGGACGGCCATTCGCCGCTGTCTTTGGCTTCATGGTTGAGCTTCAGCTTCGGCGGCCTGGGTGCGGCGCCTGAGCCAGGGAAGAACCCTGACCCTCCTTGAGAACGGGCGGCTCGCGATGGTATCTTGCGGTCATAAATAGAGGCTGTGTAGACGCTGCTGGGAGGCCGTTGGTCGTTCGCGTTGCTAAAGGGAGTCCAGGGCGAATTGACAGTTGACATGCCGTTGTAATAGTCGCTGCTCATGGTGCTGCGATCATATGAGGAGACAGTGTTAGTACCTGACACGGGCCTGTCGCCGTCCTCGATCTGGCCCTTTTGCCCTTGCAGCGTGCTGCCGCGGCTGGCAAGATCCTCCCTGGAGTCCGCGAACGATGGCGAATGCGCTATCACATTGCTCAGTCTTTGCCCGTCGACGGTTCTGCTAAAGTCAACGTCGAGAGGTGGGACCAGCACAGATGAAGGGATCCGTGAGACGTCCGATGATGATTGCGTAGTCGAGGGCCACTGCGATGCAACAGATTCCCTGTCCTTAGCATAGGCTGCCGGCATGTGCTCGAGTTCTCTTGGCTGACTTGTCGAAAAGTACTTGGACCAACCCGACGAGCGCTGGTCTTCGGGTGAGGCTCCCATCACCGTAAGCGAAGGGATAGGCGCGGATTTACCATCAGCTGTCGGATATGTCTTTTCCCCGATGTCCATCATCTCCACGGGCTCACCGCCATTCTTGCCCCTAACAAGGTTGGTTGTGCTTTCAAAGCTTCCCTTCGACGTGCCACGCTTGTTACCAAACTTCCCACCGATGATAGCTAGTGAGCTGTGCGAGCCGGCAGCGTTAGGGTCGAAACGATGTCTAGGTGGTCCCGCCAAGTCTGTGGCTGATCCTCCGGCTTCCTTCATGAAAGAAGCACCCCTGTCGGCGAAACTCAAGCGTTCACCGTCGCGACCAGTCTTCTCGTCGTCGTTAGCGGCCTGAGCGGCTGCCTTTGCATTCTTTCCCTTGCGCCATCTGATGTAAAGCAATATGATGATAGCGATTGCAGCAATTCCACAAAGCGTGCCGAGTGTGATGCCCAGCGTCCTCATACTCTTATCATGTTTGGACATGCCACCAGCTCCGGCCGCCGTTGTCGATGCTTCGGGCTCGGAAGAGCTAGTCGATGAAGGAGTGCTGTCGGATGTTGTTGTGGGCTGTAATGGTTGTTGATCTTGTTGCTTCTGCACGCCGAAGAAGTCTCCAGCATCGACCCACGAGTTCTCGTTCTGATCAAACATTGCCACTGGTTCGTCTTCATTGCCTCCCGCCAACACGGCCGTGCCTTTTGAGTCTTGAGTAACCGAATAATCAGATCGCGAAACGGTCGGTGCGTTGGTGTTGTTGTATGTGGGCCAGTTATCCAGGGTGAGATCCCGTCTCCGTTTTCTCGATGAGGTTTGCTGACCAATGATCTGGCCGTTGGGTGCAGTTTCGCCGTTCGCGCCAAGTAGCACGGTCTGCGTGACCTTGTTGGGGGACGAAGTCATGTCGTAAGTCTCGAGTACTTTGCTGCCATCGTCGCCTTGAACGAGTGTCGCACGAACGCCAGGGTCAAGCGTTTCAGTCAAATTGGTGCCCAGTTGTTGCCATCCAGCATCGCGGTCGAAGGTAAACACCACGTTCGAGAATGGAGAGCCTCCCGCCATGACCGCCTGGCGTTCATTCCAGGGCAAAAGGATAGGTTGGTTTGCGGGTGCTGCTGTAGAAACGAAAGATTCGATGTTGTAAGGTTCGGTTGTGCTGATCAAAAAAGTCTGCGAGGAAAGATATGAAGGAGCTTCGGGAGTTGAGCCAGCGTATACCAAGATGGATTTTGAATCGCTCAAATAAGCGGCGCTGTGGTTCACTCGCCCCTGTAAATCGAACCCAGGCGGCGACAAGGTCTCCCACTTTTTGCTGCCGAAGATGTATCGCTGCAGGCCGTTGTAATCATCCCCTGACGCCTCGCCTCCAATCACGTACAGCGCAGGCTCACCGTCCGCAGATGCTTTCACACATGCCGCGCCGGTCACCGAGGTCCCCGCTTTCTCTTCCACCCATGTCGCGTTCTCTTTGAGTGGTAATGATTGTAGGCCAGATGGCGAATATACGTATAGTGTGTTGTCGTGAATGGCCGAGCAGTGTCCCTCCAGGACCCGCTTGGGCTCAGGGATGGACATTGGAAAGCGGCGCTGAGGCGGCCTATCTGCTCAGCGCCGGATGATGGTCTCGTAAAGGCGATCGGGAAAGTGAATATGAAAGTCACGAAAGTCGGTGCGGAATCCTATCGAATCTAGCGATACATGTGGTGGATGTGTGTAATGAGTGTTGTTATTGCAGTGAGATTGGTCGGAAGGAGTCGTCCCGTGAAGCGCAGCTTCCTGTTGGCGTAGTCTTGCTCGCGCCTGGTGTTGGTATGTCCAGAATTCCAGCGGGAACGCGTCTCAATCGGATGACAGTCCTGGTAGTGTTGTAATAACAAAGCGAGTGTGTGCGGCGTCGTCGAATCGAATTGCCAGTAAACGAGTGTGGTCCAGGACGGTGTGCAAGTATCAAGCGAATGGCATGCGCAACCAGTGTCGCAGTGGTGGTGGTGGTGGAGCGATGTCGACCGGCGTGTTGGTTTGGTGGTGATGCCTGGGCCCGGGCCAGAGACACTGATGACAGACAACAGTGGTTGCAGAGTGGGAGAGAGCAATACGAATGCAGGAAATGGTGCAGGTCTGCCACGAGCAGCGTGTCTCAGGCGGATCTCGCCAACGGTCTGGCGAACTGGACGGGGAGGGCAGTGTATCTCTCTGAAACGCGCTCGGACGTGAGGTCCAACCGGCGCAAGGAGTCGCTCGTGTGAATGGCTGGGTACGGCCGCCCGTGTGAAGATGTGCACTGGGCGTGAGGAGGAATATACGAATGTCAAGGTCGGTGCGTCTCTCACTCTCGACGAGGGTATCTTCGTAAAACAGACGACAAGACGAATAAGCGAGTGTATCAATTCAATTGACAGACAGACAGACAGACAGGCAGACAGGAGAAAGTGACAGGACGGGGTTACGCTGCAGCCCCCATCGAGACTATTGCTCGGGCGTGCGAAGCGAGGCGCTTCGCTACGATAGGGCGATTATTGGTATTATGATTGTGAAAAGGGGAACACGGACTGCCGACCGTTTATCACAGTTGGAGTCGGCCGTGCATCTTCATCTTATGCCATGTTGAGCACGCACTCCGATGCAGCGGCGAGGTATAGGTAGCCGCGTCTCGTCATCCGATTGTTGTTGTTATTGACATGGTCGTGTCCCTGATCATAGCTATAGATCTTGTCACCATCACATCCGAACTCCACCATCTCTTCTTTCAATCGTCTTCGTTGAGTCGCGAGTCGCAGTCACCTCTCATCCCTGCAGCCATCACACTTCGACACTTCGGGTGTGACCCTGACGGGTAGATTGCTTAGACCTGCGCCTGGCAGGCAATTAGATGGGGTCGACATATATTGCTTAACCGTCTCGAAGAAGCCCCTTCGCCGAGTAGATGGCGACGGCGACGAGGTGAATAAGACCATTCGTTCCAACTCACACTTAGACTCTCGTCCAAACATTTGACCATACCGCGCTCAGGCAATACAGTAGTCCCATAGCCACCGCACGACCCTCCACCAAAACAAAGACGCAAGCTTCTCGCAAGATGAGGAAGGAAAAAGAGATTCCGATCTCCCGCAGGGCCGCAGCCCGGAACCCTGAGCTCCACGCGTGCATCGGGCGCAAACCAATCCCAAACCATGCTCGGCACGCATGGACATCCCCGGGAACTTTTTGCGGACTTCTCAATCAACTTGAAACGGCCGTCGTGTGGGTGCACGAGCGTTTGTATGCCATTTCTGGCGTTTTGGTGGGCTGCTTCCTTCGTATCCTCGAGAAATGTAAATCTGGAACTTCTGTTCGCGATATGCGGAGGTTGAGAGTGGTGGGGTGGATGAGGATTACCGCTACTGCTGACTGCTACTGTTGTAGACGAGATCTCGGCTCCAGGTACAAGTAAGGATGGAGCTGCTCTTCGGTCAGTCTCTGGTTGATGGCTGTTCGGAGGCCAAGAAAGCTGGGCAGGAGGAGACTGACTCGCTTCAAAGGTCCAGCGGCTGTTTGTGAGTCGTGGCTTGTGGCCTGGAAGCTGTGGTGGCGAGCTGGAATACGATACGATGTCACGTGGAGTGTGAGGATGTGATAGCATTGGGCTGCGTTACGGGTGAGTAAGCCAGTCGGGAAGGAAAGCGGTGAGTTTACTCATCTATTGGATGGACGGTGGAGATTTTGATCCATGGCAAAACAGAAGTATGCGTGGTGCCGATAAGTCTTTACCAACATGTGCACTTCTCTGACAGCAGTCTACGATACATCTACACTTGTCCCACTGCCATGATCAGTTGATAATCAAATAATCGGACTTCGGGATACTATCGTACTGCCGGGATGATCGAAGCCTAAGCATCGTATATCACATCGCATCCTATTTACAGATCGCAGATCCACACGAGCCCTACCTAAAATCACACAACTGAGGACAGACGGATCAACGCCCATACGACCTCAAGCTGCGGAGGTGTGCCTTCGAGAAAGACGACTATACTGACGTACTTCATCGACAAGCGTGCGTTACACTTCATCAAGCGTACAACCCGTTGGTGCTACTGCACCTCTCGGCGGAAGAGCAAAGTCAACTACATCACAAACCCAATCGCATACAAGATCTTACCATCTCGCCCCAAGAGCAACCACTTTCACTTTCAAAGACAATTCATGGCATGTCCGCAAGAGAGTTCTGTCCAAATCCTCTCACCCCTCCTGCTGGTGACTGGAGTGGGCTCTTGTCAATGGCAACACCTTCCACTCTGGCAATACGCACACACATACGAGTGGCACACCGGTGAGAGAGCAGTCTTCGAACATTGAAAGTCCCAAGAAGACGACTTGTCTTCACTGTACCATCAGCGACTTCCATCATCCCATTTGACACGATGCCAGCGAAAGAATCACCAATCGCCCACCACAAGCCAATCCAAGTCAAGTCGAACCAACCCATGGAAGTCAAGCTCTCCTTCATTCAAACATATCGATCGTAAAGTGGTATCATAAACAACCTCCTCGCCGGAAAAACAAACGCAAACCCAGAACAGCTCTGCAACCGCACAAGTATAGCGCAGCACAGCACCTTTCAAAAGCGCTGCATTTTCAGCGATACTGCGTGTTCACCGGCACTGGCTGGGACTCCATTTTAATGCCATTCTCCGCCGAATCGTAAGTCACGTTGTTGTTGTTGTCGCCGGTAAGGTGATAGCCGTAGAAGCCCTTGCGCACGCGGTGCACAATGACGGAGCCGTAGATGACTTGGGCGACGGTGCAGACTCTGTGGAGCAAAAAAGTGACCACGTCAGTATAATGAAGGAGGATCAGAGAGAAAAAGATTCGTTGGAAGAGGGAGGGAAAAAAACTCACGTGGCAGCCAGCGAGAAGATGATGTCCAGCGCCGAACCGTTGCCCCCAGCCGCTGCGCCAGCGATGATGATGGCGAAGTAGATGACCCAGATGACGGCTTTGATGCAGGCCGACACGAGGTGGAAGGTGGGCTTCATTTTGCTGGAAGCGAAGAGGCCGATTTCGACCAATGTGAGGATGATCGTCGCGCCGGATATGGATAGGATGATGGCACCGCTGACTCTGTATTCGAGGGACAAGAAACGACGTCAGGAAAGGTTGTTCACCGAGGTACTTGAGTGTTTTCTTTGATCTCCTTCGAGGAAAGCATGACTTACACAAAGTAGCCACGGTATCCGGCGACTTCGACGTCGGGGTCGTTGGCATAGCTGAGCACGACGCAGGCTACGATGAAGAAGATTCCCGTGGCGAGGAGCTCCACGACCCAGAGGGGAACGAGGAAGCGCTTGCGCCAGATCTTCTTCGTGGTGATTGTTTCGGGGTTCATTGTTGCTTCGATTCGGATTCGATTGGATCGAAGCAGGTTGTTGTGGTGGTAAGCGTGATCGAGAAGGTAGAGACGTTGTTGTTGTCTAGGTAGGTGGATTCGAGGTGAAGCGTGTGTGTTTGTATGTACCTGGAAGACAAAGAGACGATTTGTTGCAATGACGGAGAGACTCCCTACATTAGGTACTATTTGTAGATGCACGTGGGCTATATGTACTTTCACACTCAGCTGTGACTGCCAAATCATGGCAAGGCTGTGCCTGTGCTCAGGCCGTGCAGATTGTCGTTAAAGACACCAATGAACACAGCCCGTAGGCGCAGGCACAGGCTGGCGCAGCAGGTGGCTCCAATCCGAACCAAAGTATGTTGACAGTTTGCGCCTCTTGCACCGATTTACAAACGACATCCTTTCGCAAAATCGATTGGTTGGGTTGGCTGGCAGCAAACAATCCACCACGCTGCAAGCGCAATCCTTCACCAACTGGCTTGGCCGACGCGACCATGCTACTACCCAAAGGATTCGCTTGATGGCTATATCAGGACTCGTGGCTTGCAGATCCGACCTTTGTGTGGACTCTTGTCTTTTCAGCTTTGCTGTGCCTGGCACTACTGGGGCTGCGACATGGCTTAGGATCCTGGCTTGTGCTCTTGACCGGTGTGCAGATTCGGGACCAGACTTTGCCAGTCACGGCGTAGGTACGCGACAGTGAGTGTGTCAGGACTCAGATGCATGAGAGCCTTCCGCTGCAGATCTAAGCGATTTCAACATGGGTGAAACAGTTACTATTGACTCGCGTGGCTGCAGATTCGAGATTGCGCGTGGCTACATGTAGGTATGTTTCTATACATACACACAAGCAATACAGCACAGCAGACAAGAGGCTTTTCAGACTCGTATCCCCTCACCGGTCATTCAATCCATCGCCTCACGTAGCCTTTTCCAACTCATTGGTGACCTTGACGAAGGCTTCCCACTGCGCCAACGCCGCTCCACTCTGGATGCACCACTTCGCCCTCCTCAAGCCTTCTTTCCACCTCAGTCCACCTGGCCCACGCTCCTGCACGACCTTCCCATCATCGCCGTCGCCCATGTGGCTCTCCTCCGCCTCGCAGATCCCACTAACGGTGATGAGCGCAGCGGTGTTGAGCAGGACAAACTGCAAAACAGGGTCGTCGGGCGCCCGCTCGTTGCGTAGAATCTCCATCAAAATCTGAGCATTCTCGTTCGGGCCTTTGCCGCCGTGGACTGTGTCCAGCGAGTGGCACGGCAAGCCGAAGTCGGCGGGCGAGAGCATGAAGTTTGAAATCTCAACATTCGCGATTTTGTCGTCTTCGCTGTCCTCGGAAGATGAAGAGTCCTTGTCGGCGGACGTGCCTGGCTTGTCGTTGATGTACCAGCAGTGAGTCGGGCCGGCGCAGGACAGTTCGTCGAGGTTCTCGTCGCCACAGATCACGAGGGCTTTCTTTGCGCCGCTCAAGCGCAATGCTTCGGCGAAGTTGACGCCGATGTCTTTGCGGGCTACACCGAGGATACGAGCTTCGATCAGGCCACTGTCGTGCACGGGGTTGGCCAGTGGGCCGAGCAAGTTGAAGATCGTGCGTACGGGGACTTCTTTGCGGACGGCCGCGGCGTACTTCATGCCAGGGTGCCATTCACGAGCATACAAGAAGGCGTAGTTGCTCTGCGCGTAGATCGAAGGCAGGTTTTCTGCTGTTGTGGCGCTGATGACAGGCGGATTGGGAGCTCTTTGCAGGAGGTCTGCGGAACCGGAGAGCGAGGTCGAAGAGTTGTTGCCGTGCTTAGCCATCATGAGGAGAGAACTCGCCACGATGGAAGAGGTGGTGGAGATGTTGAAGGTGTTGTGGCCGTCACCGCCGGTACCAACGATATCACACTGGACATGTATGTTAGTATAGTTCCATTGCTTGATGCCACTCGGGAAAACTCACCAGTCCGCCCCGGTAGTTGCCTTCGGGTTTCGCCTTTGCAGCAATGGCCGAACGAAGAGCACTGCGATCGACCTGTGCAGCAGCAGAGCGCATGTACTTGGCAGTGCTGGCAAGAACCTCTGGGTTGTGGTCCATTCCAGTCGTGTGGAGAGCCCATAGTAGCAACGAGAACTGGATTGGCGATATCCTGTCCTCGAAGACCAATGTGACAGCTGCGGCAATGTCCTTGGGCGTTGCCTGCAATGCTCCAGTGAGTGTAGCTAGTTGCTTCAGCAGAGGGGTCACAGAAACGTAACCCGGGTGCTTTGCGTTGGCAGCCATCTTGAGGTTTTGAATCGTGTTCTTCCAATGGCTATGGTATTGGTCGATAGTTGAATTGTGTGTCGATTCAGCTGCAGAAGAACGTTCCAATGATCCAGTTGTGTATGTTTATCGTGCTTCTCATTATTTTCAGCAAGAAATTGCCGAGTACAGACGGGTGAATCTAGATACTTGGACGAATACCTTATTCGACAATTGATGCACATGCCGATCACTGGGCGGAGTGTGAGTCGATTGCGGCGTTGCGCAAGCCACCGGAGGTGCCACACTAACCTCCAGACTCAACTTCCTCACTCGACGCGGGTGTAAGTGAGGTGCTAAACTGCGCGATCGGGAAGCATTGGATTGCTCTTCTCTCACGGCGATACACTCACTAACCAACTGCTGGACCTCGAAATACCATCGACACCCACAACCACAACAGCCCGACATGGCTCCCAGACTACGCCTCCAACCCGCTGCAAAGCAACTCCGCCTCTCCATCAACCCAGCACCACAGTACGTCTGCCGGCAATGTCGACACGCTTCCGCAGCGACCGCGACCGCGACCACGCCTGCGCCCTCAATAGAGCAGATGACCGAAGCACCACGAATCATCAACCGCTACCCTCGCACCCAGCCGCCCTCCTACAAGCCTCCTGAGTTCCGCAAATCGCAACTCCACCGCCAATACCAGTCCGTCCTGCGCTCCTCACCCCTCATGCTGCTCTTCCAACACAACAACATCAAAGCCGTGGAATGGACGGGCATGCGCCGCGAACTGGCCAACGCGCTCCGGAAAGCAGACGAGGAACTGGCGCGCAACGGCGACGACACCTTTGTCGGCCAGAGCTCGAAGCTGCAAATCGTGCAAACCGGCATCTTCGCCTCGGCCCTGAAAGTCGTCGAGTTCTGGGACCCGAGCAACGCCGAACTCCAGCCTGCGATCCGCGATCCCACCCTCACCCACGGCCTGTCCAAGGACGCCTACTTCTCCGCAAAGAGCGCCAAGCTGCAGCACGGCCTGGAGCCTTTGCTCTCGGGCCCCATGGCCATCCTGACGCTGCCCAGCGTCAGTCCCGCACACGTCAAAGCCGCGTTGTCGATTCTGGCGCCTTCGAAGGACATCCCCGCGCCCAAGCGGAGGGTCGCGCCCAGCTACCACGAGCCCGAAGTGCAGACTGGTCTGAAGAAGCTGATGTTCCTGGGCGCGAGAGTCGAGGGCAAGGTGTTTGACATGGAGGGCGCCAAGTGGGTCGGTGGCATCGAGGGCGGCCTGGGAGGCTTGAGGGCACAGCTTGTGGCTATGCTGCAAGGCGTTGGCGCGGGGGTCACCAACACTCTCGAATCGGCTGGCAAGAGCTTGTACCTCACTGTGGAGGGCAGGAGAGGCATGCTCGAGGACGAGCAGAAGGGCGGCGAGAGCAAGGGCGAGAACCAATAGGGAGGGAGCCTTTTTCGGGAAAAGAGGACTGTAAGATACATGTATGGTTCCGACTAGGAAATGTATACTGTCGTGCGAACATTGCGCATATTTCCATATCTGCTACTGTTGCACTTCTAGCGCCAATTGTTGCTTCGGTGAGAGGATTACAAACTGTGACAGATGGTGCAGATTGGGGGGTATGCAACACTTCACTGGTTTCATCATGAAAAAAAAATTCATAGCTCACATTTTGTTTATCGTCTAAAGCTGACGGCAGACAGAGAATCTACCGCATCTCAACCAACATCCCCATCGGCTCCTCCAACAATCCCCTGACGTGCTCAGCACACCTCGCACACTCGGCACCGTCAACAACTCTGTGATCCGCACTCCAGCTGAGGACCAATTCCTCCCTCTTGATCAGCTCATCGTTCTCATCAAAGGCCGGGACTACCTTGCTACGTCCCACGCCCAGGATCGCAACCTGTGGTTCACTGATGATAGGCGCCACAACTCCGCCGCCGACAGAGCCGATGTTAGAGATTGTAAAGCTCGCACCGCTGAAATCGCCCGGAGCCAGTTTGCCAGAGCGGGCTTTCTCGGAGAGAACCCGCAGCTGCTGGGCGATCTGCGCGATGCTGAGGTCTTGCACGTTGCGCAGGACAGGCACCAGCAGGCCTGAGGGGGTGTCGACTGCCACGCCAAAATTGTGGGCGCTGCGGTATGTGAGGGAGGGCTTCTTGGGGTCTGACGCGGTGTCTAGGGCGGCGTTGAGGAGGGGGTGTTTTTGGAGGGCCAGGCTGGTGGCTTTGATGATGAAGGGGAGGTGGGTGAGTTTCTTCTCAGTTGGTTTTGCGGTGTTCAGGCGCTTGCGGGTTGCGGTGACGGCACTCATGTCGGCGCTGCTGGTGTAGAGGAAGTGGGGGATGGAGAGGGATTTGGTCATTAGTTTGAACATTTGCGTTTGCACGGGCGTTAGGGGGAGTTTTTGGTCTTGTTGCTGTGTCGTTGTTGTGCTGGCTGCTGTGCTGCTCGAGGGCTGTTCCACCACTGTTGGCTGCTGTGTCTTTTGCGAGACGAATCGATGTACGTCCTCTTTGGTGACTCGTCCATCTCGGCCGGTGCCTGTGACGTCCGAGATGTTGACGTCCAGCTCCTTGGTCAAGTGCCTCACGGCGGGCGTCGACAACGAGCCGAAGTCACCCTTGCCATTCCCTTTGCGCCCCTGTGGTTGATTCTGTGTCTGGTTCTGTGTCTCTCCAGCTTCCGCATTCTGAATGCCATTCTCCACAGTCTTCCCCTCCGCTTCCCCCGATTTCTCCACGCCATCCTCCACCTCTTCCCCATCCATATCGATGTCGACCAAGGGCTTGCCAGTTACAGCCATGTCGTCGGGCTCATAGTAGAGCTTCTTAATAACGCCATCGAACGGACTGGTGATCTCCACGCTCGCTTTGTCCGATTGAACTTCGCACAGCTTGTCAAAGTGTTCGACGCGTGCGCCGGGTTGGACGAACCATTGGATCAGCTGACACTCTGTAATGCCCTCGCCTATATCTGCCAGGAGGAAAGGCTTGACTACATCGAGGCGGGAAGAGCGGTGGAAAGCGCGTCGTCTGATTGGAGTGTGTAGGAGTGTGCGGTTGGTGAGGAGACGGCTGATCCTGGGCTTTGAGAGGGACATTTCGATGTTGCAGGTACGTCTTTATCTGGGTGAGAGGGGCTGGAAGACTGGTAAGGTAGATGCTACATGATTTTTTCAGAGGCGGATATGGTGCGTCTTGTTTACTGCGTGTCAATGGGTTTCGTGTGGTAAGCCGAGTGTCCTGGCGGCTGGAGGCGGCTAGTCGGTCGGCCTTGGGATTCGTTATCGATTGGGGCTTGCCGAGGGTGATCTGGTTTTGTTAGGTAAGCCGAGAGGATGACACCTCAGGCAGAACATGTTTCCGTCGGCAATGTGCAAGGTCCTTGGTCGTTACAACTAGGTAGCTATCCGCTAACTTATCTTTTTTTCTTGCTGTCCTTGTTCAGTGCCAAATCTAGAGTGGAAGAAGCTTTGGCTTTCAGACGTACCACTAACGCCTCTGCCTTGTCCTTCGAATTCAATCCCACCATGGACTACCTACGCTGTCTTCAATATCCTCTTTAGCGACGACGAGGTCTTCTTTTCACCATCGACAATGTTCTCAACCGCCAAGGCTGATTGACAGATAAGCTTCTCCTTTAAGAAGGTCACATCCAAAGCCAAGACTCGTCCAAGCCTCAAAAGGCATCTCACAGTC
>Ga0265780_10007509_pt1 | contig 13383 bp, 8 predicted proteins | sample P1T30metagenome_FD_192432 | JGI IMG/M metagenome (GOLD analysis project Ga0265780, IMG submission 192432) | Plant litter microbial communities from East Loma Ridge, Irvine, California - P1 T30 | ecosystem: Environmental > Terrestrial > Plant litter > Unclassified | place: USA: California... | reverse complement strand
TACCTCCCGATCCGCCTTCATCCCAACTCCAACACGCCACACCCTACGCCCAATCGACACCCGAGATCTCACGAAGCGTGCCCCCGCATCGCGCATCTATAGCCCCCGTCACCCTCTCCCTCACCGACGATGAGCCTCAAAAAGCACCGTCACCCAACGACCACCAAAGAAAACGCGCGACACCTATGCGACCCCCGTCCTTTTCCATCGGCATCATCAACAGTCCAGATGAGAGTGCTGATCTCCTCTATGAATACTTCCCGCTTGGTCTGGACGATTGGATGCCGCCCGTTGATGCTGTTTATCGTCCGCATGTTGTTCATCACATCACGCCCTTTCCGCAGGACTCCAAGGCAGATGCAGGGAAGAGTCGGTCGAAGAGGTATTTTTCGGATGCCTGGGGTTGAGGGTTGGTGCTGTAGGTTCTTTTTCTTTGTTATGATACCCTTTGCGTTGATTCGTTTGGATCATTTTGTAATACTTTTATGAGGAAAAGAATGGCGGTTGGTACAAAGAGTTCTATCTAGGTACGGAAGAGTCTTGGGTTGGGAATTTGGGGCCTTTGAATAAGAGGAGGCAGGTATAAAGCTGGGCGTACACATGCGCCACGGACTGGGCGTTCACCTTACCATTATGGCACTCTGTGATTGTTATTTGAGTTATGCTGTGCCGTCATGACACGGTGAACGCCCAGTCCGTGGCACGACAGCTTTCGGCCTACCGTCACATTTCTTGGACCTTATACGACGGCGATACTTACCCCTTCTCGGCACGTTATTACTATACCATTCTGTTCTCATGTCACATTACTCCCAACTGTATCCATATCCACGTATTCATCAAACATCTCCTGATATTCACTCGGCCTTTCATCTCTCGCGACACTTTCCCACTGGCGCAACGTCACCTCGTATATGTCGTCTCCCTGTCACGGCGGCGTCCCTGTCGCTTACTCACCATGAGTAGACACGATACACAACATCCACACCGCAGGAATGTAACGATAGCAACCCCATCAGCACCTCGTCAGCGATCGGCGAGGTAGTAGACTACAACCTTCCCTATCGAAGAAACATGACATCTACATGGCATATGTCACATCGCATCGCACCCACAACCCCAGATCTACCGACCTCGCCGACGTAGTCGCAGTTACAGACATGCATCTAAACCACGCACTGCAACGCCACCGTTACCGTTACCGTTACCGTTACCATCCACCCAACCCTACTGCAACTTACCACTCTACGCGCATCCACCCCTCATCGTTGCCGACGTCGTCTTGCGTCGTGCCGCACCGTGATATCTCCGGGCTTAGTTTTCGACCGAGTTCGGGGTTGATCGTTGACATTGACATTGACGTTGACGTTGGCGTTGATGTTGGGGTAAGGATTGGAGTAGGATTGGGGTGAGGGGTGTGGAGGAGTGGAGGAGTGTAACAGTAGCATTACATTGCATATGCCAATCTCCATTACCACCACTACCACCATTACCATCGTTATCAGCGGAAGAAATGCGTCTTCCGACCGGCCGAACATGTACCGTGAGAAATGCCGAAGATACAATCCCGAGACTTCCGTGAGAGGCGGGATGTTGTGTGATAGATAGACGGGTTTATCACGATGTAGCATTCGGGATACAAGACTGAATTGATAAAGACTGATTTGATAGCGCATGCCACCATATACTCCCTTGCCCTCAAAAAGGGTAATGACTAGCAACCTCGGGAAGTGGGTCCAGCATCCTTCTGAACTATTGCGCAATTTCACAGTTTGCAGATTTCGCAGTAACGAGTACCCACCACGTGGCTTATCGTATCTCATTACCCTGGCATCCTACTATGTACCCCTACATCCACATACTGCCTATCTACGTTACGTTCTAGAATCCTTTTTCGGTTTTCTTCGGTTGGCGGAGACTCGGTACCGAGTTGGGTTTGGTCTGGTTTGGTTTGCCCCGTTTTGCTTGACAGGGGTTGGAGACGCGGTATTGGAAGGTGGGTAGGAGGCGCGGTGCGTTGTGGGTAGGCAGGTGGGTAGGGTAGGAGTGGGCTTGCGTTTGGTGGAAGATAGGGGTGGAGGTTGATTACGTACGATTATCGTATTTGGGTGTTCTAGAAGGACGAGTGCCGGTTTGTGGTGTTGTCTGGATTTGGTGGTTGAACCCGTTGTTGCTCGTATGCTCTTCCGTCTGTTCTTGGGAAGAAGGTTGCATCACGTGCTGAGCATGAAGAATGAGGGAAGTTGGATTAGAACATGTTTCATTAGGTCGTGCGCAAGCTCGAGAGCATGCGATGCCATGTATGCCCAAAAACGCCAAAAGGGAACCGTGTAATGAAGCTCCCCGTATGCTCTTCGTAAACGTCTCCATGCTGGGCTGTAAAGTGTTCCTAAATTGGAAGAAGAGAAGGAAAGAAGATCTTGAGAATGTATGTACAATGATGTTGCTAGAAGGGTATGAAGTCAAAATGCTTTCGCGTTATGTTCACTGTCCTTCGAGACAGCAGACAGAAACAGCTGCACCGTAGATAGCCGACTCAACCGCAATCTCCAACGAAACTGAATTTGGTTCCGCCCCAGATGCAGCAGTCAACTCGTGAAGGTGCGACTGGCACAGCTCTCTGAAACAGGGATACTTTTCAATGACAGAGCCGTTGCAACCAATGCTCATCCGACCAGCGGATGCAGGAGTCAAGCCCTCAGACTCCGTTCTAAGCGTCCATAATGCATGAATACCCGTTGCGAGGAAAGCGGCTGCGCGATGCGAAACGAGTTGCGAGACCTGGCGGACGAATTGGATGTCGTTGTAGGTGGGTGGCTTGCTGAGAGGGTGTTTGGACTGAAAGAGGGCTGTGGCGCTGGTCAAGTTCTTGGAGTCGTCCATCTCCATGGCGGCAATGGTGCCAGTGTCGAGGGTGTAGGTCTCAGCCAGTTGATCGGGGATTTCTCCGCTGAACAGTCCAGCTTTTTGAACGGCCTCTACTAGGATCAATCGAACGATCTCTCCGATATATCGACCACTGATCATATGCTCGAAAGGTTGGAAGTCGGGTCGCATGTGCGCGTCGTTTAGCTGGTCGTCCCATCTTGTTGTTGGGAAGACACCTTTGCCGAACATGCTACACTCGGTGTTGACGAGCACGTGAGTAGCCTCATCTAGCCATTGCTGTGGGTAGCCCTTGTACTTGGTAGTCGCAAGTGATGAGACGGGCAGGTGTACGGATATGTTAAACCCAGTCCCTAAGATTACGGCAAAACGCGTCGAAGGGTCTTCGTAGGCACGTGATAGTAGGGTTGCTGATGAGTCGTTGATGATGGAGTCCATGTGTACGGGCAGACCCTTGAAGGCGTTAGTGATTGCAAATACTGGGTTGATGACGAAGTCTTACCCTCTTTCTGCATGGTGCCATGATTAACTCGCTCAAATCTTGACCGAGAACACCCTCTGTCGCACGGAACCCTTTCCCCATGGCTAGGAGATTTGCGCTTCGACTAGATGTTTGCCTGGCAACAGTCAGTCAATGCAATACCACATACGTTGCGGTAACATACTCAACAGGAAATGACCATGCCAGACCCATAGGAAAGCTCTTCTTGTCGGTGGAATTCTGCAGAAGAGGATCTGCAAGCGCATCCTGAATCTTCTCGGCCATCCACTCAAAGAAATCGTTGCCTCTTCTTTGCCTGACCTTCTCGTCGATCTTGTAGCTTTTCATGACAACGATGCGCATGTTCTTGGCGTCTGGTTGCCTACCATTCAGCTCCACCAGTGCGATACGGAACGTTGATCCGCCGACATCGAGAGCCAGATATGTCCCCTTTTCGTATCCTGAGGGAAGCTTGTGGTTGTATGAGGGCAACATGCAGATATCGCTCGACTGCAACCTGGGGGCGAACTGCGCCTGCAGCCTCGTAGACATGTCCAGCATCTTGGCAGTTGGGAGTGGTGCCTCTAACAGGCGTTGAATCTCGCGAAGTAGGTCGTCCATTGTGCGGTCGTAAGTCCTGAGTCCATCCCGTACACGTCTTCGTGAAGTTGATGACGGGAGCACAGAGTGCAGAAGCGATGGTAGCATGGTGATCCTGTCGAGAGCCGCGAGAAGCCCCTCCCAGAAATCAAGCATGAATTGTTTGTACCAGCAACGATTGTTGTTTTCGATTGACGCTTGATGCAAGTCACGAGAGCTGTTTGACTCTGGAACGAGGGTGACGCGGCCGCTCTTGCGCTTTAGTCGAAGAGGTGGCATGGAGGGGCACGGGGAGTCCGGCAGACGGTGACGATGGTATGACTTGCGAACGAATGTTGTTTGTAGACGTTCTATTAAATCGCAAAGCTCAGCGAGAGTGTTCAAAATCTGAAAATGTCGTAGTGAACGGAGACTAGACGCGGGCCGGGAACATTAGTGAACCGATGTCGCAAAAGGCTCTTAAGCATAGTTGTATGGCTTCTCAGAACATCAAAGAGGTTGTATCCACTAGCGAACGTAGTTAGGTATTGCTCCGGGGACTGGTATGCGAGGCCTGCTGCTGGGGCACGGCAGGCAAGCACGTATGGGCGATCGCGGGGGCCAAAGAGGAAATGGAAACAGGGAAGGAAGCCGGAAGGGCCTGATGTATTGGCGGTGGGCGGCAGTCAACAGCGTGTCGCTGGCGCCAGGCACGCTGGATGGATATGCGGAAACATGGCGTTGCTGGCATGTCGAGGGTTGGTGGGGTCTCGTAGAAGTTTGACGAGCGGCCATTGCTACGGTACGGTTACATCTGCTGGGCGGCGACGTCCACTAGCGCATTGGGACGCGAATCCTGCCGTAAGCGTTTACGATGGGACTTCGGTGGACGACTTAGCCGCGGTATGATTCAACCATATTGCAGGCTTTATGCGCCGGTGGCGATCATCGCAGAGCTTCACGTGGGCTCCAAACGGAGCAGCCAGTAAGACCAGACGGCGTTTGATGCATGACGAGCGGAGAGCACGTGCCTCCCGCTGTCTAGTGCCAAGGCTCGATCAGATCTGACTAGCAACTTCGCGGCCGTTGAGTCTCTGGATACTTTCAACCCCAATGGAGAGTTCAACATTAAAGATAGTCTATGTAGCGCTTACTCAGCGCACTTAGGCTTCCTGCATGATAGCTGCTCGAGCATCACGGGAATAGATGACACCACATACCTAGCGCACTTGCTGCACGACTCCGTTGTAACCGTCACTTACCTCGTGGCTCTCCTCGGCATGTCGATCCCGCGAGGGTGGATTCGAGAACTCGTGAGGCCCCGTTGAAACATCGTATCCGGAGAGGCGTGGGTCGCGGTCTAGCAGGTCTATTATCAGGCGTCCTGGGCAGTGGCAACCTCGGTCCGGCTCGGTGACAGATGCATCGTAAAGCTTGGTAGTCTGGAAGGGGCTATCAGCTGTCGGTAGAGTTAGTCCCGTGATAGCTTTTGATACGATGGGGCATGTGTAGGGCAAAAGATTGTCTCGGAGGAGGATTGGGTTCTTTGCGGCGCGTACGTGTCAGGTCGTGTTGGGGCGTAGGTTGCTGACCTTGTCCTGCGCATCTCACTGGTCCTCCAAATTCTTCGGTAACAGACGCTCGGTACTTTGTTGGTTTTCGTTGGATGTCAGCGAGATGAAACGGCTGTTGTGTACCACGCCGTCCACGCCGTGACTGTGCCACATCCACACTGCATACCCTTGCACCAACAATCAACTTTGAGCATGTGAATAATGAAAGTAGATGTTCATTCGTTAGGAACATCGGGAATTGCTGTTCGTAGCACTATCACGAAACGACCCTATTCCCGCCATGCAACTCGAGCCCAGGTATCATAAACTAACAAGTACCGCTGAAGAACACCGTCATTACCCATGAAGTCCCAATCATGAAAACCGTGCAAAGACCTGACTAGACTTTCTCGGCGTCGCCAGGCGTTGAGTGAACAACCGCCTTGGGGGCGACTTCAGCGACTGTCTCGTCGGTGAAAGCAATGTCCTTCTCAATCGCAACAGTGTCCTCAACCTTCCAGAGAATGACCGGAAGAGCAACGACCAAACTGCCCGCGAGCAGTCCCCAGTTGCTAGCAAACATAGTCATGAAGGGAATCTTGGTATCGTCCAAACGCCATGTGATGGCACCTCCAGCGGACTGGATACCCTTGTAGAAACCAGCGAAGTTGGCGAGCTTGCGGCTGTTGTTGGTGAGAGCACCCATGAACCTGGTGTTTGTTAGCATTACAATCCCAGATATGGTGGTGCTTGATTGGAACTTACCAGTAAACTGAAGTCTGCCACGCAGCATCGGAGAATCCGTAGAACATGTAGAGGACGAAGGGACCGGCGTAACCTGCGTCAGACCAGTCTTTCTTCTCGTTTGTCTCGTCCTCTGCCCAGGCGCGGTCGTAGGTCTTCTGGAACATGTATCCGAAACCCCAGATGATCATGATGGTCGCGAAAAGCACACCCCACGCGGCCTTAGCACGGGTGGTACGGCGGACACCCTTAATGTCGAGCGCGTACCCAAAGACGTAGGCACCAACGATCTGCATGATGTAGTAGACGACGCCGTTGAGCGCTCGGGTGCGGACGTTGAAGTATGCAGCGTTGATCTCGGTGAAGTGGTAGGTGTAGAACCAGTTGGATGCCAGGAACATGGGGAAGAGAAGGATGATGTACGGGTCGGTAAAGAAGGTTTGGTAGAGACCAACGATTTCTGACTTCCACGACGGGTGCTTCATGACGATGACTTTGGATCCATCATCGCGAATGACGTCCTTCGCGTCGACAAGGGTCCATGAGAGGGCAGCGCCGAGGATCGTGAGGACAAGGAAGCCGACGTAGGTGCCGTCGTTGACTGTGCCGGCAGTCTTGGTGTTGATGTTCTGACCCAGCGGAATCTGGTGGAGTTAGCGTCAAGTTCACGATTAGACTTCTCAGGGTCTCAGCGTAAAGTAAACATACCAAACTGCCGATAACAGCGCCAAGGTTGAAGATCATCCAGAACCACGAAATGTAGCGACCCTTGGAATCCTCTGGCGGGTACGACATCATGATGGCACCTAAAGATGAGTGTACGAAGTCAGTATTTGTCTCACATACAGTTCGTACATGGATATTACTGACCCTGCGCACACCATAGCAGACCAGCGCATATACCGAGAAGTGCACCGGCAAAGGTAGTGAAGCCCAGATTCTGCGTGTGGTTGTAGCACAGGTAAGAGGCAACGTAGATGGAGTATCCGACGCCTCCAAACGACAGAGCAGTGCGAATGCCAAGCTTGTTGGTAAAGGTGCCGGCAAAGAAGCCGACAACAGCAAAGGTCGAGTACAAAGCCGTGTTGGCCCGGTTGTTCGCAGTCGGGTCAAGTTGGCCGCCACCACCCATGCCGTTCAGAGCATTGAACATGCCCGGGCACATGAAGCAGACGAAGGAGACAATGACCAGCTGGACGGGTGGTGACGCGAACCATGGCAGCTTGAAACCGAGAACGGTGAAGCGTCTGTATTTCCACGAGGCAGGGAGCTCATTTGAGTTGGTGTCAGTCAATGAGTGCTCTGGCGAGTTGACCGCATGCGGAGGCTGTTTTTCCTCGGTGGTCGCCATGTTGATGCCCGTGAGTGTGGGTGTTGTGCCGGCGATTAGCGCGCGATCCGGAGTTGAGCCTTGCGACAGACGGAGATGTGCACGTCGTCGTTGATGTAAAAGGTGCGGACAGACAGGCTACAATAAAGATACTAGATGCTCGCGCTCAGACCACACGACGGTAGCAGCAGACTATAATTAAACGAGGGTTTGGATACGAAGGTGAAGGCGAGGGGCAGTCAGTTTTAAGCAGACCGTCAGCTAGGGTCCTCACACGGTCCATTCACGACCAAATCTCCCCAGCCAACCTGCATCGGGGTAGCGAGGCGGACACAGCACGCGACACAGCCTGGCCTCCACAAAGAGATAAACGACTGCAAGCCCACACAAAGGTGACAGCCGTCGGTCAAGGATTCGCTGGCGCAGGCTGACACTGCACAAAGGGCAACAAGCATCCGTGTTCCGCAGCGCCAGCCGTATGTACAACGCCGTCAGCAGCCTTGAGCGCCGGCTACAGGTGCCCGGACTGTGGCCGTCAGTGGTTCTCGGGACAGCCATCGAAGGTCAAAGCGGGGCGTTGCAGGCCTGCTTATCGACGATGCATGGATCTGCATGCGCCTGCGACCACATTGTTGGTTGAGCCCCCGGTCCTGGGCTGAGTGGGCTGCGCGAGCTAGAAGACGCCCACTAGAGCCACAAGTGCAACGCTCTCCGCCCGCCACCACCCGAGTCAGAAATGTAACATTGTCCTTTTGCGACTCCATCAGCACGCCGGCCTTATCAGTGACGCCTGCTATCGTGATGTTCGTTGCTGGCTGCCCGTGACGGCTAGTTTGCGGCCCACGCCCGGCTCAGTTCCCACTGCTATCACACGCGACGGTGATGACCACGCCCCACCATGCTCCTGTAACATTGCACATGGCAGTGAACGGGGGTCCACGGCCTAAGGTGGTGCAGATAGGCGCGTTGTACCACTACGTTCACCCTCAACCATCCATTGCATGACGCACCGCGACCATGCGGACCGATACAGAGAGCGCTGCAGAGAACGTGTTCAGATGCGGAAAGTTTGGCCGTTGTCATATCGATGAAGAGACGTTGGATGATGATCGAGCTCACGATCCTACCCTGCCCCAGAATGACGTGAAGCTGTTGAAGTCCTCATAGAAATCGCCCTCGTCCCGCTGCAGGAATGACCTTGGACCCCTCACTCCGCACACACTCCTTGCAAGTGACACAAACAATACATACATCATGTATGAGCATGCACACCTTTGTTTTCTGACACCCGGCTTACCGCTTATAGGCGGCTAATCATTCGAGACGATCCGAGGGCTGCGTCCCAATACATCGCCGACTATGTCATTGGTGCATACCTCGCTCCTTTGTTGTGTGTTAATATCGACTAACGCCGCAGCATAGAGCGCATCAACACCTTTGCCCCAACGCAAGAGAGACCCTTTGTCTTAGGTCTGCCTACTGGGAGCAGCCCTGTCCTGATCTACGAGCATCTTGTACAGCGCCACAAAGCGGGCCAAGTCTCCTTCCGCAATGTGGTCACGTTTAATATGGTACGAACTACCGCCCTGCATATGGCGTCGCACCCTTGCGTCCAATGTCTCACAGCAGCGTGATATAGAGTGATACTGACCCAATCAGGACGAGTATGTCGGCATCCCGCGTGATCACCCCGAGAGCTACCACAGCTTTATGTATAAGCATTTCTTCTCCCATGTTGACGTGAAACCCGAGAACATCAACATTCTCAACGGGAACGCACCTGACCTGGAAGTCGAATGCCATGACTACGAAGAGAAGATCCAACGTGCTGGTGGCATCGAGCTGTTTCTCGGCGGCATCGGGCCAGATGGACACATTGCCTTCAACGAGCCTGGTTCCAGCCTCAAGTCTCGGACCCGCGTGAAGACTCTTGCATACGATACCATTCTGGCCAACTCAAGGTTCTTCGGAAACAACCTCGATCAGGTGCCGAAGATGGCGTTGACCGTGGGCGTGCAGACTGTCCTTGATGTAAGTCACACCACCAAGTACTTCAACAATGTCTAACGTTCCTCAGGCGCGCGAAGTCGTCATCATAATCACAGGCGCACACAAGGCCTTAGCACTCCAGCGGTGCATCGAAGGCGGCGTGAACCACATGTGGACGCTGTCCAGTCTCCAGATGCACCCGCACCCGATGATCGTCGTCGACGAAGACGCCACACTGGAGCTGCAAGTCAAGACCGTCAAGGTACGCCCATCAACACCCTTCTCTTCTAGTCGTCAACTAACACTCTCAGTACTTCAAGAGCATCGAGCGCGTAGGCTCCGAACTAGGCATGCGCCAGAAGCTCCCCAGAAAGCGCGACTCGCTTGTGGACGAGGGGACCCTGCTAGCCCCTGACCAGCCAAACGGTATCAGATTGACTGTGCCGCAAGTTGATCTCTCCCGTTCAGCAAGTCCCGTCCTGGAGCCAATGAGCGCCCGCCTCTCCGACGACGAGGCAAGCGCTTTGCAATTGCGTTCCATGGAATCGGATTTGGACGATGTCGCAGATCAGCCCTCGGTCCGAATGAGCGCTCGCGTCGCTAGCTAGCACCTCTACCACTGTTTCGAACCCGACAGGCTGTGGAAATTGGATGGACGCCGTTTTTTGTGCCTGTGTTTGCTTTTAGGGGAGACCGCTAGACTGGTTCTTGGGTCGGAGACGAGTTTCCTGTTCGGGGTGGTGTTGCTGCGAGTGCATTGTGGCACGGTCGGTCGGAAGCGTCCAGCGACCAGGTCTGGTGACAGCCGCTCAATAGTCTGGCTATAGTTGTTTGTTGTTATAGAAGAGTTTCTGAGACGTCATAGAGAAATCTGCGAGCGATGGCAGATTCACTGATGGACGGGGTTGCTCGTGGTAGAAGGCACCATCGTTAGAATGAGTGCTGGGCATCGGATAAGGGAATGGCGTGTGAAACACAATCAAATACCAATTTAGTCTCTAAGTCCAATTGCATTAGCTTGATTCCTTAGAAGGCGTTTATGTGTTCGTGTGTTCGGATGAGTAGATTTACTTAGGTTGACCGTGTGGTAGACGTCGGAGCATGTCACGTACAAACATGGCATTCTGTAGCTGGCTCGTCTCTGTGTTAAAGAGAAGGAAACATGTGACAGGCCGTGGAAACTGCGTGCAACTGGCGGTGATGGATTGATGGCAGGCCTAGAACGTCATTGGCGGCGGGTGGGGGCGCGTCATCCCGGTTCAGATCTCCAGATCCCCTCGTACCAAAATAATCCCGCCGCATCCTCCATGTGAGAGCTCACGCGCCGGTAGCCATGTCTTTCGTGGTTGAGTAAGTTGGCGTATTCAATTGATACAGCCGGGTATAGCTAATACTGTGTCAGCCAAGTGCGTCGGATTGACAGCCAGCTCGACCGGCTGCAGCTGTCGGCGACACGACAAGGCAGCTTCTCCATCACCGCCGAGGAAGCCCATGACCCCACCAAGACGACACGAATCGCGCACCTACAGTACCTCATCAAGTCCCTCTCCACGACCGCGTCATCCAAACACAGCCTGGTGTCCATCGCACGTATATCCGAGACGCTGCAGCGTGCCAACATCGCCAGCAGCTACGAGGATGCGAGCTACGAACATGAACTGGAATGGCTGCTAGTCAGTAAGGCGACGACGCAGGTGTACGGACAGGTTCTGAATACGATACTGGAACAGACCATACCATTGGAAGATGACCTGTGGTACTGGGACGACATCCTCTCCACCTACCGATTCGCTGGGCTATACTCGATTCAAACATCGCCCGTTCGGGTGTGGAAATGGTCGCAGGAGATATATCGCGACGTGCGGTCGAGGGGTGGCCAATTGGCTGATGGGTGGAGCCAGTTTTACGGCCTTGTCAAGGATGCGGTGCAAGAGCGCAGCATTGCCAACATACAGCGAAGAGTCGTGAGCCCGTTGGCGCTGGTCAGGAACGAAGGCAGAAGGAAGCGCGCAGCGTTGAGGAAGATACGACTCATCAATGCGAACGCGCTCGGTGTGCTTCTAGGCGAAGGGCTGGGTAACGAGAGGTATGCTATTAACCATTCGCGAAGACCGTGAGCGACTGCTGACCATCCCAGTGTACACGACGATGGCACCCAATCTCCCCCATTGCTCGGCGCACAAAGCGGACACAGATGGAAGAGCGTCATGGCTAAGAACATCGCCCTGATGGACGCCGTCATTCAAAGCGTGAACGCTGCAGAGATATCCGTCAATAAGTTTGACGATTCTGTTGCTGGCATTACTCAAGACGATCAACTCTACTCGCTGCACGAACCCACCGGAGAACGAACTGCAACCACGCTCAAGCCCGCCGATGTCGCAGAGCGACTGCAATATCTACTCCAGGAAGCATTGCCTACCTACACCGCAGACTTCAACGCTGTCGTCAAAGAGAACGGACGTCCATCTCTCCTTATCCGCTATTGGCTACCGGCCACCATGCTCCTCGTATCCTCGACCACTATCCTGCGTATATTTGTCAACCGAAAAGAAGAGATTCTGGCCTGGGTACGCGAACTAGGACAGACTGTAATCGACTTCTGGACAAATTGGGTCGTGGAGCCTGCAATGAGGATCATTGGTACCATCCGCCACAATGAAGATAGCGAGGTTTCCATCATGAGCAAACGAAGCTTGGAGTCTGACCGCGCAAGCCTTGAGCGCATGGTCATTGACTTTGCGGTGAAGAACCCTGAAGGCCCCGCCTTGAACGAGACTCAAATTGCCGATATCAGGGCGAAGGTCCGCGAAGGCGATCTGACCACGGTCTTGAGATCTTACGAAAAGGACATCCAAAGTCCGGTCAAGGGTGCGATAGTTGGTAACCTAGCTAGCGCACTGCTCATTCAGGTGCAGAAGACCAAGGTCGATGTGGAAGTCGCGATGAGCGGTATTGACAGCATTCTCAAGAGCCAGGAGTTGCTCTTTGGCTTCATCGGTCTGACGCCTGGTGTTCTCGTCAGTATCGGCGTCTACCGATACCTCCGAGGCGTCTTCAGCAGCCGTAAAGGCGTCCAGATGTGGGCGAGGCAGGGCCGCATGCTGCTCATCCTGCGCAACATCGATCGCATCCTTACCAGCGCAACACCCACAGAAGACGGCGAAATTTCCTACAAGGACCACGGTCTCCTCCTCTGCGAAGTGCATCTCCTGCGACAGGCTGCGAGCGGCATCCTGCCACGACGCATCTTCCACGACTTCTTGGTGGAAATAGATGAGCTTGTTGACGTGAGAAGTGGGCTGCAGCGACAGCAAAAAGTAGTTGAGCGCATTAGGTGGGCGTACTCGAAATGGTTTACTTGAGAGCGTCTTTGCAACTGGGATGGACCAGTCACATCGCATTTATGATCAGCGTACATACCCACTTCAATACAGATATGCGAACAAGCTTGTATATTTAGAGTCGTGTTCTCAATAGGTGCAGCCGGAACATGACAGATCAGATGTCTACTATCCAAGACTAGCTCAACAAGTATCGCGTGGGTAGGTACGTACCGAGGCCAAAACAAGACCCAGAAAATTGAGGCTCTTCTCAGCGCCAGCACCTGACCGTGTCTCGTGTGCCGGTTCGTGATGCCGGTAGTGACAGCCGAGTCAAGGCAGATGCGCAGTTGCCACCAAGCCAGCCGCCTCTCGTCACTCGCAGACGACAGCTGCAGTGACGGAGGTGGTGAAGCCCGTGCGGACTATTGGCGCTAACGTCCAACGTTGGCCAGCACCTGTGAACTCGCTCCCACGCCGTTTACTTCGCTGCCTGCT
>Ga0265780_10007508_pt1 | contig 13385 bp, 13 predicted proteins | sample P1T30metagenome_FD_192432 | JGI IMG/M metagenome (GOLD analysis project Ga0265780, IMG submission 192432) | Plant litter microbial communities from East Loma Ridge, Irvine, California - P1 T30 | ecosystem: Environmental > Terrestrial > Plant litter > Unclassified | place: USA: California... | reverse complement strand
TGCCAGTGTATTGTTTCACTGAGACGGAGTTCTTGCCCCAAGATTACGAGATGATGTCGTGGTTTACATCTACGCATAAGACGTCGTTATTCACTCGATACCTGCTGTGTACGAGGATGATTATGGACGGAGCGGGACAGAAAATTGTTGGGAGCGTCACGATGTTGGGAGGGAACGTTGTGGAGAGCATTGGGACTGAAAGAAAGCCCGTGAAGGATTGCAAAACGGAATGCGAGCGTGTTGATGCGCTGAAAGAGATCTTTGGAATTGATTTGACCGAGGAGCAGAGGGAGGGGATGGCAGCGGAGCACCGATTGGGTTGAGTCTTTGAGACACTGGTGATTGTTCCCTGGTACTATGGAAAGAAGTGGGGAAGAAGCCCAGGAGTTGAAAACACTTGACATGATCCTCTCGTGATAGTAGCGCGAGTAGCACCACTCTTACTTGATATCTGATGAGTAAGCTTACCTCACATGGCCATCTTACATTCAAAGTTTGTTTTGTGCGCACGGTCAATAGGTATAGGTTGCCTGACGCTAAAGAGGACGACTTGTGCGGTTTAGGAAAAGTGTCGCAGTGACGTGCAACGTGACTCCGACTCCGTCGGGCCAAGCTCTTACATTGCCGCTTGAGCTTTACCAGGATGGGGTAATACATCTTCCAAGGTCCGAGAATGCCAGGTAATGCATGAGCGGGCTTACCAATTGTTCTTGGCGAGCATATCTCTTCTCCAAAGTGCAGGATAGCGGCCTTGCATGAGAGAACCTATAATTATCGGTTACTGCAGCTCTTGGATTGTTGCGCCATAAAGAACTTCGTGAAGTCCCTTTCCAATACTAAAAAAAAATTGATCACCTCCATCGCCCAGTATCCAAGGATATCGTACACGATCCCATATGGCTTCACTCCAGTACTTCGACTACGAAGGTTTCGGCGACAGGAGCAAAGAGGCACTCAACTACAGCCAAGCAGTTCGTATCGGTGACAGGATCGAAATCTCTGGTCAAGGTCTGTTTACCTCTTCTTCCTCGTGCGATCGTTTTGCTGACACTAGCAGGCGGCTGGGACAGGCTGACGGAAGAGTTCCCCGAAGACCTGGAAGCTGAATTTGACCAGGCGTTCGACAATGTTGAACACGCGCTGCAGCAAGCTGGAGGGAAAGGACTTGAGCAGGTATACAAGCTAAGAGTTTACATCACCGAGCCTCTGGAAGATTGCCTAGAGCATTTCGCTCGCATTTTGAAGGGGAGGCCTGCGTTCAAGAATCATGGGCCGCTTATTACCGTAGTGCAGGTGAAGGGGTTGTTCAAGACTTCCCGGGTTGAGATTGAGGCCGAGGCGTATTTGGGATGATGTTCGATCGCTTAATATGATGACAGTGTAAGAGGGTTCATGTAAAGACTACAGCTCAGAGCATGACTCTACTGTTCTGTGGTATATATTAGCGTGAAGCTATGCAAGCTAGCAACTTAGCAGTATCGACACATTTGACAAACGGCCCACGATGATAGTTGAAACCGTTGCGCTCTGCCTGGCTGTGTCCCACCACTAGTGAGTGGTGAGCCTCCGATTGGTCGAGTCGGAAGCTGGGCCTGCGCCACCCTCACGGCTCCACATTGCGTAGCCTCTCCCCTCCGTCAACTCACCCCTCGAGCAAACGATCGACAACCATCATCAACCGATCACTCATCATGAAGAGCAAGGAACTACGTGTACGCTTGAAGAAAGCGGGGAAAGAGACAACGAAATGCATGAAGTCTGTGGCGTGGCAAACATGCAAGTGCCTTCTGTGGACAGCCTGCTCACCTTGCCTCTGCTGCGCACTACTTTGCTTACCACGACGGAGACGCTGCGGCCGGAGATCTCACTCAGAGGAATACAAAGAACCTCAATTCCCAACACCGCGACCACGAGCCCTCAGCATACCACTTGTTGACCGCCAAGAAGACCAGAGGACGCTGGACCAGCCTCAGTCAGAGTTCATGACTAAGCTACCGTTGGAACTACGCCGGATGATATATCACCAAGCTCTCGGAGGCGTAACAATCCATCTGCAAACTTTTGATGGGAAGCCGAGGGCAAAGCAGTGTCTACATGCGGTGTGCGAGTGCAGTTACTTCGATCCGCTTTACGAGCAAGACCTACCGTTCAGCCTGGCTGTATTAAGAACATGTCGCGTGATGTAAGCTTCGAGGATAATCAGAATGCCCCCAGAGGCTCTTGTACGTTGCATTGCTGACCAGCATCCAGCTACTCAGAAGCCATTGATTACCTCTACTCAACCAACATCTTCTCACTCTCAACCGATAGAGACGAGCAGACTACTATCAATTATCTCTCGCATTACTTCCTACCGCAGCGACTGGCTCAAATTAGAGACCTGCGGATTCACTGGGCACTGGACACTGATCCCATGTTCCTTATGCCAGACATACAGTGTCCTCGAATGGAACCGTGGGTGGAGTCCTGGATCTGCTTGAGCAGGCTGACCGGACTGCGGAGCCTTCACGTGGTGCTACAGTACCAGTACAATAGCATTGGCGACTTCTTCACCCTAATGTGGAAGGACAGAGAGTTGGAGCTCATGGCGCCATTCAGGACCATTACGGCACCGCGCGAGTTTGTGGTCACACTGCCGGATCGCCGATGCACGATGGATATGGATGTTACTCCTTCGCGATGCGTCCTTGAATTGCCGGCCGGCGAAAGTGACGTTGAGCTTCCTTGATCTTGATTTTGGCAGCAAAGTCCATAGGAGATCAAGTCAATTCGGACAAGCTGCTGGCTCTCTTGGACGTCGCACTTGGTAGAGCACAATTTACAAATTGCAGGTCAGTTGGCATCTCCAGCTACAAAGGTCATCGGGAGGCTCAAGAACAAATTGGAGGCCACACCGGCCACCAGATCGAAAAAAAAAACTCGCAACGCACCCTGAGGATATCCACGCTCCACCATCCTGCGCCAAGAACACCTCAAGCTCATCTCGGCAGGCCCTCTATCGGTTGGTCGCCGGGTATTCAACGGCAGCGAATTGCGACTCGGCGACGATCAACGTGACATGCAGCCCGCTTGCTTGGCACTTGGTTGTCTAACCGACCTCGTATAGCTCTCCACTTCCGCTCCAACAACCTAGAGCTTTTGCGCCGTCCAAGACTTTGCACGATGGTAGCTTCCCCACGTGCGATAGCTGTGCAGCGCGCATGGTGAGCGGCATGGAAGTTCGGCCGTGTGGCTTTCAGGGCTCGGACAGACCGAGGTGCACAAGCAAGATAAGAAGAGCGATGGCCCGGCGACATGGACTGTCCTGCAGGAACAGACTCGTTTCCCAGCTTTCCGGTAGCTTCTTGTCAATTGACCTTCGTTCACGATGCGCTCATTCATCACATCGTCTGTCCTTCTCGGACTTGCTTCTGCAGCTGCAGTACCGGCTGCCGTCGAGCCCCGAACTCCTGGTCATGGACACGGACACAAGAAGTTCAACGTCCAGGTTGGCGATCGGCCGTACTGGCTCGTAGACAACATGGACGAGGGTCCGTTGAAGAAGAAGCTTGAGAGCTGCTCCGAGCAGGAGTTCAAGACCAGCGAATTCGTCTTCAGCCATCGTGGCGCACCCCTCCAGTTCCCCGAGCACACGCTGGCCGCATACAAGGCTGCTCACCGCCAGGGCGCTGGTGTCATTGAGTGCGATGTCGCGTTTACCAAGGACAAGCAGCTCGTGTGCAGACATGCACAATGTGACCTACATACCACCACAAATATCCTCAACACCACCTTGGCCGCCAAATGTACCACGCCATTCAAACCATATGCCAACGGCACCGCTGCGTCAGCGAAGTGCTGCACGTCCGATCTCACCCTCACGGAGTTCTCCTCCCTCTGCGGAAAGATGGACGGCTTCAACCCCAACGGCACCACCCCTGTGTCTTATATGGATGGCACACCGTACTTCCGCACCGACCTATACTCCTCCGGCTGCCCTAAGCTCATGACGGTCAACGCCTACATCGACCTCGTCGACAGCTGGGACCTCAAGTTCACACCAGAGCTCAAAGCACCTGAGGTCCCCATGCCATTCAATGGCTACACGTGGGATATGTACCGTCAGGCGCTTGTCGATGCGTTCGTTTCAAAGAAGATCCACCCCAGCCGCGTCTGGCTCCAGTCGTTCGTGCCAGACGATGTATTCTACTGGATCAAGAACGCGCCTGCGTTCGGCCGACAGGCAGTCTACCTCGACGAGCGCGTCGATACACCCGCCGGATACGCGAACGCTACAGCCAGCATCCCGTCCCTAGCAGCACGCGGCGTCAAGATCCTTGCGCCTGCCATGTTCGCTCTTACCAAGGTCGTTAACAACACCATTGTGCCGTCCGAGTATGCGATTGCAGCGAAGAAGGCTGGCATGGAGCTTGTGGCGTGGAGCTTTGAGCGCTCGGGATGGCTGCAGATTCAGGGTGGTGGGTACTACTACCAGTACGTGGCGAATGTTACGTATAACGACGGCGATATGTACACTGTGCTGGATGTGTTGGCGAAGCAGGTGGGTATCAAGGCTATGTTTAGCGATTGGCCCGCGACTGTGACTTACTATGCGAATTGCATGGGTCTTTAGATTTGGATTGGAGAAGGAGCAGCATGGAGCAGGGGGTGGATATGGTAGATAACGATGTAATGCCACATGAAGCTCAACGCACCTTCCTGACCATTCTGCGTCTTACAAGCTCCTGTCTATATCCAGTGTTCAATCATCCTCTTCCTCATCCACCCACCCCTCCGGCCTCCTCAACACAACTCTACTCTCACCCATATCCCAATCCAACCTACAGGACCCAAACGGCAACACCACCTCCGCGCTCCTGGGTGCTACAACACTCTTCACCGGCTCCAGCAACTTCTCCTCCAGCATCAACCAATGCGGCTCCCACATGCCCTGCGGACTCGGATCGCTAATTACCACATACAAATCCCTCAGCCCCTCCATGCCCGCGATTATACTCCACCCACGCACCCAATTCGCCGTGTCTTCATGATACGCGAGGCGCTGCGACGGTCCGCGGCGTAAATATGGTAGCGCCCGAATGGCCCAGCGTAGCCGTAGAGTGCGGATTTGCGAGAGGCGTTGGGGCGGTAGCGAGGAGGGGAGGTAGAGCAGATGTGTTGTATGCAAGAGGGAGAAGGCGTGCGGGCGGTAGAGATGCGGTATAGACTCGGAGTACCTGGTGCGCAAATCGATTTAGCACGCGTAGTAGAAAGGAGAAAGGATATGGAATAATTGTATACGTACATCCTCCTACACACCACCACCATCCCCACACAACCCCCATCCAACCTCTTCCCCTCCTTCCCACCAACCAATACCCTACACCCACATTCCCTACCCCTACTTCCCTCGCCCGCCTCTTCGCACACAAAATGCCCGTACCGCCGCTTACTCCCGAGCGTCAAATGGAGCGTCTCAGCGCCCACAACATACTCATACACCATCTTCCTAATCTCCAACGGTAGCGTGGCAAAAAACGCAGATTGCCCTTGTGCATGCGTGCGCCCATCGTCAGCGCCTGACAAGCTCACCGTCGATTTGCGCGGACGCAGCGTCCCATGATTAATTTCGCGCTTGGATGAGACGTGTTTCGAGGAGAAGGGGTTGCGCGACGTGGTTTTTGTTTTTATTTTGCCGCCTTCTTGCGCGGGGATGTCGTGTGGGATCCAGCGCATGCCGGGCAGCAGGGTGAGCAGTTTGGCCTTCATTGTATGCGACGCATGTGTGTGTGCGCGCAGTGTGAGTGCTGGAGAGGTGTGCTCGGGGGACCGACGCCTCGCGGCTGGATTGGGGTGGTGAGGCGGTCATGCAATGGGGCGAATGCTGGGCGATCGTCTTCTTTATGGGCTGCGTGGGTAAGATGGGAGGAGCGGGGAAGGCTTGATTTGAACAAGCTCCGCTAAGAGGGCTTTAGAAGATCTGGGATCTAGGATTCTGCTTCTAATGTGCAAAAGGACGGTAATCGATGTTCGATGTGTATGTGCCATGGTTTTGCTTCATTGTTTGATACTTGCTGGTCTATCACGATGCTCACGTGAGTCACGTCTTCAATCACATGCATCAATGCAGCTGCACCGGGCACCTAAGATCTTTGTGGAGCGCATCCTCAACGTCTACACAACTACCAGCACACAAAAAGTAGCAGCCTAGGTACGAAGTGTTCGTATTGCTCTAGTCTGCAACTTTTGAGTTCACTATGTCCCGAACGCCGACACATTAAACATGAGCACCTTCATATGTATGAATAGTAATACCATCACTGCAGCAGCACCTACTTCGCCCCCTCGACATCCTTGTTCTCCTTCCCCTTGTCCTGCTCCTTCTGCAGCTCCGGATTTAACGGCTGCTTCGGGTCATATCCTACCCTCTTCACGATACCCAGTCCTTTCGTCCTGCCCTCACGGAACAGTATCCTGTCACCGACGGTCAAGTACTCAGGCCGTTGCACAAAGCGAAACGCCACCTGAGCACGGTCTCCAGTACGAATATACTGGCGATCGATGTCGATGATAGCGCAGGTTTGCGAGACGGGGCCAACGTGCAGCATGGCCTGGTATTTAGTCTTGATAGTGGTGGCATGGGAGAGGATGAGAACTTCGGCGACAAACTCGCGGTACACCTAAATGCGAATGTTAGTGTGTGGTTTATGATGATGAGGGTTCAAGAAGGCTATATACCTTCGGAGCAGGTAGAATGCCAGAGGCTGGGTCAGGCTTGTCGGGCTTATGCAGGACCACCATCCCTTTGCGGACATCCTTTCGTCGGACGTTCCGCAGCGCTAAACTTGCTGATTGTCCTGCGGAGCAACCCGGCACCTGTATACGTTTTCGCTCGACGGACCGAACCTTGGTTGTAGTGAATTGGCCCAAGCTATCAGGTCCCACGAGAATGGTATCACCTGAGTGGATGACTCCTGACTTGACTACGCCTGAAACAACGGTACCCACGAACGGCACCGAGAAGGTGTCGTTGACGTGGAACTCGAGCGGTGCAGCACTGTCGTAATTTCCATGATGAGGCAGGATATTGAGGAAAGTTCGCACCAAATCAAGGTTGTGACCGGTAACGTTCGAAACTTGGAAGATGGGGCAAATTCGGCTTGAAACGAATTGGGTTGCGGTGTTAACGCACTCCTCTCGATTCTTGATGAATATTGGTATCTTTCGAGCACCAGGTGACTTCAAGATCTTGGTCAATTGCGTGATGGTCTGCTCGAGAATCTGCGGTGGACAAATATCGATCTTGGTGATGCAGACCATGACAGGGACGTTCAGTGCCAGTGCGATGCCGAGATGCTCCTTGCTCATGCCCACAAGGCCGTTGTTCGCCGCCACCATCAACAGGCAGTAGTTGGGCTCGCTAGACAGGAGGCCGAAGACAGTGGTTCGCAGGTACCGCTCATGGCCAGCCAAATCGGTGAAGCTGATCACTTTCGCCTACAATCGTTAGCGGGAAAGAAGCGTATCAATCGAAGCACTGTAAAGCGCTTTAGGACACTCGAACTTACAGATCGTCGGCCAATCTCCTCCCAGGTCAGCTTGCGACCAGCGACGTTCGACACCACAATCTCGCCTTTGCTGTCGAAGCCCATGATCTCCATGCCTACAGAGCTGGTTCGACCACTCTCGATCTCGTGCTTGTGGCGGAAGAGGTTGACACGCGCCTTGCCACGGCCGTCGTCGAGGCCACCCTTGACCAAGACTCCAAGCATGGTGCTTTTGCCTGCGTCGACGTTTCCGACCACCGCTATCCTCGTCTCAATCACATCGTCGACGCTCTCCGGCTGTTGTCTCAGAATCATCTTCCCACTGTAGCCATTCTCTTTCGCATCACGCGGCCCCACCTCGACTTCGCCGCCCACATTCCGCGTCATGAGCATCTTGTAGTTGGCCTTCAGCAGCTCGCACGCCGCATCCAGCCGTGTTAACGCAAACTCCCAGGTCTCTTTCGAGAAGCCCATGGAGTCGCCATTGTCCTCCAGCCCCACGTCGAACAGCACTTCGCCGTGGCCCTCCACCAGGCGCTCCTTGATGTGCTCGACAAGCGCGGGGATATTCTCTTCAGCGGGGTCGGTGAGCAGCGTCTTGAGGCGGATGTGCGCCTTGTTATCGTCGGATAGGCCGAGCTCGTCGAGGATGCTTAGCTCATCGTGGTCTTCGAGAACGGCAGGGGTCTGGCCGGGTGGGCGGCGCAGAGCTTGCTGCTTCTGCACGTAGTCGGCGAACTCGCTGAGCGCCTGTGGTATATCAATCAGCTCATTGCACTATATGGAGCTATACGCAGCACTATCAGAGCAATTCATACGTACAGATTCTCCCTTGCGCCGCTCCACTGGGCTCTGCTTAGGAGCATGTCGTGAGGTCATAGTACGAATATGTTTGTAGTTTTCAGTCACAGACTGTAGCGTTCAGTGCGTCCTGGAGGTAGATGTAGTCGTGTTGGTTGATTGGTGGGGATCGTAGTTGTCTCAAGTCCGTATTCGAGTCCGCCGTATTAGAGCGGTGACAGTTTGTATTCGTGCGGAGAGTGAGTATTCCATGAGATGACTAGGAAGCATTGATGGGAGAAAGGCGTTGTTAGAGGTGGCGCTGGCAACTGCGGCGAGATGGAGATGGAGATGCTGGGGTAGAAGTAGCGTTCGGTCCCCGCTACCTATCGATGCGTCATCTCAACGACTGACTCAACACCAACGCGACTCACACGCGTCGGTACTTCAACACGACATTGCGCCTTTTCCGTGCTGTCGAAAAGGGCGCAAACACAAAGCTGGCACGTAATCGTTCAATTCAATATCTCTACGATACGAAGACCACCAACAGCCGCAACGTGGTCATTCGACGTGTACTGTACGCGCTACGAAGGTGCTTTTATCACGCGATTATCACCTATGGAAGCGGACCAACAAGTCGTACCCAGTCTTTCCGCTCTCGAACATCGAAGGCACAGCATAAGCTAGAGATGGTTTAAGACGTCAAGTAGATGAACTGGCAGCTTCGTCTTAAGACGCAGCGACGCCTCGTTCGCCACAGTACTTCTCAACCTCCTTCCTCAGCGTCTCGCGCTGGTTGTTGGCAATCTCCATGATGTCGTTGACGCCACTAACCGAGCTGCAGTACGCTGATGTGTCTGTCATCTGAGCCAGCACAGCCTGAAGCTGGTTTGGGAGCCACTGTGCAAGATCAGCGAGGACCAATACTCGTATCACGAAAATCTCACCGTGACGATTGGGCTACCACCAGTCGCGGTTGGATGCGACGTGTGCTTCAAGATGTACTCGCGCGTGAAGCACCAGTGTCTCCAACGGAAGTCGCGAACCTGATCAAGAGCCTGCAGATACAGAGCAGCAGACACAGAGTCGCCTTTGGCGAACTCTCGGACACCAGACTGCTGTGCGCTGTCGCGGACTGCCTCCAGGAACTCGCGGTGGTTGCCAGGCCGGTACTGGCGGAAGTCTTTCAAGATGTCTGTGAGAGGCGTCTCTGGCATCTGGACTTGCAGCAGGTTGTCGCACATAGGAATCATGCTGTCATTGGCTCCCGACTCGCCGCGGAAGGATAATGGCTCCTCTTGGACGCCCTCGTAGATGACACCATTTGGGAACATCGACTGCGAGGTGATGCCGAAGATGAACGTGCGAAAGCTGGTATAGCCGTTGGGCTTGCTACGCTTCCACATAGCTGCAGAAACATTAGCATCAGAATGGTTATTGTGGTTGGTATACTCACTGTTCATGACAGCATTGACTTTGCTCAGACCACCCACCAAGGTCCTCAGCCCATCATTGAAGTGCTCACGATCCCTCGCAGCACATCCGTTCAACATATCCGAAGCACCCTTGACAAGCGCGCCAGACTCCTTGACCATGGCAATGTGCACCAGCACAAAGCCAGCCTCAGACGACGATGGATCAAGGCCAGCTTCGAAAGCGCGGATCAAGCGAAGATTGTCGTATTCCAGGCCCTTAGATGGGTCTTCAAGACGATAGTTGAACAGCGCGTACGACCCAGCGTACTCCATGAAAGGCTTGAATCCAGCTCTGACGCGCGCTCACGTGGTCAGCCAACGTCGCACAAAGACAAAGAAATGGGACAGCCACATGCGCCACGAGGGGGACCTACATCTCAGCGACCTTAACAATGGGCAATGCGATGCATCGAGGCAGCGACTGGCGCCCAAGACCGTACTCCTCGCCGCGCATGTGTCGCTCATGGCACGGCTCGAAGAGGTACGCCGAAGCCAAGAACGAGTAGTCGCGATAAAGTGCGTTCATGACGACGAGGTCATCACGGTACTGCTCGACTTCTGAAGAGAGGTCGGGGAGCTCCTTGAGCACCGCATCGCCGAAGGTGAAGTCAGCGAGAAGACCTGGCTCGCCTGAGAGTGTCTTGATAGGCATGCGCTGGAGTAGAGACTCAAGTGCAGCAAACTCTTTGGGCAGAGAGACGACGGGCTCTTGACGAGGGAGGAAGCCTCGTGTTGTGGAGACCATGAACGAGGGGACGGAGTGGTCTTCTGGCTGAGTGTCGCCCAAGATGGGGAACTTGAACGACGAAGACGACATGACGGATATTTTTCACCAAAAAAACGAGTCTGGGAAGCCGAAGTGTCAAACAGTGGATGAAAGAGTTGAGGATTTCAAAATCCTTTGTGCGTTCTGCGAAGCTGCTTATAATTCATCTCATCGCGGTTTGGATTCCGGCCAGACCAACCACACGCCTCACGAACATCTGAGTCCCAGACGCCCATACGCTAGTAGCGTCTGCTGAGATCCACCATCACCACCATAATTCCGGCCTCGGGTACGTAATAGATAGGGTCGTGTGGTTCATTGCGTAAAAAGGCCCGGAATGGGCCTGCAATGCCCGGCCAAATGTGTTCTGGGGTGATAAGGTCGTCTGATGTTGGTTGCCATGGTGCACGTCGTCGTCGTCGGTGCCAAGGTATGCTTGAGAGGGATTGTTGATAGGGGCAACGTAACGTGTGTAACATTTTGGACATGGCGAACTGGCTGCATGAAGCACTTCGAAGACATTCACCATGCGGTTTGGAGTGATCATGTTAAAGCTGTGGGCTCCAAGCATTTCGGTGAGTGGCGCCATTCGAAAACGATTTTGTCCCCTTTTGCCGAATGATCAATGGGTGTTATATACTAGCAGAGGAATCTGAGAGAAGCGAAAAGGCCAGTACGATAGACTACTGGGCATAGAGATCTGTTGCAGTAAGATACTAGCATCTGTAATCGTTGTCCTCGCTGGAGGCACAACGCAGAAGATGTGTGCCAATCAGAGTAGGGCCGAATGCAGGCCCGTTGGAAGCCGAAGGTCGGCTGGATGGGCCCGCCACATTCAGTCAACACCAGAAACCCAGCATTCGGATCCATCGCGAGCAATATCGCAGCCTCACGCAATCGTACCATATCTTCACAGACTTCCTGAAATCTTTGAATTTCCGACAAAACGACGTGAAATTATACCCCGACTTTCTCCTCAGACCACACTGCAAGACGTGTTGAGTAATCAGGCAACAGTCGCTACTGAAGAACATTTTGAATTGGGCATGAGTTTCTAAAGCTGAAAGATGTTATTTCTCGTAGCGCTGACACGAGTGCTTTGCGGATTCGTTGCGTCACATTGATGAATAGATGTTGCAGGAGGAGTCATAAACGAATTGGCGAGAGCACAACTATAGGTTGTAAGCATCGAGCGAAAGGCAGGTCTCAATCCTATAAGACTAAAAAGGACGCCCAAATCGACTTCAACAGCCATGGCGTCTTCGACTGCATCAACGCTTTACCCAAAAATCACGACGCATATCAACGAGGTCATTGACATACTGAAAGAGTTGAACAGCGATGCCTCCAGTCTTGGAACAAAGGTGGCACTCAATCCGATGCCAATCATCGGCACCGTCAAGCTTCATGGCACGCATGCGGACATCCTCGTCCACAGCGACGACAGCATCGTCTTCCAGTCCAAAGGCGTCGTGGGTATATCATCCACGAGAGACAACGCAGGCTTCGCGACTGCAATGTCGCAAAAGACCAAGTCACTCCTCCGGTTACGAGATTTGTTCGTCGCAAGATTTACGCAACTTAATCCAAACACACCACTTGATCTTGCCCAACCAGTGCTTATCGCAGGCGAATGGATCGGAAAGTCCATCCAGAAAGACGTAGCCATCGCGCAACTGTCCAAACGCTTCGTCATCGTCTCCGTCAACATCAACGGACAGTGGCAAAAGGACAGCGGCTACGGCGGCATCGCCCTTCCCAACCACGACATCTACAACATCTCCCGCGCCGGCGTCTTCCACCGCACACTGTGTCCTGAAAATATACAGCACACTACTGACGAACTCCAAATCCTGGCAGAAGATGTCGCTAAGCGTTGCCCATTCGCTGCAACATTCGGTCTTGACGGCGAAGGCGAAGGCATAGTCTGGAAACCCGCACACGCTCCTCACAACGCAAACCCGAACTTGTGGTTCAAGACTAAAGGCGGACGCTTCAAGCCTACGTATGCCCCGCGGCCCTCGCGTCAATGTCACGAGAGTGCTGAGCAAAATCGACTGGCTGCTGCTGAGGTAGCGAAGATCTGGACGTCAGAGCTACGGCTGGAGCAAGGTTTGGACAACTTGAGGGAGCGGCAGATTAAGATCAATTTGAGGGGTTTGGGCGCTTTTTTGAAGTGGGTTCAGAACGACATTGCGGTGGAAGAGAGGAGATATATTGCGGAGAATAGGATTGATGTGCCAACGTTGAGGATTGAGATTGCTAAAATTGCGAGGAGCTGGTATGGAGATCGACTGGAACAGTAAAAACACCTTAACAGGAATCATAGAGGCATATCTCGTTCGAGCGACGACCAGCTACAAGTTGGATGGAAAATTAAGCTTTCACTCAGGAAGGTGACGTGCACCATTCATTCGAACTTGGTGCCACTTATCCCTCATGGAAGCTTGGAGATTCTCAACACCACCCGCATTTCTGCCGCAACTTTGACCGCAGCACCGTCAACCTCAACTCACATCACCCTCTTCTAAACCACGATCAAATCTTCCCATCATGCCAGAGCGACAGCTCATCGAGCTCCCAGGGCATCTAACTCGCTTCCACGTCATTCACGCGTACAACGTACCACCCGAGGACAACGACTGCACCGTCTGCATGCGCACTTTCAACACTCGAGATGATATCCTAGAAAAGCCCTGCCGCCCCTATCGCCTTCAACCATGCAACCATCTCATCGGCAGCGAATGTCTCAAAGCAGCAATTGAACGTGGCCTAAACTCGTGCCCGTACTGCACCATCAAGATCGCTCACATGTCCCGGGCGATGCCGTCTTGG
>Ga0265780_10007506_pt1 | contig 13388 bp, 10 predicted proteins | sample P1T30metagenome_FD_192432 | JGI IMG/M metagenome (GOLD analysis project Ga0265780, IMG submission 192432) | Plant litter microbial communities from East Loma Ridge, Irvine, California - P1 T30 | ecosystem: Environmental > Terrestrial > Plant litter > Unclassified | place: USA: California... | reverse complement strand
TCATCATACATACCGGTTCGATGAGCATTCGAATAAATGGTAACTACTATGAATCAAAACGGAGGTTATACCCAATTGTATCTACTGTTTTCGAGCAGAACGTTTTGGTTAAAAGGCACTTCATACTTGTTTTTTGATGTGACGACCTGTCCCAGAGTGCGTATAAACTGTAGCATTGCTTTTGAAGCCTTGTTATTTACCTGTGCTTACCATACGACTGACGCTCATGTCTGTAACTACCTACCTTAACACGTACCCGGCCCTGAAACGATTTGCACACCACCTGCTCATTCCTCAGAATCAGGCTCGTCCCCGGCGTTGGGTTCATTGGTTTGTCAATCCGTTCGTTCATAAGCGTCATCAGTCGGCCGACGTAAGGTCGACAGCCCGACTCGATGTATTACCGTTCAACAATTTCTCGATTGGCGCCCGCAGCACCATTGAAGATTTCTGCGTGATTAACAATGGCGTAGGTGATGTCGGGATTGGCAACAACAGCCTGATTGGCATCGGCTCTGTGGTGATTGGCCCCGTCAGTATCGGCTCCGACGTAATCATTGCCCAGCACGTAGTTATATCCGGTCTGAATCATGGTTACCAAGATACGGACGTCCTCATTCGGAAGCAGGCCGTTAGCCGCAAGCAGATTGTGATTGAAGATGACTGCTGGATTGGCGCAAACGTGACCATTACGGCCGGCGTCCGGATTGGCCGCCACTCGGTCGTTGCGGGAGGCAGTGTCGTTACGCGTGACGTACTGCCCTACTCCGTTGTTGGTGGGAATCCGGCGCGGGTGCTTAAATATTACGATGAAACACTGGAGCAATGGATTACAAGCGAATCGGCCAGCGCAGCCGTCGTTAACCCACTGACCAGTCAGCCTAAATAAGTACCAGTGAGCTTCAGGCTCCCTTAGTAAGCTGTGAAGCAGGGTTACGTTGTTTGTACAGCACGTCGATTACGTCTTCAAACTCCCGGGCCCGCTGCTCCCAGGAGTTATTTTTTGCCATGGCTACCCGCTGCTCCCGCCGTTGCGGTGTATCATCCGCCAGGGCTCGCTGCAGGGCCTGCGCAAACTCCTCCGGCTCTTTAGCCAGTTCAACTACCCCCTCAAAATCGTCCAGAATTGCGAACGGCGTCGATACGACCGGCAAACCGGCAGCGAGGTACTCGTTTATCTTGAGTGGGTAAATTGTGTACGTATGCTCATTACGCACGTAAGGAATTATGGCCGCTTTCATCCGGGCCAGCAAAGGTGGCAGGGCCTGCGGCTGGTGCGGAGGAGTGAACGTAACGTTTGGGTAGGCGGAGAGCTGCTCCATTATCTTTGGCTCGTTCACTTCGCCCACGAATTGAAATAGTACGTCGGGCATCGTTCGGATGCAATATTCGACCAGCGGCAGGTCGATCCGGTCATCGGCCGTCCCCAGATAGCCCACAATTGGCTTTACTGTTGGCTTTTTATCGGCTAGTTGATTGGCCTGATTAAACAGCTCAAAGTTCACCCCATTCTTCACGCAGAAGGCATTAGGCTGAATCCGGGATTTCTGTTGCAGAAGCGCCGTTGATGTGGTTACAACGGCATCTACCTGACGTAGGTAATCCAGTTCGTAGCGCCCACCATGCCGCCCCATCCAGCGGCCAATCGTTATTTCATCAAAACAGTAATAGATGGTAGCCCACTCGTTGAGTTTCCCCAGCATGGGCAGCCCGAAGACCGGATTCAACCCGTTTATTACCAGCGGACGGTGCATATCAAGTTTACGCATGACACCGCGCAGCTGCCGGGTTAGGCGGCCAGCGTTCTGTTTCAACAGGAGATCATGAAGCGATGCGGTAAGCCAGTTGATGGGCAGCATGACGGGCGGGGTCCAGACATAAACTTCTCCCCCGTTTGCCATTGTTTTCTTTGCCAGTGGCTGGGCCCGCGATAATGTCCGGCCGGGGAGCGTCTGTTTCCCCAGCAGATGCATCGCATAATCTTTCAGCGTGTATTGATAATCGACGTACAGAACCCGGTGCCGTACAGATAGCTCAGTCATGAGTTGTACAACCGCCTTTTGAAAATCACCTTCCCAGGCGGTTTGCCCTACGCAGATAATGCAGTCAAAATTTTCCATGATCTTTCTTTACTTATCCTTCCAACAGGTCGGCACCTTTCACACCGGGATCAATGTCCCAGCGATGGCAGGTGGTAAACAGGACGGCGTTTATGGCCAGCATCGTACTGGTTGGAAACTGTCCTAACGTTGGATTCGAGTAACTCATTACACATATACCAATAAACTCCGCCAGCATGGCCAGCAACAGCGTTGTCAGCCACGGGTCTTTGAGCTGCCATACTTTCAGCGTTCCGATACCAATGATAGCCACAAGCATCAGTACATACAATACCATGCCAACAATGCCGGTTTCAATCCAGAGTTCGACGTACCAGCTGTCGGGTGGGATTTGTGCAGCGCCGTGGTTGGGCGAAAACCGGGCACCCATCCCACCCGATGTGCCTAGTCCAGCCCCGAACGGCAGATCTTTCATATAATTACGTAGCGTCGCCTGGTTTTCCATCCGCACCATAAACGATGCATCCTCCGACGGACGTAGCGCCGTCCGGATCCGATAAATCTGATACACCGAATCGCCGATGTGCGTAAACAGCAAAATCGCCATCAGCGGCACAGCAACAGCAGCCCCCTGCAAGAGTATGGCTGAATTACGCCGGAGAACCAGATAGGCCGGAAATCCACCAAGGATGACGAACAGGGCGCTACGGGTTCCCGAGACAGCAAATCCCCAAAACATCACGAGGGCCATAATAAAGAAGAAAAGCCGCTGTAAACCCGTTTTCGCGGACATCAGGAGTATCAGGCAGATCAGTGTCATCCCCGCCATTTCGCCACCAAACTGGGAGGCATCGGAATAAAACGAAAAGCTGCGCAGCTGCCCCCAGAGCACGTGCGTTTTGGCGTTGCCCAGCGCGAACAGCCAGTAAGCTTCAGCATCAGCCAGCCCAATGTACTGCTGCTTAAATGCCCAGAGTGCGCCCATAAGCGACCAGAAGATCCATATCCCCATGAACCAGCGAATATCCCGGCGGGAGATCGGCAGTACCAGTACGATGATGGTGATCAGCAACCAGTTCAGCGAGAACGAACGTACTTTATAAAACCAAGCTTCGTGATTGGGCACTTCCGGGTTAAAGTATTCCAGAACGGTATAAAAGAACCAGGTCAGCAGGAGGTAGAATATAGGGCTGTTCAGCCGCTTCCAGGCCATCCGCTTTCCGTTTAGCAACACGCTTAGGAACGTCATCCACAGTACGCCATCCAGCCCCAGCCCTAGCGGGGCCTCGGTGGGAATGAACCGGGTGAAACCCAGCAGGAAACCCAGGGTGATAAAAACAAACAGACCTACTTTGGGCTCAACCAGTACGCCAATCAGCACGATTATTGCGACGGGACCCACCACCGTAATGGCCCCGCCTATGGCACCGAAATTCCCGATCAGCCAACCAGCCCCCAGGGCCAGGAGTACGCCCAGCACACCCAGTACCCAACCACTCAGACGGGGTTCGTCAAGACTGTGCGTATCCCGATCAAATACATTCATAAGTTTGGCAGTATCAATCGGCACGACGGGATTTTTCCCAGACACCCGATATATTTCCCCGACAGAAGCGAGCAAAACCGGCCAGCACACAGCCGTTCATAAACACAAAATAAAACGGAACAAACGTCAGTTTCCAGCGCGTCTGTCGGCTTTCCAATACGTAGCCAACATAGGCAGCTCCGTAAAAAAGAACCTGCCCGGCCAGCACGGCCCACCAAAATCCGGCATCGGCAGTGGGCTGGGTTACCAAAACCAGGTTCAGCAGGAACAGCAGTGGTAAACAGAACGGCGTAACTGCCCACCGTAGTACCCGGTGCGATACGTACTGAAAACTTAACCAACCGTATTTACCTATATTCAACAGGTATGCCAATCGCTGCATGGCCTGAAATCCACCCGTTGCAATCCGAACTTTTCGTTTGGTTTCTTCCCCCACCGAATGTGAAGGGCGTTCCAGCGCGTAGGCATCGGGCGCGTAATCGACCCGGAAGCCCCGGCCGGCAATCCGCAGCGAAATAATAAAATCGTCGAGTAGCGTGTCCGGCTCGACGGGTTCATATAAATCGGTACGTACCGCAAACAGCTCGCCCGCAGCCCCCACAATGGTGTAGAGTTGCGCATCCAGTTTTTTCAGGAACGATTCATACGTCCAGTACAAGCCTTCGCCACTCCCTGCAGCCGACTCTTTTCCCTGTAAACTAATGCGTTTTTCACCCGTCACGGCGCCCACTGCTTTATTATCGAAACGCCGGGCCAGCCGCCGAACAGCTTCCAGATTTAGCTGGGTATTAGCATCCGTAAAAATGGTAATGGGTGTTGTTACCTGCTGCATAGCCCGGTTCATGGCCGAAACTTTCCCCAGGCGCTGCGTTCCCGACAGCATCTGCAGGCCGGGAAGGTCAGCCTGACGCTGCCGCAGGTACTCATCGGACCCGTCTGTCGATCCTTCGATAACAAACAACAGATGCAGTTTGTCGGCCGGGTAATCCTGATCCAGGCAGTTCTGTAGTTTCTCGGGCAGATACGCCCGCTCATTATAGGCTGGTACGACCACTGTAACGTGCGGCAGGGACTCGTTCGATGCCGTTACCCGATGCGCCAGACCATTTTTTCGCAACAGCTTAACCAGCAGCCAGGCGACAATACCGTAACCCAGATACGTATAAAAAACCAGAAAGCTTAGCAGGAGAAACAAAAAACCAATCAGATGATACACAGAGTCAATACGTTATCCGTCCGCTGGAGACTATACCGTCGATACGCTCGTTGAGGTAAAATTCCAGAAGACGCCTTTAGCAAATGCACGGGCGTGCTTTAATTTTCCCCGAAGTAGGTACGAAGCCATGTGCTTGGGAAAAACGCAGCCCGCAAAAAACAGGTAAAAGACCAGGCGCTGCGCGGGTGAGCAGTGCCGTCGCATGTACAGAATCCGGTTGCGGGTCAGGTAGTAGGTCTTCATCGGATTTTGGGGTCCGACGGATACGGATTCTTTGTGCAAAATGTAGGCCGAAGGCTGATAATAAATCAGATAACCCGCATCTTTTATTCGCTGCGACCAGTCCAGTTCTTCGTAATACAGGAAGAATCGGTCGGCAAAGCGGCCCACCCGATCAATTACTTCCCGGCGGACCATCATGGCACAACCGTGGGCAAAATTCGTAACACCAGGGTTGTTATACTGCCCGGTGTCGGGCTCATTCAGCCCAACGGGCGTAGCCGTGCCGGTATACATATTCATCGAATTGTACCCGGCATACTGAAGCACGTCGGGCGAATCGTAGAATTTGATCTTAGGACAGGTAACACCAATGCGCGAATCGAGCTGGAAAGGCGCCAGCAGTTTATCAAGCAGCGTTGGTGTCAGTTCGGTGTCGTTGTTGACGATAAACAAGAAATCACCTTTGGCGGCTTCAATTCCCAGGTTATTGCCGCCCGTAAATCCCAGATTGCGTTCGCTTCGGATCAGGTGCAGGTTCGGGTAGTGGTCAACATCAATGCAGGTACTCAGGGCCGGTACCGACGCATTATCGACAACAATGATTTCGACGTTGGGATACGTCAGCGACCGGGCCGATTCCAGAAACTGTCGGGTAACTTCGGCCTGGTTGTAATTGATCGTAACAAGCGACACGAGCGCCGGAGTTACGGTTACCGGAGCATCGGCCGCCGGGGTACGAGCCGGTCGGCCAGCCTCGGCTACACGTTCTCCTTTTGCCATACGCTGAAGATTGTCTTCCAGATAATGTACATATCTGTTTTAAAGGAAAATGTTCTGGCGTATTCGATGTCGAGGGCAATCCGTTCTTCGTCCGACACAGGGCCTTTTCCTTTTGCCCGTTTTTTAACCTGCCACAGCCCCGTCAGTCCAGCTGGCCCAGCAAAACGCTCGGAAGCCTGATTGGTAGTCAACTGCTCAGCCTCATAAGGCGGCAGCGGCCGGTTACCAACCAGCGACATATCACCAAACAAAATGTTGAATAACTGAGGCAGCTCGTCAATACTGCTGTTTCTCAGGAACCCGCCCAGACGGGTAATACGCGGATCGTTCCGGAATTTCATAAACTTGGCGTTATCGTCAAGTTTAGCCTGGTATGCTTTTTCACAGATAGATTTTTCCTGATCGAACAAAGGCTGCTGACAGATAACATCCTTCAGTTTGCAGTCGGCGCAGCGCGTGTCGGCATCCATAGCGTCCTCAGGGGCGGGCCGTTTTGCATAGATATTTTGATCACCCATCTGGGAAATCAGCTGATCGGCCTGCACTTTCATCGTGCGAAACTTATACATGCTAATCTCTCTATAATTAGCCCCAATACGTAACGATTTGTACAGAATAGGACCTTTAGAATCCAGTTTTATGAACAGGGCCGTCAGGATCATAACGGGCGACGCCATGAGCAGCGCCGTCGACGAGACAGCTACATCAATAGCACGTTTCCAGAGAGGCATCGTAAAGACGACAGCTCCCGGATTTTTCGGCACTGGCGGTGCTGAAAGAACGCGTTTGTTTAAATCCAGATAGTTATTGATGGTAACGCGAATGTCCTGATCATTCTCGGTAAGAACCAGCAGGTCAGTAACTCGTGCTTTAACGGCAGCGGCAATCAGCTGTTTATGGAGAGAGAAACAGGCAACCAGAACGGGAACGTGTTTCCAGACAGGGCTATTTCGAACTTTGGGTAGTAGTACGTTAAAGGCATTTTCTTCAACGATGATGAGATCCACCTGCTTCGTATCGCTCAACCATCGGCCCGCGTCTTTCACATTATTGAAACGCACAACCGACGTATCATTAGGAACGAGCGCACTGAACCGGCCAGCAATTAAGGTGTCTTTCTCTATTAATAGGATACAAAACGCGGGTGTATCGTTCACAAAACTAGGCTGGTTTACGCTTTTTCTAGCTCCGCTTTGGTACAGCTCATTGGCACGCATTTTGTTGCTATTTGGGTGTCTATTCGATATCAATAGGCGAAACGGGAACCAGTTTGCCGTATTTCCTACAACTAACTAGGCACTTTGCCCTAACGAGTACCCTTTTAGCACCATAAACAGGATGCGTGATTTGTTCTGCCAAAACGATTCAACCTCAGGCAATAATCGAGCCGAAACGGGTCGTTCTGGCGCTTCTTCCGCAACCGGCATGTCGGCCCGGCGGATGGTAGCCAGCAGACGGACCTTCACTTCGGTTGGGTTAAAGGGCTTGGGCATGAAGTTATCGACGCCCAACTCCAGACACTGAATGCGCGTTTTGCTGTCCGATTTGGCGGATAGAACAACGATTGGGGTATGGCAGAGCAGGCGATTTGACCGGATAAACTTAATCAGATCAAAACCACTGAACACGTCCAAATCCAGGTCGGTTAACACGCAGTCAAAGCGGTTACCCTGAGTAAGTAACTGAGCGGCCTCCTGTCCGTTAATGGCAACTGTTACGTTGAAATCTTTCTTCAGTGTCTGAACAAGAATTCCTGCTACGTATGGGCTACCGTCTACGATAAGTAGGTGACGTTTCGAATTCATTCTATAAAGCGTTTAATAATCTCTTAACTAGCATCAATCTGAATTTTAGACTACTCGATAATCATTCGGTTACTTTCAACTTCTGAAAAAAGTAATGGCACCGTTTTTGTAAACCGTGCCAGAATGGTTCAGCATATTCCTTTATTTGCCGCTTAAAATTGATTAGCAACGAAGTTAATTTACTGATATACAGATCTTTATAATATATATTTAAATTATCTATAGGAAAATATATCTTATTAGAACTAGCTATATCTACCGAATAAAAAACTATATTAAAAATAGCTTAACAGCGATTGATTATACAATATATTGATATATTTATATTATTTTATATACATATACCTGTGATTTGAGTAGTAAAGCCTGCTTTTTTTACCGAAATGCAGTAAATGGTAGCCTCTAGGTTAATTAGATTACTATCGGCTTCTGACTTACCTTTTTCTTCATACGTATTTCTTGAATTTATCTAATTCGCGGCTGTACACTGCACTTCGCTGGATTTAGCTACTTGCTTATTGGTCCGTTTCATCTCTTCCAGATTCCATTGTTAACTTCCTGCTGGTATTCTGATCGCCTGGAAACGAATGGTTGCGGGTTGTTTCGTATTTTTACTGTATTAATACATGGATCAGCATTTTAGCAGATTCGTGTACGCCATCATCCTTCTTTATTTGCTACGTATTGAACACGTCCCTGAGCCTTCCCGCTGATCATATCCGCCTTTTGTTTGGCCTGAAAATGCGACAGCTTCGCCTTGACAAAAAGCTATCTGTCAGTGAATTAGCCAACAAAGCAGGTTTATCCGTTTCGTACGTTACTGAAATAGAAAAGGGCCGGAAATACCCGAAAGCCGATAAGATCTCCGCGCTGGCAGCAGCGATGGATGTCGATTACGATACGCTGGTATCATTAAAGCTCAGCAAAAAGCTGGAGCCAATTTCAGACCTCTTACGGTCGAAATTCCTGACCGAGATCCCGCTGGAATTATTCGGCATTGACCCATCCGATCTCCTCGAACTGCTGGCCGAAGCCCCCGCCAAGGTTAGTGCCATGATTCGGACGTTTATGGATATTGCCCTGAGCTACAACATGAGCGTCGAGCGGCTTTACCAAACGATGCTGCGGTCGTATCAGGAAATGCACGACAATTATTTCCCAGAAATAGAATCTGACGCCGATCGCTTTCTGGTAGCCTTTGCCGGACAGGGTCAGATGGTCAGCGAAACGCTATTGGTTAATCTGCTGAAAACACAGTATGGCACAAAAATTGACAGCTTCGACCCGCTCGCTCAACCCGACCTGATGTCGCTTCGGTCGGTCTACCGGCCCGAAAGTACTACGCTATTCCTGAACGCGGGTCTGTCACCTGAGCAGCGGGTTTTTATTCTGGCGAGGGAAGTTGGCTTTCAATTCCTGGCGCTCAAGAATCGACCCTATACGTATTCCTGGGTGGAGGCAGAATCGTTCGAGCAGATCCTTAATAACTATAAGGCATCTTATTTTGCCGGGGCCATTCTGATCCGGCGCGACGCTATTATCGAAAAGATCACCGCCTTATTCGCGCAGGACAGTTGGGACAACGACCGGTTCCTGGCATTGATCCACGAATTTGGCTCGACGCCCGAGCGATTTTTCTACCGGCTCAGCAACATTCTGCCGAGTCACTTTGGAATCGACCAACTGTTCTTCTACCGCTTTAATCACACTGCCGGACAGACTACGTTTCAACTCACGAAAGAAATGCACCTGTCGCGGCAGCAAGGGCCCCGTCGCATTGCTGATGAGCATTTCTGCCGTCGGTGGATTGCCCTGACGATCCTGCAGGAGCTATCGTTCCTGCAACAAAATAAAGGGTCGGACGAAACGCTATGCCGGGCGCAGTTGTCTGAATACGCCGATTCAGGCCTGCAATACCTGATTATTTCCGTAGCCCATCCGTTTCAGGCTGCTACGCAGCAGAACATGAGCGTATCAATGTGCTTTGCTATGAACGATACGCTGAAGAGCAAAGTAAAATTCCTCCAGACGAACCCCGCCAGTGCTCCCTTCCGCGTGGTCAACGATGCCTGCGAACGCTGCTCCCTGTTCGACTGCCGCGAGCGCGTGGCGGCTCCTACGGTGCTGCAGAAAAAGCGTCAGTTCGCCAGCATGAAGCAGGCTATGGGAAAACTACGGTAGAATCTACAAAATGACCAAAAACAAGACGGGCGCGGTACCAGATTGGTACCGCGCCCGTCTTGTTATATACGAACAGCTTACGCGTTCTGTTTCATCCGAATGATGTTCAGCGCAGCACCTGCTTTGAACCACTCGATCTGGCCTTCGTTGTACGTATGGTTCACGGGGAACTGGTCCGTCGTTCCATCAGCGTGTGTTAGCTCGATGGTCAACGGTACACCCGGTGCAAAGTCTGCTAAGCCTTTGATCGCGATCGTATCGTCTTCCTGAACCTTGTCGTAGTCGGCCGGATTGGCAAACGTCAGACCCAGCATTCCCTGTTTTTTTAGGTTGGTTTCGTGAATCCGGGCGAATGAACGTACCAGGATCGCGCGAACACCCAGGAAACGAGGCTCCATAGCCGCGTGCTCCCGCGATGAGCCTTCGCCGTAGTTTTCGTCACCAACAACGATCGAACCAATACCAGCGGCTTTGTACGCCCGCTGTACGGCCGGTACTTCACCGTACTCACCCGTCAGCTGGTTTTTCACCGTGTTGGTTTTGTCGTTGTAGTAGTTCACCGCGCCAATCAACATATTGTTGGAGATGTTGTCGAGGTGGCCACGGTATTTCAGCCACGGACCGGCCATCGAGATGTGGTCAGTCGTGCACTTGCCTTTGGCTTTGATCAGAAGTTTCAGACCCGTCAGATCCGTACCTTCCCACGCTTTGAACGGCGCCAGCAGTTGCAGACGATCTGAGGTTGGGCTAACGATCACCTGTACACCCGAACCATCTTCGGCCGGAGCCTGGTAACCAGCATCATCAACGGCATAACCTTTGAGGGGCTGCTCGATACCCTGTGGCTCGTCGAGCATCACCTGCTCACCGGCTTCGTTGGTCAGCGTATCGGTCATTGGGTTGAATGTCAGGTCACCGGCAATGGCGAAAGCCGTTACGATTTCGGGCGAGGCCACGAACGCGTGGGTGCCGACATTACCGTCATTCCGCTTGGCGAAGTTCCGGTTGAATGACGTAATGATCGAGTTTTTGCGGTTTGGATCGTCCATGTGCCGCGCCCACTGACCGATGCAGGGACCGCAGGCATTGGCCAGAACAACTCCGCCAATTTCTTCGAACGTATCAAGGATACCATCGCGCTCAGCCGTGAACCGAACCAGTTCAGAACCAGGCGTTACGGTAAATTCCGCTTTTGCTTTCAGATTTTTTGCCGTAGCCTGGGCCGCAATCGACGCCGACCGGGTCATATCTTCGTAGCTGGAGTTGGTGCAGGAACCGATCAGACCTACTTCCAGTTTTTCGGGCCAGTTGTTTTCCCTTACCGCTTTGGCAAAGTTCGACAGCGGCCACGCCAGATCCGGCGTGAACGGACCATTGATGTGCGGTTCCAGTTCCGACAGGTTAATTTCGATCAGTTGATCGTAGTAGGTAGATGGATCAGCGTATACTTCATCATCCGCGCGCAGGTTTGCTTTAGCAACCTCGGCTGCGTCGGCAATTTCGGCGCGGCCGGTAGCCCGCAGGTAATTACCCATTTTGTCATCATACGAGAAGATGGAAGTCGTAGCTCCGATCTCAGCCCCCATGTTACAAATGGTTCCTTTTCCCGTTGCCGACAGGCTTTCGGCGCCATCGCCGAAGTACTCGACGATGCAGCCCGTGCCACCTTTTACGGTCAGGATACCCGCTACGCGCAGGATAACGTCTTTGGCCGATGCCCAGCCGCTGAGTTTACCCGTCAGCTTCACCCCGATCAGTTTCGGCATTTTCAGCTCCCAGGCCAGACCCGCCATTACGTCGCAGGCATCCGCACCACCCACACCGATGGCGATCATACCCAGACCACCCGCGTTCGGCGTGTGCGAATCAGTACCGATCATCATCCCGCCGGGGAAGGCGTAATTCTCAATAACAACCTGGTGAATAATACCGGCACCGGGTTTCCAGAAACCGATACCATATTTGTCCGAGATCGACGATAGGAAGTCGTATACCTCTTTGTTTTTATTTTTAGCCACGGTCAGGTCCGTTTCCGCACCCACTTCAGCCTGAATCAGGTGATCGCAGTGAACTGTTGAGGGAACCGCTACCTGCGGCCGTCCGGCCTGCATGAACTGTAACAAAGCCATTTGTGCCGTTGCATCCTGCATGGCAACCCGGTCGGGTGCAAAATCTACGTACGTTTTGCCCCGCTCGAATGCTTCTGTTGGCAGACCGGCAAACAGGTGACTATACAGAATTTTTTCCGACAGGGTGAGGGGTTTTCCCACGACCTGACGGGCTGCTTCGACGCGTTCACCCATATTGGCGTACACGCGCTGAATCATATCGACATCAAAAGCCATAATAAAACAAGATAACGGTTCTTTGTAAAAAGGAATCTGTTCCTACTTAGACAACCACGCGAAACCCAAAATGGATTCCGGATGGCGACTCAAAATTAGAAGATTCTCTCCGTTTTAGAAATAATCCTGCGAACGTACGTGTGATCCGGCGTTATTCAGAACCATTCAATCTTTTTTTGGCTACTTTTCTAACAAAAACGGATAGAAACGATTCATGACTACACAAATCTGTGTGTCTCTTTTCTGCGTATTGTATAGTACCTTATCTATTCAGGCATTAAAAGAACACTAACAAAAAACGATCATGCTTAAGAAAAACCTATTTCTTTCAGCCTTAGCTATGCTTGCCTTTGGGGCGGCAGTGACTTCCTGCAAGAATGCCGAAGACAATCCAACTACGGTGCCCTCCACATCTATGTATACGGCAACGTTGAATGGAGCCAACGAAAAACCATCCTCGACAACGTCGCCAGCAACGGGTACGTTTACCGGATCGCTGAACGAAACGACGCGGGTACTAAGCTACACCGTTACGTATGCAGGTTTCCCAACCTCGACAACCGTTAATGGAGCCCACCTGCACCGGGTTATTCCTAATGACGCGTCTGGCGTAAACGGCGTAAACCCAACTCCAGAAATTTTCTTTCCTTCGTTGACATCGCCCATTACAGGTAGCACATCAGCCCTGAGTGCTGCACGCGTGGACAGTCTGAAAAAAGGATTTTATTACGCGAACATCCACACGAACACGTATCCATCAGGAGCTATTCGGGGTAATGTAACCGTACGTTAATCAAATCGACTCGATCCGCGAAAACGCCAGTCTGCTACGTAGCAGACTGGCGTTTTCGCTTAGTCACCTAATTCATTTCTGGTATAATTCAGTAGATACCAGCCCGTCAAGTCTGGGTTCGAAAGCCCGGAGCATTAGTCCCGCTTCTTCCAGTAGTCGCTGCCAGTCAACAAGCTGCCGGGTCTCAATGCCCGCCGTTAACCGGAAAAACCGGATCATCACCCACAGCAGGGCTTCCTGCCACCAGACGCCCGTACGGACAAAATCGGTTACCAACCAGTAACCGCCATCGGCCAGCGCCTTTCTCAACGTTGGTAACAGCGCCCCCGTAAGTTTGGCTTCGGTAAATAAGTCCAGTAAAAAGGGCGTGATTATTACGTCGAACCGTTCGTCCGGGCGCAGCCTCATTTCGTCGCCCAGTCGAAACTCGACGGTTCCTA
>Ga0265780_10007505_pt1 | contig 13390 bp, 13 predicted proteins | sample P1T30metagenome_FD_192432 | JGI IMG/M metagenome (GOLD analysis project Ga0265780, IMG submission 192432) | Plant litter microbial communities from East Loma Ridge, Irvine, California - P1 T30 | ecosystem: Environmental > Terrestrial > Plant litter > Unclassified | place: USA: California... | reverse complement strand
GACATATTGCGAAACTGTAGAATAAAGTCTTCTGCTTACAACTTGGGATGTAAGAACGTTGAAGTCGATCTGACCTGCATTAAGATGGTGCCGCGTAGCACGAGTCTGGACGCCTAAGTAGCTTACCTCGGCAGATCCCAGCTAGCGCTGTTTCCCCCCTGACTTCGACCGATGAAGGGATCACTAATCCAACGACTATAGTCAGACATGGCGATGAAAGAGTCGGACCTTTGTATTACATGATCACAGTCTCCTTGAATATTTCACTACAAAATTGAGTAGTCACACCTAAGGAGAATTATCGATGAGCTCCCACCCGTTGTCATTGTCACCGTCGTCTGAAAGCCCGTGTCCCGACTGAGATCCACATTGTGATCCTGCATGGCGAAGTGATGGGCTGGATCTCGCACTGGCCATACTCAGCATGTCCCATTCAAGAAGATCATCCCGCTCTGTCTGCTCAATGCCCGGCAGGGCGGCCAGATCATGCGCTGCTTCTTGCTCATCGCTTGTTCGCGAAGAGGTGCCTTCTTGTGCTTCCCTGATAGGCAGCTCTTGTAGGTATGGCCTTTTCCTTGATCGGCATTCGCTCATGTACTCGGGATCTGCGACAATCGTGATAATCCGAGGCTCGCGCGCGCCTGCTTTCGCTTCTTTCTCCGCTGCGGCATGCGCAAGGATTTTCTGGAATTCGGCATCACGACCTCCAAGTAACTTCATCGGAGCCTTGATTTTTAGTAGCGGATTCACGATAGCGCTGCGCCTGGAGTCTGTCTCGGTGAAGATCGTGTGTTCTCCTTCTAGTTCTACCAGGTGCAACGAGCCAGTCAGCTTGGCCACTTGAGCACACGTCAGCGCCCAGTAAAAGTAGATGGTATATCGTCCATGATATCGGCTGATGGGCAATCTGATGAAGCGGATATGCAACCTGGCAAATGCTGAAAGCTTCTCGATGAACAGTGGGAAGACACCTTGAAGATCCCTTGGACAGAAGATGATTGAATGGTAAAGGATTGGAAGTGTTTCTGCATAGACCAGATGGTTCGTCCGTAGTAGACTGGCCGTTGAAAAATTGGGCGCTTGTTCGTCTTCAGAGGAGACATCGGAGTCCAATAGTATGCTCTGCATCTGATTAGTCAGATGATGGATATTGATGTGCAGATACACACGTCCGAATCTGAAGCGCCACCGGGGATTTCCAGCTGTTCTTGGAATTCCGTTCTTATCTCAGGACACTTGTTGTGTTTGTACAACGAGTTTCCGAAGCGCTTGCCTGATGTGCTTACGCCCTCTAGTACTCGACTGATGTGGAGTACAGGCTTTTCTCTTGAACGATCTGTAAGGACGTAGGCCCATATCTCAAGACGGAGCTCTTTTGGTAGCATAAGCAGGCGAGATACTCCTGAATCGATGTGGTGGCCCTGGAAGCGAGCGACGTCATCTGTGCTGGCTAGAGACGAAGTGAAGTGCACGGAGCAGGGAGTGCTGTCTAAGCAGCCTGAGAAGGCCATGTTGCGAGGTCTGAGATGGTAGGAGAGGGTGTGTATGAGCTTTTTGTCGCGCACATGCGAAATACTAAGTACATTGCTGCCTAATTTGGTAGTACGTAGATATGAAAAGGTGATGCGGGGTCAATGCGCATGCTCAGCCTCGCACCTTGCGCCTTTTTATTCATAACGTCTTCATGGCATAGCTGTTTCCACGTATCTCAATGCCGAACCACGAAACCGAGTCGTCGCAAACATGAGGTGCTTCATTCTATTTGATCTCTGATACCAGGATGGGAGCGCGATGAATAAGTGCATTCGGACGCATGTGCGTCGAATAATCCACGTTTTGCTCCAGTCCATTTGTTGGTACTGACATATCCAACGGTAATGTCTGCATGGTAAAGATCTGACTTCTTTTTCCTGAGGTTCCCCGGGCGAAAAGTGGACCCTAGCGGGACCGGGACCGCGGTACGTCAGGGAAAGCTTGGGCCAGTACCGCCCAAGCTTCAACGAGTTTCGATACTTGTTACAATGCAAACCACCTCAACATGCACCCACTCGATTTTCTGATCCCCAAACGCCATGAATGGGGCAGACAGTTGGAACGACGGTGAAAGACGTGTCACGGGGCAGCTGCCCACGCCTAGCTTGTCGCCAGAACCTGATGATGTGGCTTTACCGAACAGCCACGGTGACAATGAAGCCGGGGAGGGGAAGCCGTTGCAGGACATGACGAACACTCTTAGGGCCGAACCAAACGGAAGTCTAAGCGCGAGCTCAACCAGCAGACGTACCAGCATGCATGAAGATGCTATTCTGTCCGACACAAGCGAAAAGATACGCCCCATCAAGCGGCCTGGAGATGCACGCAGGAAGAGCAGCGTTTCCGAGCAAGACAAAACCCTAAAGCTTAGTCCACGTCAGATCCAGGAGCTCACGAGCGAGCCGGCCAGCATACCCATGCGAGTAGCGACTCCGATATTAGAGGAAGTTCTGGAGGGAGAGACACCCGGCGAAGATGCAGATGGCGAGGAAGATAGCAGGGTGTTGGGTGTGGTCTTGGAGCGACCTGTGGTGACAAATGGCGCAGAAAGAGGCGATGTGCGAAGGGGGGCATCACAAAGCAGGGAGCGCAAGCAAGAGACGGAAGTGGTCGTTATTAGGACGCCCACAACCGAATTGAGACATGGTCGTCCACTGCTGACCTCGCGATCTGTTACAACACCGTCAGCCGTGCGAGGTAGGCAATCTACATCTAGATCTCGACATGCGCACGAAGGAGAGGACCGCCGGAGTAGGCACGTGCCAGCACCGCTGAATGTGGACCACAGAGAAGTACCATCGAAGCCCGCCCCACAAGACAAGCGCAAAGAAGGCCGCGAGATACGGGATTTGTTCTCTCCCATGCGCGCAGCTTTGCCCCTACCGCCCATGTCCATGCCAACATTCCTGTCTCTCGAGCTGTCAGCAAGCCGACCATCGCCATTGTACATCTACCGGGCCTCAGATGATGACTTTCCCTACGAATCATCCGAGCTAAAGTACCAGCGCCTGATCAACTTCATGAAGATACCAGTGAAGATTGAGGGTATCTTGGCCTTTGGCGCGCTTGCGTGTCTGGATGCCTGGATGCACACATTGACGATTCTGCCGCTGCGTTTCCTGCTTGCCGTGGGCATTCTGGTCAAGTGGTGGGGCTCGGTCCTCATCAAAGAAGCCCGCGATATCTGGGCCTTCGTATACAGCGGTCTGCCGCGTTTCTTGAGCCGACGGAGACAAACAGATACCCCATCTATACCGCCGACTCCAGCGGAGGAAATACCCCCGCCAATGTCACGCAGGGCATCCTCGAATGCGGTAGCGGGAAGGCCGACTGGAGACAGCGTAACGACTTTCAAATTTCCTGAACTCAAGGACCCTCGCCCAAGACGTACGCGCAACTCTCGGTTCCGCCATCGCCGCACCAAGTCCACGCCATCTGCACTCATGCCAAGCCACAAAGCAGACATTCTGAAAGGGCTGTTGATCGTCTTCAGCTGCTTGTTACTGATGCGATTTGATGCAAGCCGAATGTACCACGGCATTCGTGGCCAGTCAGCAATTAAGCTTTACGTGATATACAACCTACTCGAGGTGTGCGACAGGCTGCTTTCGGCGATTGGCCAGGATGTTCTCGAATGTCTGTTCTCCCGTGAGACGCTCGATCGCAACGCCGACGGCCGAAGTAAGGTCTTGCGTCCATTTGGCACGTTCATCCTCGCATCAGTCTACACCGTTGCACATGCGACCGCATTGTTCTATCAGGTCATCACGCTGAATGTCGCTGTCAACTCGTACTCGAATGCACTTCTCACACTCCTAATGTCTAACCAGTTTGTGGAGATCAAAGGCACCGTGTTCAAGAAGTTTGAAAAGGAGAACCTCTTCCAGATTACATGCGCGGACATTGTCGAGCGGTTTCAGTTATGGCTTATGCTGCTGATCATTGCTATGCGCAACGTAGTAGAGGTCGGTGGCCTCAGCATCCGGAGCAGCGACGTGTCATGGACAGCGATGTTTACGTCTGGCAATTTCACGTCATCGGCCACTCCCCCAGCCTTTACGGCATCAAGCATCCTACCCATGAGCTTCACCATCTTCCCAAAGTATGTCGCTCAGGTGCTAAACCCATTTCTACTAGTCATTGGCAGCGAAATGGTGGTCGATTGGCTGAAACATGCCTACATCACCAAGTTCAACCAGTACAAGCCAGAGGTGTACAGCAAGTTCTTCGACGTCCTTGCCAAGGATTATTACTCGAACGCGTTCAGTGACCCAAACCTTACACGACGATTGGGTCTGCCAGTCATTCCGCTGTCATGCCTATTCGTTCGTGCAGCCATTCAGACCTACCATATGTTTGTCGCCATGCATATGCCGCCTCCTTTGCCAACAAGCTCGACGTCGCTCTCCTCTGATGCCGAGTCATCCCCAGCCACCACTGCCGCCTTTGCACACATTGACCAAATATTCCGCCGCGCCATCGGCCGCTCGTCTCTAGGTGCAGGGCTACCATCTCAATCATGGTACCACTACTCTTCCTGGACACTCGACGACCTCATCGCGGGCTCAACCATGCTCATCGTATTCCTTGTCATCTACCTCATCTTCCTCGCCTTCAAGCTTATCCTTGGCATGTTGCTCCTCATCGTCGCACGCAAGCGCTACCATGGTATGCAAGAGCGCGAAATGCTCAACGTCGAGACAGGCGGGAAGCGCATCGGCGGCTTCGGCGTCGTCGATGTCGATGACAACGCGCGCAAGCATATTTACAATGATGACCCCGAGACACTGAAGCGCCTGCGCGAAAGAGATGAGAAAGCGAAGAAGAAAGACGATGTTGAGCGAGAGCGAGGCACGAGTTTCGGACACGTGAGCCGATACGCAATGGTAGCTAAACGCATATGGTAGAACAAGTAGACCAAGTAGACTTGATACATTGCGTTAATCCCATCCTATCCCATCCCATCCTGCACTTCCTCACCCCTTTCGTAATCTTTCTCGCAGTTTCCCCAACAAAAGTGCAAGTCGGAGCAAGTATGCCCATGTACCTACCCATTGTCCTAGGACGGAGAGAAAAAAAGGACCTTTGTTCGTGAATTTTTTTTGTACGGCTGTAATGCCTCAAGCTCCCGAGTTACCTATCTGGGTGCAGGCAGATTAGATTGCGGTTGGGTTGGAGGGTGAGTGTGAGGTGAGCTTGAGGGGTGGGTGTCTGTGTAGCTTACCTGCACATGTGTGTACCCATGGCAAATCATGCGTTTCGAGTTTCATGTTTGCGGGAGCGGTGAAGATTATAATACAACTAGTCGTGTGCTTGGTTATTTCTAGAAGGTGTTTCTTGGCGATTATGCCATTGAGATTTCGTCGAAACTGGATATGAAAGGAGGGATGATTTTGGGTGAAACTTGATGCAAATATACTGTGTAAAGATGAATGGTATTTAGATCAACATTGTGTCTACCATAATGCTCGTGGTTTCTTCCAAAAATAATGCGTTAGGTCCTCTTGAATCGTGTCTGTGTCTGACTCTTCCTCGTCCTATGTACAAATACAACAGCTTCTTCATAGATGGCTACTTCCCAAATCATTCTATAGCCCCCATCCTCTAGTTTCCTCCTCATCTTCCGTGTTGCGGCCAGCCTAGCAGCCAGATCCGCTGTGACGTCATCCTAGCTCAACGCTGATCCCGTACACAATGGGAGGTTGCGGTATATGCAGATATATGCAGTCTCGAAGACGAAGTGTCAATCGAGTGTTGAACAAATGTTGCGACATGGTGTAGAAATATCCCGACGGCACCAGAACGCCGCGCAATGAATTCGACTCGGGAGGGTATGATGTCAAAGTAAGGGAATTCGTCGAGCTGCACACGCAGCCATGGGCGATGCAGTGGGCGATATTCAAGTATTACTGATGATGACTCGAGCGCCTTCCTTGCCGAGTACACCCCTCTCTTTCGCCTTGGGACTCCTGTCTCGTCCCTTCTTACGACTCAGAAAACCGAGCATGCCAGATGGCTTCTCGGCAGTTTGAGGATTCTGTACAAGCGCAGAGCTCTGGTTAGCCATTTCAGACCACGAACCGGTCTCGTTGAGGACTACCTGTACTCCTCCGCCCATGCTGGTGCTCCGTTGTGAGCCACGTGGGCGAGTGTTCATGGGGCGAGAGAAAGAAGGCGGCGTTGGCTCGGAACCGTCCGCAGGAAAGTAATCCGCACGCTCACCGCGTTGAGACGTGGGAGAGTCGGCGGTGCCGGCCTGGTGGAGCGCGGTGGTGGGCAGCGGAGGGCTGCCGCTCGGGGACTGTGTCGTAGAGCGCGCGGTGGTCGTGGAGCGAGTTCCGTGTATGTCGACGTCTTGAGACTTGGTTGTCGCGAGGGGACGGCCCCAGGGGTCTTGCTGGCATGTGGCAGATGCTGGCGTAGTTTCGCTGTTGCTATGTCCGCTCGTTCTTGATCCGCCCACGGAGTCGACGGGATCTGTGACAGCGATGGCAATGGGGCGTTGGTCAGCGACTGTAGTGTAATTGAACGGTTCGAAGAGGGTCTCGATCATCCTGTGCAGCTCTTCGGCTCGGATTTCCTGATCGGTGGCGTCGTCCTTTAAAGCTTCTCTGGGCTTCTGTCTCCGTGCTCGCGCCTCGAGCGGTGCCTCTTCTAGCAGCAACTCCTCCAGATCGTACGTCGCGTCGAAGTTGGTCTTGTCGCTCGAGGGGATGAAGACGGGGTCGATTTCTTTGCGCTCCAAGGCCTCAAAGTCCAGGGGGCGGAAGAAGGGATTGTCTGTGAAGGACTCGAAGCTGATGGCGCCAATGCGCTTCCGCCTATTCTTCTCCAGCAGCGAGCTGATGGCGTGTAAGCACGGCATCGAGACAGGCGGGCTTGTGACGGGATATGTGGGTTCGCCTTTGAGGATCTTGGCGGCTAAGGAGTCGTGGCTGCCGGCCTCGAAGGGTCGCTGCGACGGTTAGCACGGAGGGATGGGCGAGAAGCGGGTGAGGTACCTTGTTGTAGATGCACTCGTAGAAGAGCACGCCGAGTGACCACCAGTCGACCTCACACGAGTACCCCTTGCCCTCGTAGACTTCAGGGGCCAGGTAGGCGAGGGTGCCGGACTTGCTGGTCAGGGGCTTGTGCGGGGTGAAGTCTGATGCGACGTTCTGGGCGGCGTTAGCGAGGGCATTGGAGACGCAGGCAAGGGACATACAAAGTCAGCCAGATGGACATGGCCTTCCGAGTCGAGGAGCACGTTGTCGGGCTTGATGTCCCTGTGCACGATGCCCTGCTGGTGGATGTAGCGCACAGCGCATCCCAGCTGTGCTATCCAGAAGCGCACGGCCTCTTCGGTGAAGGTCTTGCGCGAGATGTGGAAGCGCAGGTCACCGCCGTTCATCAGGTCGACGACGATGTAGCTGGGGCGGGTTAGTCTCGACGTGACGAGCTGATGGGAGCGGGGTGACGTACAGATACTCGATGTCCTGGAAGCTGTAGCGCAGATTGCACAGGAAAGGGTGGTTGAGGTGCTCGAGCATGCGGCGCTCGCGAATGATGTTGCGCACACTCTCGGACCGTACGACTGTTACACGGCGTCAGCATCGGGGCGCGGCGACGACCATGTCTGCAGTCACTGACCTTCATCTTTCCGTATGTACTTGAGGGCGAATGTGAGGCCCGTGTCTTTTCGCTCGACAATGCGGACTTTTCCAAAGGCGCCCTTGCCGACGACTCGCAGCAGGCGGAAGTGGTTGAGGTTCACTGCGGGGCATGGTCAGTCTGGCTCTTGGGGCAGGTGGTAGTTGGACAGGCTCGCGCTGGTACGGACCTTGGTCGGTGAAGACGACGGGCTTTCCGTTGCTCTGACCCATGGCGGGCTACAATGGCGGGTTGCCGGTGGGCGGGATAGCAGTAGGGCTTCAACAAGGCATCGACGGGCGACTGGGGAAGGCACGATGGGGGCTGCTCGGCGGGCAAAGAAGCGCGGGGGCAAGGTACAAGTATTAGGTGGTGGTCGGGGCAGGTGCAGCGAGCGGCGGGCAGACGTCAACAGCGGAGGCGGGCGTGGGCGGCGTATGTACTGTTTCGCTACGCAATGCAACAGCAGCGGACTGGTAGGGCTGACGGGCAGAGGAGGGCAAACGAAATCAAGGCTGCGAAAGGAGGTTGTGAAGCAAAGACGTCTTGTCGGCGTGTCCAATTGCAGCTAGTGGACCTGGAAGGTGCTTTGCAGCCACGGTTTGCTAGCGCATCCACCACGTTGGCCGCCTCTCGTGCACTGCTCATCCTCAGCGCAGAGTCAGCATCCCTGCCGCTGCCTCTCTGTCTCAAGGGCGTTGGGGTGACCATCTGATCCGTGTGCCGCTGCCGTGGTGCGCGGCAGCCTAAGCATTATACTTCAGTCTGCTCGCCGTCGGTCGCACTCGGAACAGGCACAGTCAGACTCTGCTCGAGCCTAGCGACGTCTGATCTGCATGAGCCTCGCTGCTCCTGAAACACTTTCCGCAAGGGCTGCCACCATCGCATTTCCCGTAGTCGTAGTACCTCAGCTACGCTTCCGTCCATCCCCCATATAAACTTGGTCCCTTAGCACACGCGCGAAGCCCTAGACCGTGTCGTTGCTGACCGGCCACGCCCTCCGCGCGCCCTGATTCGCTCGCTCCCCTTTTTGCTTCTGAGTAGAGTCGACCTCTTGCCTACTTTCTACAAGTCTTGTCCACAATTCTTGTCCGCTCTTCAGAGCTACTCTGCTCGCCACTGCTGCTTGCGTCTACTCAAACCTCAAGCTAAGGCGCCAGTAGGCTACATCATTCCGCTACCTGTCTCGGTCGGGAAGGTACACCCTAGTTCGCTCTTGCCTCTTCAGGCTCCCCGCAGCGTAACACATAATCTCAACTATCCATCTCCTCTGAAATTTCGCCCCCAACCATCGCGCCCGCGCCGCACGTGCCAGTCGCTTCGCCGAGGAATCCCACAGCAAGGTTTCGGCTACACAGCCGATCGAGCTAACAGCTCCTTCTACGGCCGTTCTAGAAAACCACCAAATCTTCCGGTATCCAACTACGAAACCTGACATGTCCCGCTACTGCGCGTCGAGAACAGCCACATGTAATCAGAAGCATCGCAACCCCGCTCCAATTGTTCTGGATCCTGCCACCCGCCCATTCTCGGCGTCTTTATGAACTATGCTGAACTCAGGCGCCAAAGCCCTCTCACTCGGTCATCCATCGCTGCTCTCTAGTCCTCTGGGCCCTGATACATGACGTCAGCCTCACAAAACCCAACAGCGTAATTACGCCCTGAGATCCTTTGTCGAAGACAAAAGGAAAAGGCCTTTTGTCTTCGACACGAGGTGCTCTTCGATTCTGGCGAGCACCAAGGCAGGGGGGTAGGCGCAAACTGGCCGAACAAATCGGGAAGCTGTTGCGCTGATCTCTCAGCCTTGCAACGGCCATCATTCACGCTCCAACGTGTAACATCGCTTGCGGATAACCATTCTCTACATGCAGTCACCTGCGGCATCCTGGAAGACACGAGGTCCTTGCGGATCGTACGTTGCGGGAATGCCGTTGTCCGGAATAAAAGCTCCTCTCAGCATTCCAGCATTGTGAGACATTTCAAGGACGTCCACGCTGATAGTTCACTCAGACAAGGGCAACTCTGGTAGTTGGATATTCGCCTTCATGTTAAGACACACATGATGATTACATGTTAATATCAAAGACGATATATCCTCTCACATTGCGTGCACTGCTCCTACACGTGTCTGATTAAATTAACTACCTATAAGTAGGACCCGCGCGTATCGAAACACCATTCCAACAGCAATAATGACATTGCAAGACCCTGTAGAAAAGGCATGTCAATCGGAACTTATCCAAACCAGGGCATCCATCTCCCGCTCGCTTCCGGCTGCTCACACACGTCCCGTTCTTGTCTCCTGCCTATTCAGACACGGAAGCACGTTTCTCCACAACGCCGTACAACATCCAAGGCCGGCCTCGTATCACCAAACGTGCTCACGTCCCACAAACACGCACCACACAACCCCGCCGACAAGACGGGCGTCTCCTGCACGGCTCCTGTGCTTCTCGCAATAACCCTCGCCCTCACCGACATATTCCGACCATGCGCGAGGCCGCAACCAACTCTGATCCAGCTTGATAGTTGCAGAATAGGCGCACGTTGAAATATTGACGCGTTTGACCTTGTCCCGCAATAGTGCTCACCGAGTCCTCAAAGTAAACGTCACCGCACTGGAGTATACTGTTGACCCCGCGTTGACACGATCCGTTCGATATTGAACTGATGGTAGCGACCCAGCTGATCTGGTAGGGTTTATAAGTCTGTTGAGAGTTCATCTAGTCAGACTTCCAGAACGACCACTCTCAAAGCATTGCAATTAGAAGGATATGTCATATGTTGTTGATGGGCTTAGTAGGCTTCACTGGCTATTTCTATCCACTGGATTTCTTTCAAGCAAGTGTCGGCTGCTCCATCTACCGCCACCCTGCTCTACAACAAACTACCAGCCACGGCCAAAACAACCGATTCCAGTAGTAAGAAGAACGCACTTCCCCTCAGCGACACTGCATTACCGTTGAAACCCTGCCGGCTATCCATCCTCCTCGCCACAGTCACATTCCCTCCCGCCCAGTCCGCCCTACATTTTGCAATCTCCGCAGGAAACAACTGCGTCGAGTTCGCATCCACAAACAACCAGTTACATATCTCCGCACTGCCATTGCGGATCATATCCACCTGCCACGACCGACACGAGCTCGCTGCATACGTGTAGCAGTAGCTCAGCCCGCTCATCTTCGGCTCCAATTGCACATCGGGCACTACGCGTCCAGTGGTCGTGTAATTAGCTCCCTCGCCAGTTGGCTCCGTGCCCGTTGCGATGTCGAGGTTGAACAGGGCGCGTGTGAAGACTTTGTATGCCGTTTCGGGCTGGTAGGAGGGGATGGAGTGCCCGGCTTGGTAAGTGCGGATGTAGCTGAGATTACCGTGTTGGCGCACCAGACCGCCGACGTAAGAGTCGTTTGTTTGGATCTCGGCGTATTGCGCGGATGCGTAGGCGTCGGAACCGGACCAGGGGATGGCTTTGGCTACGGCGTCGCCACCGGCCCACTGCGGATGGTGTCAGCTTGATGTAAGACATTTTAAGGTAGAGTAGGGGTAGACTTACGGGACATGCGAAGTCTAGGTCGCCATATACGAGAGATACTTTGATCCCGTTGTCGAGTAGGAAGCCCAGATCCTCGAGCCAGGAATCACGCGGGTAGTCGCCAATGTCACGGTAAGCGTTCGAAGCTTGGGGAGAGCTACCAGTCCAATTGAGCGGCACTCCTAGCTCAGCCTGCACCCACTCGCGGTTGAGAAATCCTTGATGGAAGCCCGCGGGAAACGAAGGAGGAGATTGCGTCGAGATGTCATAGTAATCCAGACCAGAATTGGAAGTATACGGACTGACAATGTTCGAGCGACACCACGTCTCAGCGTCTTCACAGACTGCGTTGACTCCTGCGTCAATGCCCAGGTTTTCTGGATCGGAAATGGCAGCTGCGTCACGGCATTTCTGGATTCGTTCGAGGCATTCTGGGACCGAGGCGACCATGCCGTTGTAGATCGTCTCGTTGACTGCTTCGATACCGAACCCGTTTTCGCGAAATGCTTGTTGGGGGTAGTACGGGTACTGAATCTTGCGGTCAATACAGCCGGAGACAATCATCAAAGTGTCGAGGTGCAAGATGAACTGCTCGCCGTCGCTACCATCCCAGGTCCCATTCTCAATGCGCTGATTCTGCTCCTCCCAGAAGGACATCATTGCTGGGCCATAGCGGCCACCGTAGGACTGTGCTGCCAGTGAGATGCGCGTGTCATTAGGTAAGTAATGAGGAAACTCCTGGAACCATGACTGCAAAAAATGCCAGGATGCAACGGCGCCGTTCACACTGCCGAAGGCGGTGTTGTTGGGGTTGCGGCTGGGGAAGGTACCGGTAAGAAAAGTTGAGTTTTGCTCAGGTACTGGTGTCGTCTCGTCCAAATTCGTGACTTGGCCGCTGACAAGGTCTCTGGTTACATTTTGGAGGGTATCGTATGAGCTATGGTTGATGTTAGGAGGCAAGGGTGATGACTTTGAGCCTGTTTGACTTACAAGCCGACCTGTACGGGTTGATCGAAGTACAGCATGTTGACTAATACTGGTTAGCATTTTGCTTGGAAACTCTACACTTCCTCTCGAACTGATCGTTTGCTTTCTTATCGTGCAATCGTCAAGATCATATCTTGCACAGGGAGAAAGCTGGCGGTTCATTCATGGAAGGGTAGGTTTGATCCTCACTTACCATTCTCGTTCCAGCTCCAATCTGCGGGACGTGTCGAGTTGGAGTCTGCGTTGACGTGGCAAGGGCCATGTTCCGTGAACAAGCCATGCATAGACGAACTACCGGGCCCGCCATTAAGCCAGATGGTCAGAGGCGCATTTTTCGGGTCGTTGCGAGCTTCGAAGAACCAGAAAAACTTTCTCCGGCATTAGCTCACATATCCTCCATCTATATGCATAGCGACTCACGCTGTTGATCGGATAGTCCTGGCCCTGGCCCAAGTCGGCGGTACCTGGCGGAAGATAGACATGCCCAGCGTAAGATTTCACACCCGGCTTAGTTTCGCACAAATTGTTCTGCTTGGCGATCAGCGTCCGCGCAGTGTCAATTTCGATGGATCCTGTGTTTTACCTCCTTGTACGTGATGGTCACGCCCTCACCAAATCGCGACTCCAAAATCGTACGGCCCTCCGGTGTGGCAGGGAATTGAGCGACGCTGGGCTTCGCTAGGGCAAGCAGCACCACAGCTGCCGAAGACACGGCCGAGAACATCGCAACAACGATGAGATGGAGAAACGAGAGCGAGACCTGAAAGAAATCCCCCAATGCGACTCTCAAGTGCTTCTTATACTACCTTATCGCAACGGCGGGCTTGGACATTGCGATTGGCATCGCTCGCTTACATCTACTGCTGGAAAACGTCACGCAATCTCGAGTTCCTAACGTGAGAAAATAGCACAAGGGCATCTTGGATTTGGCCGTTTTGTGGCTTCATTGGGAAGGTCAAGAGGTACTGCAGATGATAGCCGGTTGCCATGGCTCTTGGCAGCGGAGTAGGGCATTAGAAGAGCGGAGTCGAATCAGAGGGAGAGTTCAGCACAGAGGACGAGGAAAGCAGGAAAATGGATATCGTTCTCTAATCTGGGCAGGTATTGAGATCTTGAGAATAGGTGTTGTTGACGTTGAGGTGCGGCTCCTGACGAAACACGCATGGTAAGCGATTTCGCTGGTATGACGCCATCGGCACAATCTGGAAG
>Ga0265780_10007504_pt1 | contig 13390 bp, 11 predicted proteins | sample P1T30metagenome_FD_192432 | JGI IMG/M metagenome (GOLD analysis project Ga0265780, IMG submission 192432) | Plant litter microbial communities from East Loma Ridge, Irvine, California - P1 T30 | ecosystem: Environmental > Terrestrial > Plant litter > Unclassified | place: USA: California... | reverse complement strand
GGACCGTCATCCGCCGGTCGGTAGAATGGGGCATCGCGCCATTCCGGGCGCCGCCATTGAAGGATCCCCATGACCCTTGCCGAACTGCAGACCGTCCCGGGCGTCGCTGCCCAGCCGCCGGCGGAAACCGCCGGCTTCGTTTTCAACCACACCATGCTGCGGGTGAAGGATGCCACCGCCTCGCTGGATTTCTACACCCGTGTGCTGGGCTACCAGCTGATCGACAAGCGCGACTTTGCCGAGGCCCGGTTCAGTCTGTACTTCCTGGCGCTGCTGCCGGCAGGCACACCGGTGCCTGAGTCGGACGCCGAGCGCCGCCTGTGGATGGCAGGCATGCCGGGGGTGCTGGAACTGACCCACAACCATGGCACCGAAGCGCAGGACGGCCCGGTGTACCACGATGGCAACAGCGATCCGCGCGGCTTCGGCCACATCTGCGTGTCCGTGCCGGACATCCAGTCGGCCTGCAAGCGCTTCGACGACCTGCAGGTGCCCTACCAGAAGCGCCTGGAAGACGGCCGCATGAAGCACCTGGCCTTCATCAAGGACCCGGACGGCTACTGGGTAGAGATCATCTCCAACGCCTGACGTGAAAAAAGGGGACGGAGGGGATTAAGTCATTTCTGGCACAATCGGGCCGCAAGCGACTTAATCCCCTCCGTCCCCTTTTCATGGAGCGTGAGCATGGAAACCAACGAGCTGCATCGCGGGCGATTGATCGACCACATCCAGCTGATCGTGCGCGATCTTGCCGCCAGCCGACGCTTCTACCAAGCAGTGTTCGACACCATCGGCATCCCCATCGCCGGCGAAGGCGAGGACTACTTCTGGGCCGATGAGCTGTTCATTTCCAGCGCGGAGAGTGACGCCGCCGCCGGCCAACTGACCGGCCGCCACCATCTGGCCTTCCAGTCACGCGACCGTGCCACTGTCGAGGCGTTCCACAAGGCAGCCCTTGCCGCCGGCGGCAAGGACAATGGCGCGCCGGGCGAACGGCCCTATCATCCCGGCTATTACGCCGCGTTCGTGCTGGACCCGGATGGCAACAACATTGAAGTGGTCCATCACGGTGAAGCGCGGTACAGCGCCGATTCGGTGAAGGTCACCTTCTGACGGTCTCGACGGCCTGAAACGAAGAAGCCGGGCGCTGCCCGGCTTCCCATGTCGCGATGTGCCGAGGGGTCAGTGCGCGGCCAGGTAGATGTCCTGCAGCACGGCCTTTTCCAGCTCCAGCTCGCCCAGCAGGTTCTTGACGATATCGCCGAGGCTGATGATGCCGACCAGCGTCGCGCCTTCGGTCACCATCAGGTGGCGGCGTCGCGAATACGTCATCAGGGACATCGCCTGCTTGAGCGTGGCCTCCGGCGCGATGCCTTCCAGGCCCGTCGACGGTACGCTGGAAATCACCCGGCGGCCGGCCTGCGGACCGTCATCGGCCAGGCTGCGCACGATGTCCTTCTCGGAAATGATGCCGACCGGGGCACCGTCTTTGGTCACCACCAGGGCAGCGATCTTGTTCGCGCTCATCTTGTGCGCGGCAGCACCGATCGTATCCTCGGAATCGATGGTGATGACAGCTTCTTTCTTGGATTGCAGCAGCTCGCGGACGTTCATTCTTGTTTCCTGTTGCAGGTCACTGATTCGAAAAATGTGCTCTGCCGATGCGCCCCCTCCCCGGGGACCGACCTTCCAGCGCACGTCTGGTGCAGCGCGAACGGGGCAGGTTCAATCGCTCAACCCCACCCCGGCAGGTTCGATTCTACGACTGCGACCATCGGTCACTACCGGCATCGATGACACAGTGCATCGTGGAACCAACCAACAGTTCAGAGAATGGCACTGCCGTAGAAACCGCTGCTGAACACAGCCTACGAAGCGCGCTCAAGATGCATCGCCTACTGCCGAGATGCGGACAGAACACCGGAGTTGTGTCCCAGTTGCAATCCGGCGTCTGTGATGACGTATGCCGCGCACCCTGTTTGGACGCTGCACCCATGGCATGCAGCGTCCTGCCGCAGCGTGGTGGTTTCAGCCTGCGCCGCCCCCCATGGTTAGGGCAGTCCACGACGCCACGCGTCGCGCTCCCCCTCCTCGACGGATGTCCCCATGTCCCACCTGTTCTCCCCGTTCCAGCTGAAAGGCGTGACCCTGCGCAACCGCATCGCGGTACCGCCGATGTGCCAGTACAGCGCCACCGATGGCGTGCCCAACGCCTGGCACCTGGCGCACTACACCGGACTGGCCCGCGGCGGTGCTGGCCTGGTCATCGTGGAAGCCACCGGCGTATCGCCGGAAGGCCGCATCACTCCCGGCTGCCTGGGCCTGTGGAACCAGGCGCAGGCTGACGCACTTGCCCCGATTGCCGCCGCCATCGCCGAGACCGGTGCGGTACCGGGCATCCAGATCGGCCATGCTGGCCGCAAGGCCAGTGCCAACCTGCCGTGGGAAGGTGACGACCATATCGCCGATGACGACGCGCGCGGCTGGCCGACTCTGGCGCCCTCGCCGATTGCCTTCGGCGGCGGTCTGTCCAAGCTGCCGCAGGAAATGACGGTCGAGGACATCAAGCGCGTGCAGGCTGACTTCGTCTCCGCCGCCGAACGCGCGCGCGATGCCGGATTCAAATGGCTGGAACTGCATTTCGCACACGGTTACCTGGCGCAGAGTTTCTTCTCCGCCCATGGCAACCAGCGCGATGACACCTATGGCGGGAGCTTCGACAACCGCGCCCGGTTCCTGCTGGAAACGGTGGCCGCGGTACGCGCGGTATGGCCGGCCGAGCTGCCGTTGACCGCACGCATGGGCGTCATCGAATACGACGGGCGCGATGAAGAAACCGTGGCCGAGTCCATCGAACTGGTCCGCCAGATGCGCGAACGTGGGCTGGACCTGCTCAACGTCAGCATCAACTTCGTCATCCCGACCGGCGTCGTGCCGTGGGGTACTCCCTCGTTCCTGGCGCCGATTGCCCAGCGCGTGCGCGATGAAGCCGGCATCGCGGTGGCGGTTGGCTGGTGCGTGGATGGCGCTGAAGCAGCCGAAACCATCGTGCAGGAGCAGCAGAGCGACCTGGTGATGATCGGCCGCGCGCACTTGGCCAACCCGCATTACCCGTACCAGCTGGCGCAGGAACTGGGGGTTGAAAACCCGGCCTGGACCACCCTGCCGGCGCCGTACGCGCACTGGCTGGCGCGCTACCGCGGGCCGGGCCGCGCTTCGGCGCAGTAAGCAGGAGGTTTGACGTCAACGTCAACGTCAACGTCAACTTCAAAAGCCTGCGGTTCTGCTTGTTGGGCGGGGCGGGGTGGGTTCGCGGGGGACGGCAAGAGCCGCTCCTGCGGGCCTCGTTTCGCGCCATCCATGGCGCTCTACGCCCCCGCCAACCCACCCCGCCCCACCTTCGACAGGTCCATGGTTGCCTGGGTGCTCTGGTAGCGCCGACCCATGGTCGGCGGAATGTTCCCGCCAACGGCCCGCTGCGCTCGCCGACCATGGGTCGGCGCTACCGCTTTTCATCTTTTTCTTGCGCGGGTGGCGGCCACCGGAACCCTGTCAGAGGGTCGGGCGGGGAGGCTGTGCGGGGTCTTGAGCGGCAGGAGCCGCGAAGAGCCAGCTTCAGAGCCGCCCGCGAGGGACTGGCCCCCGTTCCCTTTCCCGGGGGATTTACTCGACCGTTACGCTCTTGGCCAGGTTGCGTGGCTTGTCCACGTCGGTGCCGCGCGCCAGGGCGGTGTGGTAAGCGAGCAGCTGCACCGGGATGGTGTGCACGATCGGGCTCAGCACACCGGCATGGCGCGGCGTGCGGATAACGTGCACGCCTTCGGATTCGACGAAGTGGCTGTCCTGGTCGGCGAACACGAACAGCTCGCCACCACGCGCGCGCACTTCCTGCATGTTGGATTTCACCTTCTCCAGCAGGCTGTCGTTGGGCGCGATCACCACCACCGGCATGTCTTCGTCCACCAGCGCCAGCGGGCCGTGCTTGAGTTCGCCGGCCGGGTAGGCCTCGGCGTGGATATAGGTGATTTCCTTCAGCTTGAGCGCGCCTTCCAGCGCGATCGGGTAATGCAGGCCGCGCCCCAGGAACAGCGCGCTGCTCTTGCGTGCGAAGCGCTCGGCCCACGCGGCGATCTGCGGCTCCATGTTCAGCGCATGCTGCACGCTGCCCGGCAGGAAACGCAGCTGCTCCAGGTAGTCCGCTTCCTGGGCGGCATCGACACGACCATGCAGCTTGCCCAGCACTACGGTCAGCTGGAACAGCGCCGCCAGCTGGGTGGTGAACGCCTTGGTCGAGGCCACGCCGATTTCGGCACCGGCCCGGGTGTAGCAGACCAGCTCGCTGGCGCGCGGGATCGCACTTTCCGGCACGTTGCAGATGGACAGCGTGTGCAGGTGTCCCAGTGACTTGGCGTACTTGAGCGCTTCCATCGTATCCAGCGTTTCGCCGGACTGGGAAAGGGTGACCACCAGGTGCTTCGGATCCGCGTACGCAGCGCGGTAGCGGTATTCGCTGGCGATCTCCACATTGCACGGCAGGCCGGCGATCGATTCGATCCAGTAACGCGCGGTCATGCCGGCGTAGTAGCTGGTGCCACAGGCCAGGATCTGCACTCCGGTGATGCCCGACAGCACCGCTTCGGCGTTCTTGCCGAACAGTTCGGCCGGGAATCCACCCGCGTCGATCGCCGCTTCGATGGTATCGCCCAGCGCGCGCGGCTGCTCATGCACTTCCTTCTGCATGAAATGGCGATACGGACCGAGTTCCAGCGAGGCCAGCGAGACATCGGACAGGTGCTCGCCACGATCGATCGGCTGGTCATGCGCGTCATACACCTGCACGCCATCGCGGCGCACGTCGGCGGTGTCGCCCTCTTCAAGGAAGATCACCCGGCGCGTGGAGGAAATGATCGCCGATACATCGGAGGCGACGAAATTCTCGCCTTCGCCCAGGCCAACCAGCAGCGGGCAGCCCATGCGGGCGCAGACGAAGTGCTCCGGCTCGGCCCGGCTCATCACCGCCAGCGCATAGGCGCCGGTCAGTTCCTTGACCGTGCGCTGCAGCGCGGACAGCAGGCTTCCGCCATCCTTCAGGTGATGGTGCATCAGGTGGGCGATGACTTCGGTATCGGTCTGCGATTCGAACACGTAGCCCAGCGCGCGCAGTTTCTCGCGCTGCGCTTCGTGGTTTTCAATGATGCCGTTGTGCACCAGCGCCACGCCGTCGCTGATGTGCGGGTGGGCGTTGGCCTCGGTGACGCCGCCATGGGTTGCCCAGCGTGTATGCCCGATGCCGAGCACGCTGTTGAAGCCTTCGGCACCGGCGGCAGAGGCCATCTCCGAGACGCGCCCGGTGCGGCGTACGCGGCGGATCTCCGCTTGGTCTCCTGGCTCAAGCACGGCGATGCCCGACGAATCGTAGCCGCGGTATTCCAGCCGCTTCAGGCCTTCGATGAGCACCGGCACCACATCGCGATCAGCGATCGCACCCACGATTCCGCACATAGTCCCGCATCCCTTGGTGTTGATCCGCACATTCTAGCGTGGCTGTCCGCCCTGGCCGCCTGGCCGCTTAACGAAAGTGTCCGCGCGCCTGTCCGCGGACACACGGACACCCGCGCGGAAATCGCAACTGCTTGATCGTAAAGGGATGAAAAGTTGGCATGCTCCCTGCTTCCCTACAGGCAGTCCGACCACCCAGGCCCTTCGATGATCCGTGACACTTCCGCCCAGGACCAGATCGTTTCCACCGCCACGCCCGGTTCGGCCGCCAGCACCTGGCGCCGTTATCGCTGGCCGGCGCTCGCCGCGCTGCTGGTGCTGGCTGGCATTGCCTTTGCCGTGCATGGCTGGCTCAACGCCAGCCGCTCGTTCGACAGCAGCCGGGTGCGCATCGCGCAGGTGGAGCGCGGCGACCTGGTGCGCGACATCGCCGCCGACGGCCGGGTGATCGCGGCCAACAGCCCGGTCCTGTACGCGATCTCCGCCGGCACGGTCACGCTGAAGGTGGTGGCCGGTGACGTGGTCAAGAAGGGCCAGGAGCTGGCCTTGATCGACAGTCCGGAACTGCGCAGCAAGCTGGCACAGGAAGAGGCCACCCTGGCCGGGCTGGAAGCCGAATCCAGCCGTGCCGCACTGGATGCCACCCTGACCCGCGCCAAGTCGCGCAAGGACACCGACCAGGCCGGCATCGAGAAAGTCGCCGCCGAGCGCGACCTGCAGCGCTACCAGCGTGGTTTCGACGGCGGCGCGGTGCCGCAGATCGACCTGGCACGCGCGCAGGACGCCTTGAAGAAAGCCGACATCAACCTGGTGAACGCCCAGGCCGACACCCGCCTGCAGGGCCAGGGCGCCGACCTGGACGCGCGCAACAAGCGCCTGCTGGCCGACCGCCAGCGCGCGGTGGTGGCCGAGGTCAAGCGCCAGGTGGACGCGCTGACCCTGCGCGCACCGTTCGACGGCCAGGTCGGCCAGGTGCAGGCGGTGCAGCACACCAACCTGGTCGCCAATGCGCCGGTGCTGGGCGTGGTCGACCTGTCCAATTTTGAAATCGAGATCAAGGTGCCGGAAAGCTTCGCCCGCGACCTGGCGATCGGCATGCCGGCGCAGCTGACCAGCGGCAGCGGCCAGCCGTTCGCCGGAGAGATCAGCGCGGTGTCGCCGGAGGTGGTCAACGGCGAGGTCAATGCCCGCGTGCGCTTCGCCGACAAGCAGCCGGCCGGCCTGCGCCAGAGCCAGCGCATGTCCGTGCGCGTGCTGCTGGATACGCGCAAGGACGTGCTGAAGGTGGAGCGTGGCCCGTTCGTCGAACAGGGCACCGGCAATGCTTACGTCATGGACGGCAGCACCGCCGTGCGCCGCCCCGTGCAGCTGGGCGTGAGCAGCCTGGGTGAAGTGGAGATCCTGTCCGGCGTGCAGCCGGGAGATCGCATCGTGGTCGCCGGCAGCGACCTGTTCAAGGACGCCGAACGCGTTTCCATCAACTGACCCCCCCTTACCGAATCTGGAGAGAACCATGCTTGAGATGCGCGCTGTCGCCAAAGTGTTCCGCACCGAACAGGTGGAAACCCATGCCCTGCGGTCGCTTGACCTGCTGGTCAACGAGGGCGAGTTCGTCGCCGTGACCGGTCCGTCCGGCTCGGGCAAGACCACGTTCCTCAACATCGCCGGCCTTCTGGAAACCTTCACCAGCGGTACCTACCTGCTCGATGGCCAGGATGTCAGCAAGCTCGGCGACGATGCGCGCAGCCGCCTGCGCAACCAGAAGATCGGCTTCATCTTCCAGGGCTTCAACCTGATCCCCGACCTCAACCTGTTCGACAACGTCGATGTGCCACTGCGCTACCGCGGCATGTCCGCGGCCGAACGCCGCGAGCGCATTGAAAAGGCGTTGAGCCAGGTCGGCCTGGGCTCGCGCATGAAGCACTATCCCAGTGAGCTGTCCGGCGGCCAGCAGCAGCGCGCGGCGATCGCCCGCGCACTGGCCGGCAGCCCGCGCCTGCTGCTGGCCGATGAGCCGACCGGCAACCTGGACAGCACCATGGCGCGTGGGGTGATGGAGCTGCTGGAGGAAATCAATGCCGCCGGCACCACCATCGTGATGGTCACCCATGATCCAGAACTGGCCGCGCGTGCGCAGCGCAACGTGCACATCGTGGACGGCCAGGTGACCGACCTGCTGCGCGAGCCGGTGCTGGCCACCGCGCGGCGCATCGCCGCCGTCAACGAGTGAGGTCGGCCATGTTCGCTTACTACGTCCGCCTGGCCGTACGCAGCTTCCGCCGCAACAAGGTGCTGACCGCCTTGATGGTGGTGGCCATCGCACTGGGCATCGGCGCTTCGATGACCACCCTGACGGTCTTCCACGTACTGTCCGGCGATCCGATCCCGGGCAAGAGCGACCGCCTGTTCTACGTGCAGCTGGATCCGCGCCCGAAGTCGGGGTATGTCCCCGGTGAAGAGCCCGAAGAACAGATGACCCGCTTCGATGCGGAGGCGCTGCTGCGTGACAAACGCGCGCAGCGCCAGGCCGTGATGACCGCCGGCGGCGCCACGATCGTGCCGGAGAGCAGCACGCTGAAGCCGTTCTCGGTGGATTCGCGCTACACCTCGGCCGACTTCTTCCCCATGTTCGAGGTGCCGTTCCAGTACGGCAACCCCTGGACCGCCGCCGACGACGAGGGACGCGGTCGGGTGGTGGTGCTGTCCAAGGCGCTCAACGACAAGGTGTTCAACGGTGCCAACAGCGTAGGCCGCAACCTGACCGTCAGTGGCCATTCGCTGCGCGTGGTCGGCGTGCTGAAGGCCTGGCAGCCCCAGCCGCGCTTCTTCGACCTGTCCTTCAGCGCCTACGGCCAGGAAGAAGACGTGCTGATGCCGTTCTCCACGTCGGTCGACCTGAAGATGGGCAGCACGGGCAACATGAACTGCTTCGGCGACGGCTCCCCGGACGGCTCCAGCTCCGACCTCAACGCCCCCTGCACCTGGCTGCAGTACTGGGTCGAACTGGACCCGGCCAAGGCCGATGACTTCCGCCAGTACCTGGTCAACTATTCGGACCAGCAGCGGGCAGCGGGTCGATTCCAGCGCCCGGCCAATACCCGCCTTTCCAGCGTGATGGAATGGCTGGACTACAAGAAAGCCGTTCCCAGTGACGTGCGCCTGCAGGTCTGGCTGGCCCTCGGCTTCCTGGTGGTATGCCTGATCAACACCGTCGGCCTGTTGCTGGCCAAGTTCCTGCGCCGCAGCGGCGAGATCGGCGTGCGCCGCGCCCTCGGTGCCAGCCGTGGCCAGATCTTCCTGCAGTGCGTGGTGGAAGCGGGCGCGGTCGGCGTGGCCGGCGGATTGCTGGGCATCGTACTGGCGTTGATCGGCCTGTATGCCGTGCGCCAGCAGCCGGTGGAATACGCAAAGCTCGCCCATCTGGACGGCAGCATGCTGGTGCTGGCCATCGGCCTGACCCTGTTCGCCAGCCTGGCCGCCGGCATGCTGCCAGCGTGGCGCGCCATGCAGGTCACCCCGGCCATCCAGCTCAAGTCGCAGTAAGCACGTCAACGAGGAATCACCATGGACATCCGCCCCATCCTCAGCACGCTGCGCCGGCACAAGACCGCCGCCTCGCTGATCGTGCTTGAAGTCGCACTGACCTGCGCCATCGTCTGCAATGCGCTGTTCCTGGTCAGCCAGCGCGTCGAGAAAATCAGCCAGCCCAGCGGCCTGGCCGAAAAAGAACTGGTGGTGGTACGGGTCAGTGGCATCGGCAAGCAGACCGATGCCATGGCGCGCACCCGCGAAGATCTGGCATCGCTGCGCGCGATCCCCGGCGTCACCAGCGTGACCCGGGCCAGCCAGCTGCCGTTCCGCACCAGTTCGTCCAACAGCGGTATCTCGCTCACGCCCGAACAGGAAAAGCCGACCATCCATTCCACCATGTACTACGTCAACGAAAACGCGCTGCCTACGCTGGGGTTGAACCTGGTGGCCGGACGTGACTTCCAGCCCGGCGAATTCGTCGATCGCGAAGAAGCCATGAAGGCCTTCCCCAACGACAAGGCCGTGGCGGGCATCTTCAGCAAGGCCGCTGCCGACCGGTTGTCGCCGGGCACGTCCGCTGTCGGCAAGACCTTCTACATCGGCACCCAGCCGGTGCATGTGGTGGGCGTGGTGGAGTATCTGGCGACGCCTACCGGTTGGGACGACAACACCGACATGTCCTTGCTGCTGCCGATGCGTACCGCGTTCACTGAGGGGCTGTACCTGCTGCGTACCGATCCGCAGCGCCGGCAGGAAGTGCTGACCGCTGCGTTGGCGGCGCTGGAACGCAATGATCCGAACCGGCTGGTGCGCGAGAAACTCACCTACGAAGAGCAGCGCGACAGCTACTTCAAGAACGACCGGGCGATGGTCGGCCTGCTGATCACCGTGTGCGTGGCCCTGCTGGTAGTGACCGCGCTGGGCATCGTCGGCCTGGCCAGCTTCTGGGTGCAGCAGCGCAGCAAGCAGATCGGCATCCGCCGCGCACTGGGTGCGACGCGGGGACAGATCCTGCGCTACTTCCAGACCGAGAACTTCCTGCTGGCCACGGTGGGTATCGTGCTGGGCATGCTGGCCGCCTACGCGATCAACCTGGCGCTGATGAACACCTACGAGCTGCCGCGCATGCCGCTGGTCTACCTGCCGGTGGGCGCGGTGCTGCTGTGGCTGCTGGGCCAGGTGGCGGTGTTCGGGCCGGCACGGCGCGCCGCCGCCGTACCGCCGGCGGTGGCCACCCGCGGCAGCTGAGGCATACCCGCCCCGGCTTGTATATCCTGCTGCCATGATGTCCGTAGCGCCGTGCCCTGCCCGGCGCCTGCATTCGGCCGAGCACGGCTCGGCGCCAACTGAAGCTGCCGCATGCCCGCGATCCTGATCATCGACGACAACACCAGCGTGGCCACCGCGCTGGACGTGCTGTTCTCGCTGCACGACATCGATACCCTGCAGGCGACGTCGCCGGAACAGGGGCTCGCGCTGCTGCGCGACCATCCGGTGGACCTGGTGATCCAGGACATGAACTTCACCGAGGACACCACCTCCGGCGAAGAAGGTGAGGCATTGTTCGCCCGCATCCGCCAGGCCCATCCGGACCTGCCGGTGATCCTGCTGACCGCGTGGACCCACCTCGGCACGGCGGTGGAGCTGGTGAAGGCCGGCGCGGCCGACTATCTGCCCAAGCCGTGGGATGACCGCAAGCTGCTGACCACGGTCAACAACCTGCTGGAACTGTCCGAGGCGCGCAGCGAGCTGGATCGTCGGCGTCAACGCGAGCAGCGCCAGCGCAGCGCCCTGGAGCAACGCTACGATCTGTGCGGTGCGGTATTCGCCGATCCTGCCAGCGAGCGCGTGATCACGCTGGCCTGCCAGGTCGCGCGGTCGGCGCTGCCCGTGCTCATCACCGGCCCGAACGGCGCCGGCAAGGAAAAGATCGCGCAGATCATCCAGGCCAATTCCGCGGCGGCGAAGGGCCCGTTCGTGACGGTCAACTGTGGCGCATTGCCGGCCGAGCTGATCGAAGCGGAACTGTTCGGTGCCGAGGCAGGTGCCTACACCGGAGCCAACAAGGCGCGCGAAGGAAAATTCGAGGCCGCCGACGGTGGCACGCTGTTCCTGGACGAGATCGGCAACCTGCCGCTGGGCGGCCAGATGAAGCTGCTGCGCGTGCTGGAAACCGGCCGCTTCGAACGGCTCGGCTCCAACCGCGAACGCCAGGTCAAGGTGCGCGTGGTCAGCGCCACCAATGCCGACCTGGGCGCGATGATCCGTGAGGGCAGCTTCCGCGAAGACCTGTATTACCGGCTCAACACGGTCGAGCTGACGCTGCCGCCACTGGCCGAGCGGCCCGGCGATATCGTGCCGCTGGCCGAGCACTTCCTGGCAGCTGACAAACCACTTTCCGCCGCCGCGCGCACGGCATTGCAGCGCCACCCCTGGCCAGGCAACGTACGCGAACTGCGCAACGTGATCCAGCGCGCCGAACTGCTGGCCATCGGCAACCGCATCGAAGTGGCCGACCTCAACCTGCCGCGCGCGCCCGCCGCCCCGCGTGGCGCCGGCGCGATGATCGACCCCGACCGCCAGCGCATCGAAGGCGCGTTGGCCAGCAACCACGGCATCATCGCCCAGGCCGCTGCCGAGCTGGGGCTGAGCCGGCAGGCCCTGTACCGGCGCATGGACCGCTTCGGCATTCCTCGCGAATGAAGCAACGCTCCTTCACCTTCCAGCTGTTCCTGCGCCTGCTGCCGGTATTGGCCCTTGCAGCGGCACTGCCGTGGCTGCTGGCGTACTGGATGGACCACGGTTGGGGCGTGGCGATCCTGTCGGGAATCGTGCTGCTGGCGCTGATGTGGTTCAGCCTGGATCGCGCCATCGCGCCGGTGCGCTCGCTGATGCGCGCGCTGTCCGGCGTGGTCAGCAGCTACAAGGACGGCGAGTTCAACTTCAGCGTGCACTGGTCGGCGCAGGACGAGCTGGGCCATCTGGTGGAGGCGCACCGCGAACTGGGCGACGTGCTGCGTGAACAGCGGCAATCGCTGGTGCAGCGCGAACTGCTGCTGGACACGATGGTGCAGAACACCCCGGTGGCGATGCTGCTGCTGGCGGCCGGCGGTGATGGGCTGCAGCGTGTGGTGTTCTCCAACCTGGCCGCGCGCAAGCTGCTGCACGGCGGGTTCAAGCTCGAAGGACAGCGCCTGGCCGAACTGCTGGAACAGATGCCGATCGCCCTGCGCGATGCCGTCTCGCGCGGAGGCGACAGCCTGTTCGCGGTGCGCGAAGAGGACAGCGAGGACGAGGAAGACGAGCAGATCTACCATCTATCGCGCCGCGCCTTCCATCTCAACGGACGACCGCACGACCTGCTGCTGATCCGCCTGCTCACCGCCGAACTTCGCCGGCAGGAAGTACAGACCTGGAAAAAAGTCATCCGCGTGATAAGCCACGAGCTCAATAATTCATTGGCTCCCATTGCGTCCCTGGCGCACTCCGGCGGTGAACTGGTCAAGCGTGAACGCTTCGACCGCCTGCCGGAGATCTTCTCTACCATCGAAGACCGCGCACGCCATCTGGAGGGCTTCATCCGCGGCTACGCGCGCTTTGCCAAGTTGCCGCAGCCGCAGCTGCAGACGGTGCACTGGGCACCGTTCCTGGCCAGCCTGCAGCAGCAGATTCCGTTCCAGATGGACGCGCTGGATGAAGACCTGCACAGCCGGGTCGACATCGCCCAGCTCGGCCAGGCGCTGCTGAACCTGGTCAAGAATGCGCACGAAGCCTGCGCCGACGCCGACCCGCCCAACGACGACGTGCGGGTCAAGGTCACCCGCCTGCCGCAGTGGCTGCGGCTGGACGTACTGGATCGCGGCAAGGGCATGAACGAGGCCGTGCTGCAGAACGCACTGACGCCCTTCTATTCCACCAAGCGCAACGGCACCGGCCTGGGGCTGGCGTTGACCCGCGAGATCGTGGAAGCGCACGGCGGTCGCATCGCGCTGCAGAACCGCACCGAAGGCGGCCTGTGCGTGTCGTTGTTGTTGCCGCAGAACTGACCCGCGACGCCGAGCATGGCCCGGCGTTGCCGGGCGTGCCGGGAACCGCTCAGGATTTCTTCTGCGGCCGCTGCCAGCCTTCAACCACCTGCTGGCGTGCCCGCGCCACGGTCAGCTGGCCATCCGGCGCGGTGCGGGTGATCACCGATCCCGCGGCGATGGTCGCGCCCTCGCCCACCAGCACCGGTGCCACCAACGAACTGTTGGAGCCGATGAAGGCGTTGTCGCCGATCGTGGTCTGCGACTTGTTCACGCCGTCGTAGTTGCAGGTGATGGTGCCGGCGCCGATGTTGACCTTGCTGCCGATGACCGCA
>Ga0265780_10007502_pt1 | contig 13392 bp, 14 predicted proteins | sample P1T30metagenome_FD_192432 | JGI IMG/M metagenome (GOLD analysis project Ga0265780, IMG submission 192432) | Plant litter microbial communities from East Loma Ridge, Irvine, California - P1 T30 | ecosystem: Environmental > Terrestrial > Plant litter > Unclassified | place: USA: California... | reverse complement strand
GGCTCCGTCGCATATTCCCAGTCCATCTCAACGTGCCGCTCTCAAACGCACGCTAAACTCAACGGCCCTGGCAAGTGTTTTAACAAAAGAAAACATGCAAAACCAGACCATACCCTTTCGAAGTGCTCTTGCAGCACCGAGAGCCACACCGGGCAGCAGGCGCTCAGGGCCGGATGCAACTGCCGACTCAAAAGCGTCATTGAACGAGGCAGAGGTTGTCATATTGAAAACTTGGAAGGTACGCAGTGCTTTGGGTGTTTACGGGCATCATCGTCGACACCAGACTCTTATATCTGGATGCATGTAGACTGCGCTTATCATCCATCCTTCTGAGTGACTCACGATTGCATCAGTTACTGCCCGCGGAGACGATAAAAGGGCGCTGCAGGATTTAGAACGATGCAATAACTATCGTGAGGATTCAGTCGCTTAGATGCTCACAGAGCGCGTTGCTGTTTGGGTACTAGGGCGAGGCTGCCATCCTGATTCCGCGACTATTTTTACGTCCTACGGGCGTAACTCCTCTCCTCAACGCCCTTCGCGATGAACGCCCACGCTGTAGCCGCGGAAACAGGTATCTCTCGACTATCACTGCAACTCCATCGCAGCGCTCTATCCTACATAGGTAGCCAGGCCGCTGTTGCGTTTCTCGCGTCCGCTTTCGCTCCAGATTCCACCCGCCCCCACCTTCCGGTCCCGCACCCCACCACACCACGCCAAGGTTTGATGCACACAAGCAGGGGGTACGAACGCACACTCTGACCGGTACCTGACAGCTCCAGGCCTATGCGACTTTACTTTTTTGCTTCAAATTCTCTTGCCTCGCCTTCAATCTTAGAACACACCATGCATGCATTGTGGATGTGGGCGAATCATCGCGCATGGGGGATGACGGCATACTGCGTCTCCTGTCATCTCCGCGACTAATTCTCGGACCTATCCATTTCGCATTGTTACAGATGCTGCGAAGCCGCTGATCTTTCTAGTGTTCCCAATTCGGAGGTGATTGCATACACTTGCCACCGTATGCAAACTTGTCACAAACGGGTCCTCGACACCACTTCATCGTACACCGTTCACGGCTGCGGGATAATTGAGCTCGATAGCCGACACGATCATGTACGATGCAGATGGTATCGATCGAAAAGGCGCCACTCCGGACAGATTCTTGACAGGGACCACCATGGCGGGAGCGCCCGACCGCTGCAGATTGGCTCGAGCCCTGTTGGTTACGCATGTTTGACAATCCGTACGCGAGGAAACTCAAGGTCGGACTCGCGTTTCGTCAAACCCCAATACGTTGTCGTGGTCAAGCAGGGTAGCATTCTCGGGTCCACTACCGGCCACTAGAATTCTGTCAACGTCCCTTGATCATCCTAGGATCATGAGTATACGCGCATGCAACGTAATTCGACGTCAAAGGCCTGTCCAGGTTTCAAAACAGGAGTGTGGCAAAGTCTGAACAGCAACTGCTACTCACTGCAGCAAGTCCGCTCTACACTCCCAATGGAGATTACTGACGCATAGTGGGCACATTAATGCCGGGACTCGAAGTCGTGTTGAAGAGTATCACAAGAGGTATCATTATTTCTCACCGATCAGTATCTTAGACTAACAACGACCACGCGGTTCATCGTCTACGGAGTATATCCCATCTCCGCGTCGATGCTCGTATATGCGGGTGGGTACATAGCCGGGCAAGCTCTCGACTGCCGTTATGCGCACCTCAACGGTCGTCGTTCCCAAACGCTGTATTGGTCGACCATTGGTATTGTTTTTTGTGGTCGGCCCACTTTTGTCAAGCCCTGGCGGATGTCTTACGCCCCCATGCTCCTCTCCCATTTAACAGGTTTGGTACTTCAAAAGCCACCATGCACAAAGGGTAGGCATCCCTTCACTCGAATAGCCGTTGTTCAGTTGTCTCAAACTTTGACAGCGTTCCACACCCAACACAACCATTCGACTCATCTATACAATGCCTGGTGGCATACATCCCCCCATTGAGGTCAAACTAAGTTGGCCAACACCTAACTATGTCAACCCGACACTCCGACCAAACGCCATCATGTGGATTTCGTGTATACTCGGGCCCATCACCGTCATTATGACTTTTGTACGGCTATGGGTTAGGGTTTGTCATCAACGATGTCCCGGTTGGGACGACTGGTTGATGTTAGCTGCCCTTGTGAGTTATCCGTGATCACTCATCATGGCTACGCTAACAATCCTAGCCCCCAGTTATCGCCTTGACAGTCATATATCCCCTGGGTAAGATCTCAGACCGGTTCATTGCTATCTAGCTAATGCTTCTCAGCAACCAACCAAGCGTTCGACCGACATATTTGGGACCTGAACTACCTCTTCGAACCGGAGGTCATCGTTAACGCGCGTAAATACGTTCTCGCAACCGAGTGTGTCTTCTGTGTTGCAACTGGCCTCATCAAGATCTCCATTCTTCTCTTCTACCGACGTCTCTCGGCCCGGGCCGTGTCGAAGACATTCGTATGGGTGACGTGGGCCACTATCGGCTTCATCATTGCCTATACCATTGCCTTGACCTTGGCACCTATCCTGGGCTGCCAACCAATCTCAGCATTCTGGGATCAAGTAAACATCATCAAAACACTACAAGGGTACGAGTTCCACTGTTTCGACGAGGGTGCCGACGTCTTTGCTGCCAGCATCATATCATGCGCCCAAGATGCGTTGACTGCCGTTCTTCCCACATTCCTCTACTGGAACCTTCAGATACCCATTCGACAGAAGATGGCCCTGTTCGGTATCTTTGCCATGGGATATGGAGTCGTCGCATTGGGAGCTGTGCGAGCCTACTACAGCTGGTACACCTTTTACGGCACTTACGACGTAACGTGGCACACATGGAATCTGTTCCTTACCTGTATGCTCGAGCTGTACATCGGATGCTTGTGCGCCAACGCGCCCGCCATGAAGGTCTTCTTCAAACACTTCTTCCAAGAAAAGCTCAGTCAGCGTTCCAAGACAAGAACACCAGCTGGTACGGATGATCGCCAGGACAGTGCGCATACCAAATCGAAGAACTCGTGGAGAAAGTTCGGAGCGAGCATCACAGGCGGAAGCTGGGCCAACAGCACCAGGGGATACTACGATTCTCACCTTGGCACATCCGTCGACCCGCATGGAGGTGTGCATGTACACAAAGAGGTGCAAGTCACAACGTCGCCAACAAGCTCGGCGATGCCAACGCCCACGGGCATCGACCGCCCTGTGTCAACTATGACAGCCGACATGATCTGCGACCATGGTTACGAGGACATCGAGCTCGGTCGCTACACCACAGGCCACAACTCGCGAGCATCCAGCATGCGATCGACTCACCTCTATGAAGGGCACGACTTGGAGGCACTTCCTCCACTGCCCACGTCACCTGCATCACCAACATCACCACGCAGTGGTGCTCCCCTCGCATTGCATGCTATCTCAACCACAGAGAAGACGCTACCCATAACACCCCTACCCACTGCAGAGATAAGAGAAGAAGCCAGGAGGGAGAGAAGTCCCACACCCATGCCACCACCGCCGACTGCGCGCGAGTCGCCATACCCCCCACGGGGTTCAAGTCAAAAGAGGCCAAGTTGGCAATCGTGGTCCTGAAGCGTGCCGCGCATGCTAATGTTCAGACCCGTACGTACGCACGATATGAAGTGTCGCGTAGACCGCGCAAAAGAAAATCCTTGTCTTTCTTTTTACTTGCAGCGTCGCCGTAATGTCGATTTTATGATACCATGTTCGCTCCCTCGCGCTACTATAGAAGCATATTATGATGCATCAATATATTTTCTACCTTTGCAAAGCTCCGCACTCCTGTCATGTTTATGCACTACACGATTGAATCATGTCGCGACGCTCGCTTTTGCCCACCTTCGTGATCCTCGCAGTTGTGTTGACGACTGACCCGACACGGTGAACCTTGAGCACGTAGCGAGATGATCTCATCCACGTCAAATTTCATCGTACGACAGAAAAAACAAGAAGTAAGAAAAAATGTACAGCGGGAGGAGAAATTGTGATGTAGATTCTAGACCCCATCCCACATTAGCCGAAAGAAGAAGGTGCATCCGTACTACTTTTCTGTTCGGAATTAACAACCCAGCTATTCCGATTCCGATGAGGCGGCGCCCTGAATCTCCGCTCGAGGCCACGCCTGACGCCTTCAACATCCACGCCCTACAGGATGACTCAATGGCGTTCGCTCAAAATGAAGAAGCTTTTCCAATCAAAGCTTGAATCTCCCCATCGGTCAAACTCAATAAAAAGAACAAGATTACGTGCATGATGATGCCAAACCTCTCGCCACCAACGCTTTTCACGCCTTCGGAACTGAGATCCAAGCCTAGCTTATCGAAATCCATCACGCAACTCGTCAACGACGCGTTCCATCGTTCGCATGCCCCTGATCCGGTGAAATGGGATAATCGCGGGTCTCGATTCGACGATGAAGAAGGGCTTCATTTGCTGCTGAGTGGGCCGGGCAGCGTCATCGCATTGATCTTCGATGACGCGGCGAGCGCGAACGAGAACGGTAGCATCAAAGAGGAAGAGAGTAGAAAAGTCGTCGCATGCGCCTCTCTCGTACCCTGGAAAGGCGGCTGGGAAAAAGAATGCGCAGATACGGAATCAGGCTGGGAAATCAAAATCGTGTGCGTTGACGGAGATGCAAAGTACCACCACCGCGGCCTTGCTATCCAGCTTCTCGACTTCTTACAGCAGTATCTCATCGTGAGAGAAACCATTCAGCTCGAACAAAAGGGATTGCAGGGCCAACGCGTGTTGAGCCTTTGGATTCTGGCCGCGGAGTGTCTCAACGGCGCGTATTGGCGGAAGAGAGGGTATGAGGTGGTACGGAAGAAGACGTGGGGACCCGGGACTTGGAGTTGCAAGACGAGTTTTGAGATGGTGGTTTTGAGGAGGGATGTTACGTTTGGGTTTGGGGGTGGGTTGGCGGTGGGGAAATAAGGGAACAGAATGGAGTGGGGTATAGAGGCATAATGGCTTCTATGGCCCCTAACGTAATCGAGGACTCTCTTCCCAATCAGGCTTTGGAGTTGATGACACCATACTCATGTTGAATGTCAGTCCTGTTGTCGCGTAGAAATCTCGCAGTCCCGCCCCACGCAGATCGGGCAAATAACAGCGTCGTGTCTTGCTATGCAGGGTCATGAATTCGTTTGGCTGCTCCTTGAACACGAGCTCGATCTGTAGGTCTGTCCAGTCTGACCACGGGTGAAGTAGAACCTCATCGAGCTTCCTCTCCATGCACTGCGTCCAAGGCTCATTACCGAATACCATCAACTGCGCGAGGTCCTGGACGGCTGTAGTGACGCGCTCGTCAGTCAGTGTGTCCTCGCTGTTATACTTCTCTTTCACAGCATCCCAGTCGACCTTCGGATCTAGTACGAACAAGCAGATGAAGTCTCTACGCAGGAGTCGCAGTTGCAGTAGCGGAAGGAGGTTGAGCGACGGATGTAGCACTCGGCGCACTCGGCGCACGTGGACAATGTCTTGCCATACGGCCGCCATTTCAGCAGCAATCTCATCAGCGGTCGAGGAACCACATCCAAATTTCGGCTTCTGAATGGGAGGCTCATTGCAGATGGTTTCGTCAATGTATACGGTGATTGATTTCGGCGCGCGCGAGGACAGCCACGCCCCGTTGCTAAAGGTAGAACACACCGTGTGACAGAAGCGATCAACATCCAGCCAGTCTAGACCGACTTCGAGATCGGTAAAGAGGTGCGAGAGGAACTCTTTGCGCAGCTTTTGACACACATGTGCGAGTGAGAGGATCGAAGCGGGAGTGGAGCTTGCGCCGAGGGAGAATGAGCTCGCAGTGAAGCGCCGGACGCGGCCCTCGTATTCGGCAGTCAAGAACTCATAGACGGAGTTGCGGAGTTCTGTAATGATGTTAGTATTATCGCGACAGATTTTGCAGTCTAGTGAACTTACCCGCAGGCAGGTCGAGAAAGCGGAAGGGCTCGGGAAGTGAGCGTCGCGTTCTCATATTGATTAGCGACAACGTTGTAAAGATTGATCCAAGGTTCTTAGTAGGGTTGGTAGTTATCTAGCAGATGGGATTGTGGGGTTAGAGAGAAGGGGAGTCGACAAGTTGGGGGCGGTCATCAGCGTGGTGGTCCGTGGTGAGAGCAAACGACACTGAAAGTCTCTTCACGTGTGGCGTGTGCACGCCGACGAAGACAAAGATTGTTGAGTACGTGTTGCAGAGAATGACATGTAAAAGCAAAGAACCTCTCACTCGAGACTGCTCTGGGGTTCAGGAAACTAAGATTCTTGCATTACTACAAATCGCACCCTACCTGTCACCCTGTTCAGCTTCCACTTTGTCCGAGGTGTGTGCGTGATTTGACTGCACAAGAGTAAGCTGCGGAAGACTAAGCTTGTACACTTTGAGATGTTATGGAACAGAAGACCCCAACATCTGCGTAGAAGTAACTATGACGATGACCATCTTTGTACCACTCGATACCAGACCGCCTCAGTAAGCTGTCATCTCCAAATCTCTCATACCTCAATCCTTAGGCCAGGAAACTCCGGAAACTCTCCCCAATACGGATCAACGCCAATTCTGTTGAAATAAGCTTCTTCCAATGTGTCTCCTTCAACTTCCTCATCCTCAGCGTCCAGGTTCTCGAGTAATTGCCGATATTTAAGGTAGAACGCTGCCTGGGGCGAAGTGCTAACACCGATGTTGGAAACCATGATTCTGGTGATCTCACCGGTCTCGATATCGGATATCCACCGTGGGTGTCGATTACACATCATCTTCTCTACGGGTGTTGCGTCTTCATCGATCCAGTCTCTGAAGTTATATCCCTCTCGATGTTTCTCTTCGTCCTCGTCGTAAAGCTGCAGGCTAGCCGTATCGTGGACGAGACGACAGGTGAAGTCTGGTCGACAGAGGCCAATTCTGAGTAGCAATAGCATATCAAGCCCATAATGGTCTTCTCTCTCTGCATCTCCGCGCCAAGGAGTGACTATGGTCATGCTGGCTGGTGCAAGCTCAACGTTGTCGATCTTGCCACTGACGTTCGGAAAGAAAGTGCGCAGGTAACCTGTGACCGCCTTCCAGTCAATGATGATCTCTCGCTTCATGCAGACGGGCCGGTACTCAGTACGCAGCTGTTGACATGTCTGTGCAAGAGCAAGACATGGTAGTACGCAGCGTGGTTGGCCGGCTTCGGTCGCAGCGGCAAAGTCATAGATACGATTGCGCAACTCTAGTAGACATGTCAGCCCTACGATCTTGACCACAGAGGGTCGCGCCTACCTGCTGGTAGATCCAGGAAACGAAAGTGGTCTTCGCGGTCGCTCCTGCCGATACTGGCCTGAGCCATTCCTGGATTGGGATCGGAGCTGTGCCGATGGTGTATGGCGAGAAGCGTGGTAGAGGGATGATGCAGTGGATTGGATGTGAAGGTACAACGAAGGAGTGGCCCTTGTTAGCGTTGCGCTACCTAGGTAGTCGCCTAATGCGATCCACATCCACGTGCCTCCACTTGATTAAGAGTGAATTACGCGGAAATACATAATTTACGAAGCAAGCCGCAAGCTGCGTGATCTGTATGCTTTAGGTATTATCTATGCAAGTACCTAAAATCTGTAGGAGTCTTTTACGATGATGCTACGATGCAAGACCACAAGCTAGCGTGAGACATCGACGCCCAATCTGATCACTCTCTGACTCTATTCTTTCTCCACATCTTCCGCCCGGCTCGAATTGTTGGAATTTCGCACATCAATACCTTCGAATGCAACGTCATGATAACCCCCAGACCAATCTACAAAACCTGTCATGTTGTAGAGCTGTCTCATCTGATCTGTGAAAGCTTGCCCTTCCCGGTCCAATGTCATATCCACACCGTGGGGTACATGCCCCGGCTTGTACCACAAGTAGGATCTACAAACTTCATGACAGCAGAATTCAGAGATCTTGGATGCTTGGACGTCGTGTCTTAATGCAGGCGACGTATTTTCGAGGATGTGCGTTATGAGCTCACAGTTATACTGGGAATAGAAATGCTCTTCGATATCTGCAGGATCGGGGATGACGGTGATCTCGGTCTGCGGGAACGCTATCTTAACTTCCAGGAGAGGTAGTATGTCCACATTCGTGGAAGGCGGATAGAGATAAATGACGCGCGCGGGGCGTTGCCCATCGAGTACTCGCTGGTTCGTATGGCCCGACGCAAAGAACGCGTTCGTGAAACCCTTGATGTCCTTGTCTCTGACTGTGAAGGGGACGTTTTGCATGTAGATCTTCCTGAATTCATCGCGAATTTGTCGGCAGACTTGGGTGAGACTGATAGTGGGTCCGTTGCCAGGCTTGAGTATGATGTTGCGCGGCGGTGCCTCGGCCGCGTATTCATAGATGCGGTTCCGAAGTTCTGAGGTCTGACGTTAGTGAACCTATTTCATCAGATAAGAAAGTGCTCAGAATATACCTGCAGCGAGGTCTAGGAAGCGGAAGTGGTGTCCATTAGTTGGCCCGGAGGTGATTGGAGCATCGTGGAGTCGCATGGCTGCAAGCGCGTCGCCAACAGCGCTGGTATAGGACGCGATTACCTGATCTATGAAGTGCCGAAGGTGTCGCTATGAAGTATTCGAGACCTTCATCGATGCGGAGCGTGTTGGAGGCGGCGAGCGTACCGGCGTGTCTGGAGATTTCATGTGCAATCAGGCATCCACCCCCACGCTAACCCAAAACGTGCATTGCCCGCGGCCCCACCTGCGTGCACCTCATACAGAAAGTGCATTGCACAGGTGCACCTTAGGCTACATTAGTCTACATATCAAACTCAACAAAATCCAAAGGCAATGTCAACTTCCTGACTACGTTCTACTTCTATCCAACGCTTTTCATGTGCTGAATCGCACTATCTCTCATCTGCACGCCAACCTAAGAAAAAACTGAACAACCCGGAGCCTACGTTGGCGCTGGGTCACCGCATTTGCAAGGTTTTGGCTTAATGTAGCCTGCAGACCTGTTCAGTTTGTTTCTTGTATGAGGTGCCTGCATCATACCAATGGAAGGCCTATCAGACCATTGTCTCGTTCAATATCGCGTTAAGATCATCAGTACCAAGTGTTGAGAGAAACTTCTCAGTGACCCCAACACTGACCTCCACAGCCACATCCAAGGCAGGCATAGTGATAGCTACACTCGTCACATCGTACTCCTGCACAGCTACTCGCCACTTGAGCCTTGCTTTCTTGACCAAAGCAGTGTCTTGCTGAACGGAGTTGGGACGTGTAGGACCACCATACTGTACTAGCTTGGTAATAGATTTCCCGGCGAGACATATACACTCGTCCTCCTCGATAATGAGTATCTCCAAACCCTTGAAAGCCAGGCCCAGCCGCACTAGATGGATGATCTCCGTTGGTCGATCGAGCGTGCAGTCGAAAGCCGTCTCGTACTGAATGATGAGCTTCTTGGGACCGCTTCCATACTCTTCTTCGTTCGGGTAGAAGCTTTCGAGGAATGCGTGGACAGAGTGCCAATCGATGACGAACTTGGTGCGTTCAAGCCACATTGGACGGTACTCAGAGCGTACCTAAGACGTGGATATACTGGATCAGTAAAACTCTCATATGACCTTCATACATGTGTAAGTTACTTGGCGGGAGACTTGTGTCAACGCGATGCCTGCGGCGTCGTGATCGCGAGGTCCATGGACTGGTATGAGTAGCTGAGAGGGTACGTCTGCAACACCATACTCGTAGATTTGATTGCGGAGCTCTGGATGGACGTCAGTCTTCCGCTTTGGGACATTTCGATATATGTACTGACCTGCTGGGAGACGCATAAAGTCGAAAACACCTGTTGGAGTATTCGCGACCTTCTTTGCTCGCGGAACGTGACTGCGTGACAGGACGTCGTCGTCTCGGCGCCGCTTCAGGCGAAGCATCGAGAGCTCGGGCGTGTAGCGATCCATAGCGATGTTATGGGCGCTACGTAGCGTGGGCGGTTTTGGAAGCTTTTGTTGTTGTTGTTTGTACACGGATGCGAAATACGTACCGTAAACATACCTAGGTAGGGTTTCGCGTTTGCTGTGACATCACCTACGTACCAGGTCGCCTACAAATGCGTTTGCATTCACCGTTCGACTTCACCGTTTACACTCATCGTTGCAACAGAAATAAATCTGCTACTTCAAAATCGTGTGTGGGTGATCCTGATGCGCATTCTATTCTTTCTGATGCTTTTGGGAGTCGATGGCCGGATTTTCGCTTAACCATGCACTTGCATGTCCGCTCGATTGGGGCCAGCGCTTACTCTAGCCCCACAACTGCGCCTCGTGCCGGTGTGCTATACGAACTACGAAGAGTCATCACTCTGGCTCAGCTTGCTGTGTAGCATCTGTCACCTGTAATCATGAAAGATGTCATCAAAAGATCACCCCGTGAACCTCGCAATGTCAAATACCGTCGAATCCAACCATTCTTCGCCAAAGAGTACTCACGGCCAACTGCTACACATCTTCAGGAAGATGAAGAAGCGACGGCATGTACCAAAGACCTCTACTGAGACTACAAATGTAGAGAGCATCACCTCGCCGCTCTTACTGCTGCCAGCTGGTACGCTTCTTCACAAAATCGTGCTGGGACACACAGCTAACCCACCCCAGAACTCCGCAACCAAATCTACAAATACGTGCTACTATCCCAACACCACCCCATCGAGCTCTTCAAATCACCCGTTCTCTACAGCTCATGGAGCCACAGTACCTCCGCGTGGTTCCGCATAATAAAACCAAGCCAAGTATGCCGGCAAATGCGCAGAGAATACCGCCCCTTAGCTCTCCGCCAACAAGAGCTCACCGTCAGCATCAAACCCTGGCTCCGCTACGTCGACTTTGTCTACGGGCCTACCCGGCCAGTCGAACACGTGCCCAGACGCATCGACCTGGTCATCGAAGATCCGTTGGTGGAGCGACTTAGACTGGATGTACTGCCTTTGCTGCGGGTTCGGCATTGTAGCTATCCCACGGGAAGAGCATCAATATCGTTTAGGCCGTGTCATAGCTATTTGAAGCAGCCTACGACGATGAAGGTGCAGCTGGATTCGATATTGGGCTTTGACGATGCACGTTGGGTAGCTTGTATTGGCAGTGGAGACGTCGTGGAAGTTGTGATTCATGCTGGAAGAGGGAGTCTCGACTATGGCGTTTCCATAGTGAGGGTTGTGGTTGTGTTCAAGAGCGGGAAGGCACCTGGGCGACTTACGAGCGAGGTTATCGTTCCCGAGGTGATGGTTCGCAACGAGGGTTTTGTGGACAAGTTTGCGGAGAGTGTGGGCTGGACGAAGAGAAAGGGGCTGGATGTTCATGCTTCTATAGAGGGGCATTGTAAGAATGTCTGGCCACTCCGGCCGACCAAGTATTTGTCGAGATGGACATGAGATCGGGAGTGTAGATGTATATTGTAAAGTGCAATCTATCTGAAAAGGTCATGGCATCGAGTGCGTGTACTTCCATGTTGACGCACCCGACCTGATGACCACCCAGGACGATGTGAAATAGCCGCTTTCATAATGAAAGCCGAACTGCTGAGTGATAATCCAGAGCACCTTGCCACGCATTTTGAAGACGTCACCAGGCTGCCTGGGCGCATGTCTCAGCTATCAACCAAAGCTAGCATGTGAGTATCATCCATCCCCTTCCCCCTCTGAATACTACTCACGAATGCCAAATATAACTTTTGGTCTTATCGTCATCATCGCTGAACCAAAACTTGTGCCGATACCCATATGAACGCTCCTGCGGGTTCGGGTCAGGCCATGAGAGCCTCAATTCACGTATGCCACGCGTGGGCTGAGCTGCTTCGTTCCACAGTTCATGAACTGCAGTCTTCCACTTCCTAGCCATGTCGTGCTCCATGGTGATTCGCAGGGTAGAGTTGGAACATTGAACCCTGAGTCTCATCTCTTTGATTGACTTGGCCATGTCGTGCCACTGTGAGTCGGACGGATCAGCAAACAGCGAGAGCATACTGTTGACCTGTGCGATGCCGTTTCTCGCCGAATAGTATTTCTTCATATCCTTCTGAAGTTTGAAGGTGAAGCGAACTTTCGGTGAGCGCGCGACAAGCGAGACGACGCGCGCGATGTCTGCGTCGTAAAACTCGTCCACACCCATGTCCTCATCGCGGCTATGCCCGACTACACTGATGATGTGTCCGCGGTAGCGCTGCATCGTGGCCTCGTCGCTAGGCGGATAGAAATCGCGGATGTAGCGGGCGTAGTGGTAAGTGGATTCTAGGCGAAACGCAGTTTCAGTCATGTAGATAATATGGAATTCTTTTCGTATTTGCCGACACGTCTGCGTAAAGCAACGCCATCCTCCTACCGGTTTGATCGGGTCATCGTGACGGAGACGCAGTGGGACGGGGTCTGTATCGATGCAGAAGCTGTATATCTTATTGCGTAGTTCTATGGGTACAGTGTTAGCTAGGTTCTGGGTAGTTGGGAGGACGTACGCACCACCTGGAAGGTTCAAATATCGACTGTTTGATGCGCTCATTGTGACACCCCGCATCTGCGCTTCTACGGAGGCCATGAGCGGGTACGCCTCGTCGATATCTGAGTTGCTACTGTCAAAGTTAGTCCCGGATGGCTGAGTGTGAGGGTAACGTACAGGTGTAGGTGATCCATCTACCAGCTTGTGTTGTCTGTGAGAAGACTCTGTGGTGAAGTGAGAATAGAGGGAAGCGCCTGACCAGGTGAACCATGGTACGGCTGCCAAGCAATAAGGTAGCGCGTGTTATCGGGTACCTGCATGTACTGTGGGGTCCACGGGTGCGGGGCTTCACCTTCACGTGAGATACGTAATCAACGAGCAAACGCGCTTGACTGTTTGGGAAGTGGTGCGTTCTTCTACGAAATTGGTTCCTTCGAAATCATGGACCCTCGCAAGAAACACGACCCAGAATGTCTACCTATATGCGACCCAAATATCGTTGGATTTCAACACGAAAGCGCTAGTCGCAAGATAAGGTCTGACTCAAGCACGCGGTGCGGAGTGCTCGTACAGCCTACCAGTGCCGTCCTTGAAAACGACAGCAAACGCGTCCATAGGCGGTGCACCCATCTCATTCAATGCCTGCCGTGGGTCACCAGCAGGTGCCATAAGATCATCTGCTACCGAGTATGGGAGGATGAGGGTGATTTCAGGCCGAGTGCTGCACGTGATCGCAATCCTTTGGATACGCCTTATGTGCGGACGAAAAGCGCCGGACGAGATAGTAGCGAAGAAGTCGTTGACGAGGCAGCCGAGACGGAGGCACGCGCTGGCGTCTGTGAAGCTGACTTTGAAAGCGGGATTCTTTGCGCAAAGA
>Ga0265780_10007500_pt1 | contig 13393 bp, 12 predicted proteins | sample P1T30metagenome_FD_192432 | JGI IMG/M metagenome (GOLD analysis project Ga0265780, IMG submission 192432) | Plant litter microbial communities from East Loma Ridge, Irvine, California - P1 T30 | ecosystem: Environmental > Terrestrial > Plant litter > Unclassified | place: USA: California... | reverse complement strand
CTGCCCTGCCCTGCCCGGCCCTGCCCTGCCCTGCCCTGCCCTGCCCTGCCCTGCCCTGCCCTGCCCTGCCCTGCCCTGCCCTGCCCTGCCCTGCCCTCGGCCGGGCTACAGCCGGAGCCGGCGGAACGGCTCGTCGACGTGCCCGTGCCGGTGCGTCGTCACGACGACCGACTGCTCCCGGACGAACGGCAGGAGCTCGACCCGCCCCTCCGCCGTGACGTCGCCCGCGTGGATCGACACGTCGGTGCTGCCGCCCACCGCGGCGGCCAGCGCCCGTGCGTCGCCGCCGACGAGACGGATGCGCAGCTCGCGGTAGGCCGCGACGGCGGCGGCGTCGGCCGCCGGCAGGTGGTCGGACGACGACCCGGCCTCGTCGCCGTCGGGCCCGTCGCCCCCGGCCTGCGGGGTCGCGTCGCCGGAGCCCGTGGCCCGGGCGAGGAGCTCGAGGTCGTCGACGACCGCGTCGCCGCCCACGCGCTGCAGGAGCCCCGCCGCGGCGCGGGCCCGGAAGGAGTCGTCGCCCTCGACCGTGATCTCGCCCACCCGGAGCGGCGAGGCCGGCGAGCGCACGAGCTGCACGAGCGGCGCGGGCAGGGGCACCGCCGCGCTCACGTCGACGGGAGCACCCGCCCGGGTCGCGGCGGCCAGGAGGCGCACGAGGTCGGCCAGGTCGCCCCCGGCCGAGAGCCGGACGACCACGGGGCAGGGCCGGTGGCGCAGCACGACGCGCTCGCTCTCGTGCACGACCGTGTCGCGCACGGCGCCGAGCACGGACTCCCAGGCCCGCTCGTCGCTGACCGCTCCCGCGCGGACGGCGTCGAACTGCTCGAAGGTGAGGCCGGGGCGGGCGGCCTCGACGACGGCGGCCACGCGGTCGCCGACGCCGGTCAGGCGGAGGGAGGGGTGGGGCTCGCGGGCGAGGCTCCACCAGCGGCCCTGCGCGACGACGGCGCTCGGGCCCGTGGAGGCGACGGCCCCGACCGAGGAGGCGCCCCAGCCCGCGGACGGCTGCCGACGAGCGACGACGTCGGCCGTGCTGCCGTTCACGACGAGGCGACCCGCCTCGGCCCGGCGGAGGAAGCGGTCGACCTCGTCGACGTCGCGGGAGGAGATGCCGGCCGTGACGCCGCCGCCGAGTCGCGCCTGCAGCCGGAGCGCCTCGTCGAGGGTGTCGACCGCGAGGAGGCCCAGCACCGGGCCCCGGGGGGCGTCGGTCGCGCGCGCGCCGTCGGGGCTCAGGCCCTCGACGACCCCGAGCGACCAGAGCACCCCCTCCTCGTCGAGCTGGCGCGGCTCGACGAGCCACCGCTCGCCGGGCTCGAGGGTGGTCAGCGCCGTGCGGAGGGCGCTCGACGCGGGGTCGACGAGCGGGCCGACGCGCGTGGCGGGGTCGTCGGGCCAGCCCGTGGGCAGGCTCTCGACGGCGTCGACGAGCTGGCGGCGGAAGCGCTCGTCGGTCGCGGCCGAGCCGACGAGCAGCACGAGGGTGGTCGCGTCGCGGGAGCGGCCGGCGCGGGCGGTCGCCCCGCGCACGAGGTCGGCCACGGCGAGGTCGACGTCGGCGCTCGGCGTGACGACGACGACGCCGTGGCCCGCGGTGCGCGCGACGAGGGGCAGGTCGGGGCGCCACGACCGGAACAGCCGGGCGGTCTCGGCCGACCCGGTCAGCACGACGCGGTCGACGGCCGGGTGGGTGACGAGGTCGCGGCCGAGGTCGTCCTCGTCGAGCTCGGCCAGCGCGAGCAGGTCGCGGGGCACCCCGGAGGCCCAGAGCAGCTCGCAGAGCACGGCCGACGAGCGCCGGGCCTGCGGCGCGGGCTTCAGCACGACGGCGCTGCCCGCGGCGAGCGCCGCGGTCGCCCCGTCGGCGGGGGTCGCCACGGCGGCGGTGGCGTCGGGCACGACGACGGTGAGCCGGGGAGGCGCCCAGCGCGCTCCGTCGACGGCCTCGAGCTCGCGGGCGAGGCGCGCGTGGTGGCGCACCTGGTCGACCGTCTCGCTGACCTCGTGGTCGGCCTCGCCGATCGTGGTGCCGGTCTCGCTGACGAGCACCTCGATCAGCGCGGCACGGCCGGCGGCGAGCGCGTCGGCGGCCCGCTCGAGGAGGCGGCTGCGGGTGGCGGGCTCCTCGCGGCCCCAGAGCACGCCGGCCTGGGCGGTCCGGGCGACGACGGCCTCGAGCTCGTCGAGGCCGAGCACGCGGGAGCGCCCCACCGTCTCGACGCCGGCGTGCGAGGTGCGGGCGGCGGCGAGCACGCGGCGGGCCCAGCTGCGGTTGCGCTCGACGGCCGGGTCGGTGTCGGCCTCGCCGCCGTCGGCGGGGTCGAGGTCGGCCGGGGCGGGGTCGGACGGAGCGTCGGTGGACCCGGCCTGGCGCGCCTGCTCGTGGGCACCGCGCACCGGCGGCGCCGAGGGGCGCGAGCGGTCTTGGCGACGGTGCGAGGGGGGCACGGTGCCCTCGGGCTCGGCGTCGACCACGGCGGCCGCCTCGAGCCAGCGCGCCAGGGCGGCGTCGAGGTCGGCCTCGACCCCGGCGCCGGCCGCGATCTCGTGCAGCCGCGTGAGGAACCACGGCACCGCCGCGGCCGGGTCGTCGTGCGGCACGACCGGGGCGTGCCGCACGAGGGTGCCCGTCTCGGCGACGACGACCTCCGTCGCGGCGTCGCCGAGGCCGAGCTCGGCGCCCAGGTCGAGCAGGTGCGTCACCTCCCGCTGCTTCGCGAGGGTCCAGGCGTGGGCGAGGTCGACGACGTCGCGGGCGACGACCTCGACGCGCGCGACCTCGGCGTGGGCGGGGCGGAGGGCCCAGTCGAGCGCCCGCAGGTGCGCGGCGTCGACGTCGACGGGGGCCCGCCAGGTCGCGACGGGCCAGCCGTGCCGCTCGGCCTCGGCGACCTCGGCCGTCGAGCCGTGGCCCCTCGTGAGGCGCACCCGGATCGGGGCGCCGCCCCGGCCCACGCGGCCGCGGGCCCAGTCGGTCAGGAGCTCGAGGGAGGAGAGGGCGTCGGGCAGGGCGGTCGGCAGCACGATGCCGGCCTCCAGCCCGAGCAGGTGGGGCTGGTCGAGGAGGCGCGTGAGCACGTCGATGGTCAGGTCGAGGTCGGCGTAGCCCTCGACCTCGAGGGAGAGGCTCTTCTGCGGGTCGGAGGCGAGCGCGAGCTCGGCGAGGGGGGAGAGCCGCTCGACGGCCGTGGCGCTCGCCTCGTCGGTGGCCCAGGGCGACGACGGCCCCGCCACGGCGGCGACGGTGGTCGTGACCCCGGAGACCTCGTCGCGCGCCAGGAGGTCGAGGAGGGCGGCGCGGCGGCGGTCGGCCGCGTCGACGCCGAGCACGGCGGGCCCGAGCACCGACGCGTCGAGCCGGACGCCGTCGGCCGTCGTCAGCGACCGCAGCGCGGGGCCGAGCTTGTCGGCCGGAGCGTCGACGACGAGGTGCTGCAGCGTGCGCCGGAGGGCACGCCGGGCGACCCCGACGACCGACCGCGGCGCCAGCGGCCCGAACCCGCCCGCGGCCGAGATCGCGGCCCGGAGGTGCCAGGGCAGGCCCCCGGGCATCTCGCGGCTGAGCACGTCGAGCGACCGGGCGGCCACGGCCGCGTCGTCGGGCCGCAGGACGCCGTCGACGACGGCCAGGCTGAAGGCGAGCCCCTCGGGGTCGCGCACCACGCCGGCGAGGCGGGCGGCGTCGCGGTCGGCGGGCCGGGCGGCGGCGGCCGCGGCCCAGCGCCGCGCCGTCTCGACGGTCTGCTGCTGGACGTCGACGGCGCGCACTTCGGACATGACCCGAGGATATGCCGCGCCACCGTCCTCGACCCGCGAGCGCGTCCCTACACTGGGCCCATGGCCGACCCGCTCACCGACGACGACTGGGCCGTCTGGGACGAGTTCTACGCGATGCGGCGTCGCCTCGACCGGGCGCTCGAGCTGCGCCTGCACGACGACTCCGGGGTCTCGGCGCCCGAGTACGAGATCCTCGTCGGCCTCGGCCGCAGCGCCGACCGCCGCCTCCGCGTGCGCGACATCGCCGAGCAGATCGGCTGGGAGAAGAGCCGGGTGAGCCACCAGGTCACCCGCATGGAGAAGCGCGGCCTCGTCCGCCGCAGCGACTGCTCCTCCGACGCCCGCGGCACGTGGGTCGAGCTGACGCCCGACGGCCGCCGCTCGATGCTGGCGGCGACCCGGGGGCACACCGCCGCGATCCGCCGCTACTTCGTCGACGCGCTCGACGACGACGCCGCGACGGTGCGGGCCTTCTCGCAGCGGGTGCTGTCCGCCATCGGCGACGACGCCTCCCCCGACGCCCCGGCGACGACGACGGCCTCCCGACGCGGCACGACGGCCACCGACGACGCCCCGGCGGCCGCCGCCGACGTCGAGCCGTGCGCCGACCGGGGCCGGGCGCCGCGCGCCTCCTGAGCCGCGCCTCCGCGCCTCCCCCGCTCCGTTCGCGGCCGACAGCGACGGCGGCGACCCCGAGGGTCAGTGCCAGCGGTGGTCCTGGATGGTCATGCGCGGCCCGAACGACGGCTTCGAGAAGCCGCTGCCCGTGATGAGGCGCACGACCCGCTCGCGGTGGCCGCGCCAGGGCTCGAGCAGCTCGAGCATGCCGTCGTCGTCGACCGGGGCGCCGACGAGCGCCCACCCGACGAGCGCCGGCAGGTGGTAGTCGCCGACGCTCGGCGAGTCGGGGTCGCCGTGGGCCCGCTGCATCGTCTCGGCCGCCGTCCACACGCCGACGCCCGGCACGGAGCGCAGGCGCCGCTCGACCTCGGCCCCGCCGCGGCCCAGCGCGGTCGTGCGCTCGAGCCCCGCGGCCACCGCGCAGACGCGCATGACGGTGTCGGAGCGCTGCGGCCCGACGCCGGCCCGGTGCCACTCCCAGCTCGGCACGCGTCGCCACGTCGCCGCGTCGGGGGGCACGGTGAGGCCCTCGGGAGCGGGGCCGGGGGCCGGCTCGCCGTGGCGCCGGACGAGCTCGCGCCAGGCCCGCCAGGCCTCGCGGCTCGTGACCTTCTGCTCGAGCACCGCGGGCAGGAGAGCCTCGACGACGAGGCCGGTGCGGAGGAGGCGGAGGCCGGGCTGGCGGTGCCGGGCGTCGGCGAGGAAGGGGTGGGCCGACACGTCGAGGCCCGACCAGTCGTCGCCGGCGCCGAGCATCTCGGGCACGGAGGCGAGGAGCCACTCGGCGCCGGGGCCCCAGGTCGCCGCGTGCACGCCGTCGCGACGCGGGGTCAGGCAGAGCGTCGCCGCGCCCCGCGGCGTGCGCACGGCCCGCCAGAGCTGCGGGCCGACCACGCGCCAGGCCGGGTCGCCCGAGCCGCGGGAGAGGGGACGGAGCGTCGCCCGCACGTCGACGGGCTGCGCCGGGCTCCAGACGGACTCGAGCGGAGCCTCGCCGATCGGACCCGACGAGGCCGACGCGCCCGATGCCCCCGACGCAGCCGTCGCCGGGGCCTGCGACGCCGAGGCGTCGCGGGCGGGGACGGGGTCGGGTGCCATGCGGCGATGGTAGCCGCGCGCGCCGACATCGGACGTGACCCGACACCCGTCGTGTGATATTTTGCACGTCTGACATTGGAGACAGATGCCTGTTCCTGAGCGACCTTCCCGCGGACCTCGCCGCCTCCTGCGCGACCTCACCTTCGAGTCGGTGCTCGGGGCGATCGTCGACGGCACGCTGCGACCCGGCGAGCGCATCTTCGAGGACGACGTCGCGGCGTGGCTGGGCGTCTCGAAGACCCCGGTGAAGGAGGCGCTGGCCCGGCTGGCCGCGCAGGGCCTGGTCGAGATCGAGGCCAACCGCTGGACCCGCGTGGCACCGGCCTGCGCCGACGACCTGCTCGACGCGCTCGAGCTGCTCGGGCTGCTGCACGGCGTCGCGCTCCGCTCGGCCCCCGCCGACGACCCCGCGCTCGACCGCCTCGCCGACGACGTGCTGGCCGTGCTCGACGGCCCCGACTCGACCTGCGCCGACCTCGTCGCCGCGACCGCCGGCGCCCTGCCCCTGTCGGCCAGCCCCCTCGCCCGGCAGGCGGCCGAGCCCCTCCAGCACCGCGCCTCCTTCCTCTCCCGGCACCTGCGCGTGCCGCTGTCGCTGCCGCCGCTGCGACCCGGGGTCGCCCGCCTGCGGTCGACCCTGGCCGAGCGCGACTGGCCGGGCGTCGGCGCCGAGGTCACCGGGCTGCTGGCACGGCGCACGCTCCTGCCGCTCGTCCCCGGCACGCCCCGCACCGAGCTCGACGCCGACGGTGCCTCCGAGCGCCGGTCGTCGCGTGGGCGCGAGCTCGTGCTGGCCGAGCGCGCCTCCGAGGCCTCGCGGCGCTGACGGAGGCGCGCCCGCACGGTCAGCCGGGCGTGGGCCTCGCCCTCAGCCCGGCGTGGGCCTCGCCCTCAGCCCGGCGTGGGCCTCGCCCTCAGCGGGGCGCGGGCAGGGCGCCGTCGGTCGAGCAGCCGAGGGCCTCGACCTCGAGCGCGCCGACCGCAGCCCGCCAGGCACCCGGGTCGCCGGCCGCGACGGCGTCGCGGGCCCGGGCGAGCCCCTCGACCAGGAAGGCCGCGTCGGCCGCGTGGTGCTCGGACGAGGCGTGGTGCAGCGCCAGCGTGGTGAGGTGCGTCAGCAGCGGGGCGAGGGCCGCGTTCGACGACACGGCCGAGACGGCGGCGCCGACCCGACGGAGCGTCTCGGCCACGGCTGCGGCCGAGACGCCGCCGGCCGGGGCGGCGGCGCAGCGGACGACCGCCTGGTCGAGCTCGTCGAGCAGCGCGGCGCGGCCCGCCGGGCCCGCGTCGACGAGGTCGTCGGCCACCAGCGCCCACGCCGCCCAGATCGTGCCCACGAGGCCGGGCACGAGCCACGGCCTGGTCGGCACGACGCGCGTGTTGCGGTGCGAGGTCGTCTCGACCAGCCCGGTGTCCTCCAGCCGGGCGAGGGCCATGCGGATCGGCGTGCGCGAGACGCTCAGCCACACCTCGAGCTCGCTGTCGCGGATGCGCTCGGCGGGCTCGAGCGTGCCGTCGAGGATGGCGGCCGAGAGGCGGTCGTGCACCTCGTCGCGGTGCAGGCGGCGCGGGATGCGCATGGACGACGACGTGGGGATCGGCATGGTGACCTCCTCGGTGCACAGATCAGACGTTATAGGAATGCACGGGCCCACGATAGGGCATAGATGCCCTGGGAGGCGAGGGCTGACTACACTCGGTCGGTGGCCGTCCCCAAGATCCTGCTGTTCTACGTCTTCACCCCGCTCGCCGACCCCGAGGCGCTCCGGCTGTGGCAGCGCGACCTGTGCACGTCGCTGGGCCTGCGGGGGCGCATCCTCCTCTCCCCCCACGGGATCAACGGCACCCTCGGCGGCGAGCTCGCCGACGTGAAGAGGTGGCTCCGCACGACCCGCGAGTACGCGCCGTTCCGCGACCTCGACGCGAAGTGGAGCGACGGCACGGGCGACGACTTCCCGCGGCTCTCCGTCAAGGTGCGCGACGAGATCGTCGCCTTCGGGGCGCCGGGCGAGCTGCGCGTCGACGAGGACGGCGTCGTCGGCGGCGGCGAGAAGATCGGCCCCGACGAGCTGCACGAGCTCGTCGCCCGCGAGGAGGTGACCTTCCTCGACGGACGCAACGAGTTCGAGTCGCGCATCGGGCGGTTCCGCGGCGCCGTCGTGCCCGACGTCGCCACGACCCGCGAGTTCGTGGCGGAGCTCGACAGCGGGCGCTGGGACCACCTCAAGGAGACCCCGGTCGTGACGTACTGCACGGGCGGCGTGCGCTGCGAGGTGCTGACCTCGCTCATGACCGCCCGCGGCTTCGAGCGGGTGTACCAGCTCGACGGCGGCGTCGTCCGGTACGGCGAGCGCTTCGGCGACGACGGCCTCTGGGACGGCTCCCTCTACGTCTTCGACCGCCGCGGCTCGGTCGAGTTCTCCGACCACGCGGCCGTGCTCGGCCGCTGCGTCGACTGCGGCGAGCCGACGAGCCGGATGCAGAACTGCTCCGACCCGCAGTGCCGCGAGCAGCTCGTGGTCTGCGCGCCCTGCGGGGGACAGTCGGCGGTTCTCTGTGAGCCGCACCGCGCCTCCGGCGTACCTTCACCGGCATGACCGACACGAGCGACACCAACGACATCAAGCGCATCGCCGAGGTGCTCGACGCGGGACGCATCGGCATCCTCACCACCCAGAGCAGCCGCCAGCACCTCGTGAGCCGGCCGCTCGCGATCGTCGACCGCGACTTCGACGGCAAGGTGTACTTCTTCACGCCCGACCCCTCGCCCAAGGTCGACGACATCAAGGCGCACCCGCAGGTCAACGTCGCCGTCGAGACGGGCAAGGGCTACCTCTCGCTCTCCGGCGCGGCCACGATCACCAAGGACCGCGCGCTCGTCGACGAGTTCTGGACCGCCGGCGCCGAGGCCTGGTTCGACCAGGGCAAGGACGACCCGACGGTCGCCCTCATCGAGGTCGAGGTCGAGACCGCCGAGTACTGGGTGAGCAACGAGCCGAAGGCCGTCACGTTCCTCAAGTACGCCAAGGCGGCCGTCACCGGCGGGCACCCCCAGAACGTCGCCGACACCGGCACCGTCCGGCTCTAGGCCCGGCAGCGACCCCGAGCGGTCACGACCTGCACCCCGGCGCCGCCGGGGCGAGCGGGGCGTGGCCGCTCGCGGCGTCGGGACGGGTCAGTCGCAGGTGACGCCGCGGCCCTGCGCGTCGACGTACTCGCCGGGGCCGAGCTGGGCGCAGGCCGACGAGAGCCGGGCCGCGTAGTCGAGCGCCGCGACGCCGGAGACCAGCCCGACGACGAGCACCACGCTCGACACCGCCACTCCGACCCGGGCCAGCGTCCGCGAGGTGCCGGCGGCCCGGGCGCGGGCCAGCGCCACGAGCGCGAAGACGAGGCCGAGCGGGGCCGCGAAGACCCCGAAGACGACGGAGGCGACGGCGAGGCCGCGCCCCGGGTCGGCGTCGACCTGCCGCGGCACGGCCCAGTCGTCGTCGGGGCCGGGGTCGAAGTACGAGCCGGAGCCCGCCGACGGGCCGGCGGTCGTCGGCGCCGCGGTCGGCCACGCCGACGCGTCGGCCGGCGCGGGGCCGACGGGGACGGGCGAGGCGGAGGCGCCCGCCGCCGGCGTGCCGTACGGGGCCCAGACGGAGGTGGCGCCGACCGTGGGGCCCGCGGTCGCGGGCTGCCCCGAGGACGACGGGCCGGCAGGAGGCGCGGGGAGCGCCCCGGCACCGCTCGCCCCGTCGAGCCACGGCGTCGCGTGCCGCGGGGGCGGCGGCTGCACCTCGCCGCGCACCCGCTGCTCGCCCGGCGCCGGGCGGGTGAAGCGCGCCCAGGGCGACGGGGGCCGCGGGGCGGGCTGGTCGGTCATGCGGTCGAGGCTAGTACGCGCGCCCGACAGGGCTGCCGCCCGGCCGGTCGTGCGCCATGATGGGAGCGACTCGGCCGGCCCGACGGGCCCGACATGCGACGGAGCAGCACGATGCGAATCGGAATCCTCACCAGCGGCGGCGACTGCCCCGGCCTCAACGCGGTCATCCGCGGCGCGGTGCTCAAGGGCACGACGATCCACGGCCAGGAGTTCGTCGGCTTCCGCGACGGCTGGCGCGGCGTGGTCGACGGCGACGTCATGCCCCTGACGCGCAAGGAGATCCAGGGCATCGCCAAGCAGGGCGGCACGATCCTCGGCACGAGCCGCACCAACCCCTTCGAGGGCGACGGCGGCGTCGCCCGCATCAGCGAGAACCTCGACCGCTTCGGCATCGACGCGATCGTCGCCATCGGCGGCGAGGGCACCCTCGCCGCGGCGAAGCGCCTCACCGACGAGGGCCTGAAGATCGTCGGCGTGCCGAAGACCGTCGACAACGACCTCGGGGCGACCGACTACACGTTCGGCTTCGACACGGCCGTGCAGGTCGCGACCGACGCGATGGACCGCCTCCGCACGACCGGCGACTCGCACAGCCGCTGCATGGTCGCCGAGGTGATGGGGCGGCACGTCGGCTGGATCGCGCTGCACTCCGGCATGGCGGCGGGCGCGCACGCGATCCTCATCCCGGAGCAGGCGACGAGCATGGACCAGATCGTGGCGTGGGTGAAGGCGGCCTACGACCGCGGCCGGGCGCCGCTCGTCGTCGTGGCCGAGGGCTTCGTGCCCGACCACGAGAGCGACGCCCACTCCGAGCGCGGCCTCGACGCGTTCGGGCGTCCCCGCCTCGGCGGCATCGGCGAGCGCCTCGCCCCCGTCATCGAGGAGCGCACCGGCATCGAGACGCGCGCGACGACGCTGGGGCACATCCAGCGGGGAGGCACGCCCACGTCGTACGACCGGGTGCTGGCCACGCGCCTCGGGATGGCCGCGAGCGACAGCGTCGTGGAGGGTCGCTGGGGCCGCATGGTCGCGCTCCGCGGCACCGACATCGTGCACGTGTCGTTCGAGGAGGCCCTCGACAGCCTCAAGACCGTGCCGCAGCACCGCTACGACGAGGCCGCCATCCTCTTCGGCTGACCCGCGCCTCCCGGCGGCCGCCCGCCCCACGCGCGTAGCGTGGCGGCATGCGCGCCGTCGTCGTCGAGAGTGACCGCCCCGCCTCCGTGCGGGAGATCGAGCAGGAGTTCCTGGGCACGGGCGACGTCGTCGTCGACGTCGCCTGGTCGAGCCTCAACTACAAGGACGGCATGGCCCTCGCCGGCGACCCGGGCGTGGCCCGCGTCTCGCCGCTCGTGCCCGGGATCGACCTGGTCGGCACGGTGGCCTCGTCCGGCTCGGGGGCCTTCTCCCCCGGCGACCTCGTCGTGCTGAACGGCGCCGGCCTCGGCGAGACGCGGCACGGCGGCTTCGCCGAGCGGGCCGTCGTCGACGCGGGGTCGCTCGTGGCCGTCCCGGAGGGCATCTCGGCGCGGCAGGCCGCCGCGATCGGCACGGCGGGCTTCACCGCCATGCTCAGCGTGCTGCGGCTCGAGCGCGACGTGCGGCCGGGAGACGGGGAGGTGGTCGTCACCGGCGCCGCCGGGGGCGTCGGGTCGGTGGCGATCGCGCTGCTCGCCGGTCTCGGGTACTCGGTCACCGCCTCCTCGGGTCGGCTCGCGGAGCAGGGCGACTACCTGCGCTCGCTCGGGGCGACCACGGTGATCGACCGGGCGGAGCTGGCCGCGGCCGGGAAGCCCGTGCGGCGACCGCGGTGGGCGGGCGGCGTCGACTCGGTCGGCAGCACGACGCTCGCGTCGGTGCTCGCCGAGACCTCGTGGGGCGGCACCGTCGCCGCGTGCGGCCTCGCGCAGGGGCCCGACCTGCCGACGACCGTGCTGCCGTTCATCCTGCGCGGGATCTCCCTCGCGGGCATCAACTCGGTCGACGCGCCGGTCGCGCTGCGCCGCGAGGCCTGGGCCCGGCTCGCGACCGACCTCGACCTCGCGCTGCTCGACGCGATGACCGAGGAGGTCGCCCTCTCGGACGTCGTGGAGCTCGGGCCGCGGATCGTCGACGGCGACGTGCGGGGGCGCACGGTGGTCGACGTGCGGCGCTGACGCACGCGCCTCCCCCGGGGCCTCCCCTCCGGAGCGGAACCACGCTAGGGTCGTCTGAAGTACCGGATACCCGATACGTCCTCGTACATGGCGGTGCGACATGTGCCCGGCAGCGACAGCCGGCTCGTCGAGACCGCCCGCCCCCTCACCCAGGAGCAGCCCGGATGCCCATCCCCACCCTCACCGACCAGCCGCCCGCCCCCCGCCGCCTGCTGCGCGACGTCGTCTACGACAAGATGTTCGACGCGATCATCGACGGCACCCTCGAGTTCGGCGAGCGCCTCAACGACGACCAGCTCGTCGCCTGGCTCGGGGTCTCCCGCACCCCCGTGCGCGAGGCCATCGCGAAGCTCGCCGACCAGGCGCTCGTCGACATCGAGGCCAACCGCTACACGCGCATCGTCGCCCCCACCCTCGACGAGTTCACCGACACCGTCGAGACCGGGTACCAGGTGTGGGCCCTCGTCGTCGAGCGCGGCGTGCCCGCCCTCGGCAAGGAGCAGCGCAAGGAGGTCGTGGCGATCCTCGACCGCCGCCTCACGGCGTTCACCAAGCGCAAGGCGGAGGACGTCCCCGACCTCGTCCGCATGAACGAGCTGCTGCTCGACGCGTCGCGCAGCACCTCGCTGCGTCGGCTCTGGGCGGCCACCGGCCCGCGCCTCCTGCTGCTGCTCCGTCGCCCCGCGGCGCTCGGCCACTACCCGTGGGAGCCCGCCGCCGCCTTCACCCGGGCGCTGCGCGAGGCCGTCAAGGCCGGCGACGGCGAGACCGCCGGCCGGCTCGTGCGCGAGCAGCCCGCCGCCTTCGGCGACTACTTCGCCGAGGTGGCCGACAGCGGCATCTACGGGAGCTGAGCGTCGTGCCCATCCCCGTCCCCGACGCCGTCCCCACGCCCCGCCGCCTGCTCCGCGACGTCGTCTTCGACCGCCTCGTCGGGGCGATCGGCGACGGGACCCTCGAGTTCGGCGAGCGCCTCAACGACGACCAGCTGGTGACCTGGCTCGGCGTCAGCCGCACCCCCGTGCGCGAGGCGATCGCCAAGCTCGCCGAGCTCGGACTCGTCGAGATCGAGGCCAACCGCTACACGCGCGTCGTCACGCCGACGGCCGAGTTGTTCGAGGACTGCTCGACGACCATCCTCGGGCTCTGGGCGCAGGCGGCGAACCGGGGCATCGCGACGATGAGCGACGCCGACGCGGCCGAGATCGGCCGCCTCGCCGAGCTGCGGCTGTCGGACGGGGTCGTCGAGACGCCCGAGTCGATCGACGCGATGTTCGCGCTCTTCGACGTGCTGATGCGCTCGGCCCAGAGCCCCATGCTGCTCGCCTGCGCGGAGCCGGTGTCGCGCCTCACGGCCGTCATGTTCCGTCGCCTCGCAGAGAACGCGGCGTACCCGTGGCAGCTCGGCGCCTCGACGACGACCTCGGTGGCCGAGGGCGTCGCCCGACGCGACGTCGAGGGAGTGACGAGCCTGCTGCAGCGCCAGTCGACGGCCCTCGAGCCGTTCTTCGCCGCCGTCCGGGAGACCGGCTTCTACCCGGCCGCGAGGCGCTCCTGACCGGAGCGGCCAGCGGTCCGACGGCCCCGGTCGTGCTCGACGTCGACCACGTGCGCGTCACCCGCCAGGGCCGCGACCTGCTCGCCGACGTCTCGCTGACCGTGCGGGCCGGCGAGCACTGGGCCCTGATCGGGCCGAACGGCGCCGGCAAGACGACCCTGCTCGCCCTGGCCGGCGCCCTCGGGCACCCCACCGCCGGCACGGTCGACGTGCTCGGCCGCCGCCTCGGCCGGGTCGACCTGCGTGAGCTGCGGCAGCACGTCGGCCACGTCGACCCGCGGCACCGCATGCTCGGCGACGCCACCGTGC
>Ga0265780_10007498_pt1 | contig 13394 bp, 15 predicted proteins | sample P1T30metagenome_FD_192432 | JGI IMG/M metagenome (GOLD analysis project Ga0265780, IMG submission 192432) | Plant litter microbial communities from East Loma Ridge, Irvine, California - P1 T30 | ecosystem: Environmental > Terrestrial > Plant litter > Unclassified | place: USA: California... | reverse complement strand
CGTTGCCGGGAGCGAGCATCGCTGCGAACGCGACGGACCCGGCCGACACGGAGACGACCATCGGCGCGGTCAGGAGTGCTCGGAACACCGGCAGACCGCGGAGCTTCACGGTGAGCGGCACGACGACGAGCAGCCCGAACACGATCCGCCCGGCGACCACGCCGACACAGAAGACGGCCGTGGTCAGCATCGTCCGTCCGAACGCGGGGTCGGTGAACGTGCGGACGTAGTTCTGCAGCCCGACCGAGCCGGCCGGCTGGCCGAAGATGTCGGTGCCCTGGGTGCTGAGGACCAGGACCCGGCCGAGCGGGTAGAAGACGAAGACCGCGAACGCGAGCAGCGCCGGTGCGAGGAGCACCAGACCGAGCCGTCGGTCGGAGCGCAACGACGACCGGGCCGACCGGGCCGCCCGTGCTGGACGCCGCGACTGCGGCGGCCGGGGCGATCCCGCGGTACGCGGGGGACCGGCGAGCAGGCCGGACGTGACGGGGACCGTCATGGGGCGGACACCTCCGAGTAGGGAACGTTCCCTATCCGGGAACGACTCCACTCTGCGGCGGGTGCCGGAGACGGGTCAAGGCGCGTCGATCACCCGCCGTCACCCGTTCACGCGGCGTTCAACCCCTCCGTCGGCGGAGAGCCGCCGTTCACCGTTCGCACCCACCCGTTCACCTGCGGTTCGGGCCGACGACCGGCGTGGTTCGCCGTCCAGGGGCCTCGACGTCGTACAACCGGGGACCATGCGAACCGTTCCTGCTCCCCAGACGCTCCGGGTGATCGCCGAGGATGCCGCGCGTGCCGTCGCGCCCGACCTCCTCGCCGTGTTCCGCGCCCCGATGACGATCAGCACGAAGCGCGATGCGCACGACGTGGTGACCCTGCACGACCGCGCGGCCGAAGAGGCGATCACCGCGGTGCTCACCGCGGCGGTGCCGGGTTCCGTCGTGCTCGGCGAAGAAGGCGGCACCACCGGCGGCCCCGGCAGCGCCGACACCACCGGCAGCACCGACACCACGGGCAGCACCGGCAGCGCTGACACCACCGGGGACGCCGTGGTGCGGTGGATCGTCGACCCGATCGACGGCACGGCGAACTTCGCCCGCGGACTCGCGTACTGGTGCATCTCGATCGCGGCCGAGGTCGACGGCGAGGTCGTCGCGGGGGTGGTCTTCGACCCGGTCGCCGACCACGTGTTCGCGGCGGACGACGACGGAGCCTGGCTCGACGGTGCGCCGATGCACTCGTCGTCCGGCCCCGACGACGCCGCGACGGTGCTGACGAGCTTCCCGGTGCAGCAGGACCTCGACCTGCTCGGCGAGGCCGCGGCGTTCGACCTGCTGCGTGACCTGACGGTGCGGTACCGCCACCACCACAGCCTCGGCAGCGGCGCCCTCAACCTGGTGCACGTCGCTGCGGGGTGGTCGGACGCCACGATGGGCTTCGCCACGCACCCCTGGGACGTCGCCGCCGGGGCACTGGTGCTCGAGCGGGCCGGTGGGTGGTTCCGGGGCTTCCGCGGTGGCGAGCCCGTCGACCGTGCGCACCTGGCCGACGACTACGTCGCTGCCGGCGCCGGGGGATCGCACGCCGAGCTGGTCCGTCGGGTGCAGGACCTGTCGGCGATGACCTCCACGGACGCTGCAGCCGCCGCCGATCGAACCGCCGCCGACCCGACCGCTGGCTGAGCCGCACCGCCGACCGAGCGGCACCGCCCACTGAACCGCACCGCCCACTGGACCGATCCGCCGCCGGCCGCGCCGTCGACGGCGTCGCGGTGCTCAGCCGACCTGGTGCCCGGCGACCGCCCGTCCCGTCGACCCCCGCAGCAGCAGGCGCGTCGGCAGGACCTCGTGGCGGTCACCGCGTCGCCCGCGCAGCCGTTCGACGACGAGCTCCACCGCCCGCGCGCCCATCCGGACCCGCGGCTGGTCGACGCTCGTCAGGTCGAGCCGGTCGCCGAGACCGGTGCCGTCGAACCCGGTCACCGCCGCCATCCGGGGGAGCGCGAGTCCCGCGCCGTCGGCGATCGCCACGAGCCGCGCCGCGGTCGCGTCGTTCGTCGCGACGAACGCCGTCACCCCGTCGCCCAGGTGCCGGGCGATCCGCGCCGGGTCCGCCGCCAGGGCATCGACGTCGTCGACACGGTGGTCACCGGGCCGGCCGAGCTGCGCCGAGACCGTGGCGTGCGCGACGGCACGACGGGTCGTCGAGGGGTGGTCCGACTCCGCCACGAAACACGTGCGCCGGTGCCCGAGTGCGGCGAGGTGGAGCACCAGGTGGCGCATGCCCGATTCCTCGTCGGCGCGCACGGTGTCGAGTCCGAGTCCGGCGAGACCCGACCCGCTCGAGCCGAGGACCGCGACCGGCAGGTCGCGCGCGACCGCAGCGAGCCGTGCCGGGGCGACCCGGCTGCTCAGGACCGCGACCCCGAGGACGCCGTCGGCCGACCCGCGGGAGGCGTGCAGGGCCTCCAGGCCGTCGGCCAGCCGGGCGGGGTCACGGAACCCGTCCACGACGCGGAGCGCGAACCCCAGGGTCTCGGCGGTCGCGCGTGCGCTCCGGAGCGCTTCGTCGTGGAACGGGTTCGCGGCTTCGGTGACCAGCACGCCGAGCACGAGCGGCGCGCCCTGCGCGCGTCGCCGGGCGAGCGTACCGACCGGGAGGCCCAGCTCGTCCGCCGTCCGCACCGCGAGTTCCCGACGTGGTCGCGACACACCGTCGTCGCCCCGCAGGGCGAGTGACACGAGCGATCGCGAGACAGCGCAGCGCTCGGCGACGTCGCGGAGGGTGGCGGCCACGGTCAGGCGAGCTTCCAGGTGTGGACGTGCTCCCAGGTCATCGTCTGCCACCAGCGGCCGGACCAGTCCGGGCTCGCGGTGCGGTAGAGCACGACGGTGTCGCCGCGGAACCCGGTCGGCACGTCGACGTCGAGTTCGTGGATGTACGCGCCCACCTCGTCGTGCAGGTCCGGGCGGACGTACAGGTCGTGCGAGGCGAGCGAGAGGTGCGCGCGGTACTGCTCCGGGTCGTAGTCGTTCGACGGCGGGACCTGCATCGGCTGCCGGAAGGGGGCGACCACGGCATCGATGTCGGCGGCGAGTCGGACGAAGTCGTCGTTGTGCGAGCCGTCGGGCCGGGTCGCGACGTCGTAGACGAACCCGATGCCCTGCTCGCGGACGCCGGCGTTGTGGACGTCGAACGCCGGGCGAGAGCCGAGCAGCGCCGTGACGGCCGCGATGACCTGGTCCTCGTTGCTGCCGAACGGCTGGCTGCCGACGAGCGTGGCGTGCGGCGGGAAGGCGCCGGCGGACACCAGGCCGTACTGCGCGCGGAGCTGGTCGGTGACGACCGTGACGGCGCGGCAGGTGCGGGCGTCCGGGCGCAGGTAGATGCCGTGGCGGTAGGGGTCGCTCGGGTCGCGCGGCAGTTTGGCGGTGACGTTCTGGGGCATGGGTCCGTCCGGGGTCGGTCGATGGGGAACGTTCCCGATCGTCGGGAACGTTCCCCATGATCGACCGGAGCGGCCCGGATCTCACCCGTCGGCCCGTGACGGGACGGTGAACGATCGGTGTCGGCGACGCCGGGTCAGACGCGTGCGGCGGTCCGGCCCGGCACCAGGGTGCCGTCGACGGCGTTGTGGGCGACACCCGTCGAACGGCCGTCGATCTGGTCGACCACGTCGTCGACGGACAGGCGGCCGATCAGGCCGAGCGGCTGTCGCCACGAGGTGATGCCGAGCAGCTCGGTGGCGAGCGGCGCGACCCCGTCGTAGCCCGTGACCGACAGGTCGTCTGGTGCACGGAGACCACGGCGGCGCATCGACTCGAGCACACCGACGGCCCAGCGGTCGCTCGGTGCCATGACCGCCGTCACGCCGCCGGCGCCGAGGACCTGCTCGAGGAACGAGTCGAGGTCCTCGGGGTCCGCGCCGTGGTCCTCGGAGCGGATCCGGAGCACCTCGGCGCCGCGCGCACGGAGCCGGCGCACCATCGCGTCGGTGCGGGCCGACTGCGTCAGGGACCCGGACGGTGTGACCGTCAGCACGGCGACGCGACGGTGCCCCAGGTCGGCGACGTGGTCGGCGAGGCCGCGACCGCCGCCGCGCTCGTCGCAGTAGGCGCTGCTCACCGCCGGGTCCGTCTCGGGGCGTCCGGAGACCACCGTCGGGATGCGTCGGGCGAACGGCAGGACGTCGTCGATGGGCAACGCGCCGCTGCAGACGATGAGCCCCTCGACGCGCAGGGACACCAGGGTCTCGAGCGCCCGGCGTTCCTCGCTGACCGGGAACGACCCCGCGCCGGTGGCGGTGACGACGCGGTACCCGCGCGCGGCGGCCTGCAGCTGGAACGCGGTGAGCAGGTGCCCGTAGAACGGGGTCGAGGCATCACGGACGAACGCCCCGAGCGTGTGCGTGCGGTGTGCCGACATGCCGCGGGCGTTCGCGTTCGCCACGTAGCCCAGGTCGAGTGCCGCCCGCTTGACGCGTTCGGTCGTCGACGGCGCCACCCCGTACGAGCCCGCGAGGGCACGGGAGACGACCGACTTCGACACTCCGGCCAGTGCTGCGACGTCGTGGATGGTCGGGACTGCCGGGTGTCCGGTCACCGCGGGCACCGTCGTTCAGATGACTGCACGAGTGTCACGGTAGCCGGACGGACGCCCGGAGCGGGCGACGGTGGTGGTGAACAGTTGGTCACGCCGACCGCCCGGGGGAGTCCGAGCGGTCGGCGTGGGTGGCCGGTGGTGGCGGCCGGTGGCGGTGTCGGGTCAGCGGTGCGTCGCCGGTCGACGGACCGTCAGGCGGTACTCCTTCTTCGTGGTGCCGTCCTGCGCGGTGACCGTGATGCGTGCGGTCCGGCCGGAGACGTGCACGGTGGCGACCGCGTTCGGGTTCGTCGTGTGCACGTGGACGTCGGCGGCCCGGAGCGTCCGGACCGGCGCCGTCACCGTCGCACCCTGCGACGAGGCGGCGGCGGGCAGGTGGACGCGCACGCCCGCGACCGTGATCGAGGAGACGGTGGCGTCGCTCGACACGAGGAACCGCTGGCGCAGTGCGGCGGCCTCGTGCCCCGTCACGCCGATGGTGTCGCGCAGGTACGCGTCCATCCCACCGAAGTCGGTGGCGATGTCCTGCTCGAAGGTGCCCTGCAGCAGCTGCGGGGTGGCCCAGGTGACCCCGAGCTGCGTGTTCGAGAGCAGGTAGTCGTGCAGGATGTCGGCGCTGTCCACGCCGAGGACCCGGTCGAGCAGGTCCACCACGGTGCCGGTTCGGTCCATGCCGTGCGAGCAGTGGATGAGCACCGTGCCGCTGGTGTGCGAGGCGAGGATCCGGAGCACGCGGCGGTAGGCGGTGATCATCGACCCGGGGGTCGCCGGGTCGACGTGGCCCTTGTCGACCAGGTCGTGGTACATCGCCGTGTCGTCGCTGTAGTCGCCGTCCGCGCCGAACATCGAGATGTCGACGTGCCGCGCGCCGGGGATCGCGACGTCGGGCTTCGCGGCGATCTGGGACGACGTCCGCAGGTCGACGACGAGGTCGACGTGGTACTCGTCGGCCAGGGTCGTGGCCCCGGCTGCGGTGATCTTGTCGAGCGACTCGGAACGGATCAGCCGCGGAGCGTTCACGGTCTGACCGGACCGGCCGTGCACCGCGGCGAGCTCGCGACCGTTGACCAGTCCGGGGACGTCGGTGATCGGGTGGTCCGCGGCGGTGAACGCGGGCTGGAGTGCGGTGTCGGCGTGGGCGGCCGTGACGGAGAACGCGGCGGAGGCGACGACGGCAAGGCCGGCGAGTGCGGTCGCGGCCACACGGGCGGTGCGCTGGGAGTGGGTGAGGGGGGAGCGGTGGAGCGGGGGCACGGGGCATCCTCGATCTGATCAGGACCCGGGGGTCGCGGGGATCCGGACGCGGTGACGTCCGGATCCCCGCAGGATCGCGAGGTGGGTGGTCGGCCGAGTGGCTGCGAGGTGACCGGGGTGTGTCCGGGTCATGAGGCAGCGCTCAGTCGCCGAGACGGCCGCGGCCGGGTGCACCACCCGGTCGCAGCCGGCTCAGGACGCCGGGGCCAGCCGGTACCGGAACAGCTCGGTGAGCACCTGCTGCACGGGTGTGTAGAGCAGCATCGTCGTGCTCGTCGTGCTCGTCGTGCCCGTCGTCGAACTGCCCGAGATGATCCCGTACAGCCGGTTCGTGGCGCTGATCACCGGTCCGCCGGCGTCACCCGGCTCGATGCCCACGCCGGCATCGGTGCGTGCGGCGGCGAGGTGCTGCGCGCCGGCGCGGCTCGCTGTCGGCACCCGTGTGGCCGTCCAGGAGCAGAGCACCCCGCTCGCCGCCCCGCTGGTGCAGAAGGGATCGGCGTCGGGCTGGCCGGTGCCGGTGACGGCGGCACGTGCCGGGTCGCCGTCGACACGGGTGAAGACACGACCGGATGCTCGCGGCGTGTACGTCGAGACGGACGGGTCGCAGGACCCGGCGGCCGCCCGGACGCGCGTGCACGCCAGGGGTGGGATGACCGCGAGCTCGACGTCGGAGTCCGCGGACTGCCAGACCACGCTGCCGACGGCCGCGCCGTCGAGCCGCACCGGCGCCTGCAGCGGCGCGCAGCGCTTCGCCAGCACGACCCACCTGGTCGCCCGCTGGTACGCGGTGACCTGGCTCCGGAAGCCCTTGGCGGTCAGGACCGCCCCGACCGTGCAGGTGCTGCCGGGGACCCCGACCTGGGTGCCGGCGATGATCGGTGCCGCGGTGCGGTCCGGGTCGCTCGTGGCAGCCGAGGCCGGTGCGGTGCCGGCGAGGGCGATGCCGACGGCGGCCGCGACGGACAGGGCGACGGCCAGGGTGCGGACGCGCACCGCTTGCGTGTGACGGAACACGGTTCAGCCGAGCCGGCGGGTGCCGTTGACGCGTCCGATCACGGACAGGGTGTCCGGGTCGGCGAGGCGGGCGTGCCAGTGCAGCGTCGTCGTGCCGCGCGGCAGGTCGGGGAACGCCGCGGTGAAGCGGTAGTGCCCGCTGGCGCTGACCATGTCGTCCCCGCTCGTGACCTCGGCGATGTGCTTGCTGAACAGGCCGCGGGGCTTGCCCGGTGCGTCGTAGTAGACGATGACCAGGGTGCCGGGCTTGCCGGCGCCGGCGAAGGTGGTGCCGGTGAAGCTCGTCCGGTCTGGTCCGCCGTGGGTCTTCGCGGTGAACGCCACGGCTGCAGACCGGGTCGGGGCGTGGGCGGTGTGCGTGGTGTGCGGGATCGTGGCGGCCCCGGCCTGCGCGGGGACCAGGGCGCCGGCGGCGAGTGCTCCGCCGAGGGCGACGCCGGCGATGAGCGCGGTCAGCCGCCGGGACGCCGGCTTGCGGGCGGTGGACGGGGTGGGACGCATGGGGACTCCTCGGTTCGGCTCGGGTCGACTCGGTGTGCGTGAACGCTAACAACGGGCCAGACGATCGTCTAGCGAATGCCGGAAGCTGAGTGGATCAGAGGCAAACCGTCCGGACGGCGTGCTCCCCTCGTGCTGTCAGACGTTCGTATGATGACCCGAGACCCGAACGAGGAGTGCGATGAACCAGCGGCAGCAGGCGAAGACCCGGACCCGCGAGCAGATCATCGAGGCCGCGGCGGCGGTGTTCGCGAGCCACGGCTACGCGGGGACGTCGTTCGCCCGGGTGGCCGCCGCCATGGACCGCCCGAAGTCGGCGATCGGCTACCACGTCTTCTCGTCCAAGCACGAGCTCGCCTTCGCGGTCATCGAGCGGCAGCAGGCCCGCTGGGCGGTGATCGACTCGCTGATCACGCAACCCGAGGGCCTCGAGCACCTGCTCGTCATGCTGACGTCCGCCTGTTCCGATGCCATCCGGTGTCCGGTGGCTGCCGGGGCCATCCGTCTGAGTCACGAACTCCGCGGTGCGGGAGAGGTGATCCCGCGGGTCTTCACGTGGGACGACTACGTCCGTCGGCACCTGTCGGCTTCGAGCGGGGGTGTCGGCCCCGCCACCGATCCCGAGTGGGCTCGTGCGGCGGACCTCGTGCTGACGTCGACCTTCGGGGTGATGTGGGCCCGGACGAGTGCACGACTGACCCGTGACACCGAGGGGCAGCTCCGGGACCTGTGGGCGGCACTGTTCACCGGGCTCGGACTGCCCGGCGTGCACGGCTTGCTCGAACAGGTGGAGCCCGTGCGGGTCGGCGGACACCCGGCCACCCCGGGGGACTGACCCCGCAGGGCTCGCCCCTCCCGAGGGGCCCCGGCGGACTGCTGGTCCACCGGGGCGCCGGGCCTACTTCTTCTGCTCGCTGCCGTCCGGGTTGACGACGTACCAGACGCCCTTGTCGCCCTGTCCCGTCACGTCGCCGGCCTTCTTGTCCCCGACGAAGGTGTAGATCGGGCGCCCGTCGATCGTGATCTGCCGCCCGCCGTCCACGCCCTTGATGGTGCCGACCGTCCCGGTGATGCCCGACACCTTCGGCTTCGTGGTCGACGCTTCGATCGCCGGCCACGCCGCCGCGCACGCACCGGTGCACGTGCTCGTGCCGGAGTCCTTGACGTCGGCGTCGAAGTAGTAGGCGGTCATGCCCTTGCCGTCGACGACGACCTTGCCGAGTGTCGTCGAAGCGACGGTCGCGTCGACCGAGGGGGATGAGTCGGTCGTCGCGGGCGCGTCGCCCTGTGCGGCGGGGGACGGCGAGGGCGACGGTGCCGCGGAGCCGGCCGTGGAGCAGCCGGCGAGTCCGAGGCTCAGGGCCAGTGCGGCACCTAGGAGGACGGGGACGGATCGGGATGACGGTGTGCGGTGGGGTGTCGACACGGGGGCTCCTCGTGGTCAGGTCTCGCCGCTGACTGCTGGCCAGACGTTCGTCTAGCGAACGTAACCGCAGTACCGAGCGGCGGCCAGCACCCTGCGCGGCCTCTCATCCGGTGGGCCGCGGATCGTGGGAGCGGCGGTCCGTGTGCTCGACCACGTGGACGCCGTCGACACGCCCGATGACGTCCAGCGACTCCGGGTCGATCAGTCGGGCGCTCCAGGACGCCTGATCGGCGTCGCGGGGCAACTCCGGCAGGACCGCGGTGAAGGCGAACCGGCCGGTCCGACCCACCGCGCTGCTGCCCGGCGCGATCTCCGCGACGCGATCGTCCCCGGTGCCGTCCCGCGGTTCGCCGTAGTGGATGACCACGACGGCGCCGGGGGTGCCCCTCCCGGCGAAGCGCACGCTCACGACTCCGCCGGTACCGACCGTCCGTGGTGGGCGGATCGCGAACCGGTGCGCGCCGCTCGTCGAGGGCGGTGCGCCGAGTGCGGCACCGAGCGCTCCCGATGCCCCGAGGCCGAGTGTCTCGGTACCCGTCGTGGTCGGTGGCGGCGCCGGCAGGGCGAGCGCGACGGCGAGCGCGGCGATCCCCGCGGCGAGGACGATCGGTGACACCCGGACCCGGTCGGTGCTGCGCGACATGGTCGGCCCCTTCGTGGACGGCGTGTGGCGGAAGTCGCCACGCCACACGCTACCGCTTGGCCAGACGATCGTCTGTTCGCCCGCGTCCGCGCCCGCGTCCGCGCCCCCGCCCGCGCCCGCGCCCCACCAGGACGCGCCACCGCCGCTGTTCCGAGATGACGACGGCGACGCACAGGACCGTGACGGCGACCGCGACCGCAGCCGGCCAGACGACCCAGGACGCGGCGATGGCTCCGACCAGGTGCGCGAGGACCGACGCGATCGTCACCACTCCCGGTACCGCGACGGGCGGGTCGCCGCCGGGGCGGTCACCCGGCGTCCCGAAGACCGCCGGCGGCACGACGAGGAGCAGGACGGCGGCGATCGCGAGCACCGGCGAACGGGGCCAGAGCGCCCAGGGCACGGCCACCCATGCGACGAGCTCCGCCGTGAACCGCAGGCCGCCACGGAGCGGGTCGTGACCGACGGGCCTCGACGCGCGCGCCGCCGTGGTGACGGTCACCGTGTTGTCGCGGCACGGAACCCGCGATCCAGGAAGTCGACCATCCACGCAGCACTCGCATCGACGTCCGTGTCCATCTGGAACCCGCCGGACGCCTCGATCGTGGCGAACCCGTGCAGGACGCTGCGGAGCACCCGGAGTGCGTGGACCTCGTCGGCGGGGTCGAGCGGGTAGTCGCGGAGCGCCGCGGCGAAGGACGCCAGGGTGCGGCCGAGCGCGACGGCCAGCGGGTCCTGGGCGTCGGTCGGCCGGACGCTGACGGCTGCCTGGTACCGCGCCGGGTGCTCCCGGACGCTCCGGCGCACGGTCTGCACCGCCGCCTCGAGCGCACTCCGGCCGCTGCGCCCCTGCATGGCGTCGCGGAGTGCGTCCCCGAGCTCGTTCGCGCCGAGGATCGCGATCCTGCGCGTGAGGTCACCGAGTCCGTCGACGTGCTTGTACAGCGACGGTGCCTTCACCCCGAGGCGGTCGGCGACGACGCTCATGCTCAGTCGGGCCAGACCGATCTCGTCGGCCAGCGTCGCCGCGGTCTCGGTGACGGTCGCCGGGTCGAGCCCCGCCCTAGGCAACGGGGCCTGCGACGGGCAAGGTGCGGGCGAGGAACGGCAGCAGCAGGGCGAGGAGTGCAGTCGGCGTCTCGGTGTGGGGGTAGTGGCCGGCGCCGTCGATGACGGCGAGCTCCCCGAGGCCGTCGGGCAGGTCGGCGAGGACGCGCTCGCCCTCGGCGCGGGGGTCGGCCCAGTCCGGATCGGCGCTGCCCTCGACGACGAGCACGGGGCACCGGACGGCACCCAGCTGCTCGCCGGCGTCGGCGGGCGACGTGCGGGTCATGGCGCGGAGGACCGCCATCCGCTCCGGTTGCCGCAGGGTCGTCTCGATGCGGCCGCGCTCGGTCGCCCAGTCGGCGGGCTTGGCGGGGATCGCGATGTCCAGGTACGCGAGCCAGCCGGGCAGGCTGCCGCTCGTCATCACGCGTGCGAGCTGGACGGTGCCGGCGCGGTGTCGGCGGTTGCGCAGGAGCCCACCGAGGTCGACGGACTGCTTGCGCGTGAACGGTGCCAGCTCGACGATGCCGGCGACCTGGTCGGGTGCGGTGGCCGCGGCGATCGTCGCTGCGCCGCCGCTGATCGACTGCCCGACGACCACGGCCGGGCCGCCGAGGTGCCGGGCGACGGCGACCAGGTCGCGTGCGATGTCGGAGCGCTCGTACCCGGACCACCCGGTGCTCGAGTCGCCGCAACCCCGCAGGTCGACGTTCGCGACCCGGTAGCCGGCCGCGACGAGCTCCGGCACGACGAAGCGGTAGGAGTGGCGGCTGTCGCCCATCCCGTGGGCGAGGACCACGAGCGGCCCTGAGCCGGAGAGGTCGTAGGCGATCGTGCCGCCCTCGGTGTCCAGGTGTTCGAGCATGACGTGGCTCCTTCGGCTACGGGTAGTAACTCAAAGGCTAATACGCGTAGCCGGAAAGTCAAGGACTGCTCTGGTCCGCGCTCCGGGTGCTGCCATCATGGCCGGGTGCCCCATGACGAGGACCACCCCCGACCGGACGTCACGACCGTCGAGATCATCGGCGGCCCAGAACCGGTCACCGTGACCCTGCACCCCGCCGACAGCGGGTGGGCTGCGGTCTTCGCGGACCACCGGCGACGCATCCTGGAGGCCCTGCCCGGCTCCGGCGCGGACGCTGCGGTCGTCGAGCACATCGGCTCCACGGCCGTCCCCGGCCTGGCGGCGAAACCCATCGTCGACATCGTGGTCGTCGTCGCCGACATCACCGCCGAGGCGACCTACCTCGACCAGCTCCTCGCGGCCGGGTACGAGCTCCGCGTGCGCGAACCCGGCCACCGTCTGGTCCGGACACCGGCTCGCGACGTGCACGTGCACGTCTACGAGCAGGGCGCGACGGCGGTCGAGGAGTACCTGCTCCTCCGCGACCACCTGCGCGTCGACGCCGACGACCGCGCGCTGTACGAGCGCACCAAGCGGGAGCTGCTCGGCCGGAGCTGGGACGACATGAACGCCTACGCCGACGCGAAGACGGCCGTCATCACGGCGATCAAGGAGCGGGCGCGCCGGAGCCGCGCGTCCTGAGACGCGCGGCTCCGGTTCCCGCTGCCCGGTCTCAGCTCGTCGGGACGACGTCCCAGTGCTCGCGGATCAGGTTGCCGTCCACCCGGAACAGGTCGGCTGCGCCGAACGGTGCGTCGGCCTTCGCCCCGACCTGCTTCGAGAACGTCCACACCAGGTCGCCGTCGGCCAGCGAGATGACGGACTCCTGCTTCGGCAGACCCTGCGCGGCACTGCCGGCGAAGAACTGCTTGAGCGCGGCGGTGCCGTTCGCGGCGACCGAGTTGTGCTGCAGGTACGCCGGGTCGAACTTCTCGTCCAGCACGGACACGTCGTGGTCGCGGAACAGCCGGTTGTACGCGGTCACCGCGAGCACCCGGTTGTGCTCCTCCTGCCGCTCGGTCAGGTGGTGGTCACGCTTGGCGGCCGGGTACAGGTCGCTGAACATGCTGTTCGTGTTGCCGCTGGCCGGCGTGCCCGTCGGGACCGTCTGCCGGAGCGCCCACCACTCGCTGATGCGGCCGTTGCGCATGCGGAACAGGTCGACGGCGGCGTCACCGGTGCGTTCGTCCTTCGGCTTCGCGGTGATCTGCCAGTGCACGGCCACCAGGTCGGCGTCACCGGCGATGTGCTTGATCACGGCGTGGGCACCGGGGACCCGGGCGCGGTCGGCGGTGAACTCGGCGAGCAGTGCAGCCGGACCCGAGGCGCTCTTCGCACCGTGGGCGACGGCACCCGATGCCACGGCGGTCCGGGCGGCAGCGCGTGCCGTCGCCGAGGCGGGGGAGCGGAAGGCGCACCGGAACAGGTGCCGGACGGTGGCCTCGTTGCGCTGCTCGGCGCGACGGTCGAGCCGCGAGACGGCCGTGCCGCCCTCGGTGGTCCGCGCCGCGCGGGACACCGTGTGGTGCGCGGAGGTCGTGGTGGTGGAGGTGTGGAGGGGTGCCGCCACGGCCGGGCCGGCCACGAGCGACACGGCGATGGCGACCGGAGCTGCCACCGCACACGCCTTGGCGATGATGGGGAGAAGTGATGTCGTCTGCACGGCAGAACGATGGAACCGGTCCCTGGGGGCCGCCGCGCGCCCTGGAGCCGTCGCGTGCTGCGACCGTGACCGACTTCTCAGGCGCGGTGCGGGCCTCCCGGGTGGTCTGCGAACACCCTGCCAGGGTGACCCGCTCCCGCTGGTGATCGACGAGCCGGACCTGTGCGACGGCTCACGCGCACTGTCAGCCGATCCCTACGCTCCGGGCTCCTCGATGGTCAGACGGAGCTCGGCGAGGACGGGCAGCGCGGCGCGCAGCGCGTCGACCCCGTCCGGGCCCAGGCGTTCGAGCGCGCCGACCAGGACGTGCTCGGCCGAGGCGTCGTAGACCCGGAGC
>Ga0265780_10007495_pt1 | contig 13397 bp, 26 predicted proteins | sample P1T30metagenome_FD_192432 | JGI IMG/M metagenome (GOLD analysis project Ga0265780, IMG submission 192432) | Plant litter microbial communities from East Loma Ridge, Irvine, California - P1 T30 | ecosystem: Environmental > Terrestrial > Plant litter > Unclassified | place: USA: California... | reverse complement strand
GCCCGAGCCCTCACCACGACCAAGGCGCTTGTTGTTGCGCGTCGAGCCAGCGGCGGGTTTTAGATTGGAAAGATTCATGACTGGGATAAACGCTTACAGTTCGGTTACTTCCAGCAGGTGCTGAATCGACTTCACCATGCCCAGGATGCTGGGGTTGGCTTCGTGCGTAGCAACGCTGTTCATTTTATTTAGGCCGAGGGCCTCAACGGTGCGCTTCTGACGCTCGGGGCGGTCAATGGCGCTGCGCACGAGCTTTACTTGAATCTGTGGCATGGTCGTACTAACCGTTAAATACGCGAGCGAGTGAAATGCCGCGCGCCTGAGCGATTTGCATCGGGTCACGCATTTTAGCGAGAGCAGCAAAGGTAGCCTTTACTACGTTGTGAGGGTTCGAAGAGCCTTTCGACTTAGCGAGTACGTCTTTGATACCAGCCGATTCGAACACGGCGCGCATAGCACCGCCGGCGATTACGCCCGTACCAGCCGCAGCGGGCTGCACGAGTACGAAACCTCCGCCGTAACGGCCTTCCATTACATGGGGAACAGTGTGCTTGTACAGCGGCACTTTCACTACGTTTTTGCGAGCGTCGTCAATGCCTTTGGCAATGGCGTCGGTTACCTCGTTGGCTTTGCCCAGGCCGTAACCTACGTTGCCTTTGCCGTCGCCTACCACTACGATAGCCGAGAAGCTGAAGCGACGACCACCTTTCACCACTTTGGCTACACGGTTGATGGCTACTACTTTCTCTTTAAAGTCCGAGTCGCCCTGAACCGAGCTATCGTTGCCGCGGCCACCGCGGTCGTTACCGCGACGGTCGTTGCCGCCCCGGTTGTTGCCACCGCGGTCGTTTCCACCAGGAGCGCCACCACGGTTGTTGTTGTTATACTCTGCCATGATGCCTTAGAAATTGAGGCCGCCTTCGCGGGCTCCTTCTGCCAATGATTTAATACGACCGTGATAGAGGTAGCCCGAACGGTCAAACACCACTTTCGTGATGCCAGCCTCTTGCGCCTTAGCGGCGATTTCGCGGCCAACGGCAGCGGCCAGAGCCACACCGTTACCACCTTCGGCGGTTACCTTCTTCGACGAAGCAGCAGCCAGCGTGCGGCCAGCCGAGTCGTCGATAATCTGGGCGTAGATGCCCGTGTTGGAGCGGAACACCGACAGGCGCGGGCGCTCCGACGTGCCGGACACTTTCGTGCGGATGATGCGCTGAATGCGCTTCCGGCGGGATGCTTTATCGAAAGCCATGATACTAGATTACTTTTTAGCGGCAGTCTTGCCGGCTTTACGACGAACGATTTCACCCACGAAGCGCACACCTTTGCCTTTGTAGGGCTCCACTTTCCGCAGCGAGCGGATTTTGGCGGCTACCTGACCGATAAGCTGCTTATCGATGCTGGTCAGGGTTACGATGGGGTTCTTACCTTTTTCAGTAACGGCGGTAGCCGATACTTCAGGAGGCATGGCAAGGTACACGTTGTGCGAGTAGCCAAGCGACAATTCCAATGATTTGCCAGCTACTGCGGCCTTGTAGCCTACACCTACTAGCTCAAGCTTGTGCTCGTAGCCGGTGTTAACGCCGGTAATCATGTTGTTGATGAGCGAGCGGTACAGGCCGTGCATGGCCTTGTGACGCTTCTGCTCGGTGGGGCGCGTTACCACTACCTGGCCGTCCTCCATAGCTACCGCGATGTCGCGGTCTACAGCCTGGGTCAGGGTGCCTTTCGGGCCTTTCACCGTTACGGTGTTCTCGTTGTCAACCGATACCTGCACACCGGCGGGCAGGCTAATCGGCAGTTTACCAATGCGGGACATATAGATACTAGGGCTTAGCAGGTTAGTACACGTAGCACAGCACCTCGCCGCCCACGTTCTCATTTTTAGCCTCTTTCTCCGTCATTACCCCTTTCGAGGTCGACAGGATGGCTACACCCAAACCACTCAGTACGCGGGGCAGGTTATCGGCCGCACGGTACTGACGCAGACCGGGCGTGCTGATGCGCTGCAGGCTAGTGATAGCCGGCGCTTTGGTGGTGGGGTTGTACTTCAGGGCGATTTTAATCACACCTTGGGCCGAAGTATCATCAAAACGGTAGCTCTGAATGTAACCCTTGTGATAGAGCACTTTCGTGATTTCCTTTTTGATGTTGCTGGCCGGGATTTCCACTACCCGGTGGTTCGCCTTGATGGCGTTGCGCAACCGGGTCAGGTAATCAGCAATCGGGTCAGTATTCATTTGTTTTTAATTGGCCCACAACTCGGGACCGCAAAGATAAGAAAATTTCGCAGCAGTAGCTAACAGCCCTACAGCGAAATTCCAGTTAAGACTACTGGACTCGGCTTTCGGAGCACGGCCCATGGTTTCTTTCGGCAACCTGCCAAATAGGGTGAGCGAGCTCACGGGTATTCTGTTTCGGGGTGCAAAGGTAGCAGGAAGCGTGGCACTTATGCAAGGGCCACGTACAAGTTTGCGGAAACTCGTCTGCCCGCTCTATTTACTTACTTGTGTTAACCCAGCATTTTCAAGTGAAAATGCTGATACACCCAGTCCGGTATACTCAGAACTTCATACTCTACCTCTTGCCCATCCGTGATTCTCACGATGAGTTGTGGAGTAAGCGAGTTATCAAATACGTAAGCTCGGTCTACTAGCTTCACTGCCTCGTAAAGTAAACCTAGCGACCGGAAGTAACGGTCAATGATTTTATCGCGGCTCACCGGATGGCCGCCTTTCAGTACGCGCGCTTTCACCCGCTCAATGTTAATGCTCCAGTCCTCTGTAGCCACATAGTAGAGGTACGTCCGGTAACCGTTTGCCTTAGCTTGCCGCAGAAACTCCAGCTTCGACGGGTGTGACATTACTGTCTCGAACGTCAGCGACTGTTGGCTGGCCAAGAGGTAGAAACGAAAGAACTCCACCAGCCAAGCCGCCAAGTAGGAATCAATCCGCAGATGCACCAGTCGGAGCGTATTGTCCACGATATGCATGCGCCGTAGCCTGCCAGCCGCCAATCGTTGTGCCTCAGGGCGCGCCGCAAAGGCGGACAGGCCATCCTGCGTTAGCTGAAGTTGCCAATCGCCTAACGGCAATTCCTTAATCTGCGAGCTTTGTGCTTTTAGCCTGGCTTCCAGTTCGTCGGCGTTCACTACCACACCGAGGTTAACCTCTTTTTCCAGCGAGGGCACTAAAAAAGATTTGCCGGACCCGTTAGGACCGGCAAGCATTCGCAGGCGCGGAGTTGCTGACTTAGCCAAGGCGAAACTTGGTTTTTGTAATCGTCACATGTGGCTTCAACTGCTTGCCAAGCTCCCGGCGCATCCCATCCGGCTGAATCTGTACTAGCCGCCCATGCTCAGCTACTGTGATAGCTATCCCCCGCTGCAAATTCTCTTTACTTACCCGGCCATTGGCATCCTGCAACACGCGCCGCATGCCTGCCGCCGAAAGCTCCGAATATTTACGAGTAGCCATAGTTACGTAGGGTATAGTGTAATTTGAAAACGAAGGTAGTGATTGCTTGGTTCAGCGGCACTCACTCCCTAAATCTGCGCCGTCGGCAGCAACAGCCCGTTCAGAAAGTCGCGCAGTAGTGGCCTGCTGGCTTCCTACCCAAATATCTTCTTGAAGCCACAATCGGTGAACAAGTCGATGTACTTGGCTTTCATCCTGAAAGATAATCATTGGCCTCAACTACTTCTCACAGCAACTGATGAAGATTAGGGTCATGCACACTGCTCATGACATTCCATCTCTTTCAACAGCCGATGAAAGAATGTATAACGCATATTATTTCTGGCTCTAATATGACTAAAACCGATATTTTGAATTACTACTTAGACTTTTGAGTTTTTATCCACTCCCAAGCTGTTTTAGGTAGCCACCCTACTGAATCTGTTAAGCTAACCTCCATAATTAATAGCCTATCGGTACCAGTCTCAATTTTCGCTTCGATTTTTTGCTTAAGAAGTCCAATACTATGAGTTGAAAATAACATGTATTGATTATCAAAGTAGTTAGCCCATGTACCCAGCTCCTTTATAGTCTCTTTAACAACCAAAGAATTAGAACCTCTATACGAAATTATGAACAGCTTTTTCATACGACTATGTGGTTTAGGTAATTGATATACCGCCTTTCATCTCTGGCATTCTTTGATGCCATTTTCCATCCCACCTAATCTTCATGGCAAATTCGACAGGCCCTGAGTTCTCACTGTAAATTGAGTAGAAAAACTCATAAAGTCCGTGAAAAACTGGAGAAGAGAATTCTGCTCCTGAAATCTTGATTTGAGGGTTTAAGGTAGTAGGCTGTACACTACTATCTGATGCCACAGTTGTTGATTGTGGAGATAATATCTCAAATACTGTTACACTAGCCCGACCTTTAGATGGAACTACAATCGCTAATTCTGACTTCCCTTGCCATACAAGAGGATTACCAGAAGGCTCATACTCCTTTGGAAGTGTTGAACCCTGAGCAGTAAATAATATCCTTTCTAGATAGATTTGACAACCTCTAGCAGCTAATCTACCACTATTAACGATTAGAAGTCTTACCTCATATTTTTTAGCTGTTAAGTTACTACTAGACGATTCGCCTTCACTATCTAAGTCTAAAACTTCTGATAGCTTGTCTTTATCCTTAAAGTTAATATTAAGAGAAGCTTTTTCGTAAATCCTTTTAATATCTTCTTTGAAAAGGGCAACCATAGTAGCAATAATTGTTGCTACCGCACCAACAATACTGATAGCTCTAGTGTAATAGTCATTAAGGCTTATGTCTTTATTAATAAGTTTTGGGCGCAAGTAATCGGTTGGAATGAACTGCCCAACCAAATAGCCTAGAATAAGACCTACAAGAACCAGAATAATTACGTATCTTTTTTTTCATATGTAATTTATATGCTATCATCTATAAACAAAAGGAAGTGGCGCGAGTGCGTAAACACAAAAGCTCTAGCAAATTAATACTAGAGCTTTTATATTTACATACTAACTGATTACCAGCTCGACTTCGTCACGCCGGGAATCTTACCAGCCAGCGCCATTTCGCGGAAACGAACGCGGCTGATGCCAAACTTACGCATGTAGCCACGGGGGCGGCCGTCAATCATGTCGCGGTTGTGCAGGCGCACAGGCGACGCATTGCGGGGCAACTTGTCGAGGCCAGCGTAGTCACCGGCAGCTTTCAGTGCCTTGCGCTTCTCAGCGTAGCGGGCTACCAGGGCAACGCGCTTGCGGGCCCGGGCTTTGATGGATTCTTTAGCCATTATTCAGCTTCCTTTTTAGCGTTAGCGAAGGGCATACCGAAAGCGCGGAGCAGCTCGTAGCTCTGCTCATCATTTTCGGCCGTCGTTACGAAGGTGATATCCATACCGGAGATGCCTTTGATTTTATCAATCGAAATCTCAGGGAAGATAATCTGCTCCTTCACGCCTAGGGTATAGTTACCCCGGCCGTCGAAGCCCTTGTCGTTGATGCCTTTGAAGTCACGTACACGGGGCAGTGCTACGGTCAGCAAACGGTCCAGGAATTCGTACATCCGCTCGCCGCGCAGCGTAACGCGTGCACCGATGGGCATACCCTCCCGGAGTTTGAAGTTAGAAACCGAGCGCTTGGCGATGGTAGGGACAGCTTTCTGACCAGTGATGGTCGTCAACTCTTCTACACCGTTATCAACCAATTTCTTGTCAGCAACAGCGGCACCGATGCCCCGGTTGATGCAGATTTTGGTGATGCGCGGTACCTGCATGATGCTCTTGAACTGGAATTTCTCCTGGAGCGCAGGTATTACTTCTTTCTGATATTTATCTTTAAGTCGAGCCATTATCGTAACGAATTAAGCGTTGGCCGAATCAACCTTCTTCACGTTCGAAACGTGCATAGGGCTCTCGATTTTGGTAATGCCGCCCTGGGGGTTCTTGGCACTCGGCTTGTTGTGCTTCGTTACCAGGTTTAGGCCTTCTACGATAACACGCTGCGTAGAGCGGTTCACCGATTTGATAGTGCCGGTTTTGCCGCGCTCATCGCCGGCAATAACCTTCACGAGGTCGCCGGATTTCACGTGCAGTTGCACGACCGGGGCTTTTGCTTTGGTTGCCATTGGTTAGATTACTTCGGGGGCCAGCGATACGATTTTCATGAACTGCTTCTCGCGCAGCTCACGGGCTACTGGCCCGAAAATGCGCGTGCCGCGGGGCTCGTCGTTGTTGTTGAGCAGTACGGCAGCATTGTCGTCGAAGCGGATGTAAGAACCGTCCTTACGACGGATTTCTTTCTTCACGCGTACGATAACAGCTTTGCTAACAGTACCTTTCTTGGCATTGCCCGAAGGAATAGCCGACTTGATAGCTACCACGATTTTATCACCAACCGTAGCGTACTTCTTGCCCGTGCCACCCAGTACGCGGATGCAGAGCACTTCCTTGGCGCCGCTATTGTCGGCTACCGTGAGGCGGGATTCTTGCTGTATCATCGTTCAGGATTATTTAGCACGTTCAACAATTTCAACCAAGCGCCAGCGCTTAGTCTTGCTCAGGGGGCGAGTGCTCATGATGCGCACCAAGTCACCTTCGCCACACTCGTTTTTCTCGTCGTGGGCGTGGAACTTGGTGGTCTTGCTCACGAACTTGCCGTAAATCGGGTGCTGGTGTTTCGCAACTACCGCAACCGTGATGGACTTATCCATCTTGCTGCTGGTCACCTTGCCCACAATCTCCTTGCGCATGTTGCGGTCCGAAGCGTTGTCGTGAGCCGGCAACAGGTTTTCTTGAGTCGGTTCCATTACTAAGCTTTGTTAGAAGCCTGCTCATTATTCCGACGCGAAACTTCCGTTTGCAGGCGAGCAACGGTTTTGCGGTTGGCCTTCAGGCGGCCGGGGTTTTCAAGCGGGCTGATAGCATGCGCAAAGCGCATCTGCTGGCCGTTAGTTTGCTCGGTTTTAAGCTGAGTGCGCAGGTCTTCGACAGACAGGGCGCGGATTTCTTCGTTTTTCATCGGATTAAGCAACGTTCTCTACGTAGTCGCGACGAACTACAAATGAGGTACGAACCGGCAGCTTTTGAGCAGCCAGACGCAGCGACTCTTTTGCGGTTTCGAGGCTAACGCCATCCGATTCAAACATGATTTGGCCAGGCTTCACGCAGGCTACCCAATACTCGGGCGAACCTTTACCCTTACCCATCCGCACTTCAGCAGGCTTCTTGGTAATTGGCTTATCTGGGAAAATGCGAATCCATACTTGCCCTTCGCGTTTCATGGCACGGGTCATGGCAATACGAGCAGCCTCAATCTGGCGAGCCGTAATCCAAGAGATTTCCAGTGACTTAAGCGCGAACGAACCGAAGTCTATGGAGCTGCCGCGGTAGGCTAGGCCTGTTACGCGACCCTTTTGCATCTTGCGATACTTGGTCCTTTTCGGTTGTAACATTTGAGTAAAAAAAGAAAACTTGAAAAATATTAGCAGTGAACCGTACCCTGAACGAAAAGATTCAGGATACGGCTCAGACTAGTTTAATTTAACCTAGCGACGGGGACCGCCACCTTGGCCGCCGCGGTTGCTACCGCCAGCAGGGCCACCACCTTGACCACCACGGTTGCCACCGCCCTGACCACCTTGGCCACCACGGGGGCCGCCAGCGGCGCCGTCACGACGCGGGCCACGGTCGCCATCGCGACGCGGACCACGGTCGTTGCGGTCACCATCGCGGCGCGGGCCACGGTCGCCACCACGGCCACCACGGTCATCACCACCTTGCTGACCAGCCGGAACCTGGTTGGGCGAGAGGTCGGGCTTGCCGAACACCTCACCACGCATTACCCACACCTTGATGCCGATTTTGCCATATACCGTTTGGGCTTCTGACAGGGCATAATCGATGTCGGCGCGCAGCGTGTGCAGCGGGGTACGACCTTCTTTGTACTGCTCCGAGCGAGCAATCTCGGCACCACCTAGGCGGCCACCGCACTGAATTTTGATACCTTCAGCACCAGCCCGCATAGCAGCCTGGATAGACATCTTCATAGCGCGACGGAACGAGATACGAGCAGCCAACTGCTGAGCGATGCTCTCACCTACTAGGCGAGCGTCCAGCTCGGGGCGCTTAATCTCGAAGATGTTGATTTGAACGTCCTTCTTGGTGATTTCCTTGAGTTCGTCCTTAATCTTATCAACCTCCTGGCCGCCTTTACCGATTACCACACCCGGACGAGCCGTGTTGATGGTGATGGTAATCCGCTTCAGAGTGCGCTCGATAACGATGCGCGAGATACCGCCCTTTTGGATACGGGCGTTGATATACTTGCGAATTTTCTCGTCTTCAACGAGTTTGTCGGCAAAATCCTTGCCGCCGTACCAGTTTGAGTCCCAGCCTTTGATAACGCCGAGTCGGAAACCAACGGGATTTACTTTCTGTCCCATGATAAATTAAGCGTTGGCGGGGGTTTCAGTGGGGGTAGCAGCTGCGAGGCGAGTCAGAGCGTTCAGCTCTTTCTTCGACATCTGCGACTCACGCTGCGGTCCTACCGTCAGCGTGATGTGGTTCGAGCGCTTGCGGATGCGGTGACCACGGCCTTGGGGGGCGGGGCGCAGACGCTTCAGCTGACGTCCTTCATCTACCGAAATCTCGGTTACACAAAGGTTGGCGTCTTCGATGCGCTCGTCGGGATTCTTCTGCTGCCAGTTGGCCAGAGCCGACAAGAGCAGTTTCTCAACGCGCTCAGCACCCGAGTTAGCCTCAAAGCGGAGCAGGCCGAGGGCCTGGGTTACGCGCTTACCGCGAACCAGATTGGCTACCAGGCGCATTTTGCGCGGCGAGGTAGGCACGTTACGGAGTTTGGCTACTGCTTCCATCTTAACGCTTGCCTTTATCTTTTTTGGCGACGTGACCACGGAAGTTGCGCGTTGGCGCAAACTCGCCGAGCTTGTGGCCGACCATGTTTTCAGTTACATAGACCGGGATGAACTTGTTCCCGTTGTGGACTGCGAAGGTGTGACCTACGAAGTCAGGCGATATCATCGAGCGGCGCGACCAAGTCTTCACCACCGATTTCTTGCCAGCGCTTTCCAGCGCTTCTACCTTTTTCTCGAGCCGGAAGTCAATGTACGGCCCTTTTTTGAGTGAACGTGCCATATATTACTTCTTGCCTTTGCGGCTGACAATCAGGTTCTCAGAATACTTGTTCTTGTTGCGGGTCTTCTGACCCTTAGCGAAGATACCGTTACGGCTACGTGGGTGACCACCCGACGATTTACCTTCACCACCACCCATTGGGTGGTCAACAGGGTTCATGGCTACACCACGAACGCGGGGGCGACGACCAGCCCAACGGTTGCGACCGGCTTTGCCCATCACAACGTTCATGTGGTCACCGTTAGATACCGTACCAACCGTGGCGGTGCAGGTAACGAGTACCATGCGCATCTCGCCGGAAGGCAACTTGAGGGTAGCGTAACGCTCTTCGCGGGCTACGAGCTGGGCGTAAGTGCCAGCCGAGCGAGCGATAGCGGCACCCTGACCGGGCTGCAACTCGATGTTGTGAACGATAGTACCTAGGGGCATCTCACGGAGCGGCAAGGCATTGCCAACTTCAGGAGCTACACCGGGGCCCGATACGATAACGGTATCTACATTCAGGCCAGCGGGGGCGATGATGTAGCGCTTCTCGCCGTCGGCGTAGTGCAGCAAAGCAATACGAGCGGTACGGTTAGGGTCGTACTCGATGGTCTTCACCGTGGCCGGAACACCGGCTTTGTCACGCTTGAAGTCAACGATACGATACTGGGTTTTGTGTCCACCGCCGATGTAGCGGTTCGACATCTTACCCGAGTGGTTACGACCGCCGCTCTTTTTGAGCGAGGTCAGCAACGACTTCTCCGGCGTCGCCGAGGTAATCTCGTCGAAGGCCGGGGCCACGCGGAAGCGTTGGCCTGGCGTGGTTGGTCTTAGTTTTTTAAGTGCCATTACTAGCTAGTTGGGCTTTTGCGGCGAAGGCAATTAGATATTGCCGTAGAAATCAATGATGTCACCATCTTTCAGGGTCACGACGGCTTTCTTGCCGTGGGCGCGACGACCTGAAACCTGGCCACCTTTGGTAGCTTTCGACTTGATTTTGCCAATCGTGCGCATCGTATTGATGCTAATCACGCTGACGCCATAAAGCAGTTCGATGTCTTTTTTAATCTGCACCTTGTTAGCCGTGCGCTCTACTTCGAATACGTAGCGGCCGGCTTCGTTCAGGCTAGTGGCCTTCTCGGTGATAATGGGGCGTTTTAGCGTGCTCATTATTCGGCGGAGTTGTTAGCGGTGTACAATTGCTCCAGCGAACGCAGACCATCCTCGCTCAAGAGCAGGGTGTCGGTGTTCAGCAAGTCGTGGGTGTTGAGGGCTACGGGCGTAGCGATTTTCACCTTCTGCACGTTGCGAGCGCTCAACAGCAAGTTCTTGTCAGCTTCAGCAGCTACATAGAGGGTCTTGCGGCCGTTGTTCAGCTTCATACCATCGAGGATGGCTACGAATTCTTTCGTGCGGGGAGTGCTCAGCACCAAGTTTTCAACCAGAGTCACTTTGCCTTCGCGAGCCAGCACCGAGAGGGCCGACAGACGTGCAACACGCTTGGTCTTTTTGTTCAACTTGAAGCCGTAGTCACGCGGACGGGGACCGAACATACGGCCACCACCAATGAATACACCCGATTTCATCGAGCCAGCACGAGCACCACCGGTGCCTTTCTGCTTCTTCAGTTTCTTCGTGGTGCGCGAGATTTCAGCGCGCTCCTTCGATTTGTGCGTACCCTGGCGCTGGTTGGCCAGGTACTGCTTCACGTCGAGGTACATGACGTGCTCGTTCGGCTCGTGGCCGAACACGGCGTCGGACAACGTAACCTTGCGGCCGGTGTCTTCGCCTTTGCTATTGAATACGGACAGTTCCATTTCTAGTAAGCTTTGCAGGTTATTTCTCCAGAACCACGTAGCCATTCTTGGCACCGGGCACTGAGCCGCTTACCAGAATCAGGTTCTTATCAGCTACAATACGCATCACCTTCAGGTTCTGAATCTTGACGCGGTCGGTACCCATGCGGCCACCCATGCGCATTCCTTTGAATACACGCGAAGGCCACGAGCACGCACCGATAGAACCGGGGTGACGCAGACGGTTGTGCTGACCGTGGGTTTGGCCACCAACACCTTGGAAGTTGTAGCGTTTTACAACGCCTTGGAAGCCTTTACCTTTCGAGGTGCCAACTACGTCAACAAACTCACCTTCTTCAAACAACGAGGTTTCAACCGTGCTGCCTAGGGTAAAGGTGGCGATGTCTTCCGTACGGAACTCTACCAGACGCTTCTTAGGAGTGGTACCGGCTTTGGCGAAGTGGCCAGCCAGTGCCTTAGTGGTATTTTTCGCTTTCTTCTCGCCGTAGGCGATTTGAACAGCATTGTAACCGTCGTTTTCGACAGTCTTAACCTGCGTCACTACGCACGGACCCGCTTCGATGAGCGTGCAAGGAATGTTCTTCCCGTCCGGAGTGAAGAGGCTTGTCATACCGATTTTTTTACCGATGATGCCAGGCATTCTGTGTGGATATTAAATGACACAAAAAGAAAAGGCCCGAGTGGCCTTTTCGCTAAGGGAGTGCAAAGGTAAGAGTTTTTGGTGAGAAAAACCAGAGCAGCCGAGAAATAAATGTAGCAGTGAGGCATTTAGCTTACACTTGCCTCCACATTTGGCCGAAGATGCTTGATTACCTTCTATCAAAGGCCTTGTTAGTAGAATACTGACAGCACCTTTTAGCACATTAAATAGGGTCTCTGGGAAGCAGTGCTGTACTAACGCTAGCCACACATACTTGCCTCATCCCGGCCGTTTGCCAACGGCTGACCCATCCGGGGCCTACTTACTTGCTTGACGCAGGTAGCTCCTTGAAAGAAACCAAGCTGAATACCCTGGGGCTGAAGAAAACTTGTTCTCCAACCTGGGCTATTGCTTCGAGTTGCTCTACGGCCTTCGGCCCAAGGACAAACACCCCAAAATCAGTGTAGAATAAGGGCACTTCCTCATAAGGCTCTAGCGGAAAGCCTAATTCGTGGTAGGCAGCCGATACGCGTGCGTAGTCATCCTGAAAAGCTGGAATATCCTCGTAATCACCTATCCTGGCTTCTATGAAGCGGTAACGAGTGAGCAAAGCAGGAAAGAACACCACACTTATTTGCAGGCCCAAATAGCGCCCCAGTACAACTGCCTCAGGGGTCGGCTCAAGGCTCACGAGCTCAAAATCGGTTAGGTAAATCACCATTTCGCCGTACTTGCCCGTCAGCGTCGTAACGTCGATGGGAATCTGGCGAGCATCGAGGTACAAGGTGTGCCCCTGGGGTACTGCCACCGTTACTTCGTGCGCGTACACTTTTGCCTGGTGCACTAGCGAGGGCGCTACGGCCTGCACCGTGCCAACGGGCAGGCGCAAGGCTTGTACTATACGAAATGGCTCCACGCTTATACGCTAGCTGCCGAATCCCAAATTTTTGCCTTTTCCGTCAGGAAAATACCTTTCAGCTTGTGCTGGCGGCAAGCAGCGATAAACTCGCCCGATACATAACGGGAAAGCGGCGTATCGGGGATGATGAACAAGTGCTTGCCCCGCAAAAGGTCAGCTCGGAAGGCATATTTTGTGATGCCATAGCACGTACCATTTTTTCGGATTTCCCGGCACTCCGTGTGCTGCCGGTCTAGGTACTCGCCTTCGTCGAGCACATTCACCAGGTAATAGTTACCAATCTCCGTTTTGTAGGGCAGCAATTCTACGCTGTCGCCGAGCAGCGGCTGCAAGACATCTACCGCCTGCTGGTCGAATACCAGCACATTGCTGCTGACCAGCGTCCCCAAATTGGCTACTTTTTGCCGCGGATTGACGACCCCAAAAAACGTTGGCTTCCACTCGTCACCCACCCGCGTTTTGGTGTCGAAGTACTCATCTACTATCTGGTCCACATAGTTAATGTTCTTGTCGTCGTCGTCCCAGTCAAAGGGAATACTGTACGTATCATCGTCGGTGTCAAACTTGTACACTTCCATAACCTGCCTGCTTTATAAATGACCCTTAAAAATACCTTTTTCCATTTCGGAGCGCAGGTTTTCCAGTTCCTTTAAAACCTCGTCCTTACCGCCTGCCTTGTCGGCTTCTTTTAGGCGGCTCCATACATCCTTAGCGTATTTTTTGGTATGGATAGGACCGTGCTTGTTGGCCACGCGCTTAGCGGCATCCATCGCCTTGGTAGAATGGGGTAAAAATACCCCATTGTTCGCATTGTCAATGCCGATACCGTGTTTCTTGAGCAGGTTCTGAGAATTAGTAACGGCACGGCGGGCTTCGGGGTCTTTGGTCCACGCCTTGCGTGGCT
>Ga0265780_10007494_pt1 | contig 13398 bp, 8 predicted proteins | sample P1T30metagenome_FD_192432 | JGI IMG/M metagenome (GOLD analysis project Ga0265780, IMG submission 192432) | Plant litter microbial communities from East Loma Ridge, Irvine, California - P1 T30 | ecosystem: Environmental > Terrestrial > Plant litter > Unclassified | place: USA: California... | reverse complement strand
ATAGGCACCGATTGTGTAACCTGGACCGAAAGGACGGTGGCCACCTGGTGGTGTCTCATAGTATTCTACTGCAAATGACAAAGTAAATAAGGTGAATGCACCCGTAAGCCTGGTCCACATGTTGGGATTGATAGGCGATTTTGAGACGTCCTAGTGCAGTACGATGGAATGATGGTTAATAGGATGGAAATTTTCGTCTTTCTGAAGTATGCGAAATGAGAAAACTGGGTTGGAGAATATGTAATGATCTGACCGTCTTGCAGTTTTCAGGAGCCAGAGAGCTTCATTGACTATTGTATACCACCACTGACCGCCTGGTTCATATTATGCTTACTGGATACAGTTCACATGCGGCCCGTATAACTTCAGGCATCGCAGCCCTTTTTATTGACGGTCAAATTCGTGCCATGGCTATTGGGTGCGACTGAATATCGTATACAGCGAACCGGGATAGTCATGAGGGGTACATCTGTTTCTGACATGGTACAGCTAATATAATACGATCAATTAACGAACCACTGCGATGTCCACTTCTCGGCTGTTGTTGTCTGACGTGATCCCGCAAATTCGCTCTTTGTCGGCGTATCTCGACAATGACGTTCACGCGTGGATCGGAAAACGCACGAGCCTTCGTGATTCGCGCCTGCCGAAACACGCGTTGCCGGGCGAAGTGCAAACAACCCACTTCGACACTCACTCACCATCTTCTGCCGTATATTAAAAACCATGCGCAGCCCCAATGACCACCTACACATTGCAAACGAAGACAATGCTCCACTCAGTCTCTGATACGCCCGCCCAGCTGCTACGACTTGCCGCCAACCGCGACGAACCCAAGGCCCGGCTGCCCTCGAAACGAAAGAGAGACTCCCTTTGCGGCCTCGGAACCTTTACCAATCCTTTTACAATTAGACCGCACCTTGGATCGCCCTATGCTAGCCCGGCAGTCTTCAAACCTGTACGGGTGATTGCGCGTTCCCAACTATCTCTTACATTCCTCGACACGTCGGCCGACGACAACTTTCCCCCGAACAGCCTTTTCGCCGCCCGGATTCATGTGCTGGAGGATGAAGATCTGCGGAGTGAAGAGGGAGGGCCCCCGAAGATTCTTATTGCACGCTGTGAGACGAAGAGAAGCCTGTACGCAATAGAACGGGTAAAATTATGCGTCTATAGCATTTGCAGGCTTGCGAGTTGGCTCAGGGAGAAAGATGTCACAGACCTATGGGACCCTGCCAATATACATTCACTGCCAGCGAATCCCAAGTCGAACGTAGACACAACAACACAGGAAGGATGGTGGAGGCATGCTGCAATCGAGACGCAGGCTGTAGAATCGCCCACGAGACGAGCAAGATTGTCTATGCTGCGACCGAAACCAATATCGAAGAATACCACAAATGAATCACAACAGCCTGGAAACGCTTTACGTGACCAACAGACCGCCAGTATAGACACTGTGCCTACAGAACTGCCACTTGACCCTCTGGTGGTGTTGGCATCGCCGCAAGAGCAGCTTGCTTCACTGGTGCACCAATACCTGGATGCCGTATACATGTCGAAAACATCACTGGCCTATTTTGCAAAAGGGCCTATTACGCGAGTACGTAACGCGTTTACCTCTACTGAAGAGGGGGCTCCTGCTACTCACGAACTGGTCGCATTCTTGAGGACCATGCTGCTAAGTCCTAAGGCCAGCGAGAAGAAATACCATGATAAGCTACCATCACTGATCAGGACGATACCAGCAGGAAGTTATTCAGACGATGAAGTCGCTGTAAGTATTTGCAAAGCGAACAAGTCGAGGAAGCGAGTCAAGCTTAGCCGGGATGGCGTATATCCCCAAGAAGAGGTATTAATCAAGAAGTGGTGGCAATCGGAGCTACCCAGTGGAGACAGCATGGCTACTGAGACTATGGAGCAACGCATCAAGAGGCGGATTGGGGATCTACGAGTCCGCGAGACACTTGCTCAGCTGATTCTTATGCTCGAGATTGTCGCGCTCGAGGCCCTGTCGACATATAAACCACCTTCCGATGACACACAGAACCAGGACGAGCAGAACGTGACGAAGAAGCGCAAGAAGAAACTCGACGATGTTAATTTGCAGCTTGATTTACTACTGGATAAGCTTTGTATATGGCACGCTACGGAGGAAATGGGCATTCTGGATTTTGATTCGAGACAGAATGATGGACCCGATGGGAATGGGCGGAGTAGTTCCAACGACCGATTGCACAGCTTCTGTGTCGAAGTTATAGTACCTTTCTACATCAACCGACTTCCGGAACAGGCGCTCATGGTCAACAAGAAGCTCGGTGGGCCAACCCATAGCCAGCCTTCCAAACGAAAGGCCATGAAGCCACCCATCACTTCGCGCAATTCGGGAGACTCGAGAGAGCCCGAGGTAAAGAAGTCCCGGCGCTCACTAGCCAGGGTAGCTACGGACAACACAGGGAGGACGATTGAGCGAACAACACCAGCTTTGAGCCGATCTGCCACCGATTCCGCACTGCCAGATCGTGTCAAGCGAGAGGGCAGCGAGGTTTCCCTTTCTTCCATACCCTTCCGACGTAGTCCTTCCAAGAGTAATAGGCAATCCATGTCGCAGATTCGACATCTGCAGGGTCGTCAGATTGATCTTGCTCAGCCATCGGCTGCTGCTTCAGCAAAGATGAAGCAGAAGCAACGTGTCGAGGAGGACTTGCAAGAGGCCATCCTAGCCCTGAAAAAGCCAAACCGGGGACTAGCTGCTGGTGGCTATGTTACCGACAATGAGCAACGTGGTCTCGGATTGCCCAACAAGTCCAGGAAGCCGACAACCACGGTGAGGAAGACGACCAAAGACGTTCAGGTTTCGGCTACGCCCCGAGCTGGGCGTAGGATGAAGAATGTTGTCGAGCAGACGCCAAGCCATCTCCACCGACACAACCCGTTCATTAGGCTACCTGCAGGCGAAGCGCCTGGCTCAAGTGATTTGTGCATACCGTCCTCGGGCGTGCGCCCATCAGCTTTTATGATACCGGCAACGGGCCATGGCCGTCCGACGGCTCGCGATTTAGCGCAGTCGACCATTGCCGAGACACCGTCCAAAGTGCCGGACAGTAGAGTCTTCTCGTCAGAACCTGTTCGACGGAAGATCTTCGCGACGCCAGCGAAAGTGGCGGCGCCTTCGCCGGACGGAAGGCAGTCTCCACCGCCACAAGTGCTGGAGACACCTGTCAAGGGTGTGGGCAACTCGCCCCCTGGAAATAGCAACTCCCCACCACCACGTGTTGATGCAACTCCTTCCAAGTCTGGGTCAGGCTTGTCGAAGGGATTCCACCCAGTTCCTTTTTCTCTGCCTGATACCCACGAAGCTGAAACGTCAATTTACGATGCATTAGGGTGGAACGACGACGATGATGCTTTTGCATAGATTTTGCTCTTTTTTATTTTTATTTTTATTTTGACGGTGTACCTGCATCAGCGAGGGCAGCATGGGATTTGCATATAATGAAGCATTGGGCGGCGTACTAGCGTCGGGATACTAGTGTAGTGTTCCGGAGATGGGCGAGGATGGTTTTTCGAGTACAAATATACGCATTTATGATTTCGATTGGTATCTAGCTGGACACCTTCCCTGTATAGCAGTCTGACACCGATGTCCGTATGCGTTGCTAGCTTAGGCCCGTGTCGTCGATGATGTGCACGCAAGCCCGCACTAGGGGGGGGGGAAGGCAAGTCTACGTTCGGCGTGCGTGAAGGCAGACCGGCAACGTTGGACTCTGGACGTCTGTGAAGGTGTGTGTGTATGTGTGTGTGTGTGAAGGCGTGAAGACAGTAGGTGAGCAGTGTTGTTTGTCGGAGAATTAGTGGACGATCGGCGTGCAACGCAGTGCAATGCGGCTACTTGGGTGCGTCGATGGTCGCGCGTCGTAGGCGACTAGGCGACAAGGCGACAGGTACCCGCTTGCATCCACGAGAGGAACAGGGATAGCCGTAATTGCGGATGGGGTAGCCAGCGTCCCTTGCAGACAAACGAATGAAGCCAGCAGGCGAGTGCAGCGTGCGCGAATCATGGATTGGGAGGCTGCCGACGGCGTCTTCCCATTTGCTGTCGAGGGAGAAGAATCGGCCCTTGGCCGCTGCCCCTAAAGACGCCTCCAGTTGCCGGCTGGTCAATGCAGCCGTCGGTCCATGGGCCTAATCACGCTGAAATTATGAAAATCAGAGACACGCGCCCGCCGTCTCTCAGTTCTCGAGTCCTGTTCTACCTGCCTAAACCATTGCTGCCTCCCGGACACCAGACCAAATCGTACGGGACCCGCGCTGCGCCATCTTTTCACCCGTCCGGACATGTTCAGCACTGCAGCCAGGCTAAGGTAGCTCCCCCCTCCCAACACAACTGCAGGTAGCCATGGCTGTCGCTGCAGCTTCCCGCCCAGTGCCCCATGGACAACGCTCGCCAACCCTCAGCGATGCGGGCATGATCCTGCCCGCCTTTGAACCCGACTTTGAACGAACTACTTCGCCCATCCCGTTTATGGAGCGCCCCCCCTCGCCCTCGGAGCTGTATAAGCATACCAATTCGAGTCAAGTCAGATTAAGTTCAGCACCCCAGGGCTGGCGCCACGCCTCGCAAAAAACAAAGTCGCCCTCGCTTTCCGCACAGTCCTCGCGCTCCACGCTGCGCAACATGAACGACTCAGAGGCTTCTGCTAAGAGCATCTCTACCCGCCATGAGACGCTGACCTTGTCGCCCAACCACAATGCGCGGAGTAGCCAGTCTCCTAGCCAGTGGCAAGGCCAGGACCAGCGCAAAGTAAGCCCGTCGTCAAGCTCCATCTTCAGCGAAGACTTTGAGCACTGGCCTGGATTCGATAGCCACGAAACTTTTGACGATAGCGGCGTCGACCTTGAAGATCAGGAAAGGGGAGATCATTCTACCGCCGACGCCGAGCTTGGTGAAAGCATGCGACACGAACGGTGGACCGAGGACCGCAACAGTGGCAGCGACGAGGATGACGATCCGTACTCATCAGCAGCTCTCAGCAGACGGGCAGAAATCATCTTGGCCAATGCCAAGAAGAGGCTGAATGTATGTCCCCTCCCCCCCCCCCCCATCCTCCTCTACTTGCACTCAATTTTATCGTCACTGACAATGACAGGTCATGGAAGGAAACCTGCGCGGTGCGCGAGAGTCGCTGGTTGTCTCGCCCACCTTCAGCTCCCGAAGCGTGACTTCTGACTTGACACAACATATGGCTGCGAGCCGAGAACGCGACAGACGATTGTATGCTGGAATGGGGCCGATACCGCCACGCATCCACTCGTACCGGCAATCGCTACTTACACCCAACGGCAACGCCGGTCATTCACGAGGGCTGAGCGAGACGTCCGTACCGCTTCCGTTTACGCCTTCCTATTCGTACATGACAAGGACCTTGTCAAATAAACGAGCGTCGAGCGCAATTGGCCACACTAGCGGTCCATGGTCTCCTGAAGGATACGGCCAAGGCAGGTTTCCCATCAAGGAGTCTCGAAGCGTTGAGCACCTCCGCAATCCCCGGTCCACATGGAACACGACGGAGCGAGAGCATGCGGCAAGGTCTGCTTCGAGGAGCTCGAGATCTCCACCTGGTCTGGAGACTCTACCAGAGGACGAGGACGCATCCAGAATACCCCGGTCAACGTCTTCGGCTAGTAGTCTTCGGGACCAAATGAACGACCTCAAGGGCAGAATCTCCAGTCTGAAGCTGAAGGCGCAAGAGGATCATCTTCGACGCCGAAGCATCCAAAGCCTACGCGCGCCCAGCCCATTCACAGCTGCTGATCAGTGGTATTCGGGGTCAACCGCTAGCCAGGCCACTAGCCCAACCACTGCCAACGCAGGGCTGGGCATCACGACTGATCAGCCAAACCGAAGCCTACTATACCCAGCCGAACCGGAGCGGCCCCTGACTGCCACTACCACGCTCTCTCAGGAGCACGGCGAAAAACTCGTAACTAGCTTGCAAGATCAAAACGATGAGTTGGACGGAGATGTACAGTCTTACCAGGAGAGTGAAGCTTACCAGGACGAGCCCGAAGACGAAGACGAAGACGAGGATGCGGACAAGGCTGACTTGGTGTCTGTGTACGGCAATGAGACGGTGTACGAGGACGCAGTATACGAAATGCCAGTCACCGAACGGCATGAAGATCGAGTAGATGCCTTCGACTATGAGACATTTTTCCTGCACAGTGCCATGGGGACTTACAGCGTAGAAGACCGCCGATCCAGCACTAGTTCTGGTACCTCGACCGCTACCACGCGACCGGTAACAGCTGTGCAGACTACTGGCGAGCTAAGCACTTCTGAGAAGAGACTATCATTCCATTCGCGGACCACGAGCGCCGATTCCGTCTCGACTGTAGCCACGTTTGCGACGGCGGCAGAGGAGCAGGATGACGATGAAGAGAATGAGCAAATGGATCAGTTCTCGCAAGAGATTCTGTTCAACCAGAACCGCTCGCTTTCCCGGTCGGGTACACAGAACGGGCTCTTGTCCCTCCGGTCCGACTCTGCGATCAACATGAGACGCGGCAACGGTCTATCACCCACGCACACGTCCACATCTCGCGGCTCGTCCTCGCCCGGGGAGCTTGCCAGCGGTCTGCAGACGTCGAGAATCTTCAGCATCCTGACCGAGGGCTCCAGAGACGAAGCTCGGCTAGCACTTAGCGAAGAAGAAACCCAACTCATCTACAGCCTCGCTGCGAGTGTGCAGCAAGTCTGCTCCAACCTCCAAAGCGCGTACGGCGACGCGTATGAGCGCAAAACGCTGCGACGACGACTTGACGAAGCACGCAAGATGCTCAACGGCGACGATGTATAGAACAGCCGGCTTTTGCGTAATCGGCCATGTACACTTTCTGGATTTCTTTTTTTCTTCTCCCCCCCCCCAAAAAACTACATACAAACATACGGTAATGTCTATTTCGACTCCGCAATTTTAGCGTGCCCCGTCCATGGTCGAGGGGCCTTTATCCGATATCATGTGTAATTTTGCCGATTTCGACTTGGATTTCGACTTATTTTCGTTTCGGTTTCGTTGTTGTTGTTGTTTACGTTTTGGAGGATTTGCTTGGGCAAGCTTCTTTTATATTTGGCTCGGAGGTTACGACTAAGGATAATTTCTTTTGATGTATTTGATACCCGGGGAAGGAATGGCGGGGGTCAGGCCCTCTGTTGAATGTATGTGGACACGTGTTTGGCCCCATGGCTGCAAGTACCTTCCAAGTAGCTCTAGACGTCTGACACATGGCTGTCATGTGTGTTGTGTGTGTATGTATATGTATGCAGGCAGTTGCGCCAAAGCAAGCTAAGTAGTTCCATGTGCATCACGTTGGGCCTGAGTGGGATGGGTGGGCCAGTCGGCTGGGAGACATGGCGCACGACATGCCCCTCCAGCGGCCCCTGGTCGAACCTAGATGCATGGATAGATTCCGTAGTCGGGGCTAGGATGGGGGTTTGGAGAGCCCCCACCAAACAGCGCGTCATGGCTGGTTCTCGACAGCTTTGGACAGATGCAAAATACAGCCTGGTATGCGTTGTCGACGTACCATGGCCGGCGACAGGTAGCGACAGCGGCAGGCCTAATGCACGTCTGCTACGCGTGCAGCCCTTGCCGCGCTCTGCGATGGTTGTTGGGGTGAGGACTGGCGGTGTAGAGGCGGTACGGGCCAAACATGCAATTGCAGCTGCCAGCAGCACCGATACCCACAGTAAACAAGTCGGCAATTGGCCCACAAGGCCGTGGCTGGAGGCATGCCACACACTGAAGCATGGCTTCCATCGGTGTTTTGCTGCTTTGTGCACCCGCCGCCTCCAGACTGAAGCACAACACTGCATCGTCCACAGGCGCATGCACTGCCTGCACCTCGGCCCTAGGCCCGATTTTTTTTTCCCTCTCTCTCTCTCTCCCTACTTCTCCAGCGGAATAACTCTGGCCCATCTCCCGCACCGCGCGCATCGTCCTTGCCTGCATCTGATCTGCTCCCGCCCACTCACGATACCTGCCTGCATCAGTCCTCGCCCACCCGCTCCCGGCTGAATACCCCTCGACGAGCCACACCCCTCATTTCACTAATATCTTTTTTTGGAGAATCCGCCTGCTGGTCCGGGCGCGTGTGTGTGACGAGGTGGATGAAACGAACGGCAAGCTCCAACAGGCTTGGTGCGTCAGGAGGAGAGGCCATTCGACGCCGATAGCGATTGGCGTTGCCGGAAACCGTCCATACACACACCCCATACACTCCCTTGTGACCACTCGCGACGCCCGTTCCCCTGCGTTCGCCTCGTACGCTCACTGATCTCGCAAACGTGCACGTCTGCAGTCTCCTGCATAATATCTTGCGCCCACGGCCGCGCCTGTCCTGGACATCTAATCCTCGTCCCGTGTAATCTGCGCTGGATTGCATCGCTGGATTTTGCCTGCAGAGCGAGCGCCCTGGCTTGGCCCTTGGTGTATGTATTGCGACTACAGCAAGTCGCTGCGAGACCCTGCAGTAGCATACCATACCACCAACAAAAGTCACGCTACACGAGGCGCCCCCGTATCGAATACGACGACATTTGCGATTTCGCACGAGCGCTCATGTGCCCACCTCCGCCTCGAACATTCCCACAATGTCTCCTACCAGTTATCCTCACCCCGTCGCCGCTGCGCCATCTGCGAGACAAAACATCCCACCACCGCCTTGGAAGATTGGATCGGCTGATGCGACTTGGGATGGAAAGACCAGGATTTCACAATTCGAGACTGCTTCACCACCACCAAGCAGCTATGCGCCGGGAAGCATGATGGAATGGACGTCTGAAAATGACGAACCTGTGGTTGATATGATTGATAGCACGTTGTATGCGCTGCACCGGCTGGAACGCCGCCACGCTGGAGACAAGAAGCAGGGCAGAAATTATATATGGGTATGACGCCACTTGCTGATTTGCTTCTTTCCCCGCGATTCGGTCCCGACTCCTCCACAGCCCCACGCTCCAATTGTACTGCTAAATACCTCTTGCGTTTTTCTGTTCGCTTGGCCTTGTTTCTCTAACTTTGATCTAGCGACACCAGCTTGCAAACCGGTTGCATTGCCTTCGTCCGCCCATTTCTGAGCCCTCTCCACAATCATGGAACCAATCACCGCGCACCCACGCATCTCCACCACCTTCATATCACGAGTCTATAGCAGATCTACCCCCAGACTACACCTCCACCGATGCTCTTGCCGTTGTCCAATCGCCCGCATACACACCCTTCGACTCTCCCAACGCCTCTTTGCGCTCACACGCTACAAATCGTCCGCGTACATGTAATCACTCATCACCGCCTTGTTCATTCTTCCTCGACACCAAGTCGTTGTATGTAGACATCGACTTTGGCTACAGTGAAGCTGGGGTCAAGTCACACGCAAAGAAGAAGAAGGCCGCCGCCACCGCAAAGAAGGCTACACCTGCAGCCGCTCCGGCTGATGAAGGAAACAAAGGCGAAGAAGCCGCCGAGGGTGGCGACGGCGGTGGCGGCCCTCCAGCAGATGGTGGGGCTGGGGGCGCCGACGGTGGGGACGGTGGCGGAGACAAGGGTAAGAAAAAGACGAAAAAGGAGAGGGAAGAAGAAGAAGAACGCTTGAAGAAGGAAGAGGAGGAGCGCTTGCAGAAAGAGGAAGAGGAGCGACTGGCCAAGGAGGAGGAAGAGCGTCTGGCAAAGGAGGCCGAGGAGGAGGCCGAGCGTACGAAGAAGGAAGAGGAGGAAGCTGCTGCCGCTGCTGCTGCCGCCGCCGCCGCTGCCACTAAATCTACTATATCAATAACAAAAGCTGCAGCTGAATTGAGCTGGGCAAATCCTTCTCAAAACAATGATGAGTGGTCAGCGTTCGGTGCGGGCGCTCCCGGCAAGAAGAAGAAGGGCAAAAAGGGGAAGGTTTGTAGTTTCGGCTACGTAGTTAAAACGTCGCAACGCGCTAATTCACGATAGACTACCGAAGCCGCACCCCCGCCTCCTCCTGAACCAGCTGCAGAGCCAGCAACAACCTTCGACGACATTCTCCTTGACGAACCAGCTGCACCAAAGATTGATATGAACTTCGGCGACACTACTGCACCTAAAGCTGGATCTGGATTCGGGCTCCCCGGACTTAGCAGCTGGACTTCTGGTTGGGGGTCATCGACCAAACCATCGGGTTGGGGATTCGATTCGTCAGCCGATGGCGCCAAGGACGCGAACGCAGACGGAGACAACACCTGGGATTCTTCAGATAAGAAAAAGAAGGATGCAGGATTTGACTTTGACTTTGATGCATCCAAAGACGTCGAGGTTGCACCCGCAATAACCGAGGAAAAGCCAGTAGAAGACAATGGCTGGGGTTCAGGTGCTACCATGGCAAAGTCGAAGAAGAAGTCGAAAAAAGGAGCGCTGATTGACGCAAGTGTACCGGAAGAGCCTGCTCCTGTCCCGGAACCCGAGAAGAAAGCAGAAGAGGAGGGCTGGGGAGCCTTTACCTTTGGCAGTACAAAAGAGAAGAAGAAAAAGAAGAAGGGCATGGTTGAGGAAGACCCTCCACCTCCAGAACCGGAACCAGAACCAGAGCCAGCCCCAGCAGAGCCGGAACCGGAACCGCCAAAGGTAGAAGCTCCAGCCGTGGATCCATTCGCGGGGCTTAGTAAGGCCCAGGCAAAGAAACTAAAGACCAAGATGGACAGGGAGGCCAAGTTGAAGGAGGAGGAGGACGCTAAGCGCCAGAAAGAGGAGGATGATGCAGCTGAACTCAGGCGTCAAGAGGAAGAGGAGGAGGCGGAACGAGTACGGTTAGAAGAGGAGGAAGCTGAAAAGCAGAGGTTAGAGGAAGAGGAAGCGGCGGCGGCAGCAGCGGCGGCAGCAGAGGCTGAGAAGAGTAAGAAGAAGGACGACGACATCTGGGCCGATTGGGGGGCTGCTGGAGCCCCAACAACTAAAAAGAAAAAGGGCAAAAAGGGGGCCAAGGAAGAGATACCTCCACCGCCTCCTCCCCCACCTCCAGAGCCCGAGGTGCTCCTTGATCCGGAACCTGTTGCCACCGAGGAAAAGCCAGTAGATCCTTGGGATGACTGGGGCGCGACAGCACCTGTCATGAAGAAGGGCAAGAAAGTGAAGAAGGGCACCATTGTTGTTCCCGAGGAGCCAATCATCGATGAACCACCTCCACCTCCACCGGAGCCTGAACTGCTGCAAGAGGAAGAAAAGGGCGCAGAGTGGGGCCTGAGTTCGATATGGGGTGGATCGAAGAAGAAGAAGAAGAGCAAAGATGTTGAATTGGAATCAATGCCTGCGCCTGTGCCGCTGATCGAAGAGGCAGCTCCTGTCCAAGAACCAGTTGATGTCGAAGAGCCCAAGGAAGAAGATGAGGACGAATGGGGCGCGCCATCTTGGAGCAAGAAGAAGAAGAAAGACCCAAAGAAAGATGCGCCTATCGAAGTTGTCGAGGATACCACGACACCCGTTCAAAAACCAGATGAAGACGACCCATGGGGCAGCGCAGCCTTCAACATCGGCAAGAAAGCGAAGAAGGGCAAGAAGGGGCTCATTCCGCCCAATGTTCCTACACCACCGGGTGAATTTGATTCTGGACTTCCGCCGCCAAAAGAGATTGAAGCTCCTCCGCCTGTGGTAGAGGAAGACATATGGGCTACCCCGGCCACCACGTCAAAGAAGAAGAAGAAGAGAGAGGAGGCTGTGGATGAAGCCCCAGCACATGATACCTTTGAAGATCTGATTTCACTCGATGATCCACTACCAGCCGAAGAACCGGTGATAGAAGAGGCCCCAGTGGAGGAGAAGAAGAAGAGTAAGAAGGATAAAGAAAGTACAAAGTCGAGTAGTATGTGGGGCTCCTTGGGGGGTTCCTCCAAACCGCCCAAGAAGGAGACGTCTCTTGAAAAACGAACTCGTGAGAAGCGTGAGAAGAAGGAACGCGAGGAGCAAGAACGTCTGGAGAAGGAGGCTGCCGAGAAAGAGGAAGAAGAACGTCTCGCTCGAGAAGCCGAAGAAGCGGCTGAGCAGGCGCGCATAGAGGCAGAACGAATTGCAGCAGAGGAGGCAGAAGCAGCTCGGTTAGCAGCGGAGGAAGAAGAGAAGAAGAAGCAGCAAGAAGAATCAGCAGCATCGAAGCTCGCCGGTTGGGGCGCCAGCATATGGGGTTCATCTAAGAAGAAAGAGAGTACCAAAGAGAAGAGAGCTCGTGAGAAGAAGGAGGAACAGGAGCGGTTGGAAAAGGAGCGCATTGAGCGCGAAGAAAGGGAACGTCTCGAGCGTGAGGAACAAGAACGTCTCGAGCGCGCGGAACAAGAACGTCTCGAGCGTGAGGAACAAGAGCGTCTTGAACGTGAAGAGCAGGAGCGTCTGGAGCGTGAAGAGCAGGAGCGTCTGGAGCGTGAAGAGCAAGAACGTCTGGAGCGTGAAGAGCAAGAGCGCCTAGAGGCGGAAGAAGCTGCTCGTGTGGCCGCCGAGGAGCAGGAACGATTAGAGCGTGAGGCTGCTGAAGCTGCCGAGAGAGCTCAAAAGGAAGCTGAAGAGGCTGCAGCCAAGGCCAAGGAGGAAGCGGAACGAAGCTCTGGATGGGGCCTGTTCGGCCTGTCAAAGAAGAAAGAAACGACGAGACAGAAACGTGAACGTGAGGCTAGAGAAAAGAAGGAGGAGCAGGAGAGGCTGGAAAACGAAGCCAGGGAGGCTGCTGAGGCTGCTGAAGCCGCTGAAGCCGCCGAAAAAGCCCAGAAGGAAGCCGAAGAGGCGGAGCTAGCACGGATTGCCGCTGAGCAGGTCTTGGTTCCTGAGCCTGAGCCTGTCTCCTCGAAAGACAGGAAAAAGAAAAAGAAGAGGGGCATCATCGTCGAGGATACTCCTCCTCCTCCACCACCTCCGCCGCCGCCTGTAGATGCCATGAACGATGACGACCTGTTCGATCTTGTAAAGGACGCAGACCCGAATGAGCTGATGGCAGAGCTCGAGAAGCCAACTAGAAAGGAAGAGAAGGAAGCGGGTGGTGGCTGGGGCAGTGCGTGGGGTATTTCTCTCCGCAAAACGAGAGTAGAACCTAAGGTCGAAGCACCACCCGTGATTCCTGAGCCTGAGCCTGAGCCTGAACCAGAAGCCGAACCAGAACCTGAGCCTGAACCTGAAGCCGAGCCTGACCTTGACGAGCCGCTTCCTGAAGAAGTGCCAGAGGTGCCAGAGCCCCCTGCCATCGAAGAGCCGCCTCCCAAGCAACTATCACCCAAGGAAGAGAGACGGCTGAAAAAATCTAAGAAACATCGACACGTTGAGCCAGAACCAGAACCTGAGCCAGAACCTGAGCCAGAGCCCGAACCAGAGCCCGAACCAGAGCCCGAACCAGAGCCCGAAC
>Ga0265780_10007493_pt1 | contig 13398 bp, 9 predicted proteins | sample P1T30metagenome_FD_192432 | JGI IMG/M metagenome (GOLD analysis project Ga0265780, IMG submission 192432) | Plant litter microbial communities from East Loma Ridge, Irvine, California - P1 T30 | ecosystem: Environmental > Terrestrial > Plant litter > Unclassified | place: USA: California... | reverse complement strand
GTCGAAGTCGGTGTCGCTCAGCCCGTGCGGGTGCTCGGTGGAGTCCATCAGGCGCATGAGGTCGACGACGTTGACCACCCGCACCTTGAGGTCGGGCACGTGCTGCCGCAGCAGGTCGGCGGCCGCGAGCGTCTCGACGGTGGGGACGTCGCCCGCGCACGCGAGCACGACGTCGGGGGCGTCGCCGTCGGACTCCGTGCCGGCCCACTCCCAGATGCCCAGGCCGCGCGTGCAGTGCGCGACGGCCTCGTCCATCGTGAGGAACTGCGGCGCCGGCTGCTTGCCGGCCACGACGACGTTGACGTAGTCGCGGCTGCGCAGGCAGTGGTCGTAGGTCGACAGCAGCGTGTTGGCGTCCGGCGGCAGGTAGACCCGCACGACCTCGGGCTTCTTGTTCACGACGTGGTCGATGAAGCCCGGGTCCTGGTGGCTGAAGCCGTTGTGGTCCTGGCGCCAGACGTGGCTGGAGAGCAGGTAGTTCAGCGAACCGATCGGCCGGCGCCACGGGATCTCGCGCGTCACCTTGAGCCACTTGGCGTGCTGGTTCAGCATCGAGTCGATGATGTGGATGAAGGCCTCGTAGCAGTTGAACAGGCCGTGCCGGCCCGTCAGAAGGTAGCCCTCGAGCCAGCCCTGGCACTGGTGCTCGCTGAGCATCTCCACCACGCGGCCCTGGGGCGAGAGGTGCTCGTCCGTGTCGGCACCTTCGCGGATGCCGGCGTTCCAGACCTTGTCGGTCTCGGCGAACACGGACTGCAGGCGGTTGGAGGCCGTCTCGTCCGGCCCGAAGATCCGGAAGTTCTCGGGGTTGAGACGGATGACCTCGGTCAGCCACTCGCCGAGGACCTTGGTCGCCTCGGCGATGGAGGCGCCGGGAGCCGGGACGTCGACGGCGAAGTCGCGGAAGTCGGGCAGCCGCAGGTCCTGCAGCAGCAGTCCGCCGTTGGCGTGCGGGCTCGCGCTCATGCGCTTGGTCCCCACCGGGGCGAGAGAGGCGACGTCGGCGTCGAGGCGACCGTCGGCGTCGAACAGCTCCTCGGCGCGGTAGGAGGCCAGCCAGTCGGCGAGCACCTGCAGGTGCTCGGGGGTGTCGCGGGCGCTCGCCAGCGGCACCTGGTGCGCGCGCCAGGAGTCCTCGGCCTTCTTGCCGTCGATGATCTCGGGGCAGGTCCAGCCCTTGGGGGTGCGGAAGATGATCATGGGCCACATCGGGCGCGTGGTGTCGCCCGCGGCGGCGCGCTCCTTGATCGCCACGATGTCGTCGAGGACCTCGTCCAGCAGCGCGGCGTAGCGGCGGTGGATCGAGACGCGGTCCTCGTCGTCGAACCCGGCGACGAACTCGTGCGGCGTGTGGCCGTAGCCCCGCATGAGGTCGTGGAGCTCGTCCTGCTCGATGCGCGCGAGCACGGTCGGGTTGGCGATCTTGTACCCGTTGAGGTGCAGGACCGGCAGCACGACGCCGTCGGTGGCGGGGTTGACGAACTTGTTGGAGTGCCAGGAGGTCGCGAGCGGGCCGGTCTCGGCCTCGCCGTCGCCCACCACGGCCAGCACCAGGAGGTCGGGGTTGTCGAACGCGGCGCCGTAGGCGTGGCTCAGCGCGTAGCCGAGCTCGCCGCCCTCGTGGATGGACCCGGGCGTCTCGGGCGCGACGTGGCTGGGGATCCCGCCCGGGAAGGAGAACTGGCGGAACAGGCGTCGCAGGCCCTCGGTGTCCTGGGTGATGTCGGAGTACGTCTCGGTGTACGTCCCCTCGAGGTAGGAGTTCGCGACCAGTCCGGGGCCGCCGTGGCCGGGGCCCGTGATGTAGAGGGCGTCCACGTCGCGCTCGCGGATGGCGCGGTTCATGTGCGCGTAGAGGAAGTTCAGCCCCGGCGTCGTGCCCCAGTGACCGAGCAGGCGCGGCTTGACGTCGTCGCGGTCCAGCGGCGTGGCCAGCAGGGGGTTGGCCAGGAGGTAGATCTGACCTACGGAGAGGTAGTTGGCCGCGCGCCACCAGCGGTCGATGCGCTCGAGCGTCACCTCGTCCAGGGCGTCGTCCGGGCGGCGCTGCCACCCGGGAGCGGTCTGAGTCTCGGGGCTGACCCCGTGCACCGTAGCCATACCCCCACCCTGCCCTGTTTCCGGGGTGGTGGCGAGGGCCGTTCGTCCCGGGTGGGGCGGGATGACGCCGGATACGGGCGACGGCGGACGTGTGAGTGTCGTCACCGGGGGCGGCTGCGTCGCACCGGGGCCGAGGGGGTGGGCGACGGTGCGACGTAGGCTGGTCGGGTGCCCCAGGAACCCGCTGCAGCCGTCGTCGTCGAGACGGCCGCCGCGACCGCGAAGCCGCCGCGGCCGCGTCTGCGCGAGCTGCTGTCCGCCGCCCGCACCCGGCGCATGCTCGGCCTGCTGGCGCTGATCGTCGTGGCCGCGATCGTCTGCGCACGGCTGGGCGCCTGGCAGATCGACCGCGCGTTCGAGCGGGCCGACGCCGCGGCCGCCGCCGAGGCGGCCCTGCTGTCCGACGCTCCGCCGGAGTCGCTGACCGAGGTCCTCACGCCGGGTGCGCACGTGATGGGCACGATGGTCGGCCACCCGATGGAGGTCACCGGCACGTTCGACGCGGCCGGGCAGTTCCTCGTCCCCGACCGTGTGGTCGACGGGGAGGTCGGCTACCTCGTGGTCACGCCGCTGGAGGTCACCTCGACGGGCGCGTGGCTCGCCGTCGTGCGCGGCTGGAGCGCCGACGCCGACGTCCCGGACGCGCCCGCCGGCACCGTCACGGTGACCGGTTCGATCACGGCCGGCGAGGCGTACGAACCGCTGGCGCTCCCGGCCGGGCAGACCGACTCGATCAGCCCCGCCTACTTCGCCGGTGTCTGGGGGCTGCCGATCTACAACGCCTACCTCGTGCCCGACGCCGCGGCGACGGCGGAGCTGGGCGGCCTCGGCGTCGTGCCGGCACCCCAGCTCGACGGCGGCACCGGGGTCGACCTGCGCAACCTCGCCTACGCGATCGAGTGGTACGTGTTCGGGGCGTTCGCCCTGGTCGTCTGGTACCGCCTCGTGCGCGAGGAGGCGCTGATGCGCCGCGAGGACACGGTGGCGGGAGCCGCACCCGCCTGACGGCCGCCCGAGGGAGAGATCCTCAGAGCGTCGAGAACAGCAGGCTGTTGAACGCGAGCCCGATCAGGGGCGAGGCCCCGAGCGCCAGACCGGCCGCCGCCGCGCCCCGCGGGCGTCCGGGCTGACGCAGGCCGATGATCCCCAGCACCGTGGCGGCGACGAGGATCGGGGTCGCGATCCAGGTGGGCCAGCCGATCCCGGCGTAGCTGCCGGAACGGATCGAGACGTACTGCAGCACCGTGGAGAGCAGCCCGAGGGCGACCGCCGCGAGACCGAGCGCTAGCGCGACCCGGCCCACCGTGTTCCGCTGCCCGCCCGACGGCGTGGTGGCGAACGGCTGCGGGTAGGACGGCTGCGCGGGGTGGCCGGACGACTGCGGGCCGGGACAGCCGAACGGCTGCTGGGCCGGGTACGCCTGCTGCGCCGGGTAGCCCTGCTGGCTGAACGACGGCGGCGGTGGCTGCGGCGGGTTCCACTGCGGTTGCTGATCGGACACGGGTTCCCCCTGCTTCTCGACGGGCGCCCAGTGTGCCGCACCCCGCCCGCCGCCGTCAGCACCCCGCTGCGGGGAGGTCTACCCGATGTCGCCCCCGGTGGGTAGCGTGCGTGGTCCGACGTCGATGGAGACCCGATGACCGACCTGACCGACCTGGCCGTTCCCGATGCCACCGTGTACGAGACCCTGTTCGGCTCGCTCACGGAGGCGGACCTCCAGCGGGTCGCGATCGTGGAGGGCGGCAGCGGCGCCGAGCTCACGTACCGCGAGCTGCGTGATCGGGTGGACGCCTTCGCCGGTTGGCTCGCCGCCCGCGGGGTGGTGCCGGGCGACGTGGTCGGGCTCGTCGCACCGAACGGTCCAGGGTTCGCGATCGCGTTCCACGGCATCCTGCGCGCGGGGGCGACGGCGACCACGCTGAACGCGCTCTACACGGCCAAGGAGATCGGCAACCAGCTGGCCGACGCCCACGCCGTCGCGCTCGTCACCGTCTCGCCGCTCCTGGAGCGCGCCCGGCCCGCCGCCGAACGCCTCGGCATCGCGGCCGAGCGCCTCGTGGTCCTCGACGGCGCCGACGGGCACCCCTCGCTCGTCGAGATCCTGGCGGAGGCCGCACCGCCTCCTGACGTCGACCTCGACCCCGCCACGCACCTCGCGGTGCTGCCGTACTCCTCGGGGACCACCGGGCACCCCAAGGGCGTGATGCTCACGCACCGCAACCTGGTCGCGAACGTCACGCAGTGCGGCGCGATCGGCGTGGAGGGCGACGACGTCGTGCTGGCGGTGCTGCCGTTCTTCCACATCTACGGCATGACCGTGCTGCTGAACTATGCGCTCCTGCACCGCGCCAGGCTCGTCACGATGCCGCGCTTCGACCTGGCGGAGCTCCTCCGGCTGATCGAGGTGCACCGCATCACGTGGCTGTTCATCGCGCCGCCGATCGCGGTGGCGCTCGCCAAGCACCCGGCCGTCGACGGCGTCGACACCTCGAGCGTCAAGGCCGTGTTCTCGGGTGCCGCCCCGCTCGACCACCACCTGGCCGATGCGGTGGCCGACCGCCTCGGTTGCGCCGTCGCGCAGGGTTACGGGATGACCGAGACCTCACCCGTCACGCACGTGACCGACTGGACCGATCCCGGCGTCGACCGCGCCTCCGTCGGGCGCCCGGTGGCCGGCACCGAGGTCCGCCTGGTCGCGGCGGGCGGCGCCGACGTCGAGCCCCCCGTCTCGGGTCCGAGCGAGCCGGGGGAGGTGTGGATCCGCGGACCGCAGGTGATGGTCGGCTACCTCGGCCGGCCCGAGGAGACCGCCGCGACGCTGGACGCCGACGGCTGGCTGCACACCGGCGACCTCGCCACGGTCGACGACGCGGGTGTCTACCGCATCGTCGACCGGCTCAAGGAGCTCATCAAGTACCACGGCTACCAGGTGGCGCCAGCGGTGCTGGAGGCGGTGCTGCTGGAGCATCCCCAGATCGCCGACGCCGCCGTGATCGGTGGGAGGGACGAGGACGGGCAGGAGATCCCGCAGGCGTTCGTCGTGCGTCAGGCGGGCAGCGAGGTGACCGCGGAGCAGGTGATGGCGTTCGTCGCCGAGCGGGTCGCCCCGCACGAGAAGGTTCGCGCCGTCGAGTTCATCGACGCCGTGCCGAAGTCCGCCTCCGGCAAGATCCTGCGGCGCGAGCTGCGCACGCCCGCGACGCCCTGACGGCGCCGCGGGTCGCGCTGCTACTCGCTCTGCCAGGAGTGCCAGAGGCTCGCGTACTCACCACCGCGGTCCACGAGCTCGTGGTGCGGCCCGATCTCGGTGATGCGTCCGGCGTCGATCACCGCGACGCGATCGGCGTCGTGCGCCGTGTAGAGACGGTGCGCGATCGCAACCACGGTGCGCCCCTCGAGCACACCCGCGAGGGAGGCCTCGAGGTCGCGCGCCTGCCTCGGGTCGATGAGCGACGTGGCCTCGTCCAGCACGAGCGTGTGCGGGTCCAGCAGCACCAGGCGCGCCAGTGCGACCTGCTGCGCCTGCGCGGGTGTCAGCTCGTGGCCGCCCGACCCGACCTCGGTGGCCAGCCCCTGCGGGAGCGCCCTGGCCCAGCCCAGCGCGTCGACGGCGGTCAGCGCCTGCTCGATCTCGGCGTCGTCGGCCTGTGCCTTGGCCAGGCGCAGGTTGTCCGCCAGCGTGCCGACGAACACGTGGTGCTCCTGCGTGACCAGCGCGACGTGGCCGCGCAGGTCGGTCAGGGGCAGGTCGACCAGCGGCACGCCGCCGACGGCCACGCGTCCGCCGGTGGGCGGGTGCACGCCGGCGAGCATCCGGCCGAACGTCGACTTCCCGGCCCCCGAGGGGCCGACGATGGCCAGGCGCTCGCCGACCGCGAGGTCGAGGTCGATGCCGTGCAGGACGGGGACGCCCTCGCGGTAGGCGTAGGTGACGCCCGAGGCGACGATGTGCTCGTCCTCCGGCTGCTCGTCGGTCGCCGTGCGGTCCGGCTTCACCTCGCTCACCCCGAAGATGCGGGCGAGGGAGACGGTGGCGACCTGGATCTCGTCGACCCAGAAGATGAGCTCCCACACGGGGTTCATCAGCTGCACCGTGTAGAGCGCCACGGTGGTCACGGCGCCGACGGTGACCTGGCCCTGCGACACGAGCCAGCCACCCCAGATCAGAACGGCGACGCTCGGCAGGCCGAACGCCATGTCGACCGCGGGGAACAGCACCTGGCGCAGCCGGAGCGTGGCCCACTCGGCCTCGACGGTCTCGGCGAGGTCGGCGTCGCCACGCAGCCGGCGTCGGCGGGCGAGAGCGAGCGCCTCGATCGTGCGCGCCCCCTCGACCGTCTCGGTGAAGGTGCCGTTGATGGCGGTGTAGGCGGCCGACTCGCGCAGGTAGGCGGTCGTCGCGCGGCGCAGGTACCAGCGCACCGCGGCGAGCAGCAGCGGCACGCCGACCAGCAGCGCCAGGGCCACGATCCAGCTCGTCAGCGCCGCGGCCACCACCGTCAGGGTGATGGTCGTGACGGCCACGAGCACGCGCGGGATGCCGAAGCGGACCGTGTGCTGGACGCGGTCGACGTCGTTCGTCGTGCGCCCCACCAGGTCACCGGTCCCGGCCTTCTCCACGGTGGACAGGGGCAGGGAGGTGATCGTCGCGATGAACTCCTCCCGCAGCTGCGCGAAGATCGTCTCGCCGAGCACCATGGAGGACCGTTGCGCGTAGCGGACGGTGATCGACTGCGCGATCACGGCCACCACCAGGACGAGGACGGCCTGGTCGACGGCGGAGACGTCCGTGCCACCGACCACGTCGTCCACGATGCGTCCGAGCAGGAACGGTCCGGCGAGCCCGGCCGTCGCGGCCAGCCCCTGAAGAAGCCCGACGCGCGCGAACGCGCCGGAGTGGCGGCGCAGCAGGGCGCCGGCGTCGCGGCGGAGCTGGGGTCCGTCGGCGATGGGGAGAGTGGTGCTCATCGGGCACCTCCTGACGTGGTCACGTGGAGCTGGTCGTCGGTCTGGCCGTCGACCGTCTCATCGCTGTGACCGGGCGTCTCCGCGGGGGAGTCGTCCACGCTGCGGCTGACGACGCGGCGGTAGGCCACGGCGGCCTCGGCCCGAGACCCGGTGAGGTCGCCGCGCGCGGCGCGCTCGGCGTCGTGCACGAGGTCGTGGTGCGATCCGCGCGTCACGACGCGGCCGTTCGAGACGAGCACGACCTCGTCGACCTGGTCCAGGACGAGCGGGCTCGCGGTCACCACGACCGTCGTGCGGCCCGCGCGCGCCGGCCGGAGCCGGCTGGCGATGCGGGCCTCGGTGTGCGCGTCGACGGCGGAGGTCGGCTCGATCAGCACGAGCACGTCCGCGTCGGTCAGGAGGGCGCGCGCGAGCGCGACGCGCTGGCGCTGGCCGCCCGAGAGCGAGCGACCCTTCTCGGCCACCGTGCCCTCGAGGCCGCCCGGCACGGAGTCGACGACGTCGCCGGCGTCGGCGACCACGAGGGCGTCTCTGACGGCGGCGCGGTCGCCGGCGTCGCGCACGTCGAGCTCGTCGGCCAGCACGCCGGTGAAGATGCTCGGCGTCGCCTCGGAGACCACGACCCGGCGTCGCACCTCCGCCAGCGGCGCGTCCGCGAGGGGGACGCCGCCCAGGGTCGGGCTCGCGAGCTCGGTCGAGTCCTCGAACCGGCCCAGGCGCGTCGCGATCGCAGCGGTCTCGTCCGGGTCGGCGGCGACGAGCGCGATGAAGGATCCGGGCGCCACGTGCAGGCCGCTGGTGGGGTCGACGAGCTCGGCCGGACCCTCGGGCAGGCGCGAGGTGGCGCCGACGTCGGTCACCGCGGGGGCCACGCGCAGCACGGACAGCACGCGCCGGGTGGCGATACGGGCCCGCGTGAAGATCTGCACGCCCTGGCTCGCGTCGCTCAGCGGCGTGGTGAGGAACGCGGCGTAGCCGTAGAACGCGACGAGCTCGCCGGGGGAGATGTCGCCCGCGATCGCGAGCCGAGCGCCGTACCAGATGACCCCGGCCAGGAAGAGTCCGGGCAGGAGGGTCTGGACGCCGTCGAGCAGCGACTGCGTGCTCGCCACGCGCACCCCGGCCGCCCGCACGCGCTGCGACTGCGCGCGGTAGCGGGCGGTGAACGCCTCCTCGCCGCCGATGCCTCGCAGGATGCGCAGGCCGGAGACGGTGTCGGAGCCGAGGGTGGTGAGGCGCCCGTTCTGCTCGCGGTGCTCGGACTGGCGCTGCTGCAGCGGCCGCACGATGAGCGCGAGCACGCCGGCCACCAGCGGGATCCCGAGCAGCACGGCCACGCCGAGCGTGGCCGAGGCGCTCAGCAGGATGATCGCGACGGCGACGTAGGCGATGAGGCCGCCGAGGAAGCGACCCATGAACGCGTAGACCTCGCCGATGCGCGGGGAGTCCGAGGCGACCGTGGCGACGATTTCGCCGGTGGGCGTGGTGCGACGCACGGTCTCGCCCTTGGTGGCGACCGTGGCGCCCATGAGGTGGATCGTGCCGAGGCACGCGCGCAGCCAGTTGGCGACGTCGACGCGGTGCGCGAACACGCCGCTGACGGCGCGGATCACCCACAGCAGCAGCAGCGCGCCGCTCCACGTGAGGAGCTCGCGGGAGATGCCCCGTTCGAGGCCGTCGTCGACGGCGCGGCCGAGCACGTAGGGAGCGCCCGCCTGGGTCATGGCGTTGACGACGCCGAGGGCGACGCCCGCGACGACGAGGCCGCGCTGCTGGCCCGCGCGCCACCAGAGGTAGCGGGCGACGCCGGAGGTCGGGGCGTTCGAGGTGGCGGGGCGATGGAGATCGAGCACGTGCTCCACAGTAGGCAGACCTCACTGCCGCGACCAACAGGAATACCGCAGGACCGCGGTGGCCGCGGCGGCTGCTGCGCCCGCGCCGTCCGGTCCGATCGGCCTGGTCAGTCGAGCGCGATCATCACCGCGTCGTCCGCGGCGAGCCAGGCGGCGTCGGAGTCCAGCGCGATCGCCCGCAGGGCCTGGGCGACGGCGACGCCGGGCGCGAGCGGTTCGGCGGACGGGTCGGCCTGATCCGCACCCGGCGGCACGAGTGGCACGAGCGGCGCGACGGCGGCCGCGAGCGCGACGTCCGCGACCGCCAGGTGGGCGACGAGGTCGTCCCGCGCGCGGGCGATCGCGGTGTCGGAGGAGTCGCGCACGGCCTGCGCGTACGTCTCGTACAGCCCGACCCGGGTGGCGCTGTCGGCCGCCAGGGCGGCGCAGACCTGGGCGAGCTCCGCCGTCGGGCACGCGTTCGTCCACAGGTCGGCGCGGCGACGTTCCGGCTCGACGTAGGCCGGGCCGACGGCGTCGGCGACGCCCGACCAGGCGGTGCGGTCGCGGGGGAGGCATCCCACCTCGGCGAGGTCGCAGCCGCCGAGCGACGCGGTGAGGGTCGTGAGCGCGGCGGACTGGTCCAGGCCGACGCGGGCGAGGTCGGGGTAGAGCGCGCACAGGCCGGCCAGCGGGGTGGCCGCGGCCTGGACGTCGTCGTCGTAGGTGGCGAGCGCCGCCTCGGTCGCGGCGACCTCTTCGGCGACCTCCTCGGCCCCGCGGGCGTCGGCGGGCAACCCCTCCGGCCGCGGCGGGGCGGGATCCGCTGCGGCGACGACGGCGGCGGCGCTCGCGGCGCGGTCGCACTCCGCCTCGACGTCGGCCACGCCCTGCTCGGTCTCGGTGGCCGCGCCGGTGAGCAGGGGCGCCGTGCGGATGGCCGGTTCCGGGACGAGGTCGAGAGCGTCGGTGCGCCACTCCTCGACGGCGGCGGCCCAGGTCTCGCGCAGCTCGGCCCGATCGGTCAGCTCCGCGTCGCGCCGCGCGAGGAGCACCGCGGCGGCGGTGAGCAGCATCAGGACGAGGAAGGCTGCGACGACGGCCCTGACGACGACGGCGCGGCGAGGTCGCGAGGCGGAGGTCACAGCCATGCGCCCACTCTGCCAGTCGCGTCCCCGCGGACCCGACCTCGGGGGTGCGGGAGGATGGAGACCACACCCCCGGAAGGAAGCACCCCATGAGCCAGGCTGCGCCGTCGTCCTCCACGCCCGACGCCGGAACCGAGACCGCCCCGTTCGCCAAGGACGCGCCGCGCACGCGCAAGCCGTTCCAGCGCTACCGCGTGATGGCGTTCGTCACGGGCGCGTTCCTGCTCCTGCTGTGCGTGGAGATCGTGCTGAAGTACGTGCTCGAGGTCGGCTGGGTCGACTCCGCGCTCGGCTGGGTGCCGTTCGCGCACGGCTGGATCTACGTGGTCTACATCGTCACGGCGTTCGACGTCTGGTCGAAGGCGCGCTGGGGATTCGGGCGGATCCTGATCATGGTGCTCGGCGGTGTCGTGCCGGTGCTGTCGTTCGTCGTCGAGGCGCGCGCGTCGCGCTGGCCCGTCGAGACCGCCCGGGCCGTTCCCGTTCGTGTCGTCCCGCCGTCCGGGCCGGGCGCCGGCACCCCCTGACCGCGGCCTAAACTGGGGCCGTGACGCAGACCCCCACCCTCGCGCCCCGGCCCGTCCTCGTCGTCGACTTCGGTGCGCAGTACGCGCAGCTGATCGCGCGCCGCGTCCGCGAGGCCAAGGTCTACTCCGAGATCGTCCCGCACACCTTCTCCGCCGAGCAGATGCTCGCGAAGGACCCCGTGGCGATCATCCTGTCGGGCGGGCCGTCCTCGGTCTACGAGGAGGGTGCCCCGTTCGTCGACCCGGCGATCTTCACGGCCGGCGTCCCCGTGCTCGGCATCTGCTACGGCTTCCAGGCCATGGCGCGCGCCCTCGGCGGAGAGGTCGCCCGGACCGGCCTGCGCGAGTACGGCGGCACCGCGATCGACGTGTGCGAGTCGGGCGTCCTGCTCTCGGGGTCGCCGCAGACCCAGAAGGCGTGGATGAGCCACGGCGACTCCGTCCAGAGCGCGCCCGAGGGCTTCACGGTCCTCGCGACCTCGCTCGGCGCGCCCGTCGCGGCGTTCGAGGACACCGAGCGTCGCCTGTTCGGCGTCCAGTGGCACCCCGAGGTCCGCCACTCCGCGCACGGTCAGGCCGTGCTCGAGCGCTTCCTGTACGACGGCGCGGGCCTCGCCCCCGACTGGACGCCCGGCAACGTCATCGCCGACCAGGTCGCGGCGATCCGCGCCCAGGTCGGAGACGCCCGCGTCATCTGCGGGCTGTCCGGCGGTGTGGACTCCTCGGTCGCTGCGGCCCTCGTGCAGCGCGCGGTCGGCGACCAGCTCACGTGCGTGTTCGTCGACCACGGGCTGCTGCGCAGCGGCGAGGCCGAGCAGGTCGAGGAGGAGTTCGTCGCCTCCACGGGAGTCAACCTCGTCGTCGTCGACGCGCAGCAGCGGTTCCTCGACGCCCTGGCAGGCGTGAGCGACCCCGAGACCAAGCGCAAGATCATCGGCCGCGAGTTCATCCGCGTGTTCGAGCAGGCGGCGCGCGACATCGTCGCGGCCGCGGGCGCGCACCAGGAGGAGGTCAAGTTCCTCGTCCAGGGCACGCTCTACCCCGACGTCGTGGAGTCCGGCGGCGGTGAGGGAGCCGCGAACATCAAGAGCCACCACAACGTCGGCGGCCTGCCCGACGACCTCGCGTTCGACCTGGTCGAGCCGCTGCGCACGCTGTTCAAGGACGAGGTCCGCGCCGTCGGCCTGGAGCTGGGCGTGCCCGAGGGCATCGTCTGGCGCCAGCCGTTCCCCGGCCCCGGCCTCGGCATCCGCATCGTCGGCGAGGTCACGAAGGAGCGGCTGGACACGCTGCGCGCCGCCGACCTCATCGCCCGCGAGGAGCTGACGAGGGCCGGCCTCGACCGCGAGATCTGGCAGTGCCCGGTCGTCCTGCTGGCCGACGTCCGCTCGGTCGGCGTGCAGGGCGACGGTCGGACCTACGGACACCCGATCGTGCTGCGCCCCGTCTCCTCGGAGGACGCGATGACGGCCGACTGGACGCGCGTGCCCTACGAGGTCCTCGCGGACATCTCCACCCGCATCACCAACGAGGTGGCCGACGTCAACCGCGTGGTCCTCGACGTCACGAGCAAGCCGCCGGGCACCATCGAGTGGGAGTGATCCCGGTGGGGCTCGCGCCATGAGGACCGTGTCGTGAGGATCGTGCACGTCTCGGACTGCTTCGCCCCCCGGGTGGGCGGGATCGAGACGCAGGTCGGCGACCTCGCGAGCCACCAGGTGGCCGCCGGGCACGAGGTCCACGTGCTCACGGCGACCGCCGACGGCGACGCCTACACCTCCGTCACCACCACGTCCGACGGCGTCCGGGTGCACCGCCTCGCCTCGCGCCTGGTCGGCGGCCTCCCGGTCCACCCCCGTGGCAGCGCGCTGATCGCGCGTCGGCTGCGCGCCCTGGCGCCTGACGTCGTGCACGTCCAGGCCGGTGTGCTGTCACCGTTCGCGTTCCAGGGGGCGCGCGTCGCGCGCGAGGCCGACCTCCCGCTCGCCATCACGTGGCACTGCATGCTCGACGGCGTCGAGCGCCCCGTGCGTCTCGGCGCCCGCGCGCTCGGTTGGGACGGCGAGAGCGCCGCGCTGTCCGCCGTCAGCGAGGTCGCGGCGGCGCGGGTCGCGCAGGCCTTCCCGGTCGAGGGCGGGCCCGGCGACGTCGGCGTGCTGCCCAACGGGCTGGACCTGGAGGCGTGGGCGCCCACCCCGGGCGCGGCCCCACGCGCGGCCGACGGCGTGCTGCGCCTGGTGGCCACGCAGCGCGTCGCCCCCCGCAAGCGGACCCGGACCCTGGTGCGGACGCTGGCGGCCGTGCGCACCGTGCTGGGGGAGGACGCGGTCGAGCTCACGATCGCGGGGGACGGGCCGGACCTGGGTCGTGTGCGCCGCGAGGCCGAGCGCCTGGGGGTCGGCGGATCGCTGCACCTGCTCGGTCGGGTGCCACGCGCCGAGCTGCCCGCGCTCTACGCGCGGCACGACGCGTTCCTCTCACCCGCACGGCTGGAGGCCTTCGGCATCGCGGCGCTCGAGGCGCGGGCGTCGGGGCTGCCCGTGGTGGCGCTGGCGGGCACGGGGATCGGCACGTTCGTCACGCACGAGCGCGAGGGGCTGCTGGCGGGCGACGACGCGGGGCTGGTCTCCGCCGTCGTCCGACTCGCCCTCGAGAAGGATCTGCTGGCCGGGATCGCGGCCCACAACCGCGCCGTGCCGCCCGCGACGGGGTGGACCGACGTGCTCGCCGCCGCCGAGCGCGAGTACGCCAGGGCGCGCCGCCTCGTCCGCTTCTGACACGGTTCGCCTCCTGACACGACTCGTGGTGAGGATCCGCGCGCGA
>Ga0265780_10007492_pt1 | contig 13398 bp, 10 predicted proteins | sample P1T30metagenome_FD_192432 | JGI IMG/M metagenome (GOLD analysis project Ga0265780, IMG submission 192432) | Plant litter microbial communities from East Loma Ridge, Irvine, California - P1 T30 | ecosystem: Environmental > Terrestrial > Plant litter > Unclassified | place: USA: California... | reverse complement strand
AGACCCCGATGTCGAAGAAGGTCGACGTGACGAACTCGACGTGCCCGAGCAGGGGCAGCTCGCCCTCGACCCAGGTCGAGGTGAGCGCGTCGGCGCCGAAGAAGAGAGGGGTGACGGCCGTGGCCACGACGATCAGCAGACCGGCGCCGAGCACCTTGCCCGCGTCGAGCGGGGCCGCGGCGCCGAGCTCGAAGCGGCCGCCCGCGAGGTAGCGCGCCACGAAGGCCATGCCCGCGACGAGGCCGCCCGCGAAGCCGCCGCCGGGCAGGTTGTGGCCGGCGAAGAGCAGGTAGATCGAGACGACCACGATCGCGTGGAACAGCAGGCGGACGACGACCTCGAGCAGGATCGAGCGGTTCTGCGGCGCCAGCTTGCGCCCGGCGAGCAGCCACGCACGGCGGTCGCCCTCGGCCTCGGCGCCGACGGCCGGGCCGGACACGGCGTCGGCACGGTCGGGCTGGGCGCCGCCCCCGTCGGAGCCGGGCACGACGGGCGCGGGCTCGAGGGCCGGGCGGACGCGGGCCAGGAAGCGCTGGGCCCGGGTGCGGCGGGCGGGACGGGGCAGCATGTCGGTGCGCGAGGTGAGGAACACGAGGCTCGCGACACCGGTGGCGGCGGCGATCAGCACGCTGATCTCGCCCATGGTGTCCCAGCCGCGGATGTCGACCAGCGTCACGTTGACGACGTTCTTGCCGTGTCCGCCGACGACGGCGAGCTCGGGGAACGCGGTCGAGATGGTGGAGCCGGAGCGGGCCCCGAGCGCGACGACGGCGATGGTGGCCATGACGCACGCGACGGAGACGGCGATGACGGCCCGCAGGGCGCGGTGCGAACGCCCGTTGCGGTCGCCGAGGCGCGCGGGCAGGCGACGCAGCACGAGCACGAACGCGATGAGGGTGATGGTCTCGATCAGCGCCTGCGTGAGCGCCAGGTCGGGGGCGCCGTGCAGCGCGAACAGCGCCGCCATGCCGTAGCCGGTCACGCCGACCAGCACGACCGCCTGGAACCGCTTGTTCGACCGCGCCGCGGCGACGGCGCCGACGATCATGAGGCCGCCGACGGCGAGCTGCGCCGGGTAGTCCCAGATGACGGCGGCGTCGGGCCAGCTGCGGTTGGACGACAGGGTGACGACGCTCGACACCACGAAGACGACCAGGATGGTGCCGAGGTAGAACGGCAGCGAGCCGCGCTGCGTCGTCGCGGTGGTGCGCGAGGCCGTCTTGTCGATGCCCGTCATGATGCGCACGTAGCCGTCGGAGGCGCGGGGCAGGAACGACGCCGCCTTCTGCACGGCCGAGACCCGGTCGCGCTGCCAGAACATCACGGCGCCCAGCAGGAGCGACAGCGCCGTCAGGCCGAGAGCGGGCTCGAAGCCGTGCCAGAGGGCCAGGTGGTACGGGCCGTGCTCGCCCTCGAGGTGGGGCAGGGTGTCGGCGTACCGCGCGAGGACGCCGTCGAGCGGCGACGCCGCGAAGCCCAGGCCGAGGCTCAGCACGGCGAGCACGGCCGGCGCGGCGAGGAAGTCGATGTGCTCGCGGACGAAGTCGACCGGGGCCACGTCGCGCTTGCGGGCGAACGCCCCCCAGAGGAACCGCAGGCTGTAGGCGGTCGTGAGCACCGACCCGGCGACGACGCCCGCCAGGGCGACGACGCCCCAGGCGCTGCCGTGCTCGGCGTCGGCGAGCAGGGCCGAGAGCACCGCTTCTTTCGCGACGAAGCCGAACGTCGGCGGCACGCCCGCCATCGACGCGAGCGCGACGACGGTGATGACGACGAGCACGGGCGCCTGCCGCCCGAGGCCGCTGAGCTTGCGCAGGTCGCGGGTGCCGGTGCGGTGGTCGACGACGCCGACGACGAGGAACAGGGTGGCCTTGAAGAGGGCGTGCGCGACGAGCAGGGCGAGGGCGGCGAGCCCGGCGTCGCGGGTGCCGTAGCCGGCGACGATCGTGAGGAAGCCCAGCTGGCTGACGGTGCCGTAGGCGAGCACGAGCTTGAGGTCGTGCTGGCGCAGCGCCCGGTAGCCGCCGAGCAGCATGGTGACGACGCCGACGGTGACGACGACCTCCTGCCAGCCGGGCGAGTCGTGGTAGCCGGGCGCGAAGCGCGCGACGAGGTAGATGCCCGCCTTGACCATCGCGGCGGCGTGCAGGTACGCGCTGACCGGGGTGGGGGCGGCCATGGCCGCGGGCAGCCAGAAGTGGAACGGCACGAGCGCCGACTTCGAGAGGGCGCCCACGAGGACGAGGATCACCGCGACGGTCACCGCCGTGCCCTGCGGCGGCGACGCGACCAGCGCCTCGATCGAGGAGGTGCCCCCCTGCACGCTGAGGACGACGAGCCCGACCAGCATGGCCAGCCCGCCCGCCGTGGTGACGATCAGTGCCTGCAGGGCGGCGCCGCGGCTCGCCTGCTTGTTCGTGTAGTGGCCGATCAGCAGGTACGAGAAGACGCTGGTCGCCTCCCAGAAGACGAAGAGCACGAAGACGTCGTCGCTGGTGACCAGGCCGTACATGGCGCCGGCGAACGCGACGAGCACGGCGGCGAACCGGGCGAGGCTCTTCTCGCCGGCCGCGAAGTACCGCGAGCAGTAGACGAGCACGAGGCCGCCCACGCCGGTGACGACGAGCGCGAGCACCCACGACAGCACGTCGAGGCGCAGGGTCAGGGTGATGCCGAGCTGCGGGATCCACGGCACCGACTCGACGAGCTGGCCCTGCGACAGCACCTGGGGCCCCTGCAGGGCGGTCATGACCATCGCCGCGAACGGCACCGCCGACGCCCAGAGGAACAGCGACGGCCCGAGGCGACGACCGAGTGCGGCGACGACGATCGAGGCGACCGCGAAGGCCGCGAGAGCAGCGATCATCATGGTGCACCTCCGTCGGCTGGCGAGTTCGTCGGTCGTTCAGGCTGATCGGCGACGAGGAGTCGGGCGGAGAGTCCAGTTTACCTTGCGGTCACCTGAGAGGCCCGTGCGCCGGCCGGACCGGTCGGGGGACGCATTCCCGCTCAGGCATGGCCGAGGTGCTCGCGCAGGTCGGCGAGGTCGCCGAGCAGCCGCCCGATCGCCGCCGGGTCGGCGACCCGGTGGTGCGCCGCGGTCTCTCCCGGCCCGACGCGGACGCCCACGTCGCCCTCGCCGAGCGAGCGCAGCGCGTCCTCGTCGGTGACGTCGTCGCCCGCGAAGAGCACCGCCGTGGCGCCCACGGCCTCGCGCAGCCGTGCCACGCCGTCGTCCTTGCCGGTCGGGCGGACGGCGTACTCGCGCACGTTCTTGCCCTCGCGGGCGTGCACTCCCGGCTCGTCCGAGAGGCGCCGGCGGACCGCCTCGCGCACCTCGGTCGTGGTCGCCTCGTCGGCGAGCCGCGTGTGCAGGGCGAGCCCGGCCGGCTTCTCCTCGACGAAGACGCCGTCGCGGCCGTCGGCCGCCGTGTGCAGGGCCTCGGAGATGACCGCCCGTCGGGCTAGCTCGTCGTCGGTGAGCGAGGTGACCTCGCCGCCGATGCGCACCTCGATGCCGTGCGAGCCCACGAGCAGCACCTCGTCGGGCATCTCGCTGATGCGGTCCAGCGACGCGAGGTCGCGCCCGGACACCAGGGCGACCGAGGTGCCCTCCATCGCCAGGAGGCGGCGGATCGCCTCCTTCGACTCCGGCAGCGGTCGGGCCGCCATCGGCTGGTCGACCTCGGGCGCCAGGGTGCCGTCGAAGTCGAGGGCGACGAGGAGGCGCGGGGTCGTGGCGAGACGGCCGAGCGCGTCCGAGAGGGCGCGGGCGTCGGCGTCGTCGCCGGGGGCGGTCGTCTGCGGGTCGGTCGTGGTCACGATGCGTCCTCCTCGTCGGGGGCCTGGATCTGCTGGCCGGGTCGCACGTTCTCGAGCGCCTGCAGGAACGACGCCGACCAGCTGGCCACGTCGTTCTCGAGCACCCGCCGGCGGAGGGCGCGCATCCGGGTGGTGCGGTCCCGGCGGGGCATCTCGATGGCCCGCATGATCGTGTTCTTCAGCCCGCCGATGTCGTGCGGGTTGATGAGCAGCGCCGTCTTGAGCTCGTCGGCCGCGCCGGCGAACTCGCTGAGCACGAGCACGCCGTCGTTGTCGCGCCGCACGGCGACGTACTCTTTCGCGACGAGGTTCATCCCGTCGCGCAGCGCGGTCACGAGCATGATGTCGGCGGCGAGGTAGAGGGCCACCATCTCTTCTCGCGGGTAGCCGTGGTGGTGGTAGCTGATCGCCGTGTGGCTCATCGTCGCGTAGTCGCCGTTGATGCGCCCGACGGTCAGCTCGATCTCGTCGCGGAGGGTCTTGTAGGTCTCGACCCGCTCGCGGCTGGGGCTCGCCACCTGCACGAGCGTGGCGTCCTCCACGCTGAGGCGGCCGTCGGCCAGCAGCTCGCCGAAGGCCTTCATGCGGTGGCGGATGCCCTTGGTGTAGTCGAGGCGGTCGACGCCGAGCATGACCGTCTTCGGGTTGCCGAGGCCGGCCCGGATCTCGGCCGCCCGAGCCTGGATGTCGGGCCTGGCCGCCAGCTCTTCGTAGCTGGCCGCGTCGATGGAGATCGGGAAGTGCTTCGCGAGGACTCGGCGCACCTTCGCCCCGCGGCGCGAGACGTGCGACGCCCCGGTCGGCGCGTCGTCGTCGAGGGGGACCTCGACCCAGGGCCGCGTCGTCGAGTAGCCGAGCAGGTGGCGGACCGCCCGCGAGAAGTTCGAGGCGTCGTCGCCGCGCTGGAACCCGATGACGTCGGCGCCGAGCAGCCCCTCGAGGATCTGCCGGCGCCAGGGCAGCTGCGAGAAGATGCCGAGCGGCGGGAACGGGATGTGGTTGAAGAAGCCGATCGTGACGTCGGGGCGGGCCTCGCGGAGCATCTTCGGCACGAGCTGCAGCTGGTAGTCCTGCACCCAGATGGTGCCGCCCGGCTCGGTGATCTCGGCCGCGCGGTCGGCGAAGCGCTGGTTGACCTGCACGTAGGCCTCCCACCACAGGCGGTGGTAGGTGGGCGCCGCGATGACGTCGTGGTAGAGCGGCCAGAGCGTGTCGTTGCTGAAGCCCTCGTAGTACCGCTGCACCTCCTCCGCGCTGAGCGGCACGGGCACGATGTGGATGCCCTCGTCGACGAAGGGCTCGAACTCGAGGTCGGGCTGCCCGGCCCAGCCGACCCACGCGCCGTCGTTGGCCTTCATGACCGGCTCGAGGGCGGTCACGAGGCCGCCGGGCGAGTGCCGCCACGAGGCCGAGCCGTCGTCGGCGACGACGCGGTCGACGGGCAGGCGGTTGGAGACGACGACGAATCCGTAGCGGTCGGCGGTGTCAGGCATGGCGGGTGATCAGCTCCGTTCGCCCCCGCGGAGACGGGGGACGCCCAGATTATCAGCGCGCCCGTCACGGCCCCGGCGGGAGCTGTCCCCCGGCCCGGGCCGGCCCGCGGCGCCCCGGGGGCACGGCCGCGACCTCAGGCCAGGTGCAGCACCCGGGCCGCCGCGTCGGCGAGCGCCGTGCCGTAGGCGCGCCCGTGCCCGGCGGCGTGCACGGCGAGGGGGTGCAGCTGGTGCAGGGGGACGCGGTCCTGCCAGCCGTCGCGCAGGGGCGAGCGCTGCTGGTAGCCGGCCAGCACCTCCTCGAGGAACGGGCAGCCGAACAGCTGCAGCATGGCGAGGTCGGTCTCGGGGTGCCCGCCGTGCGCCGCCGGGTCGATGAGCACGACGCCCTCGGGGCCGAAGAGCACGTTGCCGCTCCAGAGGTCGCCGTGCAGGCGGGCGGGCGGCCGGTCGTCGTCGAGGGCGCCGCCGGCGACGAGCTCGCAGGCCCGCTCGACGACCGCGAGCTCGGCGCCGGTCAGCGACCCGGCCTCGACGGCGAGGCGCGCGAAGGGCAGCACCCGCTGGGCGGCGTAGAAGGCGCCCCAGCGGGACTCGGGGGTGCACGCCTGGCGTCGGCGGCCGATGAAGACGGGGCCGTGCCAGCCCGTGGGAGGCGCCCCGAACGCGTCCGCGCCGGTCGCGTGGGTCTCGGCGAGCGCCTCGCCGAACCGCCGCGCGGCACCGGGCGTGGGGCGTGTGCCGGGCACGGCCTCGAGGGCGATGCGTCCCGGGCCGACGGACTCCACGCGCACGACGCGGGCACCGCCGCGAGGCGTCGCCTCGGCCAGCCAGGCGAGGCCGGCGGCCTCGGCCTCGAAGAACCCGTCGGGGGCGTCGGCGCGCTGCTTCACGTGCGGGGTCACGTGGATAGCATGCCCCCATGAGCCAGGCCCCGACCGCGACCCGCACGCCGACGCAGACCCGGGCCTACCGCGAGGGGCGACTGGTGGCGCAGGGGTTCCCGCTCGCCGACGTGAGCGACCACCTCGCGTCGGACGGGTGCACCGTGTGGGTCGACCTCACCGACCCGACCGACGCGGACCTCGCCGAGCTCGAGGACGAGCTGGGGCTGCACGAGCTCGCCGTCGAGGACGCCCTGCAGGACGGCCAGCGGCCGAAGGTCGACCGCTACGAGAACCACCTCTTCACGGCCCTCTACGACGTGTCGTTCGACGCCGCCTCGGGCGAGCTGACGACGAGCGAGGTCAAGGCGTTCCTCACGGCCAGGGCCCTCGTCACGGTCCACCACCCGGAGTTCGACGCCTCGCGTCTCGAGCGGGCCTTCGACCAGAGCCCCGACCTCGCGGCGCACGGGGCCTCGTTCCTGCTCTGGGCCGTGCTCGACGTCGTCGTCGACCGGCACTTCGCCGCCGTCGACGCCCTCGACGACGAGATCGAGGGCATCGCCGACGACCTCTTCGACCCGACGCCGCGGACCCTGGACGTGCAGAAGCGCTCCTTCGCGCTGCGGAAGAGCCTCGTCCGGCTGCGCCGGGTCGCCTCCCCCATGCGCGAGGTGCTCACGACGCTGCTGCGCCGCGACCTGCACGACCTCGACCCCGTGATGCAGCCGTACTTCCAGGACGTGCACGACCACGTGATCCGCGTGGCCGAGCAGAACGACTCGCTGCGCGACCTGGTGTCGACCGTCCTCGACACGAACCTCAACCTGCAGTCGAACCGGATGAACTCGATCATGAAGAAGGTGACGAGCTGGGCGGCCATCATCGCCGTGCCGACCGCCATCACCGGCTTCTACGGCCAGAACGTCCCCTACCCCGGCAACGGCACGGTCGGCGGGTTCGTCACGTCGTGCGTCCTCATCGTCGCGGTGGGCGGCGTGCTCTGGTGGCAGTTCCGCAAGCGGGACTGGCTGTAGGAGGCGCGGTGCGCGGCGGCCCGACGGCGTTCGCCGGCCGTTCGCGCGACGTTCACGCCCGACCGGCTCCCCCGGCGCCGGCCCGGTCGTAGCCTGGCCGCGTGATCACGGTCGGAACGAGCACGTCCTGCGTCTTCCCCCTCCCCGTCGACGAGGCCTTCCGCCTCGCGCGGACGACCGGCTACGACGGCGTCGAGGTGATGGTGACCGCCGACCGGGCGAGCCGCGACGCCCGGCTGCTCCGCGCCTCCTCGGCTCGCTGGGGGCTGCCGGTCGTGTCGGTGCACGCGCCGGTGCTGCCGCTGGCCCACTTCGCCCTGGGCCGCGACCAGGGCGAGAAGCTGCGTCGCTCGGCGGAGCTCGCGGCCGACCTCGGCGCGCCGACCGTCGTCGTGCACCCGCCGTTCCGCTGGCAGGTGCGGCACGCCGCCCGGTTCCTCGACCTGGTGCGCGAGGTGTCCGTCCGCACGGGCGTCGAGGTCGCCGTCGAGAACATGTTCCCCTGGCGCGTCGGCCCGCTCGGCGCCGACGTCTACTCCCCCGGCCACGACCCCGTCGACCTCGACGTGGACGCCGCCGTGCTCGACTTCTCGCACGCCGCCGTCGCCGGGCGGGACGCCCTCGAGCTGGCCCTCGCGCTCGGCCCGCGGCTGCGGCACGTGCACCTCTGCGACGGCGTCGTGTCGCCGAGGCCCGGCGGCCTGGTCGACCAGCACCTCGAGCCGGGCACGGGCGACCAGCCCGTGCGCGAGGTGCTCGCCCACCTGGCGGGCTCGGGCTGGTCGGGCTCCGTCGTCGCCGAGGTGCACGCTCCCGGGCGAGGGACGGACGAGGAGGCGCTGGCCGGCCTGCTGCGCCGCACCCTGTCCCACGCCCGTGCGGCCCTCGCCCCGAAAGGCGCGACCCCGGCCGGCGAGGGCGCGACGGCCCGCCTCCGGGCGCCCGGCCGCTAGGCCGCGACGAGCACCGTCGCGACGACGGCCAGGGGCACGGCGACGACGGCCACGCCGAGGCCGCCGAGCACGACCCGGCCCCAGCGCACCTCGACGCCCATCGACGTCAGCCGGCCGTGCCAGAGCAGCGTGGCGAGCGACGCCCAGGGCGCGACGAGGCAGCCGACGTTGACGCCGACCAGCACGGCGACCAGCCGCAGCGGCGACCCGGCGACCGGCTCGAGGGCGAGGTAGGCCGGCAGGTTGTTCGCGACGTTGGCGGCGGCGGCGCTGCCGCCCGCGAGGCGCAGCAGGTCGGGCAGCCCGTCGCCCGAGCCGACGAGCACGGCGAGCGCGTCGGCCAGGCCCAGCGAGTGGGCCGCCTCGACCACGACGAACAGGCCGCTCGCGAACACGATCGTGCCCCACGGCACGAGGCCGAGCCGCAGCGTCGACGGTCGGCGCACCGCGGTGGCGACGACGAGCACGAGTGCTGCGACGGCGGCGGGGATCCACACCTCGACGCCGCTGACGAGCGCCGGCACGAGCAGGGCGACGGCAGCCGCCGCCACGACGAAGAGCACCCGGTCGCCGGCCTCCTCGCGCGCCGGCGCGTCGAACCGACCGCTCAGCTCGCGGCGGTAGCGGAGCCCGACGGCGGCGACGGGCACGACGGCCGCGACGACGGCGGCCGGCGCCACGAGGGCGGCGAAGGAGGCGGGCGACGGCGACCCGAGGGCGTCCAGCGCCAGCAGGTTGGTGAGGTTCGAGACCGGCAGCAGCATCGAGCCGCAGTTGGCGAGCCACACCGTGGTCAGCGCGAAGGGCATGGGCGGCAGCCCGACCCGGCGGGCGACGAGCACGACCACCGGCGTGAGGAGCACGGCCGTCGTGTCGAGCGAGAGGAACACGGTGCAGCCGAGCGCGAGCACCACCACGAAGGCCCAGAGCACGACGACGCGCCCCCGGGCCGCCCGTGCCGCGAACCCCGCCAGCCACGAGAACAGGCCGGCCTCGGCCGCGAGCTCGGACACGACGGTCAGCGCGACGACGAAGCCGAGCACGGGCGCGACGCGCTCGACGAGGGCTCCGAGCTCGTCGAGGGTGAGCACCCCGGCCAGCAGGGCGACCGCCCCGACGACGAGCAACGCTGCTCCGAGCACGGCAGTGCGCACCAGGTCTCCTCCGGCCGACGAGCCCGGACCGGGCGAGCCGGGCAGCTCACCCTACGACCGCTCGGCCTGCACGGTCTGCACTCTCCCGTGCCGGTGCGCGGAGCGGCCTGGCGAGTACGGTGGAGCCACCGATCACCAGGAGAGAACCGTGCGCAAATTCCTTTTCAACGGAGCGATCATCAGCTCGCTCTTCTCGGGCGTCAGCCTGCTCAAGAGCCTCAGCGCGGGGCCCCGCGACTGGCGACTGCTGCTCACCGCCGTCGCGTGGGCGGCGACGACCGCGATCGCGGTCGGCAACGTCGTCGAGGCCGCGAACCAGGACGACTGACCGCGTTCCCCTCGTCGGCCTCCGGGCCGGCGGCCGGCACGAAGGAGGCGCGTCCCCGGACAGGGGGCGCGCCTCCTTCGTCTGCCGGGGCCCGTGCCGGTGAGGGCGACGGCACCGGGCACGGCCCGGCGGGCAGGGCTCAGCGGCCGCCTCGACCGCCCCGTCCGCCGTCGAAGCCCTCGTCGACGCGGGGGTCGCTCTCGTGCTCGGCGCCCATCGTCGCCGCGTAGGGCCGCAGCTCGGGCGCGGCGTCGCGCTGGATCGGGATGGCCTGCGTGAACAGCTGCGTGCGCTCCGACCCGGCGTTCTCGCCCGAGAAGAGGCCGCCCGAGTCCGACGTCGAGCGGGCGGGGCGACGCGTCTCGGGCTCGGCCTCGACGGTCTGCACCCGCGTGCGGGGCACGGCCTGGGGCGAGACGCGGTGCAGCCAGGAGACCAGGTCCTCGCGCACCAGGCAGCGCAGGTCGAAGAGCGTGCCGGCGTCCTTCGCCGTGACGAGCACGCGCACGCGGACCCATCCCCCGGTGGCGTCCGTGACCTGCAGCACCTTCGTGCGCCGGTCCCACAGGTCGGTGCCGGCGAGGATCCGGTCGAGCTCGGCGCGCATCGCGCCCGGGTCGACGCGCCAGTCGAGGTCGAGCTCGACCGCGCCCAGCAGCTCGCTGTTGCGGCGGGTCCAGTTCTCGAACGGCGTGGTGGTGAAGTAGGTCGAGGGCAGCACGAGACGTCGGTCGTCCCAGATGTGCACGACGACGTACGACAGCGTGATCTCCTCGATCAGGCCCCACTGCCCCTCCACCACCACGACGTCGTCGATGCGGATGGCGTCGCTGAAGGCGAGCTGGATCCCGGCGAACACGTTGGCGAGGGCCGACTGCGCGGCGAGGCCCGCCACGACGGAGACGAGGCCGGCGCTGGCGAGCACGCTCGCCCCCACCGCCTCGACGCCGGGGAACCCGAGCAGGACGGCCCCGGCGGCGATGACCACGACGACGACCATCGTCAGGCGGCGCAGGATCAGCACCTGCGTGCGCACGCGCCTCGCCACGCGGTTGTCGGCGGTGTCGACCCGGTAGCGGGCGAGCCCCAGGTCCTCGAAGAAGAGCGCGAGGGCGCCGACGAACCAGGCGACGACGACGATGACGGCACACCGGAACAGCTGCGAGACCGCTTCTTCACCCGCCCACGGCGAGCCGAGCAGGGCAGGCAGGGAGGTGCGGAGCGCGATCGTGAGGAGCACGACGAGCAGCGTCCACCGGAACGGGCGGCGCATGCGCTCGACGAGCGCCTTCGCCCAGTCCTTCCGCTTGGCGACGATCCCGACGACGAGGCCGACCACGGCCGAGACGACGAAGGTGAGCAGGACCGCCGCGGCGACCGAGACGAGCAACTGGATCCAGGGCATCCGTCCACCCTGTCGCACGAGGTGCACGCGCGTCCGGCCCCGGCGGCATCAGACTGGGACCGTGAGTCGATCCACAGGTTCCCGTCACGACGACGCCACGTCCGCGTCACCTGCCCGACGCCGGGCCAGACGGAGCGTTCGCTCAGACGGGGTGCGCGCTCAGACGGAGCGCTTGCGGAGGCGCAGCGCCTCGAGTGCCATGCCCTGCGTGGCGTAGCGACCGACCTCGTCGCCCCAGGCGGGGTTCGGGCCCTTGATCGCGACGTGCACGCCGCCCTCGTCGCGCACGTGGCCGAGCACCCGGTCGGGCGTCGAGACCTGGACGAGTCCGGCCGAGACGACACGGGTGGTGATGCGCGCGCTGCGACGGAGGGGCTCGAGGGCGATCGTGGTCACGGGGTGGTGCCTTTCGTGGGGGACGTGCGAGATCGACGGTACCCGCGCCTCCCCTGTCTTCTCCTGGGGCTCCGCCGTGCGTCCCCGGTGGTCTGACTGTGGGGACGCCTGCGTCGGGGTACGCGGACGCCCCGCCCGGCAGAGCCGGACGGGGCGAGACAGCGCCCGCGGCAGGCGGGACGCAGGGGCGCGGGTCAGCGGGTGAGGCCGTCCACGTAGTCCTGGTTGTCGGCGATCCACGCGTCGACGACCTCGGTGTAGTCGCTGCCGTCGACGCCGCTGTTGAACATGGCGTTCTCGAGCGACGAGAGGGTCTCGGTGTCCATCTCGAAGCCCTCGAGCCACTCGGTCAGCTGCGGGAAGTTCGCCGTGAAGCTCTTGCCGCCGAACGAGTGGATGCCCTCGGCGTCGCCGAGCGTGCCCTTCGGGTCGGCGAGGTCCTTGATCGGGAACGCGTCGTAGGCCCAGTGGGGGCTCCACAGCGTCACGGCGATGTTCTCGCCGGCCTCGGTCGCGCTCTTCAGCTCGGTGAGCATGGCGGCGGTCGACGAGGTCTGGAGCTCGAGGGCGTCGATGCCGTAGTCGGGGATGGTCGCGTCCTGCACGGCCGTCGTCAGGCCCGCGCCGGGCTCGATGCCGACGATGGAGCCGCCGAAGAGGTCCGCGTTCGCGTTCAGCTCCTCGAGCGAGTCGATCGGGGCGTCGGCGTTGACCGCGACGGCGAGCTTCGCGTCGTCGTTCCACGCACCGAGGTCGGTGAGGTCGTCGCCGTACTCGTCGACGTAGTCCGCGTGGGTGGTGGGCAGCCAGGTGTCGAGCACGACGTCGTAGTCGTCGGTGGTGAGGCCCTGGTAGACGGGAGCGACGTCGGCCATCTGCAGGTTGACGGTGTAGCCCTCGTCCTCGAGCACCGACTTCCAGAGCCAGGAGGCGGCGATGCCCTCGTCCCAACCGTTGAAGACGGCGAGCTCGACGACGCTCTGGTCGCCGTTGTCGAGGGTCTCGGTCGAGGACGAGCTGCCGGGGGGCGAGCAGGCGGCGAGTCCGAGGACGGCGGTGGTGCCGAGGGCGACGGAGGCGGCGATGGTGCGCTTCTTCATGGGTGTCCTTCCGGGGACGATCGGGGTGTTCGAGGTGCTGGTGCTGGTGCTGGTCTGCGGGCTCACGCGCCGGCCCCCACGGGGACGGGTCGCTCGCTGTCGGCGGTGCGCGCCTCCTGGGTGCTCGGGGCCGGTGCGGGAGCGTCGTCCCGTCCGGCGCCGCTGCGGAGCGGGCGTCGACGTGCTCGGCGATCGGCGCCGAGGGCCGCGGTCATCCGGTCGAGGATGATCGCGAGCACGACGACCGAGATGCCGGCCTCGGCCCCGAGTGCGATGTCGATCCGGTTGAGGCTCGCGACGATGTCGCCGCCGAGACCGCCGGCGCCGACCATGCCGGCGATGACGACCATCGAGAGCGAGAGCATGATGACCTGGTTGACGCCGGCCATGATGCTGGGCTTCGCGAGCGGCAGCTGGATCTGGCGGAGGATGCGCCACGGGGACGAGCCGAACGCGTGGCCCGCCTCCACCACCTCCTGGTCGACGCCCCGGATGCCGAGCTCGGTCAGGCGCACGCCGGGGGCCATCGCGAAGACGACCGTCGCGATGATGCCGGGGACGACGCCGATGCGGAACAGCAGCAGCGCGGGGATCAGGTAGACGAACGCGGGCGTCGTCTGCATGAAGTCGAGCACGGGCCGGATGATCTGCGAGGCCAGCGACGACTTCGCGGCGAGCACCCCGAGCGGGATGCTCAGCACGATGGCCACCGCACCGGCGACGAGCACCAGGGCGAGGGTCGACATGGCGTTCTCCCACTGGCCGAGGGTGCCGATGAAGAGCAGGCCGACCGCCGTGCCGAGGCCGAACTTCCAGCCCTTCGCCA
>Ga0265780_10007491_pt1 | contig 13399 bp, 14 predicted proteins | sample P1T30metagenome_FD_192432 | JGI IMG/M metagenome (GOLD analysis project Ga0265780, IMG submission 192432) | Plant litter microbial communities from East Loma Ridge, Irvine, California - P1 T30 | ecosystem: Environmental > Terrestrial > Plant litter > Unclassified | place: USA: California... | reverse complement strand
CCTGTTGCTGAGGAGCGAGGAGGCCTTGCGGATGGCAAGTTGCTGGGGAGTTCGTTGGGTTGGCCACCGGCACAGTCTGCTTGGCCGCCTAGTTTCACTACCATGCCTACTCCGCCCGTCGCTTCTTGGAAGTTGTTGTCGGTCTGGAACTTTTCGACATCGAATGCCTCGCCCTCGGCAGGGAGTTGCAAGTTGTCGATTTGCTGCCGCCGTGGGTTGACGTACATGAGGAAGCTGTATTGGCGGTTGTCGCCAGTCTCGCCAAAGGCGCCGGGAGCCTTGTACTCTAGTTGGGGTGGGGAGGTGCTGTTGATGTTTGTGATGTCGAAGTTGTTTTTGAAGTTTGATCGTGCGTAGTGCAGGACGCGCTTGTCGGAGCATGTTGTGTCGACCATGATGATGGTGTATAGTACACCGGGTGCGATGCCTGCACTGTCGCCCAAGGCAAATGTAGGTTCCTGTGCCACGGCTGCTGCTTGTTAGTTCATGTTACTAATAGTGACTCCTTTGAACTGACCTTCTTTGCTAAAGGATGTGCCGTCTGAAAAGCCATTGACCGCCTCTCCCGTGTATGACACCTGAACATCTGTTCCGCCAGAAAGCCCGCCAGCAAGGTCTTCGGGAATGATGCTGGGTCGTTGTGCTGCACTGAATTGTGCTAATACCGTAATGATGGCTGCGTATCGTAGATAGTGGAAAGCCATGATGAGATAAATGGGAGATAAAAGGTCGTGTATTAAACAATATATTCGATGCCCCTTGTGTCCTGAACTCTGGGCTAGCAAACGGGACTGAGGATAAAGATTTAAAGTTTGAATGAGGCTATAACGAAGCTGTAGCCCCAGGCCTTATGTACTTGCATGCCTCGTGGTATGTGGGCACAGTCGCTGAAGCGTAACTCCGCCTCAAACTGCTGCCATGACCAAAAAATAGCAATGGCACGATTATCCCAGTAAACATTACCCGAGAATAGCTGATAATCTGCTGCTCGCTGCTCTCCAAACAATTAGCGCGCGAGATTCGCTCACGAACTTGTTCGCGACGACCTTGTCAGCTGTTTCAGTTTCAGGACCGTTTCGGATGCGCAACACCCGGGCGCGTCGAACGTGATGTACTGCGCCACAGGTATACGGATCTCCACACTTTTGGTCAAATTGCATGGGGAAATGTAATGCCAAAGTCGCCTTGTACGACGACCATCCTGTGCGGTGACCGCGCCACAACAGAGGCTCTGAAGGATCAACTTTCGGCGGCACATTCGGTGTTACTCGGAGACAACAAATACTCTTGGCTTCAAGGGAATAGAGCATCCGGGGGTCTGTTTACGTATACGTTCTGTTTCAGTATCAATCACTGTGTTGCCAGCTCTGACTTGGCGATAATACGTCTGGCTGACAATTGACTTGACAGTTTAGTTTGACAGCTCAAACTCCTCGGTTCATATCCAGGCCTGCATATAGCCCCGTCTCTTTGTTGAGCGATGTGCGTCTCCCGAAAGACTTTTGCAGGATCGTTCACAGCCTACTACACATGAGCTGTGCTCTGCCAACTCAGAGCCACCCACGCTCGATTGTCACATAGTCGTTAACGTTCAATGCATTTTTTGCTGCAGCTATAGTTAGACAGGCGATGAAGCGGGGACGAGGTATATTACCAGGTTTGGATTCGCACTTGACGAATACAAGAGAGTAGCTCAGCTCGACTCCGCAGCCCGACAATAACATACCAAGGTGGCAAAAGCGTAATAGCAAAGGTCCTTCCTCTCGATACTCCTCGATGCGACAATTGATTGTGACGCTTTTCAAGGCAGGCAGACCATGTTTAGCGAATTCGGCCGAAGTGAGGAAGAATCTGTCGCTGGGCCCTTCCCTTGCTGACCGCAAATCGGCCGTCAGTGACCGAAAACTAGGTGGTAGGAGTTTGTTAATAATGTCATTTTGTGTCCTCGTGCAAAAGGTAAAGAGAGGCACCTCAAGATGAGTGAGCAGAGTAAACTGCTGAAAAGAGGTAGGTTGAAGAAGGTCTGCTTGACGCGCGGACATAGCTTTGTATCCGTTGACTTCGATCCTCCGCATCTCGGATAGAGTGTTTTGATGTAGTTACAGAATCCTGTATATCTGCAGATAGTCCGCAGTGCTTATTTGCCAATGAGAGTACTCCAGATGGAAGCTACGCAAGGTTCGGCAGGGTTCGATGAATATCGATATCCAAGCAGAAGAAATTCCACGCTTCTTGAGAGTGAGCTCCTGGATCGTTCATGTTCGTTTCTGGCAATGCCACGCCCATTCTGGCTTCGTCACTCCAATTCTCTTCCTCACAAATATGGGCGTTTACAACGGAAAGTGTCCGAAGTGATGGTAATGTGAATAGAACCGTCAGGTCATGCATGTGAAAGGGCCTCTCCCGCTCAAAGGCAATATGCAGGGTACACAGCTGCTGAAGAGACCTTTGCCTGGGAAGATCTACATCAACCAGATTTCTTATAAGCGTACTTCCAAAAGTGGTAAGATTTAGATGCTGTGGACATGGCAAAGCGCGTGTGATTGTGTGAGAGAAGGTGGTCCGTGTGACCCGATCCGGAGTAAGGGCCCACGCCTCAAGAATGCCGCGTACAATATTCTACCCAAGGAAAGCTTATCGCCCCAATCAGCAGAACATCCGGTGTCTTACGCCCCAACATGAGCATTTTGGTTCTGGGCCTGGACGTTGGGTTCACACCCTTCGTAGTGTTTCACGAGCCCAGCACAATGATTTTTGGCCAAGATCGTTTGGCCAAAGAGTTTTATGTGTCTGATGGAAGAAGCATAGAATCTTTGGTACAGTGAGGATGTGATGACGGAGTCAAAGTGACGATGGTCCTGCAAATGACGAAGAAACTTTTGCATTGCTCATTGTAGTTGTCGTAGAAGGCGTTGGGAATGCACTCGAAAATCTAGACAAGTATCTCTCGTTGGGTAGATCACCGATTGACATAGGCATTGGGTGCGCTGATTCCATGTTTCTAACATTGACTGCAGTTTGTCGATGGGCGTGGTTGTCCAATGGGAAGCCGGGCGACTAGCGCGGCGGCTCATCGTTGTTCCGGTCCGGCGTTGCTGCCCCGATCAATAAGCGAGTCCTTGGCAACACCAGCAATTTGGAGTGCCGCTACCTCGACAAAAACGTCAACCTCGCAAAACCCATCCACCTCCAACAACCCACAACACCGCCAAAATGACCAAGCGTACGCCTCCCTCCCTCTCTCGGATAGAACAGTTATTGATTGCGATGTAGGCACAAAGAAGGTCGGCATCACCGGAAAGTACGGTACCCGTTACGGTGCCTCGCTCCGTAAGCAGGTCAAGAAGATGGAGGTGCGCACACCCAAACAAGTCTTGCCGCGCAAGGAATGAGCGCTCACCAAAATCTTCAGATCACACAACACGCCCGCTACGTGTGCCAGTTCTGCGGAAAGAACGCCGTCAAGCGCACTGCTGTCGGTATCTGGAACTGCCGATCCTGCAGGAAGACCACCGCCGGAGGAGCCTACACCATCTCGTAAGCGCACCCTGCCTCGCTGCATTGCGAGTCCACATCACCGGCTCGAATTGCGGCGACGGGAAGAACATTCTTGGACAGTGCTAACACGTGCCCGCAGAACTCCTGCTGCCGCCGCCACAAGGTCAACCATCCGTCGTCTGCGCGAGATCGCTGAGGTTTAAGGGAACATTGGGCAAAGGTTCGGTGGAGTTATTCGAGCGTCTTTCTCTGCATCGGCAGCCATTATCCGACTAAGATGGCTCATAGAAGCATCTGGATGCCGGTTCTGTAACGATCATGGGGTTATCAGAACTCTGATAAAAACAATGGCACGATCATGAACAATGACAACTGTCGCGACCCTGAGCGTGACTCCATCTTGATATGACCCTCCCTCTCACGTGCATTGTAGGGCCGTATCAATCCTCGTCCACCCTTTTAATTCGCCTCGACCACGGCTGCGAATTGACAAAGCCATACTCCCGGCTTACTCTCATTGCGTCACTCATGCCGCTCATGTCGTATGAGAGGATCGCTCACTTTTCAGCTAGTCTTCTTTGGACTCTGGCCTGGTATTTCTGACTTGACTGAACGGCTGCCCTCCCTCTTCCTTGTTCCCTGATTCAGACCCCGAGAACCAGAAGTTGGAGATGAGGACTTATGTCTTTTCCTTCTATACTCGGGTATCCGGAGACAAAGCATTGAAAGACCAGGCATGTTTCGCCCTCTGTGTGTCCCAAAATTTCACACTGGAGGATTCATGCTTTATGCTGGAAATTTCCTCCGCCTAAAGCATAACTGCAGGGGACCATGACTTTCGCCCGGCTCAAATCGCTACTAAAACGCTCGCTGGGCCATTCAAATATCCTACCTATTTGTCATAACTCCCTCAGTTTTTGCGTATAGCTATATCGCAAATCGAGCACTACATGCACAATATTAACATATTCTTGTGCTAACGTCAGTCGTCAAAAGCGAAGCGCCGTCAACTCATGAAGTGTATCCGGTCTGTGGTGATAACAGCCTGGAGACTATGCTCTTTCCTTGAGCCATCAGAATCATACAGAATGATCCGCCCAACTCAAAATTGTAGAGGATAAAGTTGCATGTCTAGAGTGCCGCGCAGCTATTACACATTGTCTCGTCATTATAAGTCTTCCTGGTAATCAAGGATGGAATATGTAACTTCCTCTGCCCTACTCTTTTCTTCTTACCAGCCATCAACTTCTCTAAAGTTTCGCACCAAAGCTCTGCAGTATCTGGAACATGGCTCTCGCCTCGTCTCTCTGTAACCAAAAGGCACGGACAACAGGACTATGTCCTTCTTGTCTGGTGACCCAAAAGACTATCAAGGAAGTTAATGACTTCCACAATCTATACTTCGTCATGACATGGAGCCTGGTCGAGTGATCTACGATGCATCACGTGTACATCACATCGGGAACACAAAACGACTTCTTCGCAAGCCTAAGAAAGTCGGTTGATTTCATCAGCTCGTGAGCTCAGAAGAAAGTGCCCTAGACTACGATACATGTGTCTGCAACGACTTCTCCGCGCCGAAAGGCCTGCTATGGCCATTCATGAGCGACGCTTTTGTGGCTTTCCTATGCGGCGAAAAAAAAGTAGGGCGATCATCGGTATGACTCCCTCTCGCTGCTTAGAGAGAGCTGTCGCATCTCTATAATCTTTACAAGAAGAACGACATTGCTCGAAAGGAACATGACTAGGTTCTATGAAAATCCAGAAATTCTCGATATATTACCGTAACGTATCCAAGAAATCGATTCTGGCGATTCCTAACATCACTCCAAGAAGTTTTGATACGCGGCTTATGGGTCGAAGTGTAACAAAGTAAGTGAGGGCGTCTGGAAGGAGATATAAAACCTCGCATGCACCCGTCTCCTCTCCTCGCTCGACATTTAACAACAACGGGACTTATTCTACGTCTAAAAGAAAACACGGCGGGTCTATGCTTGGGTTGCATTGGGCTCCTTCAAAAGAGCTGCAGTACGTTTTATGAGGAAGACGTCTCATGCTATTACACTCATTCGAAAACTCGCAGCGAGATTTGCTATGTCAAGGGTGTCTATGAAAGCCAACAATTCCACTATAACTGGGCAGCTCTCACCTCTATCTTGTCACTCTGCAGCAAAAATTTAAACAGCACTAAAAGTGGATTGAGATTCGGAAATGCCTGGCTCTCGCTGGGAGTGTCTTATTTCTATTCAACCCCCGAACGATACCACGAAACATTCGAGCGTTCGTCGAGGTTGGCAGTACGTATAAAAGCCTGGGATTCTTCCGCTTTCTCAATCCCTTACATTAGTGCGAATAGCGCTATCAAAAGTATGAGAAGGGTGGCTTATGCTATTCCACGTCCTGAAAAGGTTACTCAATGCCCAGGTGATCTTTTGGCGCTGTACATAGAGGCCACCTCTGTTTTTTCTTCTCCTGAATTCATCAAATCCTCGGCCTTTATGCAGGAAAGCTCCACCAAAATGCCTGGATCTCGTCGTATGTCCAGCCAGACCTGCCCTTGCTCCAAAATCCTGAATTCTTCAAGAAGCATGAGCACGACTCTTCTCTCGCGCAGAAATAGTTTGCGCAGATTTCCCCGTGCTGAACGGTGGCTTAGAAAAAGCCCAGCGCCTATTGCTTGCTTCCTCTATATTCTCAATCCTCTGTATTGTTACGAAAGCGCTTTGCCAAATCACTCGAGGAGACGGACGATGTTCTGCCTGCGCCGCCTTTTTTAAAAACAACTTTCGGCGGTCTTCATGAGAAACACGCGTTCGTCCCCCGAAAAAATGTCCGAACCTTACCCTCTTCCTCTCACATCCTCTAATCACTCTGCACCAATTTTAAATGACTCTACCAAAGCGCTGAGGGATGGCTCGATGTCCAGCCTGCGCCTTTTCCAAAAATGCCACTCAGAAGATGTATGAGGAAGACGCTTTCGTTCCTCTAAAAGATGAAGGTTGTGAACATATGACTTCTCTAGGAGGAAGGTGGGTATAAAAGCCCGGCACCTTGATCCACGTCCTCAACTTATTCTATACCCGCTCAAACAAAGTGGATCTACAAAAAAACGGAGGAGACAGACCTGATGTCCAGTCCGCGCCCCCGTCTCTCCAAAAACCTGGTCCTACCCTCTGATGAGGAAGACTTCTCTCTCTCAAATACCCCGCTGACATTCTCCAACCCGAATAGTATCTATAAAAGCCCAACACAAGGTCTTCTTGTCACACGTCTCCAATCTACTCCGCACTGGCACCAAAACCTTTTCTATCAAACACTACGCGGAAACCTTCGATGTGCGACCTCAGCCTCAGCCGGCCGTTCCAAAATTGCAGCGCACCTTCCGATGAGAAAGATTTCTGCGTCTCGAAAATGCCTAACGCATGATTAAACAAAGCAGCAGTGTCTATAAAACCTACCATCCTCTTCTCATCCAGGTTTTTCTACATCGGCGCTCCACTAGCTTGGGAGGCTTTACCAGATTGGACGAAGTAGATGTTAATGTCTAGGGTACGCTGTCTTTTCCAAAAATCCGCTCATCCGTCTGAGGAGGAACACGTTCGCACTGTCAATATCTTCTACGTATAATTTCCACAGCTCGACAGTCTATATAAAATCCACATTTTCCTTCTTCTTCTTCTTCTTCCTCCTTCCTTCCCAAATTACCCGGTCAAAAAACCTTACCAAACGGGAAGACAACGACGTCCATGTCCAGCCCACGCCGTCTTTCTTCCAAAAAAAAAAGGCCAAATCTTATAGGCCCATGAGGAACGCGTCTGTACCGAAGAAAAAAAAGTTCTACCCTTCAACCATGCCTTTGCTACTTTCTGCTGTTCTTCAAAAACGACACAATTAATACTGCCATGTCTTGGGAGGAGTACGAGGAGACAAGCCAATATGGGATGCTGGCAAAATAGCAAAGAGGAGCTGGCATGTGTGCGATTAAGAGGGATGGCAAGGATGACGGATGTCTCGCGGGTCGAAAACTAATTACTGCACCATCCATGTCGCTGGGATGTCTTGCTTTCACATAATAAACCAGGAATGCATATCCACAATGGGGCGTTTCTCTTTTCCCGGGGGGATTTATGGGTTTTGAGGTGGTGGTGATCAAGTCTCAAATACAATTCCACGTGAAGGCGAAGGAATTCTTCAATTCTCCCATGTTCGTTCGTCATGAATCACATTGTAACTGCCACCTACATCCGAACAATCTAGCCATCTATCCTCACAACCAGATCAATCCCACACCCTTCGACTGCACTGACTTATGACGGCTTGTAGTCATCACGCGCGTTGTTGTGCGGCGCCTCCGTCGGCGGGCCCTCGGGCGTAGTATAGCACCTCGACATGCCACCATCAACCACAAAGTCCGTGCCATTGACAAAGCTGCTCTCGTCGCTGGCCAGGAACAAAACGGCCTGGGCCTGCTCGACAGCCTCGCCGAAGCGGCCCGTGGGGAAATGGACTTCGCGGCGGTGACGCTTGGCTTGGTCGTCGCCGAGCCAGTCTTGGAGAAGGGGAGTGCTAGATTTGTTAGTGTGATCGTATTGTGAAGTCACGTGAGCACGTACTTGAGTGGCGCGGGGCAGAGGGCGTTGAATCTGTATCCTTCGCGGGCGTGCACCATGGCGAGTTCGCGGGTCATGGCGAGGACGGCACCTTTGCTGGCGGTGTATGCGAGTTGAGGTGTTGCGCTACCAACAAGAGCGACTACGCTGGCCGTGTTGATGACGCTCGTCTTCTTCTTGCCGTGCTTTCTGAAGCTGATGACTGCGTGCTTGCTACCGAACCACACACCCTTGACATTAATGGCTTGCGTCAGGTCCCAGATCTTCTCGGGGGTGTTGACGGCATCGTCGTCGGCAGAGTGCATTATGCCGGCATTGTTGAAGAGGACGTCGAGACCGCCCCAGGAGTCGACGTGCTCAATCATGGCCTGGACATCGGCTTCCTTGGAGACGTCGGAGATTTTTGTTTCAATCTTCTTGGCCTCGGGGACGACTTGCTTTAATTTGGTGACGGCTTTTTCGAGAGCTGGGCCAGAGATGTCGGAGAGGAGGACGTTGGCGCCTTCCCGGAGGAAGAGCACGGCCGTCTCCAGACCGATGCCGCTGTGGGGTGTTAGTTGAATTCGTGCAATGACTTGATATGACTGATATGGGGCGGAATGATATGAGGAAAGAAGGATATGATAGTACTAAGCAGAAGCGAAGTTGTGATGGTTAAGACGTGACAAAGAACGACATAAGACGAGCAATAGAAGAGCATGTCGCTTACCCGGCGCCACCAGTAATGATGCAGTTTTTGGCCTCGAGACGTCCCATGTTGAATGGCAGTTGTTGTGTAGATTGAAAAGTCTCTTGGAAAGTCTGTCAGAGTGTGAGCATCTTGCTTGTGCACGCGGCGATTTCTTATATCAAAGCTTGAAAGCAATGACTAATAACAACTAGCACCAGCGTCATGACACACTCGGCGGGCGTGAATGCGGAAGGTTTGCCCGTGAGGTACGTACAACGACTTCGACGTGGTGTTGCTGTGATATAAATGTACGTGTATGCTGCGTGTGGTTGATGGCGAGGGTGTCCTTGGACGAGGTTGATGGCTTGCAGCGGTGGCCAGGGCAAGAGCGATACGGACGCTGCGGGCGGTGTCATGGTGATCACAGGACCCCGAAGTCGGCCCTAGATAGCCTCGAGACGTGTCGATAAGAGAAGTCTGGCTCCCTGGCATGGATCCCGAAAAGGCTGCAAAGAGCGGTGGAGCGTCGCTCGCATTGCGTCCAAAAGGCCTTGAGATTACCCCGCCATGGCGATGAGGGGCAGTCAGGGACCAGGTCGGAGAGATGCACATTGATTGTCGCGTTGGCAGTCACGGGCGCAATGGCTCCCGTGTAACTTTGCTGCATCCCAGTCGTCATTGGCCCAAGCTCCTCCAGGGCTGTCACGTGGACCAACCCTCCCGACATTACTACTCGCATTCTTGTAGATTTGGCTTTTTGTATACCCATCGCGCCACTGTAGACTACAACAACCATGCCCGAAGACAACCCCGCATCCACGCCCACGGCCGAACAGCTCCCAGAGCTCCTCAAAGATGACTTGGCAGTCAAGGTTGCCGGCATCGACGTCGACGGCATGCTGCGCGGCAAGCTCATGGCCAAGAAGAAGTTTCTCTCCATTGCAAAAGAGGGGTTTGGCTTTTGCAGCGTCATTTTTGGCTGGGACATGCACGACCAAACATACTTCAAAGAACTCGGCATATCAAACAAGGAGAATGGCTACCGCGACCTGATTGCCGTGCCAGATCTGTCCAGCTTTAGGAGAATACCGTGGGAGGACAATGTGCCTTTCTTCCTCATTAGCTTTCACGACCCAGACACGCGCGCGAGCCTGAGTGCGTGCCCGAGGAGTCTGTTGATGCGCGCCGTAGATAAGCTCAAGCAGAATGGCTACGGCGCCATGGCTGGAGGTGAGTCTCTACATCCCGGCGGTCCTAGAGGGCAGATACTTCTCCGTGCTGTGTGAAGCTGATTGTACCACTTGTAGCCGAGTACGAGTTCTACCAATTCCGCGCACCCCAATCGCACGACGGCACCGAGAGGAATACCTCGAGCACCGCGGCGTTCCTCCGAAATAACCCAGTCAACTCGCTGCCCAGCTTGACAGAGGGCATGTTTGGCTACAGCATAACGCGCCCCGTCCACAACCAAGACTACTACTACGGCATATTCGACGCCTGCGCAAACTTCAACTGCGGCATTGAAGGATGGCACACTGAGTCCGGGCCCGGTGTATTCGAAGCCGTACGTCTCTACTTCCTCTTCAACAACTCCTTCAAAAGCTAACCCCCCACAGGCCCTCGAATTCGGCGAAATCTCACAAATGGCAGACAAAGCCTCCCTCTTCAAACTCGTCGTCAAGTCCCTCGGTTCAAAACACGGCATCACACCCTGCTTCATGGCCAAGCCGCGCGAAGGCCTCCCAGGAAACAGCGGCCACATGCACGTCTCCCTCGTCGACTCGGCGCTGAACAACCTCTTCGCGCGCGAAACCCAAGACCCGCACGCCAAATACCCGGACATAGCCTACCTCTCCGATCTCGGGCGCCACTTCCTCGCAGGCCTGATCGACGGCCTGCCGGACATCATGCCCATCCTCGCGCCCAACGTGAATAGCTACAAGCGGCTGGTGGAGAACTTCTGGGCGCCCGTCACCGTCAGTTGGGGGCTGGAACATCGCGCCGCGTCGATACGTCTGATTGCGCCCCCGACGGCGAGTGCCAAGGCTACGCGCTTCGAAGTCCGCGTGCCCGGTGCAGATACGAATCCGCATTTCGTGCTCGCGGCGATTCTGGCCCTGGGGTGGCGCGGCGTCGAGAAGAAGATGGAGATTTCTATTCCGCCGCTGGGGAAAGGGGAGGATGTGGGTGGTGCGGCGGATAAAGGGGAGAGGCTAGCGAAGAGCTTGAAGGAAGCGACGGAGCGGTTTATGCGCAAGGAGAGCGTTGCGCGGGAGGTTTTTGGCGACGAGTTTGTTGATCATTTTGGCGGGACGAGGGAGCATGAGATCCGGCTCTGGGACGAGGCGGTGACGGATTGGGAGGTGAGGCGGTATATTGAGACGGTGTAGTTTCGCGAAGACAAGACCTTGTTGCTTGGAAGTTATTCTTTCCGCTAAATGATGCCACACGTATTCCTACAAGCCCATGACGCCCTTGAGACCCTTGCCGAAATCCTTCCACCCCCCATATCCCAACCACACAATCCCTACCGCCATGCCCCACGCCTTCTCCATCGCCCTCTCCCCACCCAGCGGCACATCCATGGCCGGCGGAATCGCCGTCTTGACCCCCGCCCACGCAAACCGATCCCTCGTCACGCTCTTCTGATTGCACAATGCGCGCAGCCCCTCGGCGCCCGCAAACCTGCCATACCCGCTGCCATTCCGCCCGCCAAACGGCAACTGCACCATGTAGAACACGGCAAAGTCGTTTACCGCCACCATGCCCGCATGCACCTCGCGCACCACGCGCTCCAGGTCCGCCGTCTTGGACCCGTACACCGACGCGCCGAGGGCGTAGATGGTCGAGTTTGCCGTCGCGATGGCGTTGTCGAGCTTGTCTGCGCGCATGAGCAGGAATACCGGCGCGAAGAGTTCGGTCTGCGCAATGGACATGTCGGGGGTCACGTCGACGAGGAGCGTGGGCGAGAAGTAGTGGCCCGCGGGATATTGGGGGTGGGAATAGCGTTTGCCGCCGGCGAGCAGGCGGGCGCCGTTGCTAACGGCGCCGGCGATGAGGTCTTCCAGGCGGTCGAAACTGGCGTCGGAGATGGAGGCGCCGACGTCGATGATGGTGTCTTGTTGGGCGGGGCCGGGGCGCAGGGCGCGAATGCGGGGGGTCAAGAGGTCGATGAGGCGGTCGTAGACGTCGGGCAGGGCGATGATGCGCTCGATGCCGATGCAGTTTTGGCCGGCGGATTGGAAGACGCCGCGCATGAGGATGCTAGCGATGCGCTTGAGGTCGGAATCGGAGACGTCATCGAGGACAATGGCTGGGTCTTTGCCGCCGAGCTCGACGCACACGGGCGTCAGGGCTTTGGCGGCGGAGGCGCAGACGTGGTGGGCGACGGGGCGGGAGCCGATGAAGGTGATGTGCGATATGGAGGGGTGGGAGGTCAGGTGGTCGGCGACATTTGGCCAGCAAATGACGGACTGGACAATTTCGGGCGAGTGGCCGCATGCTTCGAGGGCTTTGGTCGCAATGGAGGCAAAGTAGGAGGAGGACCAGGCGGTGGCTTCGGAGCCTTTGACGATGATGGCGTTGCCGGCGAAGATGGATGCGATGACGGGGCTGATGAGGTTGTGGAACTAGACGCTGTTAGATCAGAGGTGCTTCAGCCACTACTGGTAAAGCTTACAGGATAGCTGGTATATGTCAGTTGTAGAACGTGCAACAAAGGGGGGCTAAGCTCACTTCCAGCTCACACAAGCTGCAACAACACCCAACGGCTCCCACATAACCTCGTTCGATTTGTACATCATCAAGAAGCTCGTATCCCGCTTCTCACTCTTCAGACTCTTTTCGCCATGTTTGATTGTCCACCTCAGCTTTTCTACAGTCACCAGAATCTCTCCAAGACTGGCGTCGACCATTGTTTTGCCCGAGTCGAGACACGCAATCCTCGCAATCGTCTCTTGGTTGTTAAGGATGAACTTGAGCATCGTCTTTAGCACCTTGCGACGCTGGATAAAGCTCGTCTGCGCCCATGTGACCTGGGCGGCTTTGGCTTTTGCAATGGCGCGGTCGATGCCATCTGCAGTGGAGGGGTTGATGCGACCGAGTACTTGACCCGTCGCAGGAGCATAGCATTGAATGAGGGATGAGCCAGAGACCTAAACACATCAACATCTAAATTCTTCAAATTCTCAAGCTTACGCATACCTTTAGCGACGGCTTTTCCAGCACCTCGCCCTTCCAGCCTGGCTTCGCTTCCTCGGGCGGCTCGACGACATATTTAACAGGGGCTTCGGGGTCAGCGCGGCAAAAGAACCAGATTGCGCTCAATGCAACTATCCACAGACTGCCGTATAGCACTGTGTAGAAATCGCCCTCTGAGCGGGCTGTGATGCGCTCCATGGCGCGTCTACGTTGCGTCTTGGAAAATGTCGCGGCGCTGGTCGGGAATGGTTGGACCCTGAAACACTCCGCGGAGGTCTGAGTTCGCGCCACGACGCCACGACGCCGTCATGCCATTCTTCTAGTCGACATTCTCAAAGCTGAGTGGTTGGAACGGGTTCCAGACAAGGCATTCATTGTGACGAGACGCGTTAGGATGATTTTTAGCACCAGCGGACAAGTA
>Ga0265780_10007488_pt1 | contig 13401 bp, 6 predicted proteins | sample P1T30metagenome_FD_192432 | JGI IMG/M metagenome (GOLD analysis project Ga0265780, IMG submission 192432) | Plant litter microbial communities from East Loma Ridge, Irvine, California - P1 T30 | ecosystem: Environmental > Terrestrial > Plant litter > Unclassified | place: USA: California... | reverse complement strand
AGCGCCAGGTTCAGGCTCGGCAGGTGGTCTTCGTTGGTCTCGTCGATCGCCACGGCTTGCGAGACCGCGCTTTCGATGACGCCGCCGGGCGCGCTCGGGCGCAGCGGATCGTAGACACCAGGGATGATAGCGACCGAGCTGAGGGTCATCATGCCGGTGCCTGACACTTTGTTGCGCACGTAGCGGTAGCCGACGTTGCCTTCGAGCTCGAAGCCGAACGGCAGCGGACGGCCGGTGAACGGGATCTCGTCGAACTTGAAGTCGCCCATGATGTAGAAGGCGGTGGTGCGTTCCTTCAGGTGCTGGAAGGGCTGCTGGTAGACATTGCCGTCGCTGGCCGTGCACTCCTTGATGCAGTTGAAGTTCAGGTTCGGCGAATTGACGATCTCGAAGATCTTGTTGACGTCGAGTTCGGTCCAGTTCTGCAGCAACGCTTCCGGACGGTCCTTGGCGCCCGAGAAGAATCCGGTGCTGGTGGCCTGGCCGCGCAGGGTCTGGGCCAGCATCGCCTGGTACTGGGCCAGGGTCAGGGTGGTATTGCCGTTCAGGGCGTGGCGCGGGTCGGGGCTTGGCACGAAGCCGAACTGGCAGGCGTTGCCACCCACGCCGAGCGAACCCGTGGTGTCCTGGCAGCCGTTGAAGGTGCTGCGGATGATCGGGGTCGGCAGCACCACGGCCGGCACGTAGCCGACCGAGCCGAAGGCGCCGATCGCGTCCTTGACGGTGTAGCCGCCGCTGTTGCCCGAGTTCGGGTCCCAGCTCTTGCGGATGTTGTCGCGCAGGTTGAAGCCGGACTTGAAGCGCGTGAAGAAGGGGATGTTGTCGCGCACGCGATAGGTCAGGTCGAGCTTCGCGGTGCGCTCTTCGCTCTCCATCAGGCGCGGATTGTAGTAGGTGCTCGACTGCTGGGTCAGCAGCGGCTGCTGGGCGGCGGTGTAGGCCGGCACCGGGCGGGTATTCGTCGCGGTCGGGCGCACCGCGCCGGTGGCGGCGCCGGGGTAGGCTTGCGCATACTGCAGCGGGTCGGCCTGGTTGAAGTTGCTGCCGGCCGGGACCTCATAGCCCCACAGGCCGTTCGGCAGCACGCTCATGGTGGCCGGGCCGTAGTAGTTGGTGAAGGACACGCGCTTCTGCTCGCGCTCGAAGTCCGAGGTGGCCAGGCCCGCGAAGAATTCCGCGGTCAGGCCGCCGTTCTTGTAGGTGCCGCCCAGTTGCAGGTACTTGGCGATGGTCTTGGCGTACTCGCGGGTCTGGTCGGTGACCGCGCCGGCGTCCGAGATGGTGAACTTGGTCAGGTGGTGGCTGGCGTCGCTGACGATCGAGCCCGGGATGATATTGGCCACCGAACCGTTAAGGAAGGTGTTGCTGGCCATCGACGGCGAGTTGTACAGGTAGTAGCCCGAACCCGGCGCCGGGACGCGGGTGTTGGCCGGCAGGTTGTCGACGAAGGCCGGACCGTTGTAGGTCGGGCTGAACACCGCGTTGGCGCCGGTCGGGTTGACCTTCACGCTGCCCAGGCTGTAGGTCAGCTGGTGCATGTCGTTGTAGCGGCGGTTGTAGCTGCCCTTGGCGTACACGGTCAGGTTGTCGTTGACCTTGAAGTCGGCGCGCAGGTCCAGGTTCTGGCGCTTGTCGCGTTCGCGCTTCACGAACGAGCGGATGTTGGACGGCGTGTAGTCGTTCCACTGGTTCAGGCAGGTGGTCAGCTCGTTGATGCGCTGGGCCTGGGCCGCGCCGCGGTTGGCCGACACGATCGGGGCGGTCTGGTCCGGCGTCAAGACCGGGAAGGCGGCGTAGCAGTCGGCCTTGGTCTTGGCGGCGGCTGAGCGGGTGATGATGTCGAGCGGGGTGTTCGAGTTGAAGACGCCGCCCGCGGTCAGCGGGGATTGCACCATTGGCGAAGTGGTGTTGGCGTCCGCCGCGTTCACCGTGCCCGGGTTGAAGGTGAAGGTCTTCTCGGGCGAATTGTCGAAGTCGGCCAGGCGGTAGTAGCCGGCGCGCGCCGCATTCGACGGTTGCACCGAATGCGCTTCGTTCGACATCGTCGTGGTGGACGCGTTGCCCAGCAGGCCGAGGCGGCCGTTCAGGAATTTGTCGGCCAGGATCAGGTTGGCGTCCGGCTCCCATTTCTTGTTCAGCGAGCTTTGCGAGGAACCCAGGCGCAGCGAGGCGAATGGCTTCTTGAAATCCAGGCCGCTGCGGGTCTGGATGCGGATACCGCCGCCCAGCGAGCCTTCGGTCATGTCGGCGGTCGAGCCTTTCACCACGTCGACGCTCTTGATCAGGTCCGCGGACAGCTGGCGGAACTCGACGCCGCGGCCGGAACCGCCGCCGGACTGGTCGGTGCCGCCGGCCGACTGCACGCCCTGGCCGTCGAGTTCGACGCGGGTCAGGTCGGGGCCGTTGCCGCGCACCGCGACGCTGACGCCTTCGCCGAAGTCGCCGCGGTCGAGCGAGATGCCGGACATGCGCGAGATCGCCTCGCCAACGTTACGGTCGGGGAGCGAACCGACGTCCTCGGCGACGATCGAGTCGATCGCGGTGGCGGCGTTCTTCTTGCGTTCGATACTGGATTGCTGCGAGGCGCGGGTGGCGACCACGGTGACGGTGGTGACCTTGCCGTCATTCGGCGCTTCGGCGCCGGCCTGCTGCGATTGCGGGGCCGACGACTGCGTTTGCGTCTGCGATTGCGACTGGTCCGCCATCGCGGCGTTGCTGGCCACCAGCGAGGCCAGCGCCAGCGATACGGCGAAGCTCACGCGGGTCGGCTGGACCCGCGCGGCCTGGGCGTCGGCGCGGGCGCGGCTCGCGGCGCTGGCGCGCAGCGACGGTGTGAAGTGGGCAGGACGGTGCTCCGCCTGCTGCTGGGCGATGGTCATGGGCGTGTCTCCATTTAGTCTTGTTGTAGGGCGTGTGCTGCACGGTGTGCTGCGCGCGCCATTCGTTTTACGAAGGGCTCCGGTAGCGCACGGATGGCGCGTTGCAGAGTCCATTTCTCGTTGTGTGAAAAATGCTAGCAGATCGATTTTCGCGAAGCGATAGCGACTAGCGGTTTTAGAAACAATCGACATCGGGCTTGGCGGATTTCGTAATCACAGAGGACCGCCACGCCACACTTGCTGTATGCGGACGTGCGATATCCCCTCCCGTACCGGCGAGGGGCTGTTTCAGGCTGGCGGAATCAAGCGGTGATGTCGGTGTCGACGCGCTTGCCGGCGATGGTCACGTTGCGAACCTTCATGCCGCGCACGTTGTAGGCATACCAGGGCCGGGCGCTGTCCTTCGGCGTGCCGAAGTCGCAGTCGCTGATGCTGATGTTGGTCATCGGCAGAACCGGCTTGTTGTCCTTGCCGTTGTAGCTGTGCGCCACCGCGCCCATCACCACGAAGGCCTGGTAGCACGAGAACGCGCCGTCGGGCGTGGCGACGTCAGACACACGGATGCGCGAGATGTGCACGTCGGAGACGACCGGCGGACGATCGCGCACGCTGTCGAAGGCGGCCGCGTAGTCGCAGTCGAAAGTGATCACGGCGCCGCCGCCGGTGGAGGCGGTCTGCGCCGGCAGCGGGCTGCCCGCCATCGGCTTGTAGAAGCCCGGCTTGATCTTGACGCCGTTCGGCAGCACCAGGTCGCGCACGTAGAAGTGGCGCAGGAAGCCGCCACGCGCCATATTGGTCTTCAGGCGCACCGCGGTGCCCAGCGGGTCGATCTTGTAGTGCATATTGCGCACTTCGAGCTTTTCCGCATACACGTGCTCGATGCCGCCGCCCATCTCGCTGCCCAGGGTGACCGCGCCATGACCGGAATTCATGATGCTGTTCTGGATCACCACGTTGCGCGTCGGGCCGTACTGCGTATCGTTGGCCTTGCCGGACTTGATCGCGATGCAGTCGTCGCCGGTGTTGAACAGGCAGTCTTCCATCAGCACGGTGTCGCAGGATTCCGGGTCGAAGCCATCCGAGTTCGGGCCCATGCTCTCCATCCGCACCTTGGCCATGTGCACGTTGCGGCAATCGACCGGATGGTGGATCCAGAACGGCGTCGCCGCTACCTGGTAGCCCTGCATCAGCACGTCGGTGCAGCCGATGAACTCGATCATGCAGGGACGCAGGTAGTGGCCCTTGCCGAACACGCGCTTTTCAACGGGCACGCGTGCTTCCGAAAGCGCGACCAGGTACTTGCCGTCGCTGCGCCAGTCGGCTGGCGCCTCGATGCGCGCACGGTCCTCCGCCGACAGGTTCGGCGCCAGCTCGGCCAGCGAGGCCGGGTTGCGCGGATTGACGACGCCCTGGCGCGCGTGGGCGTTGACGGCGGTCTTGCCGCTCCAGGCCCACCAGTGTTCGCCGCTGCCGTCCTCAAACGTGACGCCGCCCTGGCCGTTGAGGATGCTGCTCCAGTCTTCGCCGGTGATGGCGATGTTCTTCTGGTTGCGCGCGTAGACCATCGGCGTGTAGTTCAGGCAGTCGTTGCCCTGCCAGCGCGACAGCGACAGCTTGCCCTTGGCGCCGCAGTCATACTCGCCGTATTTCGCGTAGTCGGCCGGGTTGGCGCTGAAGTGCACCTGCGCGCCTTTGGCCAGGTGCACGTGGACGTTCGACAGCAGCACGATCGGGCCCTTGCAATACCAGTTCCCGGCCGGGATCAGCACGCGCCCGCCGCCGGCCTTGTTGGCGGCGACGATGGCCGCGGCGATGGCGGGGTAGGCGTCCGGCGAACCCGGTGCCGGGGTCTGCACGTCGGTCTTCACGCCCTGGTCGCTGTCGAGATATGCCTGCACGGTGACCATGCGGCAGGGCTTGGCGCCATGCGCGGTGATCGGGAAGTCGCGCTTCGGGAAGGACAGCGGCTTGGCGAACTTGGCGCGGATCTGGTCGGCGCGCGCCCATGGATCGGCCGGTGCAGCTGCAGGTGCGGCTGCAAACGCGGCAGGCGCGCCCGCGGCCAGCACGGCGGATGCGGCGCCAGCGCCCTTGAGCAGCGTGCGGCGCCGGGGTTTGGCGAGAAGAGTGGGCTTCATGGTCATTGGGCCTTCGGACGGTAGTGGTAGGTCCGCACCTTGTCGGTGATCTCGACCTGCGGGTTGTTGAGCAGCTTGATCATCTCGGCGCCGGCCAGCAGCACCGGACCATAGCCGGCCATCGCGTCCACGCTCACCGGACGATTGTAGTAGTAGACGAAGTCGCCGGCCAGGGTGGTGGCGACCACGCCGTCCTCGATGCCGCCCTCGGCATTGATGCGCGACGAGACACCCGCCCATCCGGCCTGGGCGATGGTGCCGTAGTTGGTCGGGCTGATCCAGCCCTGGTTGATCGCATGCGCCAGCGCGTACACGAACATCGCGCTGCCCGAGGTCTCGAGATAGGAGTCCGGACGGTCCAGCATCTGGTGCCACAGGCCGGAGCCCGACTGGCGCTGGGCGATGCCGCGCAGCGCGCGGCGGTGCTGCTCCAGCACTTTCTTGTAGCCCGGGTGGGTCTTGGGCAGCACGTCGAGCAGGTCGGACACCGCCAGCAGCGCCCAGCCGTTGGCGCGGCCCCAGTAGAATTCGACGCTCTCGCGGTCGTGCAGATGCACGCCGTGGGTGTACAGGCCGGTCTGGCGGTTGAACAGGTAGCCGGACATCTGCAGCGCATTCTTCACCGCGTCGTCGAAGTAGCGTTTTTCCCCGGTCATGCGGCCGAGTTCCGCCAGCGCCGGAATGCTCATGTACATGTCGTCGGCCCACACCGACCAGGCTTGCGGGCGGTTGCGTGCCAGGGTGCCGTCCTTGAGGCGCACCTGCTGCTTGTGGACCCAGTCGCCGCTCTGCGCGATCTGCGCCGACATGTCGGGACCGATGCCGTTCAGGCGCGCTCGGATCATGGCCGCCGTCATCGAGCCGGCATCGTCCAGCGCATGCGGCTTGATGAAGCGCACGAAACTGTTGGCGCGGCCCAGGTTGAACTGTTCCTGCTGGGCGCGGAAGTAGGGCGTGCGCTCCTTGAAGAAGGCCAGGTGGCGCTCGGTAAGGGCGGTCCAGCGGGCGTCGCCGGTGAGAGCGCGCATGTTCATCAGGCCCGCGTGGACCACGCCCATCTCGTAGTTCATGATGCCGAAATTGTTCGGCGACGGTTCCACGATGGCGGTCTTGATCGGGCTGGCGAAATCCGTGATTGGCTGGCCGGTCTGCTTGTCGACGATGCGGCTCGGCGTGGCGCGGTCGATGAAGCCGCGCACGCGCTCGAGCTGGGCGGTGATTTCGGAGATCACCGGCAGCTTGTAAGGGACCGGGTAGGTGCCTTCGAGCGGGTCGGAGAGGTTCTTGTTGTCGGGGTTGCGGTAGGGGCCGGAGGCTTGCACCTGGCTCATCGCGCCGGCGGCGAGCAGGGCGGCCAGCAAAAGGGTAAAGGGTTTTTTCACGCTGCTTCCACTTAGGGTCTGCTTGCTTGTTTCGTTAGCTTTAAATCCGTCGCACCGGCGAAGGTCGCAACAATGCCACTGGCATTGTTGCGACCTTCGCGGGAACGACGTTTACGCGATACGGGACTTAACGCGTGACGCGGAAGTAATCGGCATCCAGGTAAGCACCCGACGCCTTGTCCGCATCGGTCGCGCTATACAGCCCCATCTGCGCACCGACCCAGTGGCCCTTGGTCGCCGCGAACGGCTTGCCGGCCGACTTGAATTCCTTGCCGTCGACGCTATAGAAGAACTGCGCCTGCGCGCCTTCCGCCATGGTCATGCGCAGGGTGACGGCCTTCGGCGCCTTCTGCAGCAGCACGGTGTCGGTCTCGGTGCAGCGCGGCTTGATTGGCTCGCAGACCGTGTACACCAGCTGCAGGTCGGCGCCCTGCTGGCGCAGGCCGATGGCGGCGTAGGTCTGGCCATTCAGGATCAGGCCGGCGCGGTCGCGGTCCTTCGCGCCAGTCAATTCGATGCGGGTCTCGGCGGTGAACACGGTGGCCGGCAGCTTCTGGGTCACGATGTTCGGTGCGGCGCGCACGTAGCCCTTGGTTTCAGGGTAGGCGGCGACCGGCAGGCGCAGGAAGCCGGAACGCGCGCTCAGGGAATGGAAGGATGCTTGCGGGTTCGCGTTCCACTGCCACTGCACGCCCAGCTTCTTGCCACTGAACTCGTCGGTGGTCGGCGGCACCGCCACCGGCTGGCCGGCGACCGGTTTCACCCAGCTGCTCACCGGGTTGCCGACGCCCGGTTTCGGGCCGGGCTGGCCGATCAGCGGCCAGCCATCGGTCCAGGTCATCGGGTTCAGGTGGGTCACGCGGCCGTAGGCCTTGCGGTCCTGGAAGTGGACGAACCAGTCCTTGCCTTCCGGGGTGCGCAGCCAGGCGCCCTGGTGCGGGCCATTGATGTTGGTCTCGCCCTGTTCCATCACGATGCGGTCTTCGTACGGGCCGTGGATGGAGCGCGAGCGGAACACCGACTGCCAGCCTTCCTCGACGCCGCCGGCCGGCGCGAACACGTAGTACCAGCCATCGTGCTTGTACAGTTTCGGGCCTTCCAGGGTACGGTAGCCGGCGATCTTGTTGCCGTCGATGATGACCTTGCCCTCGCTGTCCAGCAGCTGCTTGCCGTCCGGGGACATGCTGCGCAGGGTCAGCACGTTGTTGATGCCGGCGCGGCTCTTGGCCCAGGCATGGATCAGCCAGGCCTTGCCGTCGGCGTCCCACAGCGGGGCCGGGTCGATGATGCCCTTGCCCGGCAGGAGCAGGTGCGGCTCGCTCCACGGGCCGGTAAAGTTGGTGGCGGTGGTGACGAACACGCCGTGGTCCGGGTCCGGATAGAAGATCCAGAACTTGCCGTCGTGGTGGCGCAGCGACGGCGCCCACACGCCCGAGCCGGTGCGCGGCTTGGAGAAGTGCTCGACCGGCAGCAGCTTTTGCACCGCGTGGCCGACCAGGGTCCAGTTGACCATGTCCTTGGAGGTCAGCAGCGGCAGGCCGGGCGCACTGTTGAAGCTCGAAGCGGTCATGTAATAGGTGTCGCCCACGCGCACCGCGTCCGGATCGGAATAGTCGGCGTTCAGGATCGGGTTCTGGTAGCGGCCGTTACCGAGGTCGGCGACCCATGGCGCGTTATTTGCGGGCGCGGCGGCCTGGCTGGCGCCGGCCAGCAGGGACAGAAGAACGGCGGCGCCGAGGCGGCTGGTACGGAGCGAAGTAATTTTCATGGCTTACCTGGAGTGCGTGAAAAAAGCGGTGAATGCGGATGCCTTAGTCGGCATGGCGGTGTTCTTGGGGCGTCTCAAAGGCCGGATCCCAGCCCTTGCCGCCGTCGTAGCTGGCGAAGACGCCGGCGCGGGTGGCGTAGCGCGCGGCTTCACTTGGGGTGAGCGTGCGTGCGCCGCGGCGCTGCGACAGGTCGAGCGGCTGGCCCGACATGTCCATGCTGCCGTATTCGGCCCAGCCGGCGCCCGGCTGCGCGCCCGGCGCAATCGTCTTCGGCAGCGACCAGCCGGCGGGCGCGATGTGCTGGTCCATGCGGGTGTGGATGTACACCACCTTGTCGCCGAGACCCGAAGGGCCGGGGCGCGCGAGCCAGGTCGATGCCGGCGGCACGTCGTTGCCGGCCGGGCCGGGGCCGTGGGTCAGGCGGCTGTTCAGGAACACGAAGCCGGCGCCGGTCGGGTCCACGGTGCGCGCCTGCACGATGTAGCCGCCGCCTTTCGGCTGGGCGCTGTCGCCGACCGAGCGGATTTCGCTGTCCTCGAACAGGGCGGCGCGGTTGCCGCCCCAGATAAAGTCGACGTTGCCGGCGATGAGGCTGCGGTGGAACCAGGAATAGCCGCGCACCAGGATCGTGTCCTGTTCGCTGAAGAAGGCGGTGTCGCGCGCGATCAGGCGGCCCCCGTCGCTGGCGAAATGCAGGGCTTCGGCCTGGCCGCCGAAACTCCGGGCGCGCACGGTGCGGTTGATGACGGTGAGGTGGTCGAGGCTCAGGAGGTCGGCATCCTCGGCCAGGAAGATCGAGCGTCCACCCGAGGCGGCGGGCGAGGCGGCCGGCTGGCCGCTGCCGGCGCCGGGGTTCACGCCGTCGTTGTTGAAAGTACCGATGATGACGCCATCGCGGCTCTCGCCGTGCAGGGAGACACGATCCTTGCCGCGCAGGTAGAGCAGTTCCTCATAGCGGCCGTTGGCGATGCGGATGCGTACCGGTTCGGCGCGCGGCACCGCCTGCATCGCGTGGTTCAGCGCGCCCTGCACCGTGCGGAAGTCGGCCGGGCCGTCGTCGTCGACCGTGACGGTGGCGCCCGCCGGCGCCTGGGCGCGGGTGCGGAAGCGCCAGCCGGCGGCCTGGCCGATGCCCTCGAAGGGCTTGCCGCCGATGCGGGCGCCGGTGAAGGTGCCGGCGTCGACTTCGACGACGTATTCCGTACCGTAGTCGAGGCGTGCGCTGTGCAGCGCGATCACCCCCTCGTTGCCCTCGACGCGGACCGGGCTGAAACGCACCACGCGCTTGATGGCGGCGTCGCGCGGACCGATGGCGTCGACTTCTTCGCCGGTGCGGACCACGTCGACCAGGGCGCGGTCCGACGCGCGGTAGACGCGCACCGAGCCGCCCGCGCCCAGCTTCGGCGTCGCGTCGAAGCGGATACGCAGCAGGGTATCAAGCTGGACCTCACGGCTGCCCGCGGCCGGCAGCAGGCGGCCGCGCAGGGCGGCGGCATTGCCGCGCGCCGTGAATGCGGGGCCGACGGTGGCGGCGATCGCGGTGGCCACGTTGCCATCGCGCGCGTCCGCCACCTCGATGACGGCGCTGCCGGCGCGGCGTGCGCGCACCACCAGCACATTGCCCTCCACGCTGGCCTGCGCCACCGCCGGGTCGCTCGATTGTGCGGCCAGGGTCAGCGGGGTAATGCCGTCGCCGGCCAGGGCGCTGAGCGGATAGCGCTGCACTTCACCCGCGTGCAGGCCGACCGCGCTGCTGCGGTGGACCAGGGCGACCCGTCCAGGCGGCGTGCCTGCAGCACCAGCGCGCAGGGCATCGAATTCGAAGGCGGCGGTTTCGGCCAGCAGGGCGACGCCGCCGGCGGGAGCGGCTGAATCCGCAGGCAGGGTCGCCACGACCCGTTCGCCATCGAGCCAGGCGGATAGTTCGGCGCCGGCCAGCTGCACGCGCAGGGTCTGGAAGCCGCCCGCGGGCGCGGCGTCGCGGCCCATCTGGCGCAGGCGCGTCAGCCCACCGTCTTTCATGTGCAGCAGTTCGACGCCCATCTTGGGGCGGCCGGACGTGATGTTGACGGCGGCGCCGACCCAGTTGCGCGCATCGAGATAGCGCACCATCAGGACCGCGCGGCGCGCGCCCTCATGTGTCGAGGCGACCGGACGCAGGCGCGCTTCGACGTAGTGGTCGCTGGACGTAAGCTGCGGCGCGGCGCTTGCCGCGGGCTGGGCGCTGGCGCCGGCAGACAGCAGCAGGACGCGATTGGCGCCGCGCGATCCATCCACGGCCTGCACGGCGCCCTGGCCGTCGATGCGCCAGCTGGCGGCACCGCTGTTGAACTCATCGCACCAGGCGGCGCCACCGGAACAGCTGGCTTGTGCCTGCGCCATGGCGCTGGCGGCGCCGAACAGCGCGCCGAAGATGGCCGCGCGCAGGGCGGGCGTACTGGTTCTAATCAAGCGGCGCGCCGCACCGCTCGGGCGGATACTCATCTCTGCTGTCTCCTGTACTGCTTGTAATTATTCTGGCGGCCGGGCCGCATGGACGCTCAACCGCGCGACAGGGTGCGGGTGAAGCGTTCCAGGTGGGTGCGCATCGCGCTGCGCGCGCCAGCCGGGTCGCGCGCGACCACGGCGCCGACGATGCGGCGGTAATCGGCCAGCGTCTCGGCGCGCAGGGCCTCGGCTTCGAACAGCTGCGCCAGGGTGTGCCACAGGCCGCCGCGCTGGCTCCACAGGTGTTCGAGCACGCTGGCCAGCGCGCCGTTGCCGGTGGCGCGCGCGAGGGTCATGTGGAAGTGGCGGTCGGCCAGCTCGCAGCCGTATTTATCGTCGGGATGGTCGCGCAGCACACGCTCCATCGCGTCGGCCGCGGCCACGATCGCCTCGATGCCGGCGTCGGTGGCGACGCGCGCGGCCATCGCCGCCAGTTCGGGTTCGATCAGGCGGCGCGCCGACAGCAGTTCGAAGGGGCCGGGGCTGGCTTCCTGCGCCGGCGGCTCGGTTCGCAGCGCGGTGCGCAGGTAGACCCCGGAGCAGGAGCGGATCTCGACCACGCCGCCCAGTTCGAGCGACGTCAGGGCTTGGCGCAGGGTGGCGCGGCTCACCGCGAGGCTGCCTGCCAGTTCGCGTTCCGATGGCAGGCGCTGGCCGGGGACGATGCCGGATGCGGCGACCAGTTCGCAGATGCGGGTGGCGACCAGCTGGTAAGGACGCAGGGCTTGCGCCGCGGGACGCCCGCGGCCCGGGCTGCGGTCAAGCGCCTCGGTCGCCGGCTGCGGCATCTGCGCGGCCTGCGGCGCGTGTGTGGGATAGCGCACCAATGCAGGGCTGCTGTTTGTCTCCATCGTGCCCGATCTCGTGTGGGATTTTTCTAATGCAGGCAGAGTAGCAGAAGGGTTTTGCTCTGGACAAGCGGTGGTGCGCGTCTGAAAAGAAATGCTATGCGAGTTGGTGGATTTCGCAATGTGGGGTACTGCTACCGCCAATGAGGTATTGGCGGTTCGCAGGGTGGTCGGTCCCCCGCCCACGCGTTCAACTCACGGATGCGTCGAGGCGACGCCTCTGCAGCTTGAACGCGTGGGCAAAGGATTGCCCACCCTACAAAATCACAGGATGCGGTTGACCAGGTTCTCCAGGAATTCCTGGCGGCCCGAGGTCGGCGCCACGTCCTGGTTGCGCTCGATGGTACGCTCGGCCAGACCATCCAGGTCGATGCGGCCGTTCAGGATGTCCTGGCCCAGCGGCGCCTGCCAGCCGCTGTAGCGCTTCTCGACTTCACCAGCCAGTCGGCCGTCGTTGATCAGCTTCTCGGCATCCAGCAAGCCGCGCGCCAGTACGTCCATCGCGCCGACGTGGCCGTGGATCAGGTCGACCGGATCGATCGACTGGCGGCGTACCTTGGCGTCGAAGTTGCAGCCGCCGGTGGTGAAGCCGCCGGCCTGCATCACGTGGTACAGGGCGATCGCGGTTTCCGGCACGTTGTTCGGGAACTGGTCGGTGTCCCAGCCCAGCTGCGGGTCGCCGCGGTTGATGTCCAGGCTGCCGAAGATGCCGAGCGCCGCGGCGGTGGCGATCTCGTGCTCGAAGCTGTGGCCGGACAGGGTCGCGTGGTTGGCTTCGATATTCACCTTGACTTCGTTTTCCAGGCCGTAGCGCTTCAGGAAGCCATACACGGTGGCGGTGTCGAAGTCGTACTGGTGCTTGCTCGGCTCGCGCGGTTTCGGCTCGATCAGGATCGCGCCCTTGAAGCCGATCTTGTGCTTGTGTTCGACGGCCAGGGTCAGGAAGCGGCCCAGCTGGTCGAGTTCCTGCGCCATGTTGGTGTTCAGGAGCGTTTCGTAGCCTTCGCGGCCGCCCCACAGCACGTAGTTTTCGCCGCCCAGTTGCAGGGTCGCGTTCATGGCGTCGCGCACCTGCAGCGCTGCCAGCGCGAAGATTTCCGGATCCGGATTGCTGCCGGCGCCCGACATGTAGCGGCGGTGGCTGAACAGGTTGGCGGTGCCCCACAGCAGTTTGATGCCGGTGCGTTCCTGGTGCCTGGCGAGATGCTCGACCATGTGCAGGAAGTGCTCGCGGCTTTCGCGCGGGGTGGAACCCTCAGGCGCGACGTCGCGGTCGTGGAAGCAGTAGTAGGGCACGTCGATGCGCTTCAGGAATTCGAAGGCTTCGACCGCTTTCTGTTCGGCCAGCGCGAGCGGTGCGCCGCTTTCGAACCAGGGACGCATGAAGGTCTGGCCGCCGAAGGGGTCGAGGCCGGTCCAGCAGAAGTTGTGCCAGTAGCAGGCGGCGATGCGCAACTGGTCTTCCATGCGCTTGCCGAGGACCATGCGGTCTTTTTCGTAGAAGCGGAAGGCCAGTGGGTTGTCGCTGTCCTTGCCTTCGAAGCGCACGGGGGCGATGTCGTCGAAGATGGTGGGGGTGCTATTTTGCATGATGTCTCCGTGTGGATGTGAATGTCGTTTTTGTAGGGTGGGCAATCCTTTGCCCACGCGTTCAACTCACGGATGCACTGTGGCGGCATCGCTGTTCGTTGAACGCGTGGGCGGAGGACCGCCCACCCTACGATGTGCTGGTTTATTCGTGTTGTTGGCCCTGTGCCTGTGTGAAGACAGGACGCAGCTGCCGGTAAATCGTCTGGAATCGTGCGTGGCGCTGCGACAGCGCGGCATGCCGGGCCGCATTCGGCTCGAAGCGCTGAGCGACCGCGAGGCGCGGGCAAGCCTGTTCTTCCGGCTGGCCG
>Ga0265780_10007486_pt1 | contig 13405 bp, 13 predicted proteins | sample P1T30metagenome_FD_192432 | JGI IMG/M metagenome (GOLD analysis project Ga0265780, IMG submission 192432) | Plant litter microbial communities from East Loma Ridge, Irvine, California - P1 T30 | ecosystem: Environmental > Terrestrial > Plant litter > Unclassified | place: USA: California... | reverse complement strand
CGACCCGGCCGCGCTGCTGGCGTCGGTGGGGCTCGATGCCAAGGGCATCGCGGCCTCGATCCGCGCGCGCCTGGCAATGGCGGACGAGCCACGGCTGGTGGTCAATAACAGCTGAGGTAATTGCATTGCCAGGCCAACAGCGGCGCCGCGTGCGCCGCTTTTTTTTCGTCGAACAGGGCAGGGTGGCGGCTTTCCACCACCCCTGGGTGCCTATCCGGCCACGCTCTCGGGCACCAGCTGCGCGGCCGCGATCGGCCGTATCGGTGCTGGCTGGATCATCGCCCTGGCTTCCATGCGCTGGCGCGCGCCAGCCAGTTCGGCCACGATCAGGCGCGCCTGCTGCTGCGCCAGCCGGGCGTTGACGTCCATCGCATTGGTCCAGAAATAGGTGCCCGCTGCCAGGCTGCCCAGCACCGAGATGCCGCGGATGTGGGCATTGTTCGGCGGCACCAGCCGGCCGCTGTCGAAATCGAGTTCGAAGCCGCCAAACTCGTTCGGCTGCGCCAGGCGCCGGCGCAGCAGGTTGCGTACCAGGGCGTCGTCGGTCTGAAGCACGTCGGTCGAATAGCTGGTGGCGTTGATCACCACGTCGCATTCGATGGTGGAGCGAAAGCCGCTTTTGCGGTCCGCGATCTTGAGTTCGAATACGCCGTCGTCGGCACGCTGGCGGATCGCGGTCAGCCCGCCGAATACCGACATGCGGTCGAGGCGCATGTACTCGCGAATTTTGCGCGCGTTCTCCAGCGGGAACGAGACCCGGTACGAGTACCACAGCGCTTTCACGCTCGCCTGGAACAGCCGCTTTTCGGCCAAGTCCAGCTTGTGCCAGATGTAGTCGACGATCGAGTTGGTGGCGTAGATGACTGATTGCCAGAAACGCTGATGGCGCGCCGATTCGTCGATCTCGGTGCTCAGGTAGTCGTAGGCGCCGGTGCTGCGGTTCAGGATCGCCTCCAGATCGAGCTGGGCGCCGGTGCATCGTTCGTATTCGTGTTGGATCAGTGTGCTGACGTCGAGCAGACTGAGTTTGCCGCCGTTGCTGGCGATGATGTCGTCGATGCGCTCGCGCGTGACGTAGTGGGGCGTGATCGGATCGTTCAGGACGCCGCGTACACTCGGCAGGCGACCGTTGCGCGAGGCGCACACGATCTTGCCCTGGTGTCCGCCCTCGATCAGCGAGATCACCGTGTCGATCGCGCTCAGGTTGGTGCCCAGCACGCACACCGTGGCGTCGCGCGCGACCTCGGTACGCAGTTTGCGGCCCGGGTAGGGCGAGTTGTGGAAGTGCGCCTTGCCTGTCAGGGCCGGGAAATTGGTCGACGCCAGGTTACCGCAGCACAGCACGATGCGGCTGGCGTGGAACGCTCCCGACTCTTCGGTATCGATGTAGTAGTCGCCATCGTGGCAAGCGGCCAGGTCTACCACCTTGTCATTAATCTGACGCAGCGCGATACCGGCCGCGCGCGCCTTGGCCACCGTGCTGGCAAATGTATCGGCCAGGTATTGCCCGAACAGGCTGCGCGGCAGGAACGCGTCCGGGGTTACGTCCAGGCCCGGAAAGCGCACTTCCCAGTCGGCGCGGTGGCGCTGCAGCCAGTGCAGGAAGTGCGCCTTGTCCGAGGCCAGCGCCGACATGGTGTCGGCGCGCGTGTTGAGCAGGTTGCCCGGATAATCGTCCTGGTAAGCGTACCCCGGTCCGGCCGTGCGTTGCGGCTCGAACATGAGAATGTCGAGACCACTGGTGAGCTGGCATTCGATTGCCTCGCTGACAAGCTGGGCCAGGAAACTGACGCCGACGGAACCGCCTCCAACGATCGCGACTACATTGCTGTTTTTCATTCAGAAATCCCCTATTTTTATATGTGAGATACCAGGACTGCCCGATCGAGTCAGGCCGACATCACGTTGAATATTCTGCAAAGGCGTCGGTCGCTGCCATCGGCCGCTCCAGCAGCAGCGCCAACGGCATCGGCTTGAGCCTGGCGCTGACACGGATGCGCGCGCCGCTGTGGGCCAGGATGTCGCGTTCGATGTCGATGCCGCGCGCGACCTCGGTCAGCAGCAGGCCTTCGTCATCGAGCTCGAACACGGCGCGTTCGGTGATGTACATGATGCGCTGGCCCAGGGTGCGCGAGCGCTCTGCATTGAAGCTGACCTGGCCCACGCGGTCAACGAACTTGCGGATGCTTCCTTCGCGCACGATACGCAAGGCGCCGCCTTCCACCGCGATCTCCAGCCCGCCCACCGTGAAGGGCATGCAGAACACCACCTTTTTCGACGCCTGCGAAATGTTGACGAAGCCGCCCACGCCATTGATCCGGCCGCGCAGCTTGCTGATGTTGACGTCGCCCGCGCCATCCACTTCGCCGCAGCCCAGGAAGGCTAGGTCGATGCCGCCTCCGTCGTAGAAGTCGAACTGCGAAGGCTGGTCCAGGATCGCCTGCGGATTGCGGGCCGCGCCGAACGACAGGCCGCTGGCCGGGATGCCGCCGATGACGCCCGATTCGATCGTCAGCGTCAGGCGCTCGTCGCCTTCCTCGGCCGCCACGCGCGCGATGTATTCCGGTGTGCCGATGCCCAGGTTGATTACCGGGTTGCCGGTTGCGCATCCTGCGCGCGCCTCGCGAAACGCGCGTCGCGCGATGATCTTCTTGGCGCTGAGCGGGAACGCCTCGGCGCTGCGCCGGATCGGGCTCCACATGCCGGAATAAGCCGGGTTGTAGCGCTCGGCGTAGGTCTGCCAATGCTCCTCCTCGGTCGCCAGCACCAGGTGGTCGACTAGGATGCCGGGAATGCGCACCTCATGTGGGAACAGCGTGCCGGCTTCGACCACGTCCAGCACCTGCACGATCACGATGCCGCCGCTGTTGTGCACGGCCTGTGCCTGGGCCAGGCTGTCCTGGAAGTTGGCTTCGGCTTCCATGGTGATGTTGCCGTGGCGGTCGGCGCGCGTGCCGCGCAGGAAGGCGCACTGGATCGGCATGGCCGGATAGAACAGCTGTTCGCGCCCGCCCAGTTCGATCACCTCGATCAGGTCTTCATCGGCGGCCGGTCCCAGCTTGCCGCCTTCGCGGCGTGGGTCGATGAATGTGCCGATGCCGACCTGGCTGACTACGCCCGGCTTGCCGCCGGCGATGGCGCGAAACAGGTGGCTGATCACGCCTTGCGGCCAGTTGTACGCCGCCAGCCGGCCGTCGCCGGCCATGCGCCCGAGCGACGGCGTGAGCGCCCAGTAGCCGCCGATCGCGCGCTTCAAGAGGCCGTCGCGCGCCAGGCAGTTCAGGCCACGTTCGGCCTTGTCGCCCTGGCCTGCGGCGAATACCAGGGTCAGGTCGCGCGGCGCCGCTTCCTGCTCGAAGCGCGCCGCCAGCGCGCGCGTGAGCACGTCGGGGTGGCCGCAACTGCCGAAGCCGCCCGTGGTCAGGGTCCAGCCATCCTGGACCAGCCGCGCCGCGCCCTGTGCGCTGATGATGGATTTATCCTGCATGTCGTTTCTCCTGTGCTTGCGGCGCCGTCATTCGGCCAGGGCCAGCGTGTCGGCGACAGGCATGGCCTGGACCGGCGGCGCGGGTTGCACCACCACCGGTTGTTCCCACACCACCAGGAAGATGCAGCCGCTATCGCTCCACAGCGCGTGGGCGCTGCCCGGCGGGCAGACTTCGAGCGTGCCGGCAGGGTGTGCGCCCATGTCGTTGTTGAGCACACCATCGAGCACCAGGATCAGCTCGAAGCCGGGATGCAGGTGACGCGCCACCCGCGCGCCCGGCTGGTACTTGAGAAGTGCCGCAGCCGGACCTTGCGGGGTGGCGTTGCGGGTGTCGTACAGCCGCACGATCTCGACGTTGCGGCGTCCGTCGGCCGAATACGGAACCCAGGGCAGTGCATTCAGGGCGGCGCTGTTGCCGACCAGGCCGGCGAAAATCGTCGAAGCAGTCATTTGTCGATCCTTTCGTGAGGGAAGAAGGAGGCCGCCGCGACCGGGACCCGGCGCGGCGCAAAGCGCATCAGCGGGTGCGGGTGCAGATGTAGACGGCGCCGGCGGTGACGAGGAAACCGGCCAGCGACAGGACGCTGAGCGTTTCGCCCAGCACCGCGTAGCCCATTAGGGCGGTGACGCCCGGAATCAGGTAGAACAGGCTGGCGACCTTGCTCGCTTCGCCTTTGCGCATCATGACGAACAGCAGGCTGATGGCGCCGATCGAGTTCACGATCGAAAGCCATGCCGAGGCGAATACCAGCGACGGCGTCCATTCCACCTGGAAGCCTTCAAAGCGCAGCGACAGGCCCAGGGCGATCACGCTGGCGACGGCCAACTGCACGAAGCCGCCGGTGCGCAGGTCCATGCCGACGCAGTACTTTTTCTGGTACAGGGTGCCCAGCGTGATCCCGGCCAGGGCCAGTCCCACCGCGCCGTAGCCGGCCAGGCCGCCCGCGCCGGCGCCGGCGCCGAACTTGTTCCACACGACCAGCGCCACGCCGAGCAGGCCGCCGAACAGCCCGCACCACTGGCGGGTACTGACTTTCTCGTTCAGAAACAGGCTGGCGCCAAGCGCCGTGAAGACCGGCATGGTGCCGACGATCAGGGCCGAAATGCCGGCGGTGACGCCTAGTTTCAGCCCGGTGTACAAGCCCGAGAACTGCATCGCCTGGATCAGCAGGCCGACCACGATCAGGTGCAGGTACTGTTTCGCACTGGCCGGCCACGGAGCGCGCGTGAGCAGCGCCACCACCAGCAGGATCAGCGCGGCGACGCCAAAGCGCAGGAACAGCAGGGTGAACGGGCCGGCGAATGGCAGGCCGACCTTGCCTACTACATAACCGGAGCTCCACATCACTATGAAGAGCAACGGTAGCGTCAACAGGCCGGCTGTGATACTGGTGGATTTGGGAACAGTTAGCGTTGTCATCATGACCTCTCTGGTTTGGATGAACCGAGATTACGCCGTGCTTTTTGACCCTACAATACGCCAGCTTGATAAAACATTGTTTCCAAATAGGACACTATGCCCGAGATAAAACCGCGCGATTTTTCGGATATATGGACGTTCGTGAAGGTCGTCGAAACTGGCACCTTTTCGGAAGCCGCCCGCCAGATGGGTTCGACGAAGGCCAACGTCAGCAAGCAGATCGCGCGCCTGGAGCGGTCGCTGAAAACGCGGTTGCTGAACCGCTCGACACGGCGCCTGGGCCTGAGCGAAGCGGGACTTGAAATCTACCAGCATGCGCTGCGCATTACCGACGAGGCCAAGGCGATCGAGGCCAAGATCGCCGGCTTGCAGCAGGGGCCGAGCGGGACGCTGCGCGTGAGCACCTCGATGGCGCTCGGCAATACGCAGGTCGCCGAACTGCTGCCCGAGTTCATGGAGCGCTATCCCGACGTGCGGGTTGTCCTGAGCCTGAGCGACCGCTTCGTTGACCTGGTCGAAGACGGCTTCGACGTGGCGCTGCGGCTGGCGCCCAAGATCAGCATGATGAGCGCCATCGCGCGCCCCGTGGCGCCGCTGAACTACGTGCTGGTGGCTGCGCCGTCCTACGTGGCGCGCTTCGGCGCCCCGGGTGACATCGACGCCATCGGCGCACATCGCTGCCTGACTTTCGGCGAGTCGGGGGCGGGCAGCAGCTGGAGCTTCGAACAGGTTGGGCAGGCCCCGGTGCAGATCAGGATCGACAGCGCTCTGGCGATCAACAGCAGCCAGTCGCTGCGCACCGCCATGCTGCGTGGCGGCGGCATCGCGCTGCTGCCGACCTTCGTGGTCGGCGAGGATATCCGCGCCGGGCGGGCAGTGCACATCCTGCCGTCGGCGCGCCCGGTGGGCATGTTTGGCAGCCACCTGTATGCGGTCTACCTGCAGAATAAATTCTTGCCGCAGAAGGTGCGGGTGTTCATCGATTTCCTGCTCGAGAAGATGGGTGAACGGCCGCCGTGGGATGCGTTCTTCCATTCGCCTGCAGAGAAATAAAAAACCCGCTTTCGAGCGACAGCAGGTCTCGGGGCGCGCCGCATTGCGTGCTGCGGACAATGCGCAGCAACGCGCGTGCTAACTGGCCGGCTGACCGAACAGCGATTCAGCCCGCTGGTACAGGATCCACGAGGTAGCGATGTATTTGTCGCCACTCTTGGCGACATTGCCCTTGTGGGTGTGCGTGAACCCGGCCGGCGCGATCACCAGCCGCCCCTTCTTGGGCGCGATGTTGCGCCCCTGGTACATGAATTCGGTCTCGCCGCCTTCTTCCACGTCGTTCAGGTAGAACATCCACAGCAGCACCCGGTGCAGCGACTCGCAGCTGGCGTTTTGCGGATAGATCTCGGAATGCCAGTGATGGTAGCCACCACTGCCTTTCACGTACTTCTGCAGGTTGACGGTGCCGGGCCGGTACAGCACGCGCACCAGTTCCTCGATGTAGTGGCGGCCGATGTCGTCAAAATTCTCCATCGAAAGCACGGTCGGCGCACCGGTCTGCGGATGCGCCAGCGTCGGCGACAGGGACCCCATCAGCATCATGCGGTAGCGGTCGACGTACTGCACCAGGTGCCGCATCATCGACCCCAGCAGCATCTGATTGGCGTCTCCCCATTCCGGGTTGCCGTTGATGGTGATGTCGTAGCTGTCCTTCTTGGCCACGTCGACGCCGTTGCCGGTGCGCCCGCGCACCACCTTGTCGCTCGCGTTGAAGCGCGCCACCAGGGCGTCGCATTGGGCCGCCGTGAGGGCGTCGTCGTAGACGCCGATGAAGTCGTCCATTGCCTTAGCCCCGCTTGCGCTCGTGCTGCCACAGCACATCGCTGCCGCCGGCAAAGCGGTTCAGTACCCGCGCCAGCACGAACATCAGGTCGGACAGGCGATTGACGTACTGGCGCGGGTGGGCGTGGATGGCTTCTTCGTTCGACAACGCCACGATGGCGCGCTCGGCGCGGCGGCACACGGTGCGGCACACGTGCGCGGTGGACGCCGCGCGCGAGCCGGCCGGCAGGATGAATTCCTTCAGCACCGGCAGGTCGGCGTTGTATTTCTCGAGCAAGCCGTCCAGGCGCATGACATGCTCTTCCTTGATCATCTGGTAGCCGGGGATGCACAGCTCTCCGCCCAGGTCGAACAGGTCGTGCTGGATCGAGACCAGCTCTTCGCGCAAATCGCCCAGCATGTCTTCGCACAGCAGCAGGCCGACGAAGGAATTGAGCTCGTCGACTTCGCCCAGCGCATGGATACGCGCGCTGTCCTTGCCGGTGCGGCTGCCGTCGCCCAGGCCGGTGCTGCCGTCGTCGCCGGTGCGGGTCGCGATTTTCGAAAGTCGGTTGCCCATGATGTTGCCTTAATCCGTAGAGTGAAAAAACGATGGGTCGAGGATACGCCAAAACGTGGTAATTGTGCTTACAATCGAGCCATGCAAGAGATGGTTACAGAGCCGGATTTTGATACCTCGGCGCGGCGCCTACAAGTCGCCGCAGCCCTGCGCGCGCGCCTGCCTGCCGGCTGCGTGCTGTCCGACCCCGAAGACACCCGGCCCTACGAATGCGACGGCCTCGCCGCTTACCGCCAGCTGCCGTTGATCGTCACGCTGCCGCTCGATGAAGCGCAGGTGCTGGCGGTCCTGGCCGTATGCCGCGAGCTGCGCGTGCCGATCGTGCCGCGCGGGGCCGGCACCGGCCTGTCGGGCGGCGCGCTGCCGATGCTTGACGGCGTGGTGCTGTCCACCGCGCGCATGAACCGCATCGTCCACGTCGATCCGTATGCGCGCAGCGCTGTCGTGCAGCCTGGCGTACGCAACCTGGCGATCTCGGAAGCGGCGGCGCCGTATGGCTTGTACTACGCGCCCGATCCTTCGTCGCAGATTGCCTGCACCATTGGCGGCAACGTGGCCGAAAACGCGGGCGGCGTGCACTGTCTCAAGTACGGCCTCACCGTGCACAACGTGCTGCGCGTGCGGGTCGCCACGATCGAGGGAGAAATCGTGGAGCTGGGCGGCGCTGCGCTCGATGCGCCGGGCCTGGATTTGCTGGCCGTGTTCATCGGCTCCGAAGGCATGCTCGGCATCGTGCTGGAAGTGACGGTAAAACTGGTGCCGCGTGCGGCGCTGGCGCAGGTGATCATGGCCTCGTTTGCCGATGTGGTCACGGCCGGCAACGCGGTGGCCGACGTGATCGCGGCCGGCATCATCCCGGCCGGACTGGAGATGATGGACCGCACCTCGGTGCGCATGGTGGAGCCGTTCGTGCAGGCCGGCTACGACCTCGACGCGGCCGCGATTTTGCTGTGCGAGGCCGACGGCACGCAGGACGAAGTGGCGGAAGAGATCGCGCGCATGACAGCGGTGCTGGACGCGGCCGGCGCCACTGCAATCACGGTGTCGCAGAGCGAATTGGAGCGGGTGCGCTTCTGGTCCGGCCGCAAGAATGCGTTTCCGGCGGCGGGGCGCATTTCGCCCGACTACTACTGCATGGATGGCACCATTCCGCGCAAGCAGCTGGCGCGCGTGCTGGCCGGGATTGCGCAGATGGAGCAGACCTATGGCCTGCGCTGCTCGAACGTGTTCCATGCGGGCGACGGCAATATGCATCCGCTGATTTTGTTCGACGCCAGCCGGCCCGGCGAATTCGAACGCGCCGAAGCGTTTGGCGCGGCGATCCTGGCGCTGTGCGTGGCGGTGGGCGGCACCATCACCGGAGAGCACGGCGTGGGGGCAGAGAAGATCGGCTCGATGTGCGTGCAGTTTACGCGCACGGAGCTCGATGCCTTCTTCGCGGTCAAGCGCGCGTTCGATCCGTTCACGCTGCTCAATCCCGACAAGGCGATTCCGACGCCGCACCGCTGCGCCGAATTCGGCAAGCTGCACGTGCATCACGGCGCGTTGCCGTTTCCCGATCTGCCGCGTTTTTAAAGAGCACACCCGTGGACATCGCCGCGCATGCAATCGAACCGTTCCGGCAGCAGGTGCTCGCTGCCTTGGGTGACGGCCGGCCTTTGCGCATCCGCGGCGGCGGCACCAAGGACTGGTACGGCCAGCAACTCGAGGGCGCGATCCTGGACACGCGCGGCTACGCCGGCATCGTCGACTACGAGCCGACCGAACTGGTGATCACCGCGCGCTGCGGCACGCCGCTGGCCGAGATCGAAGCGGTGCTGGCCGAACGCAATCAAATGCTGGCCTTCGAGCCGCCGCATTTCGGCGCCAATGCCACGCTGGGCGGCGCAGTCGCTTGCGGCCTGTGCGGACCGCGCCGCGCCACCAGCGGCGCCACGCGCGACTTCGTGCTCGGCGCGAAGCTGCTGGACGGGAAGGGCGACGTGCTGTCGTTCGGCGGACGCGTGATGAAGAACGTGGCCGGCTACGATGTCTCGCGCATGCTGGCCGGTTCGCTCGGCACGCTGGGACTGATCCTTGAAATCTCGCTCAAGGTGTTGCCACGGCCGTTCTTTGAAACCACGCTGCGCTTTGCGCTAAGCGAAGCCGATGCCATTCGCCACCTGAACGAGGGGGGTGGTCGCCCTTTGCCGCTGTCGGGCAGCTGGTGGTGCGACGGCGTACTGATGCTGCGCCTGTCCGGCGCCGAAGCGGCAGTGCAGGCGGCGCGGCGTTTGCTGGGCGGCGATGAGGTGCCCGATGGCGGCGCATTCTGGGCCGCTGTGCGCGAGCAGCGGCTGCCGTTCTTCGCGGGCGACGCGGCCTTGTGGCGCTTGTCGCTGCCGTCCACCAGCGGCGCACTAAGCCTCGACGGCGCGCAGGCGATCGAGTGGGGCGGGGCGCAGCGCTGGCTGCGCGCCGGGAGCGATGCAGCAAGCGCGCAGGCGATCCGGCGCATGGCGGCGGACCGCGGCGGGCACGCGACGCTGTTCCGGGGCGGCGACAAATCGGCCGGCATATTCCATCCGCTGGCGCCGGCGCTGGGCGTGATCCAGGCACGCATGCAGTCGGCGTTCGACCCGCAGCGTATCTTCAATCGCGGACGCATGTATCCCCGGGAGGCTTGACCGATGCAGACCACGCTTGCCGATTTCATGAAGGGCACGCCGGACGGCATCGAGGCCGAGAGCATCCTGCGCGCCTGCGTACACTGCGGCTTCTGCACCGCCACCTGCCCCACGTACCAGCTGCTGGGCGACGAACTCGATGGCCCGCGCGGCCGCATCTATCTCATCAAGCAGGTGCTGGAAGGCGCGCAGCCAACCCGCAAGACCCAGCTGCACCTGGACCGCTGCCTCACCTGCCGCAACTGCGAGACCAGCTGTCCGTCGGGCGTCAGGTATGGAAGGCTGCTCGACATCGGGCGCAGGCTGGTCGACGAACGCGTAGCACGGCCGCTTGCGGAACGTATCCGGCGCACCACGCTCAGGGAGGTGTTGCCGCGTGCGGCGTTGTTCAAGTCCGCGCTGAAAGCGGGGCGGGCGCTGCGTCCCGTATTGCCCGCGCAGTTGCAGGACAAGCTGCAGCCGGCGCGCGACCCCGGACGCTGGCCGACGCGGGTCCACGCGCGCAAGATGCTGGTGCTGGACGGCTGCGTGCAGCCGGCGCTGGCGCCCAACATCAACGCCGCCGCCGCGCGCGTGCTTGACGCGCTCGGGGTGCAGCTGATCACGGCGCCGAAGGCCGGCTGTTGCGGCGCGTTGCGCTATCACTTGAACGACCAGGAGGCTGCGTTAGACGACATGCGGCGCAATGTCGACGCATGGTGGCCATATGTCGAGCAGGGGCAGGTGGAGGCGATCGTGATGACGGCGTCCGGCTGCGGCGTGACGGTCAAGGAGTACGGGCATCTGCTGGCGCATGATCCGCAGTATGCGCAGCGCGCGCGCCGCATCGGCGCGCTGACACGCGATCTGTCCGAAGTCCTGGCCGGGTTCGAGGAACAGCTGGCGGCGCGTGTTCGCCGTGATGAACGGCCGCGCGTCGCCTACCACCCGCCATGCACGCTGCAGCATGGCCAGCAAATCCGCGGCAAGGTCGAAGCCGTGCTGCACGCGGCCGGCGTCGATGTGGTGCTGTGCGCCGACAACCACCTGTGCTGCGGTTCAAGCGGGACCTACTCGCTGCTGCATCCCGACATCGCACATGAACTGCGCGCGCGTAAGCTGGCCAGCCTGGCCGCGACCGGCGCCGACAGCATCGTGTCGGCGAATATCGGCTGCATCACGCATCTGCAATCGGGGACTGCGGCGCCGGTGATGCACTGGATCGAACTGCTGGAGCGCGTGCTGGGCTAACTCGCCAAAAGGCGCGGTCCAAAAGCAGGCAGCCGGCACACGTGGTAGCATCGCCCCGACAAATTCACCAACCACCGCATACCCACGTGAGCTTCACCTTCCAACTCGTACGCGACGACGAGGGCTTCCCTACCGCCGTCGTCTTCGAAGACAGCAGCAGCCCCGGACTGGTCCCGGTCTGGGAAGCGGCCGGCGTCTACGATGCCCTCTACAACAGCGACGGCCAGGTGGCGCGCGATGTATCTCGCGCCATCGCCTTCGGCCTCGACCGCCTGATCGACGACGCCGCGCTCCAGCAATTGCTGCCGCCCGGCGTGTCGATGAGCGAGGCAATCCGCTTTCTCGACAACGTCACGCGCGCCTGCACCACGCACGCCGCAGCGTGGATTCGCACGCGCTGAGACGGCAAACCGTGTCGCTGCCGCGACGAAGAAGTAGTCGCCGGCTGCAAGTGCTTGTACCATAAGGGCATTCAGCTCGACCGGAACTTGACTACATGACCACTACCTATATTGCCCGCGCCTTGCGCGCCGTTGCCTTCGCCGCCGCATCGACTGCAGCTTTCGTCGCGCCGGTCCACGCCGACAGCTTCGCATCGTCGGCCTCCAGCGCCGGCTCGGCCTCGTCGGCCAGCATCTCGGATTCGATCAGCGGCTCGAGCAACAGCTCGAGCGGCGACGACCGCATGGCCGCCGGCCAGTACCGCGTGATCGACATCGCCCTGGCCCCGGCCAAGCCCAATACCACCCGCATGACGCTGCGCGCCGTCGCCGGCGGCGCGGCCCAGGACTATCACCTCGACGTGCCGAACCGCGCGCTGGCGCAGCGCGGCGTCGCCGTGGGCGAACTGGTGCAGGTGAACGAGCGCGTCTACGGCTACGAATTCGCCTACGCCGACACCCGCCGCCCGTTCTTCCTGGCGCTGCAGGACGACTGGCAAAACGACCTGGGTTCGCGCAAGGTCACCATCTGATCGCAATTTGATGTCACTCCGTGTTGCCGTCGCGGCGCTCGGCCTGTGCGCCAGCGCCGGCGCCTGGGCCGGCATGCCCAACTTCTGTGAACGCGACAGCAAGTTCACGGCCGCCGAACAAGACCGCGTATTGCGCTTCGCCGGCGTGGTCAAAACAGAGCTGGAACGCTCCGGCGCGCGCGTGGCGCTGGTCTCGCGCGCAGGCCTCGACCTGAGCCGCTTCGGCATCCTGTATTCGCACGCCGGTATCGCGCTCAAGGACGATGCCGACGGCGCATGGGCCATCCGCCAGCTGTACTACGCCTGCGACGACGCGCGTTCGCACCTGTTCGACCAGGGTGTGGCCGGTTTTACGCTTGGGGCCGAGGCGCCGTCGAATGGACACGTGTCGCTGGTCTTTTTGCCGGAAGAAGAAAGCGCGCTGTTGGAGCGGGCCGTGGCAGACAAGCGCCTGGCATTGTCGCTACTGTCCGGGAAGTACAGTGCCAATGCGTACGCCTTCGGCACGCGCTATCAGAATTGCAACCAGTGGGTGGCGGAGCTGATGGCCAGTGCCTGGGGCGGCATCGATGGCCACGAGGCGACGCGGGAATACGCGCAAGGCTGGCTGCGCGAGCAGGGCTATACGGCGGGGCCGGTCAAGGTGCCGTCGCACTGGATGATGTTCGCCGGGCAGTTCGTGCCGTTGATTCATGTGGCCGATCATCCGGTGGACGACCTGCACGCGCTGTCGCTGCAGGTGAGCGTGCCGGCGTCGATCGAAGATTTCGTGCGCCGTCATGCACCGAAGGCGCAGCGTGTGGAGCTGTGCCACGATGAGGGCCGCGTGGTGGTGCGTCGGGGCTGGGCGCAGATTGGTGCGGAATGCAAGCCGCTGCCGGGTGATGAGGTAATTGTTATCGCGCCGTAGTTCTTGGGTTTTGCAAGGGTGGATAACGCGCACTGAATTCTGAAACAAGAAAAATGCCGTTCAGTTCACACTGAACGGCATTAGCCTCAAGCGGTTTTTTCTACAGTGATGGCGCATTGGCCATCAAGAATTACGCCTTGCAGAGGATTGGGGTGTTACCTTGAACAGTCAGGCAACCGCCAGACTTAACCCAAGTGAAGCTGGTTGCACCCATGGTTGGGGTCAGAACCAGTGTAGAAGCGGCATTGGTGGTAGCAGTTGGGACAACAGTGATAACGCCCTCAGCAGCTACAGCAACAGAAGCAACGTGCGTAGTAGCCTGAG
>Ga0265780_10007485_pt1 | contig 13406 bp, 5 predicted proteins | sample P1T30metagenome_FD_192432 | JGI IMG/M metagenome (GOLD analysis project Ga0265780, IMG submission 192432) | Plant litter microbial communities from East Loma Ridge, Irvine, California - P1 T30 | ecosystem: Environmental > Terrestrial > Plant litter > Unclassified | place: USA: California... | reverse complement strand
AAGCACCATCAATACACCTATTGAAAAACATATACCATCTGCCCAACTTGACGATTTACGTAATAAGGTAAATACAGGTATTAAAAACAAAATACCTGTTACGCTTACTATTAATGACAAGCCGGTGCTTGCTTTGGTACATGCCCATCCTAATTATTTATTAATAGAGATAGAGGCAGCAAATAAAAGTGCTGACCGTACCTTCATCAATGTATTTGAGGAGGTTAAGTATGTAATGGCCGCCATTGAGCTGGCTACATCGGTTAAACAAGCTTGCGAAATTGCTATACACGAGCTTAAACGTATTTCGGGATTTGATGGCATTATGATGTACCGGTTTGACGAAAACTGGAATGGTACGGTAATAGCCGAAGAAAAAAGTAACGGCCTTGAAGAATACCTGGGGGTTACTTTCCCGGCATCTGATGTGCCCAAACAGGCCCGTCAGCTTTACTTAAAAAACCCATACCGTTTAATTCCTAACCGCGATTACAAACCTGTGAGGTTATACCCTATCCTAAATCCGGTTACCAACTCATTTACCGATTTGTCTGACTGTAACCTGCGCAGTGTTGCAGGTGTACACTTAGAGTATTTAAAAAACATGGGCATTACAGCGTCCATGTCGGTAAGGGTAATACACAACGAAAATTTATGGGGGTTAATATCCTGCCACCACGCAACGCCAAATTACTTAAGTTTTGAAATACGCTCGATTTTCGAGTTGCTATCAAGCGTAATTTCTAATAAAATTTCGTCTATCCTTAATAAAGAAGATTACGATTTTGTGGCCAGTTTGCAAAACAGCCGTAATTTATTGATAGAGCAAACTTACACCAGCAACGATTTAATTGCCGGCCTTTTACAGCAAAACGAAAGTTTGCTTACCCTGTTTAATACCACCGGTGCGGTTATTTACTTAGACGGCCAGATTAGCACAGCCGGTAGCGTACCTGATAAGGATATGCTCGAAAACCTGCAACTCTGGTTACAGGCCAAAAATATCACTAAAGTATACAGCACTACACAACTGTCCGAAGCTTTTGATGAAGCGCTGGAGTTTACAGATATCGCCAGCGGTATGCTGGCTATACCTATTGATGCAGATACCGGCGACTATATTGTTTGCTTCAGGCCCGAAGTGATACATACTATTGAGTGGGGAGGCAACCCCAATAATGCCATTAATTTTGAAGAAAACGGATTAAATTACCATCCGCGCAACTCTTTTAAAAGCTGGTTAGAAACGGTAAATCAAAGTTCTTTGCCGTGGCACGAACAAGAGTTGATAATTGCGGAAACTTTCAGGAGTTTTGTATTTGAATATAAAACCAAACAGGTTTTATAATTTTCTTTCGCTGATCGTATGAATAAACAGTTGAGAAAGCATGTTGCCAACGGAAATCCAAGCAAGGTTGCCAATAACTATGTAGTAGCCATTGGCGCTTCTGCAGGGGGACTAGAAGCTATCCATGAGTTTTTTGATCACATGCCGGGTAACTCCAGTTTCTCCTTCATTATCATACAACACCTTTCGTCTGATTATAAAAGCCTGTTAGTTGAACTGGTTTCTAAACACACGCACATGAAAGTGTTTGAAGCTACCGAAAATATGAGCTTGCAGCCCGACTGCGTTTATATTATACCCAATAATAAGCTGATTACGGTAAGTAACAATCGCTTAAAGCTTGCTGAAAAAAGTATAGAAAAGGTACCGAACACCGCTATTGATAACTTTTTATTTTCGCTGGCCCATGATAAGCGTGAAAAGGCAATAGCTATTATATTATCGGGTACAGGTACCGACGGCACTAAAGGCATCGAAGCCATTAAAGAATGCGGAGGCATGGTCATTGTTCAGGATCCTGAAACGGCCAAATTTGACGGTATGCCTAAAAGCGCTATTACCTCAGGCAATGCCGATATTGTTACCTCGCCGGCCAAAATACACGAAGACCTGTTTGCCTATATAAAGGAAGAACCTATACAAATTTTAGAAAATGGCAAAATTAACGACGAGCTTTTTAATGAAATTTTTCAGCTCGTACATCAGCAAAGCGGGCACGATTTTAATTTATATAAAACACCCACCATTATCAGGCGTATTGCACGCCGCATGAGTTTTGTTGGCATCAGAACGCTAGATAAGTATACCAAATATTTGCAGGAAAGCCCTGAAGAAGTCAAAGCCCTAGGCAAAGACTTTTTAATTGGTGTAACCCGCTTTTTTAGAGATAAGGCAGCCTTTGAGCTTTTAGCTGATAAAATTATACCTGCAATTGTTGATAGCAAGGGCGACAATGAAACACTTAAAGTTTGGATTTGCGCCTGTAGCACAGGCGAAGAAGCATACTCTGTAGCCATACTGATTAACCAGTACCTGCAGCGTAAAAACAGAGAACTTGAAGTAAAAATATTTGCCACCGATATTGACGAAGCCAGTTTAGATGTGGCTTCGCACAATAGTTACCCGGAGGCTGTTGCTAAAGAGATTGCTCCGGATATCCTGGAACAATATTTTGTTAAAGACGGCAGCCATTACACAGTTATTCCATCTATACGTAAGCAAATTGTATTTGCCAAGCACAATGTAGCCAAAGCGCCACCCTTTATTAAAAACGATTTGATTTGCTGTCGCAACATGCTCATTTACATGAATGTGCTTTTGCAGCAAAAAGTATTATCTACCTTTCATTTTTCGCTTAACCAGGGCGGCTACTTGTTTTTAGGATCGAGCGAAACGGCATCGGCTATAAAAGAAGGACTGCACGAGATAAGCAGCAAATGGAAGCTATACCGAAAAATAGGACCAATTAATCAGTCGACCACTAATAATTATTATAGCAGCCCTACTGTGCCGCAAGAGATAAAACGGCCGTTGCAATCTGTTAAAAAAACGACAGAAACTCTCTTTAACGAGTTTTTAACCACCACCTTGGGCTATGTAGGTGTTTTTATAGATAAGAACTATGAAATTAAAGAAACCATAGGTGACTTTAAAAAATACCTTTCGCTGCCCGAGAAAAAGCTAGAGCTTAACCTGCTCAAAATGGTTCCGCGCGAATTGTCTTTTACATTAAATACCGCCATACGCACGGTATGGAAAGACAGCGAACCGGCCATGTTAAAGCGCATTAAAATTAAGCGCGATCAGGACGATATTTATGTAAATATTGCAGTTAACCCACCTACTGCAGCTTCTAATACCTCTCTTACCTTAGTGTTGTTTAGCGAAACGGCGCTCGATCCGGCATCCAAAGACCAGATTTTCATTCCTTTGAGTACAGATGAGCACCAGAGCGGCTATGTGGCCGAACTGGAGTCGGAACTGAATGAAGTACGCGGCAATTTGCAGATGGCGGTTGAAGAAATGGAAACCACCAATGAGGAGCTGCAGTCGAGTAACGAAGAGTTACTTTCGGCTAACGAGGAGCTGCAGTCGAGCAACGAAGAGTTGCAATCGCTCAACGAAGAATTACACACCCTTAATACCGAACATCAGCTAAAAATAAAAGACCTCATTGACCTTAATGATGATTTAAATAATTATTTCAGGAGTGTTGATATCGGTCAGATATTTATTGACACCCATTTACTGATCCGTAAGTTCAACCCGGCGGCGGTTACTATGGTTAACTTAATTGAAGCAGATATTGGCCGTCCCATCAGTCACATATCCAATAATATTAAGTACGATCGTTTTTTAGATGATATAGCACAAGTACAACATCAGCAGGACCTGGTTATTGAAAAAGAGATCGAACTTAAAAACGGCCAGCATTGTCTGATGCGGATCTTGCCTTATGTACGCAAGGATAAGCAGAAAGACGGTGTGGTGATCACCTTTGTGGATGTAAGCACCGTAACCGAATTAAGCAATATTGTTGCCGGGGCATTTAATACCAGTTTAAGTGCCATTATGGTATTTAATGCCTTGCGTAACCAGCAAGGTCAGATTACTGATTTTGAATGCGTAACCACCAATAACATGGCTTCTAAATTGCTGGGTAAGCCCGAGGCCGATTTAAAAGGCAGCCTGCTGGTAAAAAACTTACCCGAGCTACTGCAAAACAACCTGTTAGACCAGTTTAAAAAAGTAGTACAATCGGGCCAGTACCTGCAAAACGAAATTTACTTCGAAAACAAAGGGTGGTATTTAGTTATGGCCAGTAAAATTGCCGATGGCTTTGCCGTAACCTATACCGATATAACCGAACGCAAACTCAACGAGCAAAAACTTAAAAAGAATTATAACGAGCTGATTAGTGCTAGAGAAAACCTCAAAAAGCTGAACAACGAGTTAGAGGATAAGATCAGGGAAAGAACATTGCGGCTTTCGCAAAGCGAGGAGCGTTTTAAGCTGGTTTCGCAGGCCACCAATGATACCATTTGGGACTGGAACCTGGTCACAAACGTGATGTGGCGGAGCGATAATTTTACGGCCATGTTTGGATATCATAGCAACGATGATACCAGCAACATCAACTTTTGGTTTGACAAAATACATACCGACGACCGCCAAGGGGTTGAAAAAAGTGTACACGAAGCCATTAACACGGGGAAAAAGAACTGGTCGGCTGAGTATCGCTTTTTAAAGGCCGACGGCAATTATGCCGTAATACTTGACCGTGGCAGCATTTTACATGATGATTATCATACGCCATTCCGTATGGTGGGTTCTATAGTTGACATCAGCCGTATTACAGAAGCCGAAAGACGGGTTAACAACAGCGAAAACCGTTTCAAAAAAATATACGAATCTAATATGATCGGCATGTTGTTTGCCGATTTTAATGGCCACATTGTGGACGCTAACAACGCTTTTCTGGACATGCTTGGCTATACGCTGGAAGATATTCATCAGGGCCGATTATCCTGGGAAGAAATTACGCCGCCGGACCAAAAAGCAATTAGTGATAAAGCTGTCGAAAAGTTGCAAACCGACGGTTACTGTGCGCCTTTCGAAAAAGAATACATCAAGAAAGATGGCACCAGGCTACCGGTGCTAATGGGTTCTGCCAAATTGGAGGACGACCATATATCGGACGCCGTAACCTATGTTATAGATTTATCAAACCAAAAAGAAGCCGAAAAGAACCGCCTTGAACTTCAAAGCCTGATTAAGAAACAGCAGGAAGAGTTTTACAGCATTTTTATGAATGCGCCTGCACTGATCAGTATCCGCCGCGGCGCTGATTTAAGGTATGAGTTTACCAACAAAGCATTCGAGGATTTTTTTAACCGCCACGACTTTATAGGCCGCAGTACGCACGAAGCCCATGCTGATTTTAATTTCAAGCATTTATTTGCCAATGATAATAAAGTAATTACTAAAGGCATTACCCACACTGGCAAAGCCTTTAATGTAAAACGCCTGGATAGCATAAGCGGGCAATTAATTGATACCTGGCTCGACTTTTTGTTCACCCCTGTTTTTGATAATTACGGCAACTTAGACGGCATTGCATTTTTTGGTTTTGAGGTTACCGATTTGGTGAAGGCCCAACAGGCTACTAAAGAACTGATGCACCGTAAGGACGAGTTTATGAGCATTGCCAGCCACGAACTGAAAACGCCCATTACCAGTTTAAAAGGATCACTACAAATTGTGCAAAGGCTGGCACACAATGAAGATACAGTTAGCAAGATTTTCCCTTTTATTGAAAAGGCCAGCAAGCAAACCGGCAAACTAACCTCGCTGGTTGAAGATTTACTCGATGTAACAAAAATACATGCCGGTAAAATGCGGTTCAACCACAGTTGGTTTAACGCCGGCGAAATGATACGCGAATGCATTGAAGACACGCAATCGCATACATCATCGCACAAGTTTGTTATTGAAGGTGAAGCCAATGTCCAGCTTTATGCCGATAAACACCGCCTGGAGCAGGTGATAAGCAATTTTGCTTCAAATGCCGTCAAATACTCGCCGGATACGCCAAAAATTATGGTGAAGCAGGAGATTACTGATAATAACATGCTCAAACTTTCGGTAATCGATTCGGGCATTGGCATCCCTGCCGAGAAAAAAGATATGGTATTCGACCGCTTTTTCCGTGTGCAGGAATCATCACAAAAATTCTCTGGCTTAGGTTTGGGATTATATATCACTGCCGAAATCATCCATAGGCACCAAGGCAAAATAGGTGTAGAAAGCGTGGAAGGCGAAGGATCTACATTTTGGTTCTGCATACCATTAGTCCAATCTGAAGAACAGTTAGACTGAACGGATAACTGACATCGTGTATTAAGGCAAAGGCGTCGGCATTTTAGGGCTGACGCCTTTGTCGTTTTATGGCACTGCACAAAGTGAAACGGTGATACATCTAACAGAACTGGAGAAGGCAGCATGCTACAGCAATATATAAAATTTACCTTGCACCATACAACGCCATTTAAACATATATGCAATGCTAATGGCCGGCCACTGGAACGTTGTCGTTTTTCAAATAGTGTATGATTTAAAATGATATATGTTTATTTGCATAATCATGAACCAACGGCTTGCTTTCTTTCTATTACTATCATTATCAATTATTACTGGTACAACTCATGCTCAGGAAGATCGCGGATATAAGATTTACCAGTTTCCGGCTAACATGATTCCTAAGATTGACGGCAAAACGGATGACTGGGATAATTTTCCGAAAGAATATATTGTAGGCACCAACCAGCTTTGGGACGACTCGGGCCACTACCCTGCCGTTGACCCTAAAAATCTGGATGTTAAAGTGCGTGTGGCCTGGGTAAAAGGGTTAAACCGCTTGTACTTTTTGTATGAAGCTTATGACAATTACTGGGATTTTTCGCTCCCCGGCTTGCATAACGACACCTTTGAGATTGTGGTTGATGGCGACCTATCGGGCGGACCATTAATCACCGATTTTCATCCTAATCAAAACCTTAACCAATGGGACCGTTATTTTTCATACCATGGCGTGCATGCGCAAAACTATCACATTTTTATGCCGGCGGTTGGTAAAGACTGGGCACTGGCCTGGGGAAGCCAGCCCTGGATCAAAGAACTGCCTTTTTCAAACATAGCGTATTCTTACAATTTTAAACCCGGCCAGCCCGGCAAACTGGTTGCCGAATTCTGGATAACACCGTTTGATTACGCCGGTGCAGAAGGCCCCGCCCGTGCAGTAGAGTCTATATTAACCGACAACAAAAAGATAGGGCTCACCTGGGCTGTAATTGATTATGATGATGTGAACGATGAATCAAAAAAGGGCTTCTGGAACTTATCTAAAAACCATAAAATGTACGGTAACTCAAGCCTGGGTACGGTGTTCACCTTGATGCCGCTCGAAGCCCGGTACAAGAAAGCGATTGATGCACGATGGTCTTTTATGGTTACGGATATGGCCCGACGAATGGTTGCCTTTAAAGATGAGAGCGAGGGTAAAATTACGATCTGGCTTTGGGATTTTGGCGATGGCACTACCTCATCTGAGCAAAACCCTATTCATCAGTATAAAGAAGCAGGCAAGTATATTGTGGTATTAAACATTGATGGCCCGGCCGGTAAATCAAGAATGTCCAAGGTTTGGGATGTGGCCGTTAAATAATTAGCAAGTTTCGTTGTTAAAATAAACTCGCTATATTATTGCTGTGATAGTTTTTCGTTGGTGTTTGCCCACAGACTAAGTTGCGCGTTACTGGCATGAATGTATTAATAATATCCAGAGTATTGTTTGACGTAGAAAACCGAATTAAGCTTCCTGTTCAAGCATTTGTACGCTGGTATTAGTTTTATTTTTAAATATGTGGTGAGAAATCTTGGTATATAACTCATCCGGCAAAAAAGGCTTTACCAATATATCATTAATGCCGTTGATAGCCAGCTCGAAACCAATTTCGGACGGTAACGTTGCAGTTAACGCTATAATGGGTGTATTAACACCGTTTCTGCGCATCATACCTGCCGACTGGTAGCCATCCATTACCGGCATGTGAATATCCATTAAAACAAGTTGATGACGATCAACATCTAGTTTATCAAGTGCTTCCTGCCCATTAACAGCTACTTCAACTGTCGCACCCCAGCGTTTTAAAAACGCCTTGGCCACCATTACGTTCATCGGATTATCTTCGGCCAACAATATATGCACACCTGCAAATGGCTTAGTATCTTCGGCAGGTTTAAGTTTAATAGCTTTAGGCTTTACAATGTTTCCTGCTTTCTCAAACCTTTGAATAAAGTAAAAATTAGATCCTGCTCCTTCTTCGCTCTCCAATTGTAATGACGAGTGCTGCAGCTCAAGTATCCTTTTACAAATAGACAGACCCAATCCCGTACCGCCAAATCCCCTTGATGTAGATGAATCTGCCTGGGTAAAGCGTTCAAAAATCAAAGCTTGCTTTTCTTCAGATATACCAATGCCTGTATCTTTTACCTCAATGCAAAGGGTAATATCATCTTCGGTTTGCAATTGTGCAGTTACAGCTAAAGTTACCTGCCCTTTTAAAGTAAATTTTATGGCGTTATGTACGAGATTGGTAATTACCTGCGACGTACGGGTAGGATCGCCATAAACTGTATTTTTCAAGCTGGTATCTACCTGTAACTGGAGTGCTAAACCTTTGTCTTGCGCGGCTGTTTCCAAGCTTTTTACCACGGCGCCAGCCAGTCCGGCTATATCCATCTCTATATTTTCAAAAGCTATCTTGCCTGCCTCAATCTTACTATAGTCTAAAATATCGTTTACAATGTTAAGCAGGTTATTAGCCGAAAATATCATAGCATTTAAATGCTCATACTGATCGGGCCGGGGTTCGCTTTTAAGTAATAAATAGCTTAAACCAATGACCGAATTAAGCGGTGTCCTGATTTCGTGGCTCATGGTACTTAAAAACTCCGACTTGGCCTTTAAACCTTCTGCAGCCTGTAAATTTGCATGTTTGAGCGTAAACGACACCCTGTGCGAAAGCACCAGCGACTGTAAAAAAAAGAATGCCATATAGCCAATAAAATTCACCATCGGCATTTGAGGCAAGATACCCTGATAATGCAGCAGCGTTATCACAAACATCGACATTAACACAAAGCTGCTGATTAATGAATAAGCAGCTCCCTGACGTTTTTTACGATAGGCTTTGATAGATAAATAAGGCACGTAAAACATGCAAACAACAGCCACAATAATAAACGGATTGATTAGCTGTGTAAAGTACCAGGGGCTCAATACTAACGTAGCTAAAACAAATGCTGCGCAAATAACACCTACACCATATACTACCTTATTATTCTGATCTTTAGGATACAGGTAGTGGCAGTAAAACCCGAACAGACCTGTACCGGCAAACAAACTTATATACTCGAGCCGAACGGTTAAATACCAGCTTAAGTTAGGCAGTAATGTATGTAATACATAGTTATCAGTACCAAAAATACGGTAGCTGTACACGATCGAAAAAAGCGCGAACATTAAAATGGCTTTGTCCCGGTTACCAAACAGGTATAAACCTAAAAAGAAAAGTCCGGCCATTAACAAGCAGCCGGTCGATAGTAAATCGATAGCATTGGAACGAAAACTATTAAGTTCGACAATTTTTTTAGTGCCGATAAGTATCGGTTGATTAGTGCCGCCTTTGCTGTGAACAAAGTTGGCAATTTGCAATAGCAGCTTAAGCGTGTCTGTTTTGGCCGGTATATCCAACTCATTAACCTGCCAGTGCGGAACAAAGCTTTTGGGCGATGTAGTAACATTGCCATTCTCCGCGGCTAACTGTCCGTTTACAAATATGCGGTAGGCACTATATACATCAGGCATGCTTAATTTTAACGGACCTAGGTCATGCGGCAGTAATACGGTGAGCCTATAGGTAGCATATCCCATAGGCGGCACTGCATGACCGCTAATTTCAATATTTTTCCAAAGGGCCGGAAATTGTGCCGTTGTCGTTATTTGCTGCTCGAATTGCGCAGGATTTAATAGCTGTTTCCAGTTAAACAACCATTCGCCGTTGAGATTTAAGACATCAGTAAAAGGTTGCTGACGTAAATCAATAACACCATTTTTAGCACAGGGTGTGCACTTGTTATTAAAGCTTGCAGCTAAAAGATTGCTACCGTTAAATAATATAATAATATAAAGTAGCAATAGCTGTAACAAGCGCATAAGTATCGTCAAATAAGTACGAGTGTATCAGTATCTGTTTCTGGCGTTATCCTTATGCTAAAACTGCACTTACACTATATATAATAGCTTTGTTTACAGTAATAATCAAGGAGTTAGAAAGAGTGCTTAACAATCAAAAATACATTTTACAAGGCACAACTAAAATTTAAAGCGTTAAAAGAAGCATTATTATCCAATATTATTGGATATTTTAACACAGGGTTAAAACCAGCAAATTGTCATATGTAAAATTGAGCAAACTCATCCGGCTGCTGATTGTAAATGATACACACTGAACAACATTTATGAAATACAGAGAACTTGGCAAAACAGGCGAACAAGTATCGGCCACAGGCTTGGGTTGCATGAGCATGAGCCACGCCTATGGCCAACCCAACGACGAAGAATCCATTGCCACGCTGCACCGGGCTTTGGATTTAGGCGTTAATTTTTGGGATACCGCCGACGTGTACGGCAGCGGTAAAAATGAAGAATTGATTGCCAAAGTGCTTGTACCCAACCGCAGTAAAATCTTCATTGCTACTAAATTTGGATTTACACAAAATGCCGAGGGCAAAGGCATGTCGTTTAACGGGTCGCCGGCTTATATGAAAACCGCTGTAGAAGCAAGTTTAAAACGCCTGAAAACGGATGTGATTGACCTGTATTACGCTCACCGCATTGATCCGAATGTTCCGGTTGAGGAAATGGTTGGTGCCATGGCCGAACTGATTAAAGAGGGTAAAGTAAAGTATCTGGGCTTATCAGAAGCTTCGGTTAACTCCATCAGGAAAGCGCATGCAGTGCACCCCATCAGTGCCTTGCAAAGCGAATACTCACTGCTCACCCGCGAACCTGAACAGGATGTATTGCCCCTTTGTAAAGAGTTAGGTATTAGCTTCATCCCCTTTAGTCCGCTGGCGCGTGGCCTGGTAACCAACACACTGAATACAGATCAATTACCTGAGGGCGACTTTCGCAAAAGCTTGCCGCGCTATCAAAAAGAACACCAAGACAACAATAACCAGTTGGTTGCCGGTTTTGCAGCACTGGCCGAGCAAAAACATTGCACACCTGCCCAGTTAGCCTTAGCTTGGGTACTGGCACAAGGCGAACACATTATCCCAATACCTGGCACCAAAAAACGTAAATACTTAGAAGAAAATGCTGCTGCCGTTGATGTAGTATTGAATGATACCGATTTTGAAGCCATCGATCACTTATTGGCCAAATATCCGGATACCGGCGACCGTTATAGTGAAAGTAGCTGGAAGATGGTAGACAGAAGTTAAACAGTGATACATGTGCAGGTCTAAGCTTTTAATACCTGCACATGTACTTTATATCATTTTAACGTGGCAGGTTTGTAAGGCCACTCGCGGTTAACACGGGCTTTAATAAAGTAAACTATTGTACCAGTTGCTATAGCAGCCAAACCACCCAGCACCATGGCTCCTCCCGTTGATATTAAGATGCCCGCCCACATCAAAATAGCTAAAAAGATAGGCAGTGGAAACAACGGCATTTTATATGGAAAATCTGTTTCGCTTTTGCGTCGGCGTAATAAGTATAATCCCACAGCCTGCGAAATAAACTGTATTAAAATCCGCATAGCCAGTATTGCACTTATTACATCACTCAATTTAAAGAGCAAACTAAACACAAAAGCAATTGCCCCTAAAGCCAGTAGCGATACGTACGGGAAGTTACCGGTAGGATGTAGCCGGGCAAATATCTTAAAAAAAGCACCGTCGGCAGCTGCGGCATACGGAATGCGGCTATAACCTAAAGTTGCAGAAAAAACAGAAGCAAATGCTACCAGTAAAATCAGGCAGGTTACTATTTTAGCAGCTGTTGGCCCCGCCAATTGATGCATAAAATCACTAATTACAAACTGGCTGTCTTTTGCCTGCTGCCAGGGTATTACACTCACTACACTAATGTTCATGCAAAGGTACAACACAGCAATACCGGCAATAGACAGAAACATGCTGCGTGGTATATTGCGCGATGGATTAATAATTTCTTCGCCTAAGTGACATACGTTATAATACCCCAAATAGCTGTACACGCTTTTTACACTGGCAAAGCCTATGGCAGCAACAAATGCATAATTTAAGGTAATGCCATCGTTAACATGCTTAATAGGTGCAGAAAAATTACCATGGGCAATACCTCCACCAATAATCCAAAACATAGTGCATAATACAGCTCCCCATAAAAGCACGCTGATTTTACCAATGTGCTCAATTTTACGGTACAACAGGGCAATAATACTGATTACCACGGCCCCACTAATAAGCTTGCTTTGCAAAGTTGATAAAGGCACCAGGTATGAAAAATACGAAGCAAAACCGATAGCTGCCGAAGCAATAACCAGCGGGGCTTGTATCATGGTTTGCCAAACAAACAAGAAGCTCATTAGCCGGCCAAAGCCCTGCTTGCCATAGGTTTCTTTTAAAAAGTTATAAGATCCGCCTGCCTTAGGGAATGCCGCCCCCAGCTCGCTCCACACCATCGCATCAACCAGTGATAGCACAGCACCGGCCAGCCAGGCATATAAAAAATAAGGGCCGTTCATCATACCTATAACCATAGGTAAGGTGATGAAAGGACCAATCCCCACCATATCGGTCATGTTAATGGCGGTAGCCTGAAGTAAGCCTAAGCGACGTTGCAAAGAGTTTTGTGACATGCAAACAAGATCAGTTGATAATTACAGGGCAATATATTGTACTTAATTTGCTTTCTGCCAATTAAGCTCAACCTTTTTTAAACACATCGGCAAGTATCTCGTAAGAGCGGAGACGAGCACCATGCTCAAATATGTGCGATGTGGCCATAATTTCGTCTACTTGCGTTTCATCAATAAAGGCCTGCATTTTATTCTTAAGCGCATCAGGGCCTGCAAAAAATGAGTAAGCCAGCATCTGCATGGCTGCCTGCCGCTCCTGGTAGCTCCAGATGCCATCCATGCTATCTACCGGTGGTTGCAGCAGTTGCCGCTTACCAGTAATCACACCCATAAAAAACTGGTATAACGAAGTAGCCAACCGGTTGGCCTCTGCATCAGTATCGGCAGCTACCACATTTACGCAAGCCAGTACGTACGGCTTATCTAGGTGCACTGACGGCTTAAAATTCTTACGGTACAGGTCGATAGCCGTTTTGAAATGCGTTGGTGCAAAATGACTGGCAAAAGCGTAAGGCAAACCCATAGCGGCTGCTAACCGTGCACTGTCATGACTTGATCCTAATATCCAGATTGGAATGTCTAACCCT
>Ga0265780_10007484_pt1 | contig 13406 bp, 11 predicted proteins | sample P1T30metagenome_FD_192432 | JGI IMG/M metagenome (GOLD analysis project Ga0265780, IMG submission 192432) | Plant litter microbial communities from East Loma Ridge, Irvine, California - P1 T30 | ecosystem: Environmental > Terrestrial > Plant litter > Unclassified | place: USA: California... | reverse complement strand
GTGCAGCCGGCGGCTACGCCAGCGCACCTGCTGGAGGCGCTAGCGCCCCAGAAAACGATTAAACGGCCACAACTCAAGGGCAATGTGTTTCACACGCTCAAAGAGATTGTGGCCATTTTTATTTCCGACTGGAACCGGGCCAAGGCCCCCATCAACGTGGCCATCCAGACCACTCGCACGAGCCTCGCTAAGCGCTGCCGCAACCGCGACCCCAAGACAAGCTACCGCCACATCCTGGCGCTCGTGGAGGCCGGTTTCCTGCGGGCTAAGGTGCACATCAGGGGCGGCTTGCAGCTGCTCATCAACCCTGACCTCATCGTGTTCGACGCAGCTGAAGCCGTGCAGAAAGTAATGCGCGAGCACAGCCACCCAGCCGTGCCCACTGCGCCTGTCTTGTCACCAGCCGAGGGGCTGGCTGCCCTCCGTGCCCTAGCCCAAAATTTAGCACAAAACGCCCGCCGAGCTACTTAAAAAACTCAAAGCGGGCATAATGGGTGGCTTTATACTCTGAGACCATTCATAAAAGCTATGAATGATAGGAACGTCGGATTTCGGACGACTTTTCCACACCGCCCATGTCGATAACAGGGGCTAGCTGAAAAAAAAAGAAGGGGCGGGCCGCGGCGAGCGGCGCGCAGGTTCCCACCCACACCGCCCCCGGCGCGTGGGTAGGGGCCGCTTTTGTCAAATTTTTTAAAAACCCACCACATGGCCACGAATCCCACCCTCGGCCTGAGTGCCAGAGCGGCCCGCGCCGCCGACAAACAAATCTCGCTGCTCAGCATCATGGCCAAGCTCGGCCAGGTGCCCACCGGCGTAGCAGCTGGCGGCAACTACTACTACAAGTCGCCCCTGCGGCCCGAAGAGAAAACGGCCTCCTTCGTGGTGTGCGAGCCCAAAAACGTGTGGGTAGACTTTGGCGGCGTGCCCAAGCCCGGCAAGCGCGCCGATGGCGGCGACGTGCTGGAGCTGGTCATGCGCCTCACCGGCTTCGAGGCCCCACTAGCCCGGCAAACCCTGCGGGCCTGGGCCGCCGACCTGGCTACGCCCCAGGAGCTGGCCTTGCCCGCGCTGCCGGCTGGCGAGACGCTCACCAGCGGCCAGCTCACGTTCACGGACGTGCGCACCGAGCCCCTGAGCTGGGACGTGCTGATTACCTACCTCACCAGCCGGGGCATCAACTGGGGCCTGGTGCAGCAGAGCCAGCGCACGCTGGCCCACTTGCAGCAGATTTTCTACCACGTCGCCGGCAAGCCGCGCCAGAAACCCTACTTCGGCCTGGCTTGGAAAACGTCGGCCGGCTGGGAGGTACGCAACCCTAAGTTCCAGGGCACCATCGGCGGCAAGGGCCTCACCTGGCTACCGGGCCGCGAGCCAGGAGTAGCAGTGTTTGAAGGCTTTATGGACTACCTGAGCGCGCTGACCTTCTACAAAAAGGCGTGGTTCACCTGCACCGTGCTCGTCCTGAACTCGGTGAGCCTGCTCACGGAGGCGCTGCCCCAGCTGCTCGAAGCGCCGGTGGTCCACTGGTTCGGTGATAACGACCAAGCCGGCGAGCGGGCCTTGCGGCTGCTGCGCCAGGCCTTGCCGGCCGGCCGCGTGAAAGCCTACAACGAAGTGTACCGCACCTACAAGGATTTCAACGACTTCCTGACTAAAACCCCGCCCAGCAAGCCGCTACCCCTCAATCGGGCCGAGCCCAGCAAGCTCAGCCAGAATGCGCACTACTGGCTCTGGGTCGAGTTCGACCGCCCCAAGCCGGGCACGGCGGCCACTGCCGGCATCCGGCAGAAGTGCAGCTTCTACTCGTGGAGCAACGACGCCTACGGGCTGGAGCAACTGCGGGTGCTGCGCAACCGCCTGGGGCACCAACTGGCCTACTACCGCCTATGCGAGCGCACCCACGGCCGTGAATACAAGATTTTAGAATGGGCTGGCCTGCGCCAGCCAGTACCTGTGAAGCCCAATGAAACTCCCGCATCTTGACCAAATCGTGCTGCTCGAGCGCGGCGAGGCCGGGCTACTGGCCCGGGCGGTGGCCGTGCTCGTGCAGGACGTGACCCAGGCCAAGCGCCCGGTGCCCTACCTGGAAATGCTCACCTTCACGCCCTTTTGCAACCTGGGCAAAAAGCTGCTCCAGTATCACCGCCGCGAGCAGCTCACGCCCGCCCGGCCCAAACGCTTCCCCAAGCCCAAGGCGCTGCGCGTGCCTTACGACCAACTGATGGCGCTGCACCTGCACCGCTTCGCCCTTAACTACTGCAATCTCTCAGAAGCCGAGAATCTACAGCTGCAAGCTATTCTCGGCAAGTTTCAACAGAAGGCGCTCAATCTTAGTAGGTGGATATGCTTTTGAGCTAGTTTTTTATGAAGCCCAGCGCCTGAATCGCTGCCAGCTGGCTACTTGGTACGCGACCCTCCAGCAGCTTCCCAGTCGCGCAGGTACACATGGCGCAAGCAGGGATGACCCCATTGTATTGCGTGATTTGCGCCTGCGAGAGCGTAATGCCCTGCTGGGTTAGGTAAGCCGAAGCCGAGGTCAGGTATTGTTGCGGCGGTTTAGCATCACCCCATTTGTCCGAGCAGTAGGTTTGAAAGTAACGGACCGACACGAGGTCGGCCGTTTCTTCAGGTGCTGGCTCGCTGTTCTTGTTGCAGCTGACGAAGAAGAGGCTGCTCAGTAATGCGACGGTGAGGCGAAGTGAGGTCATAAGGCAGGAAGAAGGAGTGGTGCGTGAATATATAAATTCAGATACTCTTCACCCGCTCTCGGGTTGCATGCCCGCGGCCAATCTGTACCAGAAAAAGTATTCCCGATTTTACCCCCGTTTTCAAGCCCATCCGGGCACATTTTTCGACCCCGTTTTTGTAGGGGAGAAAGCACTAGCTTTTTATGGTACAGTTTCCCGTCATTTTCGCCCGCGTCTCCAAGCTCACCCAGGACTGGGCGCGCCAGGTAGCCGACCTGGAGCCGGTAGCCGAGAGCAGGGGCTGGGGCGCTCCTTATATAATAAGCGAGAAGGGCAGCGCCAGCAAGCGCCGCAACTCGCAGCGCCCCGAGGTGCAGCAGCTGCGCGAGCTGGTGGCAGCCGGCAAGGTCAGCCACGTGCTCATTACCGAAGTCTCGCGCCTGAGCCGCCTGCCCAGCCAGGCCCACTTGCTGCTGGAGGAATTGACGGCCGCCGGCGTGAGCATCTACCTGCACCGCTACAACATCGAGACGCTGCTGCCCAATGGCCGGCTCAACCCCATCGCCTCGATGCTCTTTGCCCTCACGGCCGAGTTTGGCCGGGCCGAGACGGAAGACCGCGCCGACCGCATCCTCTCGGGCCAGGCCGAGGCCCGGCGCAAGGGCAAGCACCTGGGCCGGCCGGCTGGCACGAGTTTGGAAGATGAGGGTTTGCTAAAGAAGTGGCCGAAAATAGCTAAATTGCTTCGGGGTAATCGGTCGGTACGGGAAATTGCACAATTAGAGGAAGTCTCCGCTACTACGGTGCAAGCCGTGCGCGCCGCTTTGGTGCGCTCAGGTGCCCTTAAGGCCCGCAAAGCCGCTTCGGTTGCGTCCTAATTACCACGCTACTGCGTTGGTAGTTTTGCCCTGCATTCCTTTTCTGCTATTTGTGAAAAACTCTACCGTTTACGCTATTCCAGTGCTGCCGCACGTACGGCAGTTTATGTTGAAAAAGTTCGGGGGAGCGCAGCCGCATCCGGTGCACCAGAACACGTTTATGGGCCGGGTGGTGCGCATGAAAGTAGAGAAGCAGCCCTTCCGGCAGCTCAACCGGCCCGAGCAGCCCCAAGGCGCGGTGTACCTGCTGAGCCTACCCACGGCGCTCAAGCACTTCACCATTACACCCACGTCGGCCAAGCAGATAGGCGAGATGTTCGATAAGCTCTTTCTAGAGCAAATGATAATGTTCGTGCTGGGCCAGGTGGTGGCCACGCAGAACGAGCGCCAGGCCCTGCGCTCGTTTTGCCAGCTTTACGACATCGACCCTTCAGATGCCGACCTGGAAGTACTGCGCAAATGCTACCGCGACTACAAGGATAAGGTGCTGAAAGAGAACGGCTGCTATGAGTTGCTCTATAACCCTGAGCAGCCGCTGTTCCGCGATTACGCCTCGCGTGATTAAGGCCTATTAACGCGTAGGGCCGGGGTGTTCCTTTGAGTATGGCAACACCCCTCCCTGATTTTATTGACTACTTCCGCCAGCTGGTGGCCGCGCACGTGGAGCTAAAAGGCTTCGCGCACGGCCCCGTTTCGCGCATCATTGGCGGCGCCCGCAGCGAGAACGAGTACCCCATGCTCTGGCTGGAAACGCCCACGCTGGGCCTGCTCGACAAGGATGGTACCGCGCCCTACGGGCAGCGCAGCTCGGCCGTCGTGATTTTGCAAAGCGTGTCACGCGACGACTTTGCCGAGCAGGATGCGGGCTGGGCCCAGACTGAAACCATCGCCCTCGACGTGCTGAGCCGGCTACGCAAGGCCCACAAGGCGCGGGAAATCGCATTCGGCTCCTTCGATGGCTTGCAGCTGGAGCCGGTGGCCACGCTGAGCCTGGCCAACGAAATCGGCTGGCGCTTCGAGTTCAGCCTCGGCGACTACGTGTGCCTGCCCTATGATGCCACCCGCTGGAACCCCTAAGCGCCATGATTTTAGAAGTAAACACCAGTTGGGCGGTAACTGCCCAGACCAATAACGGCCGCACGGTTACCGGCACGGGCACGGGCTTCGATACCAGCACCTTGCAGCTGGTGCCATTCAACCAGACCAGGCAGCTGGCTCTGCTCGACCCGGTGCCGCCCAGCGTGCAGACGCCGGCCGGTGGCCTGATTTACTCGGCCTGTGCGGGCACGACCCTCACTGAGTACATCTTTGGGGGCGGTAACTCGGTCACAACTACCGTCACGCCCAATTCGCCCACCTGCGGCTACGCGGCGCCGCTAACCTGCGACCTGCTTGCCGTCACGGTGAGCCAGGTGGCCACGCCCACGGGGGCCACGGTCACAGCTGCCTTCACGGGCACCAGCAATGGCCTGGTGTACTATCAGCTGGATGCCGCGCCCGAGCAAACCAGCCCGGTCTTTACCGGCGTGGCCCCCGGCCAGCACACCATGCAGGTGCGCGACAATGGCCTGGCCGGCTGCGCCCGCTCGCTCACCTTCCCCGTGGCCGCGCCCGGCGTAGTGCCCCCGGCCCCCACGGGGCCATCGTCGCGCATCGACTTCGTGGGCCAGCCGCTCTGGTATCCGTTGGCCGGCCAGCCCGTGGGCGCGCTGGTCGAGCTGGAGCTGTGGGCCGAGAGCGCCCATGGCGCGGCCGACTTCGCCCCGGTGCTCAGCCTGAGCAAGCGCGTGGATGCCAGGGGCCAGGTGGCCTTTCGCCTCGATACGCTGCTCTGGCCACTGCTGCGGGCCTTCGTGCCGGAAATTGCCCTGGCCGCGGCCACCCAGGTGTGCACCACCAACCTGCTCGACTACTACGTGCGCACCACCGTCACGCCCCTGGACCCGGCGCTGCCGGTGACCTACGACGTGAGCCCGCTGCGCACGGCTCTGCGCGGGGGCCTGCCGGCCGAGTGGCAGGATACCGACTACTTCGCCCTGCGCGAGCAGTTCGCCCTGCTGCCGTTTCTCTCGTGGCAGCCCACCGGCCCCGGCCTCTACGCCGATGCGGAAGCCAAGCTCGTTGTGCCAGAGCAGCCCGAATGGCTGTTTTTTCTCTGCACGCCCTTGCTGGCCGGCGCGCAGCTGCAGGTGAGCCGCAGCTACCGGATGACTGCTACCTCCCAGGCGGTGGTGGACGTGGAGCCGCTGGCCACGCCCGCCGGCGACTGGCCCTACCAGCTGCTGGCCATTCCGCTGCGCGACACGCGCGCGGGATTCGCCATGCTCACCGTGCAGGTGGAAACTGCCACGGGTGACCTGGTGAGCCAGCCGGCCGTCTACCAGTTCGTGGCGCGCAGCCCGCGCACGCGCTTTTTGCTGTTTACCAACTCGGTAGGCGGGCTGGATACCCTGCGCACCGCCGACCAGGCCCGTTTAGAGGTAACGCTCGAAGCCACCACCGAGAAAGTGGAGCGCCCGGCCCGCCGGGGCGAGATGGCCCCGGCCGCCGACCGGCAGGTGAGCGACCTCACGGCCAGCCGCAAGCTGCGCCTGGCAATTGGCTGGCTCGAAGCCCCTGAGCTGGACTGGCTCCAAGAGCTGGTGCTGACCCGCGAAGTGTGGCAGCAGCTCAACGGGCAGCTCCGCCCGCTCGACTGGAGCAAGCGCAGCCTGGCGCCCTACTCCGATGAGCCCGGCCTGCGCGGGCTGCTGCTCGAATGCGATTACGCCTACGCGCCCACCGCTTACGCCCCTACTCCTTATGCTTGAGCTAACTAGCGCCGGCGAGCCGGTTCACCTGAATCCGGGCACCAACGTGCAGCTGGAGTACAACTCGCCCCTGTTCGACGAGGACACTATCCAGGGTAGTTTCTCGTACTCGCTCAGTATCCCGGCCGGCCCCAACGGCCAGCTGTACGGCTGGCCCGAGCGGCCCGACCGCGCCGGCGAGCCGGGTGCGCAGCTGCCAGCTGAGCTAGCCGATGATGGGCTGCCGCTGCTCACCGGTGCGCAGCGCGTCAAGTCGGCCAGCGCCGCCAAGTACTCGATTAGCCTGCAAGCGGGCCTCTCCGGAGCGCAGCTCAGCGAGCGCCATCTGAGCAGCTTTGCCTACGGGGGCTTGCGGGAGGTGCCGCGCTACGTGCCCCTGGCGGGCCTGCCCGGCACCAGCGGCCACGGCCTGACCCAGCACGCCAACGCCGTGGTGGCCAACCCCGGTGCCTTCGACTACGTGTTCGCGCCCCTGCGCAACGAGTACCGCTCGGCCGCCCAGGCCTTGCCCCCGGGCGTGACGCTCGCCCCGGTGGCCTACCCGCTCAATACGGTCAATCAGTGGGTGGTGAATCCGGCCCCGCTGCTGGGCATGCCGGCCGGGGGCACGTTTCTGTATAACATCGACTTCGTCGTGGTGCCCGTCACGGGTGCCCCCGCGTTCGAGCCGCTGCCACCGTACTGCCCGTTTCCGCGCCTGCGCTACGTGCTGCAAGCTATTTGCGAGGAAAGTGGGCTGCTGGTGGACGTGCCCAACCTGCTGCCCGGCGAGTTGGGCGAACTCGTCGTTGCCGGCAACGCGCAGCTGGTGGATAGGGGCGACGCCACCACCTTTCGCTTTAGCCTGGCCGACGTGGTACCGGCCATGACCGTGGCCGAGTTGCTGGCGGCTTTGCGCCAGGACTACGGCATCGTGCTTTATCAGGACGTGCGCACCCGGCGCGTGCGCACGTGCTACCTGCACGAGCGGGTGGCCACCGGCGCGCCCCACCAGGATTACTCGGCGCTGCTGGCCGGCGACCCCGAAGTGAGCGTAGCGGAAACGTCGGGCCTTACGCTTATTTACCGGGTCGATGGCGAAGACGAGCTCACGAAGGACTTGCTGGAGCAGCAGCCGGCCGCGAGCCTGGTGCTGCCGGCCGTGGCCACCGTGGCCGACTTGCCGGCGACGGCCAACGTCTTCACCGATAATCCGAAGACCGGGCAGGTGCGCCTGGTGCAGCAGCTCGATACCTACTATGCGTGCACGGTAAGCGCGCTGAACCTGCTCACGGTGACGCTCACCTGGGCACCGCTGGTAGTGAACCTGCCCCCCGTGCTGGTGCACGGGGGCGGTGACGAGCAGGCGCAGGCCACGTGCTACACCACTGAGCGAGCGACCGAGCTGTACCAGACCAGCGGCGTAACCATCGCGCTGCCGGCCATTTCGCAGCCGCCCTACCGGGCCGACCAAACGCAGGTCGAGCGCAGCAGCGTGCTGCGCCTGCTCTTTTACCGGGGCCTCCAGCTGGCCAGCGACGGGGTGATGCGCTGCCCGCAGCTTTCGCACCAGAGCCCGAGCGGCGCGCTGAGCGTGCGCCTGACCGGGGCCAGCGGCACCTACGAGCAGCTGCTGAAGGCCTGGCTGCCGGTGAAGCTGCGCGGCAGCAGCTACAAGGTGCCCCTGCTGCTGAGCAGCCTTGACCTGGCCCGCCTCGACCTCTCGCAACAGCTGTGGCTGGATGGGGTAGCGTACCTGGTGCGCAAGCTCAGCGCCACGGTGCCGCTCAAAAAGGCGGCGAGCGCAGAGCTGGTGCGGCTCTAAAAACGGGGCCACGTAGTACGGTAATTGCGCAAAAAGGGCGGGGAATCCGAAAAAAATAAATTTGCCAGTTCCTCCCCAGGATTTGCCAGTTCCTCCCCAAGCTCGTCGCTACCGAGCCGGAAGGTTGCCCGGCAGTTGCCAGCCCGGCCCCGGTGGCGGGCTGGCAATTGCCAGGTTTGGGCCGGGCGGCAGCAGGCAGTAAGCGGCCTATTAGTCGGTGAGCCAAAAGTGCTTCTTGGGCTCCATGAAAGTACTACTAGACCTTATCCGGCAGGAATCTGCCAACGGCTGCACCATCGGCCAGCTATTTTATAACGGCAAGTTCTTCTGCTATACCCTCGAAGACGTGGTGCGGCCCGCCGGCCAGCACGTGGCCGACCAAACGGCAATTCCAGCCGGGCGCTACCCCGTTACGATTGAGCGCAGCCCGAGCCTGCGCATTCTCACGCCCCGGCTAGGCGGGGCCGTGGCCGGCCGCGGCGTGCTCATGCACGTGGGCAACACGGCCAAGGATACGCGGGGCTGCATCCTGGTGGGCTTCTCGAAGCTGCCGAGCGGTATCAGCATCTACAAGTCGCAGGAGGCATTCCAGGCGCTGATGGGCAAGCTGCTCGACGCGACCAGCATCGAACTCACCATTCGCTAGGATGCTGCCGCTGCTGCCCCTGCCCCCCGACGACTGCCCGACCATCGGCGGCGTGCGCCAGCTGCGCGTGTGGCCGGCCAGCAACGTGCGCCTGCCCGCCTATACCGGCGTGCGCCTGCTCACGGCCCTGACCCTGCTAGACCCCCAGAACTACGCCGATATCTGGTTTCTGCCCGATTCGGCCGGCTTCGAGGAGCCCGAGGTGCTCGATGCCCAGGGCGACTACTACAAGCCCAGCTTGCAGCTGGTGGTGAGCAAGGACGACCCCGACCTGATGGAAGCCATCGAGCGGCTGCGGGCCGTGCGCCAGTTCGTGGCCGTGTACCGCGACGCCAACGGCCAGGTCAAGCTCGTGGGCACGCCTGCGCACCCGCTGCGCTTCGCGGCCGGCCTTGAAACGGGCAAGCGCCCCGGCGACCGCAACGGCTACCCGCTCAGCTTCACCGGCCAGACGCCCCGGCCGGCCCCCTTCTATTCCATGGTGCTGCCCGGCGTGGCTCCCATTCGCCGCGCCTTCAGCAGCGGCTTCAGCTTTGGCTTTAAATAATATGACGCCTCTAGAACGCAATGACTTACACGCGGCTATTGAGCAGCGTTATCCTGATAATACGACCGAGCTCATCACGCCGCTGCTGCTGCGCGAAGGCCTGCATGAGCTGGTAGATTCGACCTTCGTAAAGGCCACCGACGTGACCCCCACGGGGGCGGTGTACCTGCGCCTGCGTAACGGCAAGACGCTGTGGCACCTGGGCACGGGCGTGCGCAATAAAAGCAATCTCTACCTGCGCAAATTCGGCACCGGCACCTTGCCGGCTATTCTGCCCGCGCCAGTGCTCGACCCCAACCGGCCGAACATCAGCGCGCCTGGTGTGCCGTTTACGCTGCACCCGAGTATCGAGGGCGCGGCCACGGGCACGGCGGAAATTGCCGAATACACGCGCCAGGTAGCCGACGGCGACCACTTCCTGCTCACTGGGGCCGACCTGGCTGGGGCCGCCTACCCGGTGTACCAGGGTGGCAATTTCTACGCCACCAGCGTCAGCACCTCAGACAATGAAAAGGCGGCCGTGCGCCTGCCTCGCGTCGGCGCGGCCTGGGATGCGGTACTGGCCTGGCCATCGACTGCCAAAGGTATTGGCCTGCCCGTGCTGCTCAACACGGCCACCGTGTTTTGGGGCGAGGATGAGGCCGCCGAAGGGCTGACCATCAGCTTTTTTGGTCGAAATTTGGCCCAGGGTAACGTGCGCGGGGCCAAGTCGTACCTGGCCGTGCAGCCGGTCGGGGGCGGCCCCGTGACGCTCATCCAGGGCAAGGCAGTAAACGAAACGGAGGCTCGCTTTCTGATTAAGGGTCTGGCCAAGGGCGTCTATAAGCGCTGGCTGCACGGTGGCCACGGCGGCGAGTTCGGCTGGTCGGAGGTCGGCACGCTCACCGTGGTGGACGTGCAGGCCCACGTCATGACGCGCAACTTTGGCGCGCCCGTGTTCCTGGCCCTGAGCAAGACCGATGGTGTGGCCAACGCCCAGGCCATTGCCAATATGTTCCGGACGCTTGGTGACCAGGGCGGCGGCTGCTTCGAGACTGAGGACGGCGACTTCCCCAGCTCCGAGTTCATCTACCCCCGCGACAAGGTAAAGTGGCAGTGCCGCACCGCCGCCACGGGTGGGCGCACGCGCATGGCCATTCCCACGGCTGGCAGCTGGAACCCCAGCGACTGCATGATGGCCAGCAACTCCTGGACGCTGGGCGCACTCGACGGCATTGGGTTCTACAAGCCCGATGCGGTGACCATCAACGTCGATGCGCTGCTTATTTTCCACGGCAGCCGGCACATTCGCCTCGATAACGTGGAAGCCACCTGGAAGCGGCCCTACGACACGGTGAACGTGAACGGGACGCAGATTCCGCTCGATGCGCAGCCCCTGCGCGTGACCAACAGCCAGTACGTCTTTATAAACGGCTGTAACACAGTTGGGTCAGGAATTCACGTGGGCTCGCGCCACAACGTGGGCGTGGGCAAGAGCGGCATCAACCGGCAAATCTTCCTTCGCAGCCACACGGCGCGCCTCACCAACGGCGCGGACTACACGGTGTACGTGCAGAATACGTCGGAAATTCTCATTGACGGCCTCGACTGGCAGGACCTCAACCCCAATAGCGACGACGGCTTGAACCGGGGCAGCGGGCGTGGGCCGAAGTTTGGCGGGCAGGGTGGCATCAACCGCTTTGCGCACGTGACGCGCTGCATCGGCCGGCTGCTCGGGCCATTGTTCACGGGCATCAACCCGTTCTACGACCGCAACCAGGGCGAGAACTTCCTCTGGGAAGGCAACCGCACCACCTGGCAGCAGTACATCGTCAGCGCCACGGCCACCACGCTCACCTTTGCCCAGCCGGTTCTCTCGCTGCTGGCTGACGTGCAGGCCGAACGCATGGCCCCCGATGACCCCAACGCGGGCGTGCTGCCCGGCCTGCACCTGCTGCGCATTGCGCGGGGGCGCGGCCTGTGGCAGGTGCGCGGCATTGCCAGCGTGAGCGGCAACACCATCACGCTCGACAAGCCGCTGCGCGTGGTGCCCGATACGACGTCGCTGATTCAGGTGGGCGTCTTTTCGGATAGCAATACGCTGATAGACTGCCAGGTGAGCGGCAAGCGCAACATTGTCACCGATGCGGATTTCGGGATTCTGAACCTGACCAACCTGTTCGGTGGCGTCACCAATACGGGCGTGTTCGATTGCGCCTCCGATGACGTGCGCCACGGCCTGATTGTGAGCATGACCACGCACGCCGATGGTCAGAACGACGGGTGCTACTTCTGCGAGTTTCGCCGGGTGCGCTCGCGGGGCAGTCGCTGGGGCCATCGCTTCCAGGCCCCGGGCCACCCCGGCAACCTGGGCTGGCGCTATCCGACCAGCGGCCTGGGCGCCATTCTCTTGTCCGACTGCCAGCCAATCAACAGCCTGGTCGCCGACGAAGTGTACGAGGTGCCGCGTGATAAAGCCGCGCTGAGTCTGTGGGAGGCACCACCCATTGACATGCTCGTGCTGGAGAATCAAAGCACCCATGACGGGCTTAATGACTACCGCACGGCCAGCGGTCCGGCTAACTTTCCACCTATCCCGCTGATTCCGGGGGCAGTAAACAATTTTGTGCAGTTCGACCGCCAGGCGCTGGTTTCCCCGACCGCGCCCGGCGTGCAGCTGGTCGGCGGGGATGAGATAGGCCCGCTGGAGCCGCTGCCGGCCGACGCGGCCATCGACCCCAAAAATGGTGTGCTCAGCTACACCGGCACCGATGCGGCCGTGCTCGTGCACGTGGAGGGTGCTAGGGAAATTCCGCTCGACCGCACGCCGGTGGCGGGCACGGGCACGGGCACGGGTAGCCCGGCGACCGGCTACACGGATGCGGAAATTGACGCGCTGCTGGCACCTAAAATCAGTAAGCAAGACGCCGATGCCCGCTACGGGCAACTAGCCATCGCTAACACCTGGGAAGACGCCAACACGTTCAAGCGCTACGCTGAGTTCACGAGCAGCTACCTGCCCCTACGAGTGCAGATTAGCTCCTTTGGCATTGTCCTGGATAACAAGGGTGCAATTGCCCTCAACCTATCCAATAACGCTGTTCAGTTCAGCGACGGTACTGTTTCTGCGCGCTTCATATTGGTAGGCGGGAAGCTGGTTTTTAGCGGCGCGGTCATCGAGGTGCCCGACCCCACCACGCCGCAAGGCATTGCCACGGCCGCCTACGTAGACCGCGCAGTTGCCGCGGGCGGCGGGGGCGGCGGCACTGGCACACCGACCACTGGCACCAGCTACACCGATACCCAGGCCGTGACAGCCGTCGCCAACGCGCTCGTGAGTGCCAATTCGCAGCACACGGGTATTAAGGCCAGCGTGGTCAATGGCTTGCCCACGCTCACCGTTGCGCCGCCGCGCCAACCCTTCGTTTCCGTGCATCCGGTTGGCACCGTTACGACCGGCGAAACGCCGATTGTCCTCAGCGAGTGGACCGGCGTGTACCTGAACCTGACGAGCCTAAATCTGGTGAGCGCCCCCCAAATCAAAGTGAACGGGGTAGATGCCACCTTCCCGCTGACGCTCAACCTGGGCGACATCCTGCGCATCACGGCCACCGTGGGCGGGGGTGGGCCGGGTATTGTTCGCCTCATTCCCGCGCCCTAGTTATGCCCGTCATCTATGCGCGTGAGCGCGCCACCTACATCTCCGATGGTGAAACCGACCCGGCCATTCGCCAGGAAGTGGGGAGCTGGTTCGACCTGACTAGTACCCAGTTTACTAATGGCAAGATGCGTATTACCAACGACGGGGGAGCCTACGTTATCTATCGCTTCACGGCCCGGCGTTTTTCCCTCATGGCTGCCGTTAGCGGCGTCGGCTTTAGTGAAGGAGTGGACATTACCATCAATGGGGTGGCCGTGACGCCCCCGCCCACGCAGCACGTTGATAACCCTGCTTTCCCCGGCAACCCCGAGAGTACGCCTTCCTGGCCTTGGTTTACCTCTCCCGACTACGGCCGCGAAATAGCCATTGAGGTAAAGCTGGCCAACAGCCA